>PVBE011421008.1_pt1 | contig 11211 bp, 13 predicted proteins | sample 1631181 | NCBI WGS metagenome assembly PVBE01 (sample SAMN08397723, study PRJNA350692) | Marine metagenome, whole genome shotgun sequencing project. | isolation source: water | place: Pacific Ocean | collected 2012-04 | reverse complement strand
TTAACCAAAGACAACAATTTCTGCCGCTTCTTCGGTGTATCCCAGTTCTATATATCGTGCTTTGCGCTTTTGCGCTCTGACACAACTCTTACAACCGCAACCACCGCCGCAGCCTTCGTCATAACACATTGATTGTGCGATAGCTTTTGCTTGTTTTGGGTCTTTCACGACCTTGCCTCCTTTACCTGAGTGTCGTTGTTCTGCTTTGTACTCCTTCATTACGTCGCCAACGCAGTTTGGTCCTTTAGAGATTGGCATTTGAGTTTACCTTCTTTTTCTTCCTGAAACTACTTTGTTCTTAATGCCACGCTGGATTCGATCCGAGGCTTCTGCTTGTTTACGCTGGCAAGCCCCAGCGACGGGGCCAACAATAGCAATTAGAAGTTCTGGGACCACTTACTCAGGCACTCCAGACTCACCTTTCTTAATGCGCTTAAGGACTGCCTTGGGTAATCCAGCAGTCCAGTTATACCGCTTTGCAATCCTTAAAATGTTGCGATAGAGCTTATCCTGATTTTGCTTCGAGCGACCAACGCTCATCCAAGCATTATGGACATCTTCTACAGAAGCGATAGGAAATGATTTGTTTTCGCCAGCGAAAGCTCCTTTCATCTCTCCATCAGCGATCTTGCGACGATATTCTGCGTCTGCAAAATTCATGGAGACACACTCATCAAATGTGAGTGTGAATCTCTCGCGATAGTCCGCCATTTTAGCTTCTTGGAACTCTTGACCGCGATTTCTCTTCCGCTCAAAAATTTCCTTCATAGCGGCAGGGCCGTCGGCATACTCATCACGACCGGTGACTTGAGCAGCGTGCTTGGCTCGATTTTTGTTGTTAGCTTCGAGACGCTCTGCGTTAATCCCCGGTCCGCCCGGAAGTGTCGATGTTAGATTCATCATTAGCTTGGTCCTCATTTACGAATTGAAAGTGGCTAATCTCTGCTTTGAGCTCAGCGATTTGATCTGCAAGGTCTGATGGGTCAGCAAGAACTTCTTCCTCAACCTCATCTTCAGTTTGAAGTTCAGCTTGAACCTCGACCTCGACTTCAGGCTCAAGAACAGGATCTTCATCCTTTTCCTCTTCCTCGTTCTCCTCAGTCTCGTCTGATTCTTCGGGGTCGTCGGATAATAAATCTGCAACTATTTTATCTAAGTCTTCGTCGCTCAAGTCCTCTCCATCACCATCTTCTTCTTCCTCACCCTCAGTTTTAGCGAGGATGTCGTCAAGATACGTGTCGAACTCTTCATCAGACATTGCGTCCAATTTCTCGTCAATTTCCTTAGACTGGTCTACACGAGCCTGAGCCGACTCACGCATAATCTCTAGGATTTCTTCAGGCGATTGCTTCTCATCGAGATACGCCGATTTGCCATCGGGATACTCCCAGTTGGAAATTTTATCCATCCAGGGCGAGTCTACAGGAAGAGTCTCTAAAGACATCTTTTGCCCCATGATTTCTTTGCCAGCGAGTTCTTGATCGACCTGCGCCGTTTGTTGATCTGCGTAAGCAGCACGCAGTTGCTCGTAAGCTTCTGCGTTAAAATCTCCACCTGTCATAGTGTTAAGTAGGTTATTATAGTTGAACTTACCCAGGGATTAGTAGTCCTCATTGGAGAAGGCTTCTGTTGTGAGGTCGGCTAACTTTTGGGTAAATGTGGTTGCAGTCACAGGTTGTCCTGAGATCTTTGCTTGTTGAGACTCAGTGGCTGCTTGGTTATAGAGCCGCTTGAACTTGGCTGCCTGGGCTGGGCGCATAGCCGGATAGTTACGAGCAATCCACTCTGCAGCGGTCATCTTCCCACTACCATAGCGACCAGTTTTCCAGTTTGCATTGGTCTGAAGCATGCCCTCAATTTTGTTGTTCGCACCACCTCTTTCACCAACAGTTCTTACAAAGCGTATGTCATTGACTTCCCTACTTGCTCCTTCAATAGGTGTGCGTCCAAGAGATCCAGCAAGGTAGTAAGTTAATCCTCCAGTTTTGTTAGAGCCCTCTTTGTATGTGTCGACCACCGTAGCCCGAGTTTCCGCAACCTGCAGACTAGACAGGAAGCCCTCATCTTCCAGTTGGGCTTTAAGAGCGACTTTGCCGGTAGACGAAGTAGCTTTGGAAATAGTTTTGTCCCTTACAGCTTGACTTTTCTCTGGTGTTGTCTTATTGACTTTACTGAGATACGTATCCATATCGTTGTCACCTTTCTTCCTGTTTACTGATGCTGAAGTCCACAGCCAGTTGTCTGGCGTCTCGCTTCCGGTTTTCCCTCCCTTAGCAAAAGGAATCACATGCTCCAAATCGGCGTTGTTGAGAGTGAGTGGTAAGCCGGTATAGCCATCTTTACCATCTTGCTCTAGCCATCTCTTGAGCAACATCTTTGATCGCTCTGGGCCACCTTGGCCATGTGTGTCTTTTCCCTCGGCATCCTTACCCGACCATTTGTCACTACCGGGAAGTTTGCCAGCCCTATCAAATGAAGCTTTCACCTTATTAGGCATCAAAGCCCAGGCCGCATCCACTTCTGAATCACTAACATCCTTGAACTTGATCATTGCATTCTCACCACCCTTCTGCATGGTTGACGGGTCTTTATAACCAGCCGCCAGTTTGGATTGTGCAGAGGAGTCTTGTAAGATCTTGATTTCTTCCCCTGTTTCTGTTGTGGAGTACTTGTACTGTGGCTCACCTTGCCTTATGACCGTGCTCAGGCCTTCAGACAGTCGTGTTAGGCCTTCCTCACCATTCTCACGTTCAAACTCTCTCAAAGCATCAACGCGTTGCTTTATACTTTTTGCATCTTCACCTGCAGTCTCTTTGACTTTCTTAGCGAGCCGCTCCCGTGTTGCCTCTTCCTGACTCTCAATGGCCTTAGTACCGTCTTGTTTTTGGTTTAGAGCCGTCATCACTTTGCCAATCTCATCGTTAGTGAGACTTTCAAGTTTAGCCTTGGTTTGTGCGTTGATGCCCTTAGTCTTACTTTCTATTTCTTTGATGACATCAGACCGATTGACCTCCACTCCCTTGCGGCATTGGCCAGCTGTTCCATAGTATGAACCATCCTCCTTTCTTTGGCATAAAGTAGCAAAATCTAATGTCTCACTATACTTTGCCTCATCACTTTTGGCACTATCACTTTTGGCACTATCACTTTTAGGACACTCTCTTGGAGCAGCACCATAAAAGAAACCGTCGGGGCGTTGGCATCTCTGGAACTCATAGGTGTCGGGCTCGGAGTACTCGCTCGCGCATGTGCTCTTCCGCTTCTTCTTGCCCTGGAAGTTCACCACGTCGGGCGCTGTTGGCTCATCTGGGTCTTCACCTTCCTGGAACCCTAAAGCTTCTCTTCGTCTACGCCACCCTTTCTTTACCCTTTCTAAGGCATTCTGAATCTCACACGTGCCATCACGCTCCTCAAATGGAACCTTTGAACAGTCCCGTTCACCGTGCTCAGCTTCCTGATTGCGCCTTTCGAGCATTTCACGATCCCGCTTCTTTCTTGCGGATTCTGTTGTGCCCTCTGGTGTCTTGAGAAGCCAGTCTAATGTAGGATTTCCAAAGCTGTCCTTGTGCTCAGTCGTATCTTCATTCTTATTTCCATCTTTCTTGGCACTATCACTTTTAGGACACTCTCTTGGAGCAGCACCGCCCTTAGCCGCGATCTTTGATGTTGGACCACCTGCTGGCTTTGGTGGCTTAGGGGGAGTAGTTTTAGTTACGGGTGGCTTCTGTGTGGGCGCTGGAGGCTTAGCACTTGGAGGCTTACATGCATAGTCAAACCTATCCACCCACTCATCGTAGATCTCCTCTAAGATAACTTCGTTAAAGCGTGCTCCGTTCATGGCTTAATAGGTTGGTCACCGACTCTTTCATCCACTCCCATTATATTCCGCCCTGTCTTTGCCTGCCTATCCCGAGCCTGCTGTGCTGCTCTGGCGGCAACTCTGGCAACATTGGCCTCTATCCTCTTCTGCCTGCTATTACGCATCTTGGTCATCCTGCCCTGGACCTTATTCAGCTCAGTGCCGCGCCGGTTCAGCTCGCGTTGAGCCCTGTTGTACGCAGTTTGCCGGAAAGAAACCTCAGCCCTTCTGAAGCTCGGAGGGCCTTCTTTGGACTTCATGGCCCTAGATAAGTCGTCTCTCCTCGCCCTTAGCTCATCTCTGGCCTCCCTCACCTGGCCCTTCTTCCACTTCTCGTCCCCTTTGAGGTTCTGGTAAGGCTTGTGGTTCTTGAGGTCCTTATTCACTGCCCGTTGCAGGGCTGGAGGATTAGTCGGGAGCTTTTCCTTTTCAAGTGCCTGAACCACGGCAGCTCTACGGGCGGACTGAGCAGTTCTTGTTGCTGCTTCCTTGGAGCTAAGTTTGCTTTTGCCTTCACCACGCGCCTTGATCGTTGCGTCGACGTCGCCTTTGGCCTTCATAAGCGAGTCAGTCAATTTAACGTCACCTGCCTTGGCGGCCTCACCGATTTGCCTATTCAAGTCCTTAGAAAGCTTGGTTGCATCAGCAGTACTCATTTTGTTAAAGCGCTCTTTGTCGCCCCCTCCTCCGGACCCACCCTTCTTGGCGTCCTGTTCTTTGACGTCGACCGGCGCACCTTTACGGCACTGGCCGGATGTTCCATAAAATGACCCATCAGGGCGTTGACAACGAGTAAAGTTTAGTATTTCTTGTGTGGACTCAGAAAAGTCGTCAAATGCAGAGTGTTTCATGTGATAATAGCCCTTTGGGCCTAGAGAAGTCTTTCAAATTGTTGAGGTATTGCCTCATTTTCCAGCTTTTTTAAGGGCCTTCGTAAATTGAGCTGATGCCTTATCAGCTACTTTATCAGCTTGCTGCGCTGCGCGATCTGCTGTACGTGTTTCGTTTAGGACAGCTTTTAGTCGTGCCTTATTTTCCCTAGTAGGATTTTTCTGTGTGACTTTTCGTTGCTTTTTGAGAGCACTCTCAAGACGATCGGCCTGTTTGTTCAAGTCCTTAGCCTGTTTGTCAAGCTCTCTCACCTTAGGCCTCATTTCACGAGTAACTGCTCGCTGCCTAGCCGACGCTTCTTTTCTTTTCTGGAACTCTGCCTTTGTAGCTTTCGCCTCCTTTGTCATTGAGACACCCGAGCTCTTATCACTGGCGAGCTTCTTATCAATTTTCCCAATGGCCTGCTTGAGAATTTTGCGCTCCGACTCATTCGTCGATCCGTCCAACCTCTTTTGCATAGCATCGCGGTTGTCGATCATCATGTTGCGTGGAGAAGTGCCAACCGTCTCGCCCCTTCTGTTCTTCAAATCCTTTGAAGCATCACGCTTTTCCTTATCTTTATTCATTTTAGCTTCTCTCTCTTTGGCTCGCTCAACTTCCAGTCGGTTTTGAGTCCGTGCGCTAGGCGCCTCGGCCTTTTTGGCCTTGTCCAGGGCCTTCGCAGCGATGTCGCGCGCGTCCTTCGCGTTCCTGGCATCCATGGTCGCCACGCGGAAGGTGTCTTTCTTGGCCTGGTTCTCTGGGTCCGCGCGGTGGGCCTGCATCGCAGCCGTCGCCTTCTTCTCAGCCTTCATCATGGCCGACTGCTTGACCTTGAGGTTCTTCTCCTTGTCAGCGACAGGCGCGCCCTTGCGGCACTGACCCCCAGTTCCATAGTAGGAACCGTCAGATCGTTGGCAGCGAGTAAAGTCTAAAGTTTGCTGAGCTTCTTCGCCAAAGCTTTCGAATGCAGAGTCGTTCATTTGAGTTCCTGTGTGATGACCTTTTGTGATATTGACTAGGCTTTGCGAGTGATGGAGCCGTATGAAGTTGAAATGTGTGTCGATGAAGTCACCGCCAGAGGGCTCACCGAAGTTGTCAATGTTCATTACATGTACCCTCCGATTTCGAAATCAGATGAACTAACTTTTTTCTCTCTAGCCAGCTTTCGCATTTTCAAGAACAAAGCCTTAGCATCGTCTTCTCGACCCGATCTTCGAGCAATTTTGTAGCTTTCCATGAGTTTAATGTACTCGCTTGGTTTATTTTTATCCATTAGACTCCGTCGTAAAGTTGGTCAATATACTTTTGAGCGTCAGCGCCGGTTAAGCCTTGCTGCCCTAAGTTTTTGTTAGGATTAAAACCTGCATCTCGTAAAGCAGTGGAAACTTTAGCTTGGTTACTTTGCAATCGTGTCCATGCTGGTCCAGCATTGCCTTTACTAGTCAAGTCGGACATCCATACCCCGCTTTTGTAATTGCCATCTGCTCCAAAATTTAGACCTTCAGCAAGAGCAGACACCCTCGACACGCGACCCATGCCAAAGTCAATTAGCCCGGCTTTTCCGTTATCTGTAATGTAAACGTTACCATCGTGAAGATCGCCATGGCTAACTCCTCTTTGGTGCGTTTCTTTCAGAATACGAACCACATCTTCTGCGGCGGCGCCAGACTTTTTAGACGGACCGCTTCCATAGGCTGCTTCATTGTAAATGTTTGAGTCCATCATGGCCTTGCCTCTGGCTCTTTCCATTTCAATGATGTTACCTTCAGCATTCTTAACTTTAGGTACGCCGTCCACTCCCGCTAATTTCTGTTGTACGGCTACTTCCTCTTTGCCAAGTTCACCTTTCTTGATAATAGTTCCATCCGCTGTTTCACGAACCTGGGCATACCCACCTTCACCAAGTGGTTTGGCCCTATCGAATTGACCTGTAAGACTATTATCTTGTTTTCCTCCTTCAGGGGCTTTACTGTCGTTAAGACCTCTACCTTCGCTTGTTCTTGTATTATTTTTTGCAGTATACTTTGCCTGCGCCTCAAGCTCATACGGGCTGTCGCCTGACTTGCCAAGCGAACCGTCTTCTTTCTCCCAATAAAACTTTCCGTCTTTCTTCATGTAGACTGTGCCATCGGCTGTGTCGACCCTGCTTCCGTCGGGAAGTTTTTTAAGCTCCTCAGCACCTAGTTTTTCGGCCGCGTATGGTCGAGTGTCCTCTTGGGCTTTTGGAGCCTCCTTAGGTTTATCAGCAGGCTTTGATTCAGAAGTGCTACCAAGAGCTTTCTTGGCGTCTTTGTCGCCGTCAGCTGCAAGTTTCTCAAGAGCTTGCTTGGCTTTCTTGTCACCTCCATCGGCTCTTGCTTTGATGGCTTTGACTTCTTTCGGACCTACCTGTGTGCCTGAAACGCAACGCGTGGCCGTTCCATAATATGATCCGTCAGGTCGTTGACAGCGAGTAAAATCGAAATGTGTGTCAAACTCCTTCATAATTCTATTATAACAATAAGAGAGCGCAGTGACCGCGTCTGTGTGACACTTATTTTTGTGGCAGGAACCCGGAGCCGTATGTGGCTTGCTTATACGCTTCAGTCTGATACTTCTGATAGGCGGCATTCATTTCTTTGCCGATCTTAGGCTCATCGCCTTCTTCCTCTGCAATCAATAATCCACGAGCATCAATCACAGGCTGATTCTCATCAGTGCCTGCATAGGCCGCCTGGAGATTTGTATAATTTTGACGGACAGCATCTGTCAGTTTTGCGCGAATTTGCTGAGCTTTCTCAGCGGCTCCCTCATATCCCTTGGCGACTTCGCTACGGACAATACCGAGCTCATCCCTCAAACGGCGAACTTCTTCGCTGCTGAAAGGTGCAGGATAGGACTGGCCATCGCGAAAATCGAAATGTGCTTCAACGAAGTCACCAAAACTTGGATAACCAGCTTTGTTACGCGCCAGCGGCTCTTGGGCCTCAGCAAAATCTAAATCGGCGGATAAAGCGGCTTTGGCCTCATCAATAGCCTTTTGGGGGAAATCCCCATGTTGGGATAGGCGGGTCATTGGGGGAAATAAGATCCTTTTGTAATTTTTACCCTTTAGGTCTAAACGAATTTATACTTCTTCAACTTCAGAATCTGATTTTCCCAAGGCCTCTTGAGCCGCTTTCCAGTCATTCTTGAAAAGAACTAAACCTTGGTCGGTTAGCACATGGGAGTGCATGTCCATGAAGACCTTAGGAGGAACAGTGCACACATTCGCTCCGTTATAGAAAGAACGTGAGACTTTGTAAGGTGTCCTCAATGAGGCTGCAAGAACTCGGGTTCTCACTCCTTGGACACTATACACACCAGCAACGGAACGTACTACTTCTGTTCCAGAAACGCTATTGTCATCGCATCTACCAACAAAAACTGAGGCGTAAGTTGCACCTGCTTTGGCGGCTAGGATAGCTTGAGCGGCGTTAAAGATTAGGGTCACATTGACGTGGAAGCCCTCTTTGGCGAGGTCGCGACACGCCTGGAGTCCGTCTGGTGTAGCTGGAACCTTGATGGTTACACACGGACCGAATTTTTCGCGAAGGATGTTTGCTTCCTTGATAGTCTCGTAATAATCGCCGACAATTTCAGCGCTAATGTCCTTGTAGCCAATATCTTTAAGTTCGCCGTAGACGTCGTGTGGTCTTCGTCCAGATTTTAGGATGAGTGTAGGATTAGTCGTAATTCCATCCACCAAACCGGTGGCGAAATGCGTTCGCGCTACATCGACATCCGCTGTGTCGAGAAAAATTTGCATGTCCTTGTGGTCTCTATCGTTCAGTGGCATCAGTAGCTTGCTGTCGTGTTGAATAGAAAATAGGGGCACGAGATGTTTTGAACGACCATCTCGTAAAGTCGTTTGGGTGCCCGACCTTCAGGCGGATCTTCCCAAATTTAATCTTACCTCACTTAGGCTTTAAGAGTGGGGTATTAGTCGTACTTTAGATCGTCACTTCTTCCCAAGCTGCTTCTTTGCCCGAGTCGATAGACGTCACCAACTTCTCCTCTATCAAATAGAGAGCGGCGACCCCATTTGTTTTTATTATGACCGGGTTTAAGTTCGGTGAATCCCTCCATTGTTTCTTCGCGGCCGGCTCTTCTATTTCCACGACCGAATGCGTCGGAGTAGGAATTGGCTACACCGACTAAATTCCACGCATAGTAGTGGAGGCCCCAAACTACCGCGTCAGTCATATCATCGTGGTTTACGAGCGGAAATGCGACCAACTCCTTACAAAATTCATCAGTCCAGGTGTCTCCCTCAATAAAATGAACCCTACCAGCCTCAAACAAAGGTGAGACCGTCTGGAGTCTCATAGTTTTGCTTCTCGTGGGTTTGAAGGGATGAATGTGAATCTTAGACTCACGTTCTAACATTTGGATAAGTGACTGACCTGAGGCGGCCTGTTCAATGCACATCATTCGAGTGCGATAGAACTTCGAGGCTTGAATCACTGTCGCAATTAAATCAGGAAACCCCCAACGTCCGTGAATGATTTCTCGGACCCAGATGTCATCCGGCTCTTCCTTTCTAAATCCCATTACAGCAATGGCTGTTTCGTCAGCAGATTCTTTCTCGCTGAACGCACAATCAAGTGATAGGTAGGTTACGTCAAAATCAGTAGGAGCTTCATCTGCAGGGACTACGTCTATCCATGACGGTCTGATGATAGTTCCCTCGGCCGCCGTTGGTGTTCCTTGGTAAAGAGCGGAAAATCCATTACTTCCCATCGCCCGTTTCTGAGACAGGAGCATCTCGGTGGTAAAGATCGGATTTGATGGCCAATGGGACTCGTCAATCTTCCTATTTAACGGGTCGTTCTCTTCTACCTCACATAAACCAGGGATGTTGAGCCAACGCCATCCCATCGGATTGTCCACTGGGTCCCATGCTCCGTCAGTCTCCATCAGATAGCCGTGGAGGTCACGCTCATGGAAACGGGTTCCTATAAGACATTGAGCCCAACGATTGGTTCGACGAGTTGAAGCTTGCTCAGACCAGAAAGTCTCGAGATTTTGAAGAGCTTGTTTTGAATCAGAGGACTTTAGAGGATCATCAATAACGAGAGCTCCGATTCCATCAGAGTCTTCGGTTTTAGATCCGGCAGTAAAACCGGTAAGCACTCCACCAACAGATGTGGCAAGGATGTATCCTCCACCAACCATGTCATATTTGGAGTCTCTTTCAAAACCTTTCCATTCAGGGAAGACTCTTGCAAAGTCCTTATGCTTTAAGAATCCGATAATTCCACGATGGAAACGACCAGAGAGTTGCGCACCATAAGAAGCAATGATGTGTTGTGTCTCTTGGTCTCTACCTAATAACCACGCGACCAAAAGCTGCGAAAGCATAGATTTACCAGACCTTGGAGGACAAGACACAATAAGGCGCTGGATAACGCCATCTGCGATGTCCTCAAAGTTGCAAGCGATGATCTCGTGGAACGGGGCTACTTTAAGCTTTCCATCCATCATCAAATCAGCAAAAGCAAGGAAGCACTCCCTAGATGCCCTATACTTAAATTCTTTGAGTGTGGACTTCGGAGCTTCAAACAACTCAAGTTCTCTCAGCGCAGCACGGTATCTACGCCACGTTGAGTGCTCATCTAATTGATCTACGTGATTTACAAATCTCACTCTTCTTTGCCGGTGATCTTCTTCAATAGTTCATCGACCTTACCAGTGTATTGTTGCGCTAATTCTTGCTCACTTTCACTTTGCTTATCCTCGATAGCGACAATATCGGTCATAAGATCGCGATGAGTTTTGACAGCCGAATTGAAAACAGTAATGAGGTCTCTAATGCCGGCTTCGCCCATCGAGACTTTGATGTCTTGAAGAGCGTCTTCAGCAACCTGTAAAACCTCGGCAGCTAGTTTAGACTTTTGTGAGATGATTTCTTCGTTTGTTTTGCGGGTCATAAATACCTTCTGCAACGGGAACAGCCGCCAGAGTTACGTCTGGGAGCATTGTTTTGAATTTGGGCTAAAATGATATCTGCGTCTTGTTTCCTTCCGGATCTGATCGCAGCATAATACTGTTGCCATAGATGTTCTTTAGGAGTCATGTTCCGTTCCGTAAATGACATCAAGGAGTTCAGCCAAAGCGGTCTCCTCATCTTCGAACTTTGCTACAAATGACTCAGGAACTTGAGATGAAAGCAGCCTAAGTTGTGTCTTTGATAGTCGTTTATAACGAGAATGAAGACTATCAACATGTTGGGATAAATCCACGGTCTCTACCTTCATACGTCATCTACCAGACAAGTATCCATCGGATCTTCAGCACCTTCTGGAACACCACACTCGATTTCAGGTCCAGTGCAGTCAATCCGAGGCTCATAAACGATGTCTTGGAAGTCATCGCGTTTAATCCAAGCCTTGCCCAGTGGAGTACCACCAATGTAGATGTAGGTTACGCCTTCTACTACAAGTAGAGTCCCAGTGGCT
>PVBE011516833.1_pt1 | contig 11212 bp, 9 predicted proteins | sample 1631181 | NCBI WGS metagenome assembly PVBE01 (sample SAMN08397723, study PRJNA350692) | Marine metagenome, whole genome shotgun sequencing project. | isolation source: water | place: Pacific Ocean | collected 2012-04 | reverse complement strand
CCTCGTTTCTCAGCATCTTCAGGTATTCGGATTCAAGTATCCCGTATACCAGGTGGCCCAGCCGTGGGTCACGGGCTGGAACGGCGAGTCGTTCCTGCTGGACCAAGGCGATGTCCAGGTTTTTGCCCGGCTCTGGCTCGACCGGCAGCTGAAAGCCGAAATGGGTTTCTGATGCGAGCGGGAGTTAGCGCTTAGACCATCAACGCGCGGTTGGCTGCGGCCGACCGCGTTTTACTTCGAACGCGGGGTGGCGGGAACAGCCTGCCAGCCCTTCTTATGGTGCCGTGATGATGAGAGGAGGTGAGCTGAGATGCGGGCGTATGTGATCAGGCGGATACTGCTGGTGATCCCGACCCTGTTCATCGTCACCGTCCTGGTGTTCCTCTCGGTCCGCTTCATCCCCGGCGACATCATCGACGTGATGACCGCCCGGATAAGCTTCAGTGGGACCGGTTCGATCGATGCCGAGGCTCTGAAGAAACGGCTTGGGCTCGATAAACCCGTCCACGTGCAATACGCGAAGTGGATCGGTGACATCGTCCTGCGCGGCACCCTCGGCCACTCGCTGTACAGCGGCTCGTCGGCCGGCACCAAGGTGGAGGAGAAGCTCGCCGGCAGGGTCGGGGTCACGGTCGAGCTGGGACTGCTGGCGATCCTCACCGGACTCGTCATCGCCGTGCCGATCGGCATCTACTCGGCGATTCGCCAATACACGGTGGCCGACTACGCCGGGCGGGCGGTCGCCATCTTCGGACTGGCGACCCCCAACTTCTGGCTCGGACTGATGGTGATGATCTACCCAGCCATCTGGTGGGGCTGGACGCCGCCGCTGACGCACGTCGGTTTCAGCGAAGACCCCTGGGCCAATCTCGGCATGTTGATCATCCCCGCCCTGATTCTGGGGACCTACCTGGCAGCGAGCACCATGCGCATGACGCGCACGATGATGCTGGAGGTGCTGCGCCAGGACTACGTGAGGACCGCCTGGGCCAAGGGCCTCAAGGAGCGGATAGTGGTGCTCCGCCACGCGGTGAAGAACGCCCTCATCCCGGTGGTGACCCTGGTGGCGCTGCAACTGCCCATCATCGCCGGCGGCTCGGTCATCATCGAGAACATCTTCAATTTGCCGGGGCTCGGGCAGCTCATGTTGGTTGCCCTCAACGAGCGCGACTACCCCGTGGTTTCCGGCATCAACCTGCTCTTCGCCTCGGTCGTGGTGGTGATCAACCTGATCACCGACCTGACGTACGCCTTCCTCGATCCGAGGATTCGCTATGACTGAGCCGCTCCCGGTCGATCCTGGCGGCGGGACCGGCGCATCGGGCGCTCCCGCAGCTAAGCGCCGCCGACCCGCCGGGAGCTTCTTCCGACGGCTCCTGAAGGAGCAACCGCTGGGAGCCGTTGGTGGCCTGATCGTCCTGGCGTTGGTGTTCATCACCATCTTTGCCGACCAGCTGGCACCCTACGAATTCGACCGAGGACGGGTGCAAGAGCGCATGCAGGGGCCGTCGGTCGAGCACCTGCTCGGCACCGACCACGTTGGCCGCGACTTTTTGAGCCGACTCCTCATTGGCGCGCGCCTCTCGATCACGGTCGGGCTGACGGCGACGGTGATGACTCTCATCGTCGCCCTGCTCATCGGTGGCACGACCGGTTTCATCGGCGGGCGGGTGGACATCTACGCGCAGCGGTTTGTCGATGCGTGGATGTCCTTTCCAGGATTACTCCTGCTGCTCACCATCATGTCGATCACCGGCCGCGGTGTGTTGCAGATCATCCTGGTGCTCGGCATCACCGGTGGCATCCCGGCCTCGCGGGTGGTACGCGGCGCGGTGATCGGCATCAAGGAGAACGACTACTTCCAGGCCGCCAAGGCACTGGGAGCCAGCAAGAGCCGGATCTTCTTCCGCCATGTGCTGCCCAATATCGCCGCACCGCTCATTGTCATCTTCAGCATCAACGTCGGCGCCGTCATCATCGCGGAGGCCTCGCTGAGCTTCCTGGGCTTCGGCCTGCCGGCGAACATTCCGAGCTGGGGCGGCATGCTCAGCCGGGAGGGCCGCCAGTACATGGAGATTGCACCGCGGCTGGCACTCTGGCCGGGGCTGTGCCTGACCGTGACGGTCTATAGTCTCAACCTGTTCGGTGATGCGATGCGGGATCTGCTCGACCCGAGGCTGCGGGGTGCTCAGGGCAGTTACGGAGCCGCAAAGAAGAAACGCAAACGAGGCTTGCTCTCCAGACTGCTCAACCCCTTCGCTTAGCAAGAAGTTCTCTCCCCAATCGGGTTGCAAAACCCATCCAAGCACATGGTCTCAAGGTCAGCGGACGGAGGCTTCATAACACCCGCCATTTGCTATTCATTTTCCTTTTGAGATGGAGGGCTGCTGCGGTGGTCCTCCATCTTTCTGCCGAGCACTGCCAGAGGGTGAGGGCAGCGGGAGGCCGAAGGGCGGGCGGGATCAAGCCCGCCGGCATCGGCAAGACCGCGATTGCCTTCCTGATTGCATGGAAACTCTTCCACAGTCGCTGGATCCTGAGCGATTGGCGAGCAGGTCTTGCGAATGCCAGTTGGAGCTTTGTCCGGAGTGCAATCAGTTTCCCTGTGTTTGTGAAAAACCCCCATGGGTCAAAATCACCCTCGCCGATGGGAAGGCGGGCGAGATAAAAAACAGCCCGCGTTCAAAACGTGAGCCAGCGTTGCCGCGCCGCGCCGCTGGCCCGGAACAATTCCTCCCAGAAGATGCGGTGTTTCTGGGCCTTTTCCGGTAATTTGAAGGGGAACTCCCGGTAGTACACCTCCAAGTCCACCTGATCAAGATCCAGCGGTGCCAGGAAGGGCGGGAGGGTCAGCATGACCTCGAACTTGCTGGTGTTGTAGTGGGAGAAGGCATCGGTGTGTTCCATGAGATCGGAGAGCAGAATGAGCCGACGCTGGGGGGTTTTCCGGGTGAAATCCGGGCGGCGCAAGACTTTCAGAAGCGATTGGTAAATGGGGGATTGCGGGGCGACTTGGGCTTCGGTTAGATCGATGATGACCTGATCCAGTGGTTCCTCAAAGCGTTGCTCAAAGAATTGCTGCACCTGCCGGGGATTTTCGTAGAGCAGGTTCGCGTCATCCCCGTGTCCAGGACTGCACATCGAAAAACGTTGATCCTCCATGACTCCGGTGGTGTCGGTAACCGTGAAGACAGAGAGCTTGGCGTGCGGGGGCAAAGCATCGCGCTCGCGGAGCAGGAGTTTCCGGAAGATCACCGATTGCAAGGGGGTGAGCGGATCGGTGCGATCCACCAAAATCAGCACATGCGCCTGGAGGGGGGCTTCCAGCAGACAAAGGGTTTGGGGGGCGTAGGCTTTGGAAAGGAAGTGGGGAATGAGAGCCACGACCAGCACAATCAGGATACCAACCCCCAGCAGGGCCAAGCCAAGGAGGGTCTGCTTGTGCTTCCGGGCTTTGGGGGTCATGGACTACATCATTGTCTGAGGCAGCCCTTCCTCCATGATGGCCTGATCGGCAGAATCTTCGATGTCCTGGAGCCAGTCTCTGAGTCCTGCAATGTCTTCCTCGACACGCTTGTTGACCTGATCGCGTAACACCAACATCTGATCCCGGAGGATTTCTAACTCCTTGGTGACGCCCTTAATGCGGCTGGTGAAACGATCCTCTGCGTCCGTCACTCCAAACAGCGCCAACGGTTCCGGAGTGTTGAAATGCTTGGGGGAATTGGACGTGCGTGCCTGCTGGTTCTCCTCCTGATAAAGTTGCACCAGAATTCCATAGTTACGGACGATGCGCTGCTGAAGTTCGCCGGCGGACTGCTCCAGCGTCTTGAGTTGTTCGTGATCGACCTGCAACTCCAGCACCTGGGATTTCACCTCGCTGATGCGGGCTTCGTACTCGTTTACGGTCCTGCGTCCGACCTCAAGAATGGCGTCTCTGAGAATTTCTCGGGTTTCCTCGTAATCCTCGCGGGAGTCCATGTGGGAACGATACACCCGACCATAGCCCGGATAGGGATCATCGAAAGCGTAGCCGTCCATGCAGCCAATCACCGCGATGATCAGCGTGACAAAAATCAGGAACAGGGACGCGACCGCCCCAATGCCCATCGGGTCTTCCACGAGCCGTTCAAACGCAAAGCTGTCCGCGCTTTCCGGAGAAAGCGTGAGTGCTGCGCGGTAGTGTGCGGTGATGAGAGCCAAGGCACCGATCAGCAAAACGTATCCCATCATGGCGACCGTTCCAACTCCGCGTCGCCAGAGTTCGATGTGGTGAAAGAGCGGCAGCAGTTTCCAGCCAAAGATGAAGGAAAAGGCGACATTGATGAAGGAGATCACCAGGGCCTGCGTGAAGCCTCCGGACAAGCCATACGGGCTGGCAGCGGCGAAGAATCCACTGTTGATTGCTGCCTCAACCGCGAGGATCAGCACCATCACCCCAAAGTGATAAATAACGGTGAGGGGGTAATTGGCTTCACGTATCAGATTGTTGGCCCTCCGGAACTCTCGCAGTTCCAGCATGCGTTTGCGCTCGGTGCGGCGCTTTTGCGCAAGTTGGTCTGCCGCTTTGAGCTTTTCGATGGAAACGAGGTGCAGGAATTGCGTATAAACCGGCTCCGGCTCCGGCTTGCTGCGGGCGACCAGCCGTTCTTCCATCCGTTTCTGGATTTTTGATTTAAGGTCGGTGAAGGGGGTCTGCAACTTATCCTGAATCTGCTGGAATCCGGATTGGATTTGCATCTGGTGGCGGTCGGGCCGCTTGTCGTTAGTGGCCGGACGCTCTTCCTTGCCTTCCTGCACTGCGTCCTCGCGGATACGCTCGCTGTTTTTGAGGAGGTAGTCCGTGATGCGCGACTCCACCATGTTTCGCATGTCTGTCAGTTCCTGCATGGAATCGCTCTAGTCGTTCACTTTGGTGTTCATAAAATCGTTTTGGTTTCAACACGATGTGGAATGGGACTTGGAGTTGCCCAACGATCTGCTATCCTGAGGTGTTGCAAGGTCCATACGCATTCAACCATAACTTGCCCACACATGCTATTTCAGCTGCTTGATCGACCTGATCTGCTGATCCTCTTGACGTTTTGCCTGATCTTTGCGCTCTCTTTCCATGAGTTCGCCCATGCGTGGGTGGCCCACCGTTTTGGCGACCCCACGGCCAAGCTGGCCGGGAGGCTCACCACCAATCCCTTGGTCCACCTCGATCTGATGGGTGGGTTGATGCTGCTCATGGTCGGAATTGGCTATGCTAAACCAGTGCCCGTCAACCCCAGAAACTTCCGGAATCCCAATGCCGAGTTTTTTGTTGCTGCCGCCGGGCCTGTGATGAACCTCGCACTTGGCCTGTTGGCGGGACTGTTGTTCAGTGGATTCCGCACTTCCGAATTTTGGTACAACAGCCCCATCCCGCTGGGAGAACTGTTTTTCCTGTTCATGCTGCTCAACTTCAACCTCTTCTTTTTCAACATGATCCCGCTCGGCCCGCTTGACGGCAGCCATGTGCTTCCACGCTTGCTGCCCCGTGATTTGTGCAGGCGCTACGAGGATTGGAATTTCCGCTTCGGTACCATGCTGCTGATCGGATTGCTGGCCGCCAGTTATTTCCTGCCGGGTTTCAGCGCCTTCCGGTGGATCTCCCAAGCCAGCCGCCAAATGATCACTGTGCTGCTTTGATTTCTCTGCTTTCCTGTCTCTTCCAAAATAAACGTGAACGCCAACGATTTGCAATCGGTCTTCGATTCGTATTTCAAGAAAGCGGCATCATCGTCCCAACAACTGCTTGGCCTGGAGGTCGAGTGCTTTTTGCTGCGTCCCCAGTCGCCGCACGACACTCCAGTCGCCGATCCGGAGTTTGTCCTGTTTCAACCGCTGCCGATGGAGGGTGCAGTCAGCATTCACAAGCTGCTGGAAGCACTTGCGGAACTCCCCGAGTGGCACGAGGTGTGGGAGTATCCACTTCCGGAAGAGTCCGTGCCTTCCCGCTTGCTTGGGTTGAAACAAGAGTACGGTTCCTCCATCTCCGTGGAACCCGGAGGGCAGTTTGAACTGTCCGATGCTCCGCGTGGCGAGCTGCAGGAAATTCAATCCTCGCTGGCACAATTCCACACCTCCCTGAACCATGTTCTCCATGAGTGGGGAGGGCACACCCTGCATGTGGGCATGCAGCCGTGGCTCACTCCCGACCAGCTTCCGTTTTTTGGGAAGCGCCGCTATCAGGTGATGTACGAGCACATGCCCAGGGTCGGCGGACTCGGACGCTGGATGATGAAGGCAACCGCCGGAACCCAAGTCAATCTCGACTATCACTCGCAGGAAGACCTTGAGCGCAAGTTTGTCTTGCTCAACCGCCTCAGCCCCTTCCTTTCAGCCTTGTTTGCCAACAGCCCCATCAAGCAAGGCAAACTCAACGGCTCACTGTGCAACCGCATGGTGGCGTGGGGCGACACCGATCCGTATCGCTGCGGGCTGCCGGACACCTTCGTTAACCGCAACTTTCGGATTCAGGATTACCGCGACTGGACGCTCAACGCCTCACCGTACCTCTTGCTACAAGGGGATCGCAAGTGGGTGACGGCAGGACAATCCTTCCAGTCCCTGCTGGAAGCTCCCCCCAAGGGGTTGGTCCTGTCTCCGGACGATTACGACGCCCACCTCAACATGCTCTTTCCGGACATCCGCATCAAGAACATCATTGAGGTGCGGGTGTTTGATGCACTGCCACCGGAATGGACGATTGCCGTGCCTGCGGTGTTGAAGGGACTTGTTTACTCGGAAACCGCCTTGAGGAAGCTGGAAACGTGGCTGCTGGATTTCGAGGTGGATCAATTTGGTGTTTTCCGGAAAGCGGCGGCCAAAGAGGGAATCCGTGCAGAAATCGGTGCGGTCGATTTTGCCAAGCTTGGAATCCGCATCATGGAATCCGCGCTGGAGGGGCTGGGATCGTCTGAAGAGGAATGGCTGCTGCCCTACTTCAACCGCTACACCAAGCACAAGCGTATGCCCGCCGATGAGGTCGTCGCAGGATTTGAGCGCAGCGGAAGTTCGGTGGGACGCTGGCTGAAGGAGTTGCTGCCGGATCCTAACGCTTGACCGGCAGGTTCATGGGCTGGAACTCGCTTCCGGAGCGCACCATCGAGGGACGCTTGTCGTCCACCAATCCGGCAACCCGCACGGCGAGTTTGCCGTTGCTCGCCCCCATGTTGCCCGTGAACATCGGGAAACCGTTGATCCGCAAGGTCACCTGCCCGTTGTAATCCCCGATGGACAGCACCTGACCCACTTCCAAATCCTGTCCGGTGTTTTGAATCCGGACTGTGCCCACCTCCGAAACCACATCGTGCTTCTGCTCCATCAGCAGCGAGTTGAACTCGCCTTTGGGCATGGTGGCCGCATCCTCAATGGATTCCGGTGCCCAAACCTTGCGGGGGTTGAGCCGACTGAGCGTCTTGTCCATTGCAGCATAGGGCAGGCAGAGCAACATCCGGGATTGCCCGCCCTGGCGCACCACCCCCTTCCCACCCGCCGAGGCGTGCTTGAGGACGATGGGGCAAACGAGGGCCCGCTCAAAGGGCAGCATCACTCGCGCCCGGTGTTGATGGGTGGTCACGCGCTTGAGCCGGAGTTCCATGTGCTCGATTGGCTCCCACGCCCGCTCGTAGTCACGCAGGATATGGACAAGCAACGCCTGCATCTCTTTCTGGTACTTGCCTAGAAATTCTTCCAAGGACAACTGCTGTTCGGCGAGTCCCGGAATTTTCCCGGACATCATCGAGTAGGTGAAGCCATCATCAAGCAGCAGCAACCCGCGCTTTTGCCCGTTGCACTCGAAGATGTAAATGGGCTGGTGCGTGACTTGGGACAGCACGTTTCCGAAGCGCTCCCAGTACACCGTTTCTGGAGCGACCTCGAACAGCCGGTTCACCTCGCGGTAAAGCGTCTGCTCCAGCAGCGCGGCCCAACGGTGCGAGGTGATGTCCATCCAGCGGAACGGTCCGGTGGAGACCTTCGCCTCCACGAGGTCGTAGCGTTCGATGTTGATCTGGTCGGTTGGCTTGTAGATCATGGTGGCGGCTTAGCTATTCCTGCATGATGCCGATGATGCGGATGCCCAAATTATCCTCGTTGATCAGCACCATCTCGCCATGTGCGATCACCTTGCCGTCCAGCACGAGGTTGACCGGTTCTCCAGCGACCTTATCCAGCTCGATGATGCTCCCGTAGGTGATCTGCGTGATCTCCTCGCCGGTGAGCTTGGTGCGGGCCACCTCGACCACAACCTCGTGCTGAAAATTGAGCAGGCGCTCGGGACCAGCTTGTGCCACCAAAGCCCCACTTTCATCCTTATCCCCGTTCATTGCGCTATCTGTTGAAGTGTTTGAGGTCGCCGCACCAGCCATGGCGGCTGCGGCCGTTCCCAAGGCGACCTCTTCCAATCCGATCGCATTGTCGCCCCCGGCGTCTTCGGGAGCAGGTTCTTCCATTGCGGCTTCGTCCAGTTCCGCCAAATCCCCAATTCCGGTGTCCACCTCCTCCAGCAAGTCCGGCTCTCCGGCTCCTTCATCGGAGGCTTCCCCATCGGTAAAATCCGCCAGTTCCGGTTCAGTTTCTGCCAAGTCAAACGGATCGTCACCCGCCAACTCCGGATCGGCAAAGTCATCCTCCAAGCTGAAGGGGTCCTCCTCATCGGCAATTTCCGGTGCGGTCTCTTCCTCCATGTCGGCAGCAGCAAGCTCGGGTTCCGGGGTCTCCTCGTTGGAAGTCACATCGTCCAGGACCAAGTCCGGCTCGGCCTCCCCGAGGTTCCAATCTCCAGGTTCTTCGGTCTCCCCGGCGTCTCCAGTCGCTTCCGCCTCAAGTGCCGGCTCAGTCGCCTCGGCAGCCTCGTCATCAACTGCAAGAACTGCAGCGTCGTCACTGCCAACCTCTGCGTCGGCTTCCGGCTCAACTCCGGATTCCTCTGTGTTGGCGAGGTCGATGTTGTCGTCCAGACCCATGTCGTCAAGTCCGTCAAGTTCGTCAAGCCTCTCTCCGGAATCAGCTGCTACAGCAGGTTCCGCTGCTTCGTCCTCAGATGCGAGGTCAATGTTGTCTTCCAACCCTGGAGTTTCCTCTTCGGCATCGCTGATCACAAGCTCTTCCTCCTCAGTGATGAGGCCCGCTTTTTCAGTGGGTTCGGCAGCGTCTTCGCCAAAATCGAAATCCCCTGCGTTTTCCAACTCTCCTGCAGTCTCAGCTGCTTCAGTGAGCGTCCCGGTATCCTCCCGATTGCCCACCGCCTCGGTTTCAAGATCCAGATCCTCCAGATCGTCTACGTTGCCCTCCAGGTCAAAGGGGGAGTCGTCCATGTCGGGAAGGTCCAGTTCGTCCCCGGCGTCAGGAGTGTCCAACGCGGAGAGGTCCACCTCCTCCATGTCTCCCAGGTCCAAGTCCTCCAGATTCGTTCCCTCAGCGCTTTCTGCCATGATCGATCTGCACGGTGTTCAGGATTTTCGCAGCAATGCTGCGCGCCTCCGGGTTCTTGCCCGATGGGTGTTATTGTGGCAAGCCTAATCGGGTTCGGGTGTTATTGCAAGTTTGATCACCACGTGCTTCTGGATTGAAGTCGTTGCGTGACCCTCGCTATGCTGTTGCCCATCCAATCTCTCGACTTTCCCTGAATCCCAAAAAGACCATGATGAATCGCATCCTCAACATCAACGCACTCGAAATCCTCGACTCCCGGGGCAACCCCACCGTTCGCGTCCAGGTGCTGCTAGAAGACGGCACCACCGGCACCGCTTCCGTGCCCTCCGGCGCCTCCACGGGAGTCAACGAAGCCCTTGAACTCCGGGACAGCGACAAGGCCCGCTACAACGGCAAGGGCGTCCTCAAGGCTGTGGGAAACGTCAACACGCTCATTGCTCCGGAACTCGTTGGAAGCGACCCTCTGGCTCAAGCCGAAGTGGACCGCCAAATGCTTGCGCTTGACGGCACCGATACCAAGAGCCACCTTGGCGCAAATGCGATCCTCGGGGTTTCAATGGCGGTCGCTGATGCCGCAGCCCATTCGCTTGGCCTGTCCCGCTACGCCTACCTCGGCGGGATCGGAGCATATCGGCTTCCGGTGCCGATGATGAACATCATCAACGGTGGTGAACACGCGGACAACAGCATCGACATTCAGGAGTTCATGGTCATGCCCAGTGGTGCACCCAATTTCCGGGAAGCACTGCGCATGGGGGCGGAGACCTTTCACGCCCTTAAGAAAATCCTGCTCCAGAAAAACCATGCCACCAGTGTGGGCGACGAGGGCGGCTTTGCCCCCAACCTCACCAGCAACGAGGAAGCCTGCGAGGTCATTCTGGAGGCAATTTGGAATGCAGGTTACGAGCCGGGCAAGGACATTGCGCTCGCACTCGATGCGGCGGCGAGTTCGTTTTGCGAAAACAACACCTACGATTTCCGCAAATCCGGAGGGGGGCAGAAATCCTCGGAGGAGATGTTGGCGTTCTACCAGGATCTTTGCCGCAAGTACCCCATCACCTCCATCGAAGACCCGATGGACGAACACGATTGGAACGGCTTTCAGGCGATCACCAACGCACTTGGCGATACGGTGCAGATCGTGGGAGACGACCTCTTTGTCACCAACACCAAGTTTGTTGCGGAAGGCATCAAGAAAAAATCCGCCAATGCGGTCCTCATCAAGCTCAACCAGATCGGCACCGTCACGGAAACAGTCGAGACCGTCCAACTCTGCCAAAAGGCGGGCTGGAACTACATCATCTCGCACCGCAGCGGCGAAACTGAGGACACCTTCATGGCGGATTTTGCCGTGGCGATGGGGGGTGGACAGATCAAGACCGGCTCGGTCTCCCGTAGCGAGCGTATCGCCAAGTACAACCGCCTGCTCGAAATCGAAGCGGAACTCGGCAAGACTGCACGGTTTGGGCGGTGAGGCGGCAAGCACTCACCTTCCATTGCCGCCTTGAAGAAAGGTGAACTGCCATTTGGAGGCGGGTCATCCCCAAAGAAATCTCCGCCCGCTGGCCTTGAGACCATGTGCTTGGATGGTTTGTGAACCCGATTGGAGAGAGAACTTCTTGCTAAGAGAAGGGGTTGAGCAGCCTTGAGAGCAAGCCGCGTTTGCGTTTCATCCCTGCGCCGTTATCGGTATCCCTGACTCACGGAGTTTCCAGCAACTGCTTGAGTGCGGATTCCAGGCGAGGTGTCT
>PVBE011014259.1_pt1 | contig 11212 bp, 6 predicted proteins | sample 1631181 | NCBI WGS metagenome assembly PVBE01 (sample SAMN08397723, study PRJNA350692) | Marine metagenome, whole genome shotgun sequencing project. | isolation source: water | place: Pacific Ocean | collected 2012-04 | reverse complement strand
TGCTGCTCCTTGCTGCTTTTGACAGATTCTATAGCCATGGCTCCATGCACAAAAAACTGTTTGGGTTCTCGCGATGGGTTCATTGCACACGCAGTAAGGGAACACGTTTTTGTTCATCCTTTCCACAAACACGAGCGTAGCGTCAGCAATCCCCATGATTGACCTCTCTGGGCGATGGTGCACCAGCCAAGCAGACTCAGCAATGCTTGCATTGCCTCCCCGATCTTGCCCCCAGAATGTTTGGCAACATATTTGGGACAAAACAGCGGCATCACTGCGCGCATTCACGCCATCCCTAGCAAGCGAGAGCGGCTGATGGGACCGAAGCACTTGGCATCGTACGTCCTTTGCCCTATCAGGAATCGTCGATAGTCGTCCAAACGGTCAATATAGACAGCGCGGTCGCCTTCTTTATCACTCCGCGGTTGAGCAGGAGGCGCTTCTGAATCAGTGTGGCTGACCCAGTTGCCCTCAGTGCCGGTGCACGATTCAATCAGAGGCTGATGTTTCGCACGAAAGGATTCCGAGAAGTGCAACTTGCAATGTTGGGTTTTACGTGGTGCAAATTTTGTGACCTTCGTATCCTTCGATCCGACTTCTCTAACGCGCTTACCTTCTTTAACGATGAGCGTCCAGACGCGCAGCAATGCAGACAAGTCATCGCCTGAGTGCGTGTCCAGGTCAACGACCTTGGCAACCGCTATTTGCGCAGCGTTCCTGAGCTGGTTCATACCAGCGTTTAGATATTTCGGTACAGCGTTCGAGTTAGTCTCACCATCATCGTCTACCACGATCACCTCTTTTGCTTTGAGTTTGGGCAACATGGGAAAATCTTCACTGTCAACCGATTTGGGATTGACCTTGCCGGTGCCTCTGCCTTTGCCACTGCCATCCACCTTGCCTTTGCCTCTGCCTTTGCCACTGCCATCCACCTTGCGCTTTGAACGTAATTTGCTCACAGCGGCCGTAATCGATGTCGGGTTCTTGATCTGGGTCTTCAGGTCCAGCCTCTGTGTCATGATGACAGCACTTCTTTTCTTAAAATTTTCGAGAGCCTTACTTGGCACCAACTGTTCGGCCCTCTCGCAAGCATCATCCACAATGTGCGTGCGCTTCCTGCCACACACTGTCTCTTTAGAGTGAAAATGGCCACTGCCTAATGCTTTCAACGCACGGCGCTGACCTTCCTTGATGACTTTCATGGACCCGTCTTGCCTCCAACCTGTGCCAGTAATTCCTTTGTTTTTTCGTTGCTTGTAACAGCAAAAGCGACCACCGTGGAGAGCTTTCCAAAGTCTGGCGCACTGTCGCGAGAAATCAGTCATGAGCAAATCTCCTCGCGATTCGGCAGAGGTCGATTGAGAAGCGATTACACTCTCATCGCTAGGTCCATCTTCATGCACCTCGAAGGTAACCTCCGACCAGGAGATTTCCGACTCCCTGGCCCCTGGATGAACGTCGCGATGCCTGGCATGACGACCCAGGCCTCTCTCTGCCGAGTTCGTGCCCGTGTCCAGTGCGAATAAAGCAGCAAAGAGTGGCATGAGTCTCTTAAAGGCACCTGCAACAAGCTGTTCCCCGGACCACAAGGCGTCGACGATGGCACAGAGCCAGGTTGCGCGATTGTCGACGGCGGCGTCTGGCTTGCCTTGTCCCGACGAGGCCAAGAGCCTCTCCCGCTGAGACAAAGCGCATCTGAGAGCGATGATGACATCCTGAGGCTGCACCTCTGGGAGATGCAAAGCTTTTCCTAGCATCCTCCAGCGAACTAGATTCTCCATGAGGGTTTGTCGATGAGCGCCACCTTCATCGGGGGTGAGATAAAAGAGTCTCAACATGGAGGAACTGTAATGCGAAACATTGAATGCGCACAAAGCCCTTCTCATATCTCCACGAAAGAATTCAGCTTCTAAACGATCCAAGGTGGCTTCGACCGCCACTTTCATTTCCGCCATCGCCTCCACGAGCACATGGCGCCCGTGAGAAGGTCGAGTGTGCACAACGTGCAATTTCTTGCCATATCGGATTTGGAATCCCTCAGTCAACTGTTCATGCACTATCTGCGTCGCAGTCTTGTTAGTGCCGAAAACCTTCGACGCCGCGGGAATCTCGCTCTGCGATTCCGCAAGAGCCCCACTCGGTGGTCCTGGAGGAGCCACACACAAGACCGTACCTTTCAAGAAGAGGTTCTCGAGCTCCTCCATGAGCGCACGAATGTCGCTCATCTCAGCTGCAGGATCTCTGTCCTTGGGCTCCCACTTCCTTAAGGCCATTAGCCCCACTTCGCCATGATCTCCGCTCAGTGCAATCCTATAGAGACTATCCTCAGTCATGTCCTCGATGGCATTCGCAGCCCTGATCCGCTTCTGGGCATCCTGTGTGATATGCTGATGCCAAAGATAATTTAAGATGAACGATATCATTGAAAACCGTCTGTGTCCCATTTTGTTTTGTGCATCAACATTGGTATTTCGCATAGGGGGGAGCGCATTCAAATTGCGATAAAAGCGATAATGCGACGAAATCATTGAACATAGGTGTGTTTAAAAATGCGATAAATTCGATCATGGAAATCATAAGAGGGCATAACACCCTAATTACATCCTCAATTTAAGATGCTATCGGGATGCAATTAGGATCCACCCAGGATGCAGTTGCATCCTAATTCCATCCGACATGCATCTTGATTTTAGGGTGCAAGTAGGATGTAATTGCATCCCAATTGCATCCTAACTGCATACTAATCTCACGATGCAACTAGGATGGCATTAGGATGCAATTGCATCCCAATTGCATCCTACTTGCATTCTGATTGCAGCCTAAGTTGAGGATGCAATTAGGATGCGATGAGGACGCAACTCTGATGCTAATTAAATTAGGAAGGAATGGGGATGCAATTAGGATGCAATCAGGGCGCAATTAGGATGCTAATTGCATCCTAATTGCGCCCTGACTGCACCCTATTTTCATCCAAATTGCATCCCAAGTGCGTCCTAATTGCATCCTACTTTTAAGATGCAGCTGGAATGCAATTAGGATGCAGCTCGCATGCAATTAGGACGCAAGTGGGATGCAATCAGGACGCTACTTGTATCCTAATTGCATACTAGTTGCATCCGCATTGCATCCTAATTACATCTCTGGCGCGTCTTAGTTTCAGGGTGCAATTAAGATGCAATTCGGATGTAATTACGATGGCATTCGCAGCTCTGATTCGCCTCTGGACATCCTATATATTCTCATAATTTCCATTATCTAATTTATCGCATTGTTAAGCACCCTTGCACCCAATGATTTCATCGCATTGTCGCGTTTATCGCAATTTTGGGCGCGTTCCCTAGACGAAATACCCATGCGTCATGTCGCTGCCATCTCAGTCTCTTGGCTGGTTCAATTGGTGCGCAAAACCGGATGGGGCGCAAATGGTTTCCAATTATATAGTTCATCTTAAATTATTTTGGCATCAGCACGTCACGGCATCTGCCCATCTCACTCCTGGTCCCAGTCTACGATGACACCCAGCATCATTCCAATCGCTCTCGCGATGCAACAGTAGGTGCGATAAGGCGCCGACATGCTTTCCCATCGCTGGGGAGCGTGTGACAGATTGCGCATGATGTGCGCGAGGCCTCCCCCCTGATGGCCCTCTGTGGCAACGACATATTTCTGACAAGCCTCGAGCTCGGCCTTCATCTTGTTGCTATAGTCGATATTCTTCAGCAAAGCACCTTTCTTCTTGAACAATTCCTCATGCTGTTTCTTGAAGCCGCCAGTGCGCACCAACGGCTCCTTGCAAGCAATGCGGATCGCATGGGATGCGTCGCGACAGACGATGATTATGTTCAACATGTGTTTTTCCTGCAAGAGTCTGGCCGCTTTTAACGCAGCACCATCGACAGCAACCGAGATGCACTTTCTCTTCATGGCTTCATACAAGTCTGCATCCAAAGAATCTCCCAATGGAGTGCAAAAGGCGCGAATCAAAGAGAGCACATCTTCGACCAACTGCGAGGCACCCTCGCTAGTCATTTCCTCCAGGGTCTTGGAGAAGTACATTCGACCCACGCCAACGACGCCACAGGAATGGCACAGCTCCATTGCATCTTTTTCGCTTATATCTGCAGCTTGCGCGAAACCCCACGCGGTTCTGCAATGGTCGTTGTCGCATGGTGGCACATCGCACCTGTAGCGCAGAAGCATGTGACCATCTCTCTCGTCGAACGCATAAGATATGTGAGTCGATGACCTGACGCGGTTTCGCTTTTTCTCTCTCGTTACCTCTCTTGCTATGAGCGCCATGCTCTGCAAAGCCCTTCGCTTTCCATTTGATGTTCGCTCCCCATCTCGCAGCTGCGAGATGTACCGCTCAGTGTACTGCGCATTTTCGGCTGCTACCCAAGACTGGGGCTCTCTGCACATCCGCCACACTCGCAACCAATCCACCAGCTGCGGCACTGCGCCTTGGAGAAGCTCGTCGTCCTCAACATTTTTTTGCAGCAGCACAACCAGAGGCGCTTCTGGAGCAAAAAATCCTGCCGCTGCCAACTTGTGTCCTTTACTGAAGGCATGCTTGCGGATATGCTCCGACTGTAGATGCGCACACCTTACCTCGTGACGAGACCATTTCGCGAGGAGCCTGGGCGACTTCTGAGCTCTCCCAGTTCGTCTCCCTTGACCACGCCCCTTGACCCTCGCAGTGGTCTTGGCGCTCACGGCTGCGTGTGCACAGAAGGCACACCCAACTGCCCACTGTCCTTGGAAACGCTGCGGCCGTTCTTGCATCCAGACGATCAGAGTTCCATGACTTCTTCTGGGATCCTGCACAGAACCGTAAGCTCGCATCCAACCTGCGCCGAATACGTAAAATCTACATCTGGGACAATCGTTGCGACCTCCGTCGTGCCTGCGCAGATGGTCCTCCTTGCTCTCACTCACAGGACCCACGTCAAGGACAGCTCTAACTGTCTGTGCTGGGAAAGACTTGTTCGTGTAAGGCGATTTGGCACTTACCTTGCGCCGCTTTGCCGATCCCTGCATCTCACTCACCAGCGACCTGGAGTCAGAGGACTGCCTCGATCTCTTGAGCGCTGGCAGCAGAGTCGTCGCGAAGTTCACTTCTTCACCCCTGGTTGCGGGCAAAGCCTCCTTTTCGTAAGGCGATTGAGCACTTACCCTGCGACGCTTTGGTGGGGTTGTCTGCCTGGCGCCCACTAGTGACCTGGACCCACAGGGCTGCTGCGATTTCTGGAGCGGTGGCAGTAGTGGTCTCTTCGAACTCCTATCTTCGCTCATTGCTGCTGGCAGTGCCTGCTTTTTGTAAGACGATCGGGCAGTTGCCAGCGCCCTTTTCGAGGCAGCTCTTTGCTTCGTCGAAGACCCTGTGGCCTTCGAGGCAGTTGCCAGCGCCCTTTTCTGTAGTGGTGGAAGCATCGGCAGCATGATTCCTATAAAGACTGTGAGTGCACGCACGCCACATAGCATGAACCCCACAACTTGAGCATGCCACAGTCTGATGTGGGTCCCCCGCATGAATAAAGAACAAAGTCGGCGAGAGCACGCATGAAAGCATGTTTCCATCAGTCACAAAACGCATGCATGGCAACCCAAGTGTGTGTGTAACCCCATTGCGACCCCACCCTATTGCAACTCCATTGCAACCCTATTGCGGCCCTATTGCGACCCTATTGCAACCCCATTGCAATCCTGTTGCAACCCTACGGCAACCCGCTTGCGACCCGACCCTATTGCAACCCCATTGCAACCCCATTGCAACCCTGTTGCAATCCTATTGCAACCCTCTTGCGACCCTAGTACAACCCTATTGCAACCCTGTTGCAACCCTATTGCAAACCTATTGCAACCAAGACAACAACAACCATCACAACGACAACAACAGCAACCACGACGACAACAATCACTACGACGACAACAACAACCACGCCGACGACGAATAATCTTGCAATCAAGGGGCAATAGCTTCGTTCCACCACTTTGCAAACAATTACCAAACAACTTGTGACCTAATCGGATCAATCCTATGTTTGCATAGGTCTCATGCTCACCGAAAACATGTGCCTGGCCACGCCGGTGTCGCGTTTTTTTTTCTCGTGGGAGCTATCTTAGTAGGACGGCTCTCTAGAATCAAAACAGGGCACAACATAGCATAGCACTCAATATGGACGCTTGCCCTTCTGATTGCCATTCTGATGACGCAAGCACTTGTACTAGCAGGGCGATGCTGCACCAAGCGCGCAATCTCATTCGCCCCTCAACCCCGCCACGCGATTGCGCAATGGCCAACAAGTTCAAGAATGGCTAACTGATTCTCCGGCAAGGTCGTGCAAAACTGCTGGATCGGATGCAGCGCGGTTGAGCAGCTGTCAAGCCAAATGCTATGCGATTGAGAGCCGATGCTAGTCTTCAAAGCACAAGATCCTCCACATCAGGCGAAGGCATCTCATTCTCATCGTCATCCTGGGACTTGAGGCGATCAATGATGTCCTGGAAAAGGCGCTCGACGCTGGCCTTGATTTCTGCGTCGTAAACAGCAGTGCCCTTGGTCACGATGTTGGCCATGCACGCCCGATCCAAGACATTCAGGAGCCAATTGGCATGCGTTCCGTTTCTGCACACGGCAGTGCAGGGAATGCCCAGCTCAAGACAGACGCGTTCGAGCATGCCGCAGCCTGGACTGAAGTTGAGGACTTTCTTGATCTTGAAGCGTTTGATCACAGATTTCCAATACGCCATTGTTTTTCGCTCATTCCACAAGAGCGGCTGGCCCATAGTCGCATCGTAAAATTTCCTTCCGGGCTTCTGCACGGCGTGGCCCATCACTAGCTTCTTGTCAACCTCGGAGATCAGGGGCATCTGCCACCAAGTCAAAGGATCCACGCCGGTAAGAGTGTTAGAATGAGTGTCTTGCTCACCTGCCCCTTGAAATTCCGTAACTGCTTCGACGGTCCAAGTGTTTCGGGGAGTTGGGAGTTCAACGAATACAGCCTCCACCCCATTGGCCCCCATGAACACCTTCCGTCCCTTGCTCTGCCCTGGGCTGAATGTCATCCACATATCGACCCAGTGCTTGGCCTGGGCAGCATAGGCGTCCTCAAGCTCACGCCGCACGGTTCTGGAGCGGCCATCGTGAGCAATAACCACATCCACCCCAGTCTTGTGCTGCAACATGTTCGTGGTGATTGTCCCCAGTTCATCTCTCCACTCTGGCACTGCCGCCCAAGGCTTGTCCTCACATTCCCAAGAGGCATCCGCAGCAAGACTGACCAGACGATGGGCACTGCCTGCGCTGAGTCCATCAACACTCTGCTGAAGATGAAACTTGACGTCGAGACTTAGTTCACCTTGGAAGTGGGTGACTTTGATATACTTGCGACGGTCTTTTTGCACCTTCACCCAAAGTTCTGAGCGTTCTTTGTCTGTCGCCGAGCTCTCATCCTCATCCTCTGCCTCGCTCCGAAGTCGCTTGAGGGTGCGAGCACCTGTCGCAGGCGGTTTGGCATCTGCGCTGCCGGCATCGATGCAACTCTTGTGTAAACACAATTGTCGTTCCAATTCTTTCAAACTGTCGATCTGCGAAGAACTTCCGCACCATGACATCTGCGACAACGAACCACCGTCCGGTCGCTTTGAGATCAACACTTCAATCTGGGTGTCAAGCTGACCGCTCATGAGTTCGTACAACGTCTCGGCCAATTGTATTTCCACCTGGTTGCCGAGTGTTTTAAGATAGGCCTCCATGGGAGTCTCGACCTCCTGTCCCTCACCAGCCTGCGCAGCCGCATCAGGTAATTCATTTGGGCGATTGAGCACCAAAACCTCAACGTCTGACGGGTCTGCTCGCTGAGTTCCTGCAAACCTTTCGTGGATACGCATGAAGTCTCCAAAATCTGCCAAAATCTTCTTCAATGATGTCTTGAGCGCATCATACTCGGGCTTTGCAGGCAGGTCATCTACCCAGCTTGGGATGACATTGGTGACGATTTCTTGGTAGGCCAGAGAACGCAGCACGATGCCAACTTGACGATCGGAAGAGCCGCTCTCCAACATCTCCTGAGACACTTTCGATGGCTTCAGTGAGCCGAGAGCCAACGTACAGTATAAGTACTCCAAGCTCCACGTTACAGCATCACCGATAGACTCTCGGCACAGTGATGCTTCCTTTTCGCAAATCTCAATCAACTTCTTCAGCTTGACATAACCACTCGTGACTACCTCGCGGCCGAATTCGGTCTCGATGAGACGCAGCACGTCAAGCGATTTGGCATTGACCTTGGACGGATCGTTGAGCTTCTCCATGGCGGCTACCATCGCTTTGTTGATAGTCATGCCGGCGAAGCGCAGTTTCAACTGCTGAAGTGCTTTGAGCTTCTGTGTTTGATTCAGTGAAGGCGAGTCCTCTGACCCCAACCCAATGGCTACCCAAGCTTTTGCTGCACAGGTTGGGAAATTGTCCATAGCCAGTTGCTCATCAGCTTTCTGACTGCTTATCTGAATGCTCCACTGCGCTTTTTGAGGAGAGGAGAGACTTGTCCGAATCTGCACTGTGGGCGTGAGGGCACACTGCAGAAGGCGAAGGACATCAGCCTCGGATTCTGCTTCCAGCTGTTTGTACATGGACAAGTACCACGAGAACACAAATTGGTGGCCAGAGAGCAACGGTTTGCGATCAATCTTCAACGCGTCCTTGTTGACCAAGGCAGAAGCGAGAATCACGGGGAACACGGTCCTTTGCACAACGCCACGCGATTGCGCAATGGCCTCGACCGCATCGAAGCTTTTCATAGTGTCGCCCACTGCCTTCCATGTAAGAGATCCAATTCCTGTGATCGCTTTTTCGGTTTGGGTCTCAACGGGTGATGGATCCAACGCGAACAAAGATATTGGCCCCTCGAACAGGCCAGAAGTGGTCAGAGCATTCATGGCTGTGTCGAGATCATAGGAAGGCTTGTATGTGGTGAGCTGAGCAGCGCTGGTATCTGTTAACGCCTGAATCTTCAATGGTTTAAGGGTGGCCAGACTGGCGCCTTTCTGCAATTCCTCTGCTACTCCAGGCAAATGGCTCTCATATGCGCCACTGGTGATGCGTTTTTATGGCAACCTTATTGCAACCTTATTGCAACCCTATTGCAACCTTATCGCAACCCTATTGCAACCTTATTGCAACCCTATTGCAACCTTATTACAACACACCAAAGACACAAAACGACAAGACAATGGTTCTTCTTCTTCTTCTTCTCTATTTAATTTAAATAGAGAAGAAGAAGACGAAGAAGAAGAACCATTGTGTTGTCGTTTTGTGTCTTTGGTGTGTTGTAGTGTTTTTGTGTTATTTCTGTTGTCTGAGTGTGAATTTAAAACAACATAAAAAATCCTGCGCAACTTCTCCAACAAGATGTGGTCCACCCACGGAACCACCTGCTTCGTTAGGACATCGACAGGAGAGCTGGCAGGACGCTTGGCGAAGCAATCCCATATATCCGTAGGCTTGGGTGGACCTGCAGCATCAGGCGGTGCCTTCGCAACACGAGGTCTCTCCGCTGACACGACTCCTGCTCCTGCGCTGGGCGGTGAAGCACCAGCCTTGCATGAGCCGCCGAGTACAATGGCTGGACCTGCCGGGACTTCTGTGCAAGTGCGCGAGTTATGGAGAGTACTGCCGCACTTCGAGCAAACCATGACTAGATCGAGTGGCCACCTCCTGTCCAGATGCGGACGCCTGCGAGCTTGAGCAAACAAAACGGCTTGGGCAAACAAAACCTGCAAGGGGCGCTTTCGCTGCATGACGTTGCATACGCCAACCTCCCAATCTTAATGCATCGACAAACACTTAAGGCAAACCGCCATCTACATTCCCAATTGCATCCTAATTGCACTCTATGAGCGACTACATCAGACATGGTCGGGAACTTGAGGAAACGATTTTCCACCTAATCCGCCGGCCCCGCTTGTGGGGGCCCCAAGGCTGTGAGGAGTCTGTTTGCATCCTGCATCCTCTGCATCCTTGCATCTTCGTATCCTTCTATGCCTGCATGCTTGCATGCTGAATCTGCTTGCTGCCTAACCTTATATCTTGAGCCGATACTACGACGGTGTATGCATTCCCCGTCCTGACGTGGGTTACCCACATGAATAAAGAACAAAGGCTAGAATTACTCGGTGAGAGCACGCATAAAAGCACGATTCAATGAATCACTAAAACCACATGCCTGGCAACCCAAGAGTTGTGTTTTTTTCATGGAAGACATCTAGGTCTCTCTGTAATGATTTCGAAAATATTACGCGAGTCAGCGCTGGGCACAAATGCTACATCGCTCAGACACGCAGGCTGCACCCCTGGGCGATTCTGCACCAGCCATTAGCACCACACTCAATACCTCTGATTCAGTTCGCACCAGCCATCTGCTGATGCGAACCTCTGATTGCCTGGCAGCGAATCGCCAGGCAATCGCATTGCATTGCCTGGCAGCGAATCGCCAGGCAAGCTTGCCCAAGCCTCCATGAAAGCCGAAACCCTCCTTGGCAGAGAATGTGATGAACCCAATCTCCCACGTTTTGGTTGACCAGCCGCAGGGCTAGATGATCAGCGTCCTGGAACCACTTGTCGCGCAAGAGATCGCACAAGAGCTCCTCAGTCATGGCAAAAGCCTCCTTTTTGTAAGGCGATTGGGCACTTACCCTACTTCTAGGAAGGGGCAAAAGATAATTTAGGACTCTTGAGCATGCCATAGAGAGTTGCTTTTGAAATATCGCCAGGATAAGAGGTAATTGAGCGACAACATCAACATTGCTGGAAATGTTGCAAGTGTGTTGCAAAGATGCTGCAAAGATGTAGCAAAATATAGGGTTCCTGGCGGCTTGTCTTACGCACCGGACATGGGTGTACCGGGTGACCCCCAGCCGTGCGCTCTCGCGAATTTGATGTAAAACGCAATGGTTTCGTACATCTACCTTCACCACTCTGCAGCGGAACGGTCCCTTTTTTCATTTCGACCTGAAATTTCCAATGAAAAATACAACTTTTGAGATCAGATTGCCCCTTGGCCTCCCCATGGCCAGCCAAGCCCCCAGGGAGCCCCCAGAGAGCCTCCAGATGCCTCCAGATGCCTCCAGATACCTCCAGATGCTCCCAGATGCCTCCAGATACCTCCAGATGCCTCCAGATGCTCCCAGATGCCTCCAGATGCCTCCAGATGCC
>PVBE010069693.1_pt1 | contig 11212 bp, 8 predicted proteins | sample 1631181 | NCBI WGS metagenome assembly PVBE01 (sample SAMN08397723, study PRJNA350692) | Marine metagenome, whole genome shotgun sequencing project. | isolation source: water | place: Pacific Ocean | collected 2012-04 | reverse complement strand
TGACAGCGGTAACCACGCAGGTTGAATACGGATCGCGCCGGCCAGCGCGGCGAGGCCAAGGCGCGCTGACGAAGGCGTGCCAGGGGCACGACGAGGAGGCGCAACGCCGGCATCGTCGTGCTGGGCAAGCGAGGCGTGATCAACCTGTGTGGGCACCGCTGTGACAACGGTGACCCGCAGGTTGAACAGGACCGCTCGCTCGTTGCCGCAAGACGATCAGCGGACCTTCTTTTCGGATTATTCTGGGTTTCTTCCAATCCGATCTGAACCGGCAGACGACTCAATGAGGAGAGCCCTCGATCGATGGGGGTGAAGAAGGATGAACAATGCGAATCCCCCTCAGTTCCGCGCTGGTCTTGTTGTTGTTGACGACCGTGGGCGATGCGTGGGCCCAGCCCACCATCTTGCTGACCGTTCTCAACGAGGCCAACGCTTTCGGCGACGTCGTGCTGGTGCGTGGCGACCACATCGAGGTCGAGTTCGTGGTCGAGGATCGCCTGTCGGAGACGAGACGCGACGACACCATTCGCCTGGTCCGAGTCTCGGATGGGGCGGTCGTCCAGGAGAAGAAGCGAGGGCGGATGCTCTCGGGGACGCTCAACCTCTCGACCCGCCACAAGCACCGCACCGGCGCGCTCCGCGTCGAGTTTGTCGCTCACTCGACGGGCGATGTGTGGGCGAGCACCTCCAGTCCGATCAGCGTGGTCGCCGACCAGGCCGTGCTCGAGCTCACCAATCGAATCGGCGAGTTCGAAGCGACGGTCGCTGCGCTCGCCGCGATCCGCCCGATTCCTGGCCCTCCCGGGCCCCAGGGCGAACAAGGGCCCGCTGGTCCCGCGTGCGGATGCGACGGTGATTCCGACTCGGCCGACGGCGCGCTATCCGACCCCGCGCAGCCGGCCGAGTCCGCGCCGCCGGCCGACGCCGAGCAGCCTGCTCCGTAAACGACGCGCCAGCCCTCACTCGTCGCGGTGCAGCGCGGCGATCTCCTCGCCGAGCTCCGCCGATGACGGCGCGCCGAGCCGGGCGCCAATGACCATCGCTACCGTGGCGGCTGCGAGCGCGAAGAGGGTCGCGGAGAAGGCGGGCACGAGCTTGCCGAGCTGGAGCACCAGGTAGACGGTGGCGCCGGTGCCCATCGAGAGCACGCCACCGAGCATGTTCGCCCTCTTCCACCACAGCCCGGCGACGAGCGGCACGAAGAGGCTGGCGCTCAGCAGGCCGACGGCGGCGCTGTAGAAGGCGACGATCAGCGACGGGGGTGACCAGGCGCAGACCATCGCGAAGAGACCGATGACCCAGGGCACGGCGATGGTGGCGGCGCGGCGGGTGCGCTCGCTCGTCTTGCTCAAGCGGTCGCCGAGCAGGTCGTGGGTGACGGCGGCGCTGCACGCGAGCAGCAGAGCGTCGGTGGTGGACATGACGGCGGCGAGCACGGCGGCCACGGCCACGCCGCGGATGATGGGGGAGAACTCGCCGCGGATGACCTCGAGGAAGATGGAGTCGGCGTCGGAGAGCTCGGGGAAGAGCAGCTTGCCGACGGGCACGATGATCAGCACGGCGGCGAGGATCATCACGGAGTAGAGCACCATCGCCAGGTTCAGCGAGATTCGGGCGCTGCGCGCGTCCTTGGCGCTGAACACGCGCATGACGATGTGCGGGATGACCGGGATCGCGGTGGCCCACAGCACGAAGATGCCGATGAGGCTGCTGAGCGGCTTGTCGACCATCTGGCCGAGTGCGGGGGCGCCGGAGGTCGCGCGCTCGAGGATGGCTGTGGGGGCGCCCTGCTGCATGCTCAGCGCGATCGCGGTGCCGACCACCACGAGGAGCATCAGCGCACCCTGGACGATGTCGGTCCAGGTGACGGCGACCATGCCGCCGACCGAGACGTAGAGGACGAAGACGAACGTCGCGAGGGTGACGGCCTGCTGGTAGGGGATGCCGAGCAGCACCTCTGCGGTGATCCCGGCCGCCTTCATCTGGGCGATGATGTAGACGGTGAAGCTCACCACGATGATGAGCGACGCGCCGACACGCACCATCGGGTGGCGGTACCGGTGGGCGAGGAAGTCGGTGATGGTGAAGCCGGCGAAGCGGCGCAGCGGGGCGGCGACGAGCACCGCTGCGAGCGGGAAGCCGACGATGGCGCCGGCGAAGAGCGCCAGCGTGTACGGGATGCCCAGCTTGTAGGCGAGGCCCATCACCCCGACGATCGAGCCGCCGCTCGCGAGGCTCGCCATGATCGCCATCGCGTTCGCGCCGGTGCCGATGCGCCGGCCGGCGACCCAATACTCGTCCTGGTCACCGAGCCCCTTCCGGGAGGCCCACACGCCGATGCCGATGCAGCCCGCCAGGTAGATGACGACGAGGACGGCTTCGAGGCTCATTCGGACTTCGGCTTGGAAGCGCCGGCGAGCAGCGCGAGCACGGGTGCGGCCACCATCAGCCCGGCCATCCACCACCCGAAGAGGGCGACGCCGAAGGCCTTGGACTCACGCAGCGACGGGACGAGGAAGCCGATCGCCGCCAGGACCGCCAAAGTCAGCAGCAGCAGCAGGTCGCGGCGGGGCATCCGGTGGAACACGGCCCGCGCTCAGGTGAGCTCGGTGAGGCAGGCGTCGAGGATCTCCAGGCCCTTGTCGACGTCGTAGTCGCTCAGGACCAGCGGCGGCGCGATGCGCAGGACGCTCTGACCGCAGCCGAGGAGGAGCAGGCCGCGTTGCAGGGCGATCTGCTCGAGGTCGCCGACGAGGGCCTTGGCCGGCTTCTTCGTCGCGCGGTCCTCCACGAACTCGACGCCGATGAAGAGCCCCAGGCCGCGCACGTCGCCGATCACCGCGTGCTTCTCCTGGAGGCGCCGCACGCCCGCGATGAGGCGCTCGCCCACATTGTTGATGTTGGTGAGCAGCTCGTTCTCGACGATATCGAGCGTGGCGAGGGCCGCCGCGCAGCACACCGGGCTGCCGCCGAAGGTCGAGCCGTGCGACCCCGCCGGCCACTTCATCACCGACTCCTTGGCGATGATGGCGCCGATCGGCATGCCGGAGCCGAGCCCCTTCGCGGTGAGCAGCACGTCGGGCTCGACGTCCCAATGCTCGCAGGCCCACATCTTCCCGCTGCGGCCGACGCCACACTGAATCTCGTCGCAGACCAGCAGGATGCCGTGCTTCGTGCACAGCGCGCGCAGGGCCGGCATGAAGTCGGCGGGCGGGATGATGTAACCGCCTTCGCCGAGCAGCGGCTCGATGAAGATCGCGGCGACGTCGTCGGGCGAGACCTTCTGGAGGAAGAGCGTCTCGATCTCGCCGATGACCGTCTCGGTCACCGAGCGCCCGTCGGTCAGAGTGCGGTACGGGTCGGGGAAGGACACGTGGTGCACGCCTGGCAACATCGGGCCGAAGCTCGCGCGCTGCTTGACCTTGCTGCAGGTCAGGCTCATCGCGCCGTAGCTGCGCCCGTGGAAGGCGCCTTTGAAGGCGATGAGGTCGGTGCGGCGGGTGCTGTTGCGCACCAGCTTGATCGCGCCCTCGACCGCCTCGGTCCCGGAGTTGCTCAGGAAGACGCGCTTCTTGCTGTCGCCCGGCGCGCTCAGGGCGAGGCGCTCACACAGGGCGGACATCGACGGGTAATAGAAGTCGGTCCCGCACATCGAGAAGAACTTGCCGGCGGCCTCGCGCACGGCCTCGACCACCGTCGGGTGGGCGTAGCCGGTGGCGCTCACTGCGATGCCGGCCATGAAGTCGATGAAGCGGTTGCCGTCGACGTCCTCGAGCATCGCGCCGCGGCCGTGCGACACGACCAGCGGGTACTCCTTGATGTACGAGGTCGACGAGTACTGCGCGTCCTTGTCCATGATCGCCTTGCCCAGCGGGCCGGGCGGCGCGGTGACGATGCGGGGGTAGTCGGGCTGGCTCACTTGGCGGGCTCCACGATGACGGTGCGGCACTGCTCACGCATGAACTGGGCGACATAGTACGGACCGCAGCCGCCCTTGCCGCTGCCGCCCGAGCCCTTCCAGCCGGTGAAGGGCTGGGCCCCGGGCCACGCGCCGGTGGTGGCGCCGCTGCGCTTGTTGGCGTAGGCCACGCCCGACTCGATCTCGTCAAAGAAGTGCTGCACCTCTTCGGGCTTGCCGGAGAAGATGCCTGCCGTCAGGCCGTACTCGGCGCGGTTGGCCTCGGTCAGCGCCTGGTCGAGCGAGTCGACTACGCCGATCGCCAGGAACGGCACGAAGAACTCGTCCATGAAGAGGTCGCTGTCGAGGGGCGCCTTGACGACCGTCGGGTTGACGTAGTGTCCGCGAGCGAGGGCCGGATCGCTCGGGCGGTCGCCGCCGAGCAGGATCTCGCCCTCTTCGCGGGCCCGCGCGACGCAGCCCTCCCAGGTCTTGACGGCCTTCGCGTTGATGACCGGTCCCAGGTAGACGTGCTGCTCGGTGGGGTCGCCGATGACGATGTCGCGGGTGCGGGCCAGCAGCTTCTCGACAAAGGCGTCGGCGACGTCGCGGTGGACGTAGACGCGCGAGCAGGCGCTGCACTTCTGGTTTTGCAGGCCCCAGGCCGACTTGTAGACCCCCTCGGCGGCGGCATCGAGGTCGGCGGAGTCCATGATGATCGCCGGGTTCTTGCCCCCGAGCTCGAGCAGGCAGGGTTTGATCCAGTTGCTGCTCACGCCGTGGAAGATGCGCATGCCGACGGGCTTCGAGCCGGTGAAGACGATGCCGTCCACGTCCGGATGGAAGGTCAGGTTGTCGCCGATGTTGGCGCCGCGGCCGGTCAGGAAGTTGAAGACCCCGGGCGGCACGCCGGCGTCGCGGTAGACCTCGTAGACCAGAAGCCCGGTCCACGGCGCGTCTGTGGCCGGCTTGTAGACGATGGTGTTGCCCGCGATGAGCGCGGCCGAGGACATCCCGAACGACAGCGCGGCGGGGAAGTTGAACGGCGCGATGCACGCGAAGACGCCGTACGGACGCAGCACGTCGGTGTTGGTCTCGATGGGGGTGATGGCGTTCATCGTCTGGACGAAGCCGTTCGCGTCCTCCATCTGCTGGCAGTAGTAGTCGATGAGGTCCGCCGACTCCTCCGCGTCGCCCAGCGACTCCAGGCGGTTCTTGCCCACCTCGAGCGCCATCACGGCAGCGATCTCGAACTTGCGCCGGCGAACGCCCATCGCCGCCTCGCGCAGGATGGCCACCCGCTCCTGCCAGGGCCGGTTGCCCCACGCCCGACGCGCGGCCTGCGCCGCCGCGACCGCCATGTCGACATGCTCCGCCGTCGCGGACTGGAACTCACCGAGCACCACATCCGTGTCGATCGGCGAGGTGTTGACCAGCCGCGGCAGGTCCGACTCGACCGGCTCCCCCGCGATGAAGAGCGGATGGACCCCGCCCGCCTGGGCGCGGACATCCGCCACGACGGTGTCGAAGAGACGATGCACCTCGGCCATGTCAGCCGACGTCGAGGTGTAGGTGATCCGGAGGTCTTCGGAGCGGGCCATGGTGTTCTCCGCGTTGCGATGATCGGCTCCGGCGCCGGCCGAAGCGGCGGAACCCTAGCACGGTGTACGTCGCGCGGGGATGGGTGGCAGGCGTCTGGTGGGCGATCAACTACACGACCTGGGCGAAGGCCGTCGCCAAGGCTTGGGCCGTGCGTCGGGGGGGGCTGGGCCCGCCTCGAGATCTGACCGTCACTCCGGTGAACACAGTACCCGCGAAGGCGCAAGGCCCAGACGCGAACCCGCGAACCCGTTGCAGGTCGGCGCCGGGCGCGTTCCACTCCATGTGGTGAGTAACACGGCGCTGGTGTTGTCAGGCGGCGGGGCGCGCGGGGCGTACGAGGCCGGCGTGGTCCAGGGCATCATCGAGGTGCTCGGGCGCGCCCCCGACGATCCGGCGCCGTTCGGCATCTTCGCTGGCTCATCGGTGGGCGCAATCAACGTGGCGTACCTGGCCGCACACGCGGACCAGGGTGACATGGCCGCGGCAGGCCTCGTCGATGTGTGGCGGTCGCTGCGGCTGCCCAGTCACCTCCGGCTCGCGGGGGGCGGCGCCCTCGGGATGCTGTTTCGCGGGGCATGGCGCCGCTCTCTGCTCGACGCCGCCGCGCTCGAGCGGCTCGTCACGGCGGCGATCCCGTGGAAGCGGCTGCACGCAAACATCGACGCCGGGCGGGTGAAGGCGCTGGTGGTGGCGGCGATGCGCATCACGACCGGGCGTACGACGATGTTCGCGGAGATCGCGCCGAGCACGACGTTCCGGCCCTCTCGCGACCCGCGGCGAGCTGCGCTGTGCGGGCGGGTGAGCGCGGACCACGTCCTGGCCTCCGCGGCGATCCCGCTCGCGTTCCCGGCGCGGCGCATCGGGAAGGGCTGGTTCTGCGACGGTGGCCTGCGCTTCAACACGCCGATGGCGCCGGCGATTCGCACGGGGGCCGACAAGCTGGTGGTCGTCTCGCTGCTCCACGAGGGGATCACCGACCAGGTGTGGGAGGACGAGCGGCGGCCCCCCGGTCTGGCGTTCCTCGCGGGGAAGGTGCTCAACGCGTTGCTGCTCGACCCGATCGCCTACGACCTGCACGTGCTCGAGCGCTTCAACGGCCTGCTCCGGACCCTCGAGGCGACCCTCGACGAGGACGAGCAGGCGCGCCTCGACGACGCCACCCGCGAGCTGCGTGGGATGCCCTACCGCCGCCTCGACACCCTCGTCTTCCACCCGTCCGTCGATCTGGGCGAGGTCGCCGGCGAGCATCTGCGCCACCACAAGGGTCGCGAGGCGCTTGGGTGGCTGGGCGAGCGCTTGCTGCGGCGGGCCGCCTCGAAGACCGCCACGTGGGAGGACGACCTCGCGAGCTACGTGCTCTTCGATGGCGCCTACGCCGAGCAGCTCATCGAGATCGGCCACCGCGACGCCCTCGCCCGACGCGACAAGATCGTCACCTTCTTCGACGATTGACTCAGGACATCAGTGCGCGACGCCCGCGTAAACCTCCTTCAAGCCGCGCAACACGTGGCGCCGGTACACGTCGAGGCGCGCACGGTCGATGTGTCGTTGGCAGGCGGCGAGGTCGTGGACGTCGGGGCCCGCGGTGGACGCACCATCCACCGCACGTGCGGACCGAGGGTCCACAGGTGTCCGTGCACGCTCACGGCGCGGTGCTCGCCAGGGTTTCGTTCGTATCAGCCAAGACAACCGTCACCGGCAGGTTACTGCGTTCGCGCACGTGAACCTGGTGGCGGATGCCGACCCCGACTTCGGCCGTCTGCGGCGCCACCCGGATTCGGGCCTCTCCGGCGCGCACCGCCACGGCGCGGGCGGGCGCGGAGGTCCAACGCGTGACGGTGAACGCGACGTTCCCATCCGGCCAGGTCAGCAGGTCCGTCACCTCGACCGGCGGCGGCGCCCGTGGCGAACGCTCTCCCCAGGGTCGAGGTGGGCAGGGGCCCGCGCGCGTGCCGGAGGGCTCGTGACACCAGACCCCCAGGCGTCTCGGCCGCCGACCGCTCGTCGGGGTCGCGTGTGCTTCGAGGGTCAGCTCGCAGCGTTGCGGCAGGGCGGCCAGCGGAGGGGACAGACGCAGCGTCACCGGACCTGTTCCAGGACCGCGCAGCACGCCGCGTGTACGGAGCAGCCGCGTCCCCGAGGCGCACAGCGCGGACGCGACGAGCTCACTGGGGGGGTGGGCCCAGTCCGCGACGAGCCGCAGCTGCAAGGCGGGGCCGGGCAGCTTGATCTCGCCGATGGTGCGCAGGGTTCCGAGTCGCACCTCGGTCAGCTTCGGTGCGGGGGTCGCCGCGTCGGGCGCGAAGGGCGGCGGGGTCTGCGCGGCGTCGGGAAGCGGCGCGGTCTGCTCCGCAGGCGGTGCGCTGCACGCACAAAGGAGCGCGGCGGCCAGCCACCTCATCGCGCGAGCGGCGTGGTGTCCTCCTCGCCCGCGAAGACCGCCTCGAGGTCGGCGCGGGTGAGCTGGTCGACCACCGTGCGGTCGGCGTCGAGGGTGGCCGCGAACAGCGCGCGCTTGCGCTCCTGCAGCTCGAGCACCTTCTCCTCCACCGTGTCGCGCGCCACGAGCCGGTAGGCCATCACGGGCTTGGTCTGCCCGATGCGGTGCGCGCGGTCGGTGGCCTGGTCCTCCACCGCGGGGTTCCACCACGGATCGACATGGATCACGTGGTCGGCGCCCGTCAGGTTCAAGCCGGCGCCACCCGCTTTCAGGCTGATCAGGAACACCGGCGGGCCGTCGCTGCGATTCCAGGCGTCGACCAGCCCTTGTCGCTCCGTGGTGCGCCCATCGAGGTAGAGATAGGCCCAACCCGCCTCGTCCAGGTGCGGCGCGATGCGGCGCAGCAAGGATGGCCACTGCGAGAAGACCAGCGTGCGGTGTCCAGCCTCGATGATGTCACGCAGCGTGCTGAGGAGCAGCTCGGTCTTCGCCGACTCGTCGACCCGCTGGGCCTCGGGCCACGGGAGCAGCGCCGGGTCGCAGCAGGCCTGCCGCAGGCGCGTGAGCGCCTCGAGCACCGTCAACGTAGCGCCACCCACGCCGCGCTCGCTCACCCGGCTCATCACCGACGCGCGGTAGGTCGCCTTGACCTGCGAGTAGAGCTTGCGCTGCCCCTCGCCGAGCTCGCAGTAGAGCGTCTGCTCCTGGCGCGGCGGCAGCTCGCGGGCGACCTCCGACTTCAACCGCCGCAGCACGAACGGCCTCAACCGGCGGCGCAGCGCCGCCATCGCGGTCGGGTCGCGTTCGCTCTGGATCGGCACCACGTAGCGCTTCCGGAACGCGTTGCGGCTGCCGAAGAAGCCGGGCATCAGGAACTCGAAGAGGCTCCACAGCTCGAGCAGGTGGTTCTCGAGCGGGGTCCCGGTCAGCGCCAGTCGATGAGTGGCGGTCAGCGACCGCGCGGTCTGAGCGAGCTGACTGGCCGGGTTCTTGATGTTCTGCGCCTCGTCGAGGAGGGCGTAGCGCCAGGTCCGGTCGACGAAGCGCGGCGCGTCGATCCGCAGCAGCGCGTAGGTGGTGACGACCACGTCGAAGGCGTCGAAATCGGCCCCGCCGCGCTCGGGCCCGTGATGCACCAGGATCTTGAGTTCGGGGGCGAAGCGCGCGAACTCGATGTTCCAATTGTAGACCACCGAGGTGGGCGCCACGACGAGCGAGGGCGGTCCACCGAGGCCCACCCCGCGGTGCGTGTCGAGCAGCGCCGCGATGGCCTGGATCGTCTTCCCGAGGCCCATGTCGTCGGCGAGCACCCCGCCGAGGCCGCCGTCGCGCAGGTAGCAGACCCAGCGAAAGCCGGAGTGCTGGTAGTCGCGCAGCTCGCCGAGCAGCCCATCGGGGATGCCGCGCTCGGGCACCTGGCCGATGTTCGCGATGCGGTCGACCGCGGCGCGCCAGCGGAGCTGCTCGGCTTCCGCGAGCTCTTCGAGCAGCGAGGCGACGAGCGGCGCCGCAAATGCGCCCACGCGGCCGGTCGCGCGGCGCAGATCGACCAGCTCGGCCGCGGCGCGTCCGTGGCGTTCGAGCCAGGCCTCGGGCACCTCGGCCACCGTGCCGTCGGGGAGGCGGTGGAAGCGGCGTCCGTCGAGCCAGCTGCGCAGCACGGCGTCGCCGTCGAGGGAAAGGTCGTCGACGTTGAAACGCACGTCGAGGTCGAGCCAGTCGATGCCGCTCGGCACACCGACGTGCGCCGACAGCCGTCCCCGGACCCGGTGGCGAACCAGATCGCTCGCACCGTACACGGCCCAGGGCGGACCCGAGGGCAGCGCCTCGAGCAGGAAGCCGAAAGCGTCGTCGTCGCGCAGCGTCGTCGGCACGTCGCGTCCGCCGAGCCGGCGCTTCAGGTCGCCGCGCAAGAACAGCTCGCGCTCCGCCTGACGGGCCACGAGCGCGTCCCCCACGCGCAGCACGGTCTGCGGGGCGTCCGCCTCGATGACGGTCGACGCCTCGCCGACGGTGTAGGCGAAGGTCAACGAGACGTGCAGCGCCTCCGCCTCCTCCGCCAGGACCACCCGCGCTTCGAGCCGGTCGGGGCTGGTCGTGAGCGGCAAGTGACGGGTGTCGAGCTCGACCGGCACGCGGCTGCGCAGGACGAAGCGATCGAGGAAGCCGTCGACCTCCTCCGGGCGCACGGCCGGCAGCTCGCCAACCAGCGCCTCGGCGTCGATGTCGCCTGAGACGGGTCGCAGCTCGTCGTCGTGCGTCACCGCGAAGCCCGACCCGAGCGGGATGACGTAGCGCACGCCGGTGCGCCACGAGAGGTGGATGCCCTCGCCGCCGTCGGTGGCCTGGAGCACGGGGGCCAGCGGCGTCTGATTCGGCTGGAGCGGGCGATCCTCGAACCACAGGTCTCGCACCTGGAGCAGCGTCGTCATCACCCGAGCGCCGAGGCGCCCTGCCAGGACCGGGTCGCGAGCGTGCCCGCGTGCCGTCAGCAGATCGTGGATCAGGGTGTCGACGTCGTTGATGCCGTCGATCCGGTCGCGCAGACCCTCGAGGTCGTCCGGGACGGGCTGAGGTTGCAGCTCGCGACCGTCACGCTTCGAGCAGCGCACCACCTCGCGGGTCAGCGGCAGCCCACCGCGGGTGCCGATGCGGTAGCGGATCCAGCCCTCGTGCGGCGCGCGGCGCGCTGGCGCCTCCTCGTCCGGCGGGGCCAGCAGCGGCTCGAGGTCGAGCGCCCAGGCCGGCTGGTCGAAGACCGGACGCAGCTTGGCGTCGTTCCACGCGTGGGCCAACACGGCCGTCGCCACGTGGGCGCAATGCGCCGGGGTGCCGAGCTGGCATTGGCAGGCCCAATTGCCGCGCGTCGGGAAGTCCTCCTCGGTGCCGATGTAGCCGACGGTCACGTCGCCGCCGACCCACCACTCGCCGTCGAAGCTCTCGACCACCGGTGGGAGCGGATCCGGGAGGAAGTCCGGCGCCACCGCCCACTCGAGGCCGAGGCGGCGCATCACGGCGGCGACGCGCGCAGGCGTCAGCAGGGCCGGGTCGGGTCGCTGCAGAACCTTGCGGCGGCTCACTCGTTCTCCTCCAGCTCGGACAGGACCCGCCCGGCGACGTCTTCGACCCGCTCGTCACCAGCACCGGAAGCGCCCGCGGTCTCGAGCATCGCCCGCGACCAGTCGCGCACATGGCCCGTGGACTGGGGGTGATCGGCGACGTGGGACAGCACCGGCCGCGCGCGCTCCGTCTCGCCCGACAGCAGCCAGGCC
>PVBE012345806.1_pt1 | contig 11213 bp, 12 predicted proteins | sample 1631181 | NCBI WGS metagenome assembly PVBE01 (sample SAMN08397723, study PRJNA350692) | Marine metagenome, whole genome shotgun sequencing project. | isolation source: water | place: Pacific Ocean | collected 2012-04 | reverse complement strand
CGTCCTAGATGCCGTATTGGACCTCGACCCTGCGACCTGTGCGGGCCGACTCGTAGGCGGCGTCGATGCTCTGCAACACGTACAGAGCGTCGTTGATGTTCAGCTCGCCGGGCTCGCCTGCCCGGATGTCGGAGATGAAGCGCTCGATCCGGCTGTGGTACCAGACCGACGTCATGATGCCTTCGAACGCCGGCACCTCGTAGTCGACTGTCCTGTTCGGGGCTCCGCGCCATGACGGCGCCTTGCATATGACCTCCAGACGCGCGGGGTGGCCGCCCTGTTTCCCCACCTCCAGATGGCCTTCGCCTAACTCGCTCCGCAGGCTGATTTGCGCGTAGTTGGTGCCCAGGTGACCCAGATAGCCGCAGTGCAGCGTGCCGAGGGATCCGTTGTCGTACTCCAGCGCCAGCATCGCAGCCTCTTCCATCCCTGGCTCGATGTGGCCGTTGGGCCGGCCGGTGATCGCCTGCACCGACCTGACCTCGCCACCCACCAGGAACCGCATCGTGTCCATGATGTGGCAACCGACGTAGTGGAGGGAGCCGCCCGACTCGGTGTCGTTCCGGTGGGCCGGCACCAGGGCCTTGACCGCGTCGACCACGTCGAAGATCTGATTGGCCTCTATCGACAGTGGCTTACCCATCAGGCCCCGGTCCACCATATCCCTCAGGTCCTGGGCGGCGGGATGGTAGCGCCACGGATAGGCGATGAAGGTCGTGATGTTGTTGGTACGAACGCTCTTGACCGTCTCGTAGAGGTCCTCGGACTTGCGGGCGAACTGCTTGTCCACCAGAAAGTGCTTGCCGGCGTTGGCGAGCTTCAGAAGCACATCGGGGACGTCCCGTGGCAGCACCACCACGCACGCGAGGTCGAACTCCTGGTTCTCTATCAGGTTGTCGACGCTCGTGTAGAGTCCAGCCGCCGGATTGAACGCCCTGGCCTGGTCAAGGAAGGATGGGTCGTATGTCTCGCAGTAGCCCACGACCTCGACGCCTTCGAGTTGCTGGAACGTGCGGATGAGCCTCGGGCGAGACGAGTCGAGGCTGCCCGCGTGCCCAGTGCTCATTCCGATATGGACCGCTTTGAGGGTCTTCTGGTCTGTCATTGTGCCACCTGAATGGAGTGCTGAAATCGGCGTGCGGAGACGCCCGCCCGCAATATAGATTAAGGGCTAAGTGGTGTCAATCGGTGCCCTACTCGGCGACCCTGCGGCCGGAAGCTGTGATCCGGTGTCCTTGACGGTCTGCCGCGTCGTTGTCCCGCTTCGCGGCCGGATGCTATACTTGCTGGGCGCCGGACCCAAGTAGGGAACGGCCTATGCTCCGCTGCAAAAAGGGTGGAGCGTTTTGTTTATAAGCGCATCTAATCTGATGAGGCCTCCGTCTCGGGAGAGCCCCCAGAGTGAGCTATGGAATGGAGGAGACTGGAGCAATGATCGCCACTCAGCCGTTGACGCCGTACCAGGTGCAGCGGTACAGCCGACACATCATCATGCCCCAGGTGGGCAGCGCGGGCCAGCGGAAGCTGATTGACGCGAAGGTACTGATAATAGGCGCTGGAGGCCTCGGCTCTCCGGTCGCAGTCTCCCTGACGCTGGCGGGCGTGGGCACCATCGGCATCGTGGACTTCGATACCGTGGACGTGACCAACCTGCAGCGCCAGATCCTGCACCAAAACGACGACATAGGGCGCCGTAAGGTGGTCTCGGCAAGGGAGACACTTCTGGCATACAATCCCGACGTCAACGTAATCGTCCACGAAGAGCCGCTCACGTCCGAGAACGCCATGGAGATCATCGCCGGCTACGACGTGATCGTGAACGGCGCCGACAACTTTCCGGCCCGCTACCTCGTGAACGATGCGGCGTACCTGAATAACAAGCCGCTAGTGGACGGTTCCATACTGATATTCGACGGAATGGCGTCGGTCTATCTCCCAGGCAACGGCTGCTACCGCTGCCTGTTCCCCGAGCCGCCTCCGCCGGGCGAGGTGCCGAGCTGCGCCGAAGCCGGCGTGCTGGGGGTGCTGCCCGGCCTGGTCGGCACCATACAGGCGACCGAGACCGTCAAGCTGATCATGGACATCGGCCAGTCCCTGAACGGCCGCCTGCTTCTCATCGACGGGCTGCAGATGGAGTTTCGCACAGTCAAGCTGCGGCGCAATCCCGATTGTCCGTTGTGCGGAGACAACCCCACAGTTACGGAGCTGATCGACTACGACGCCTTCTGCGGGATGCCCGCCGTGCCCGCCTAGCAGGCCCGACCTCGGCCTAAGACTCGCCTGGTTGGCGTGGGACCCGCCCCTGCAACCCCCGACCTAGCAGGCTGGCACCTGGTCGCCGGTCGTACCCCACGCGCCCTCAACGTTGGAGTCCGCCGATCGTGGGGCTGCCTCGTGCAGGGCGTTGCCGAAGGCGTCGCCGAAGTGATGGCTGCCGGGGATGACCCGCAGGCAGCCGCTGTCCTTCTTCACGACGTCGAGGTAGAAGGCGATCTTCAGCGAGACGTATTTGCGGTCCGTGTACCCGTCGGAGTGCCAGTTCGTGTCACCTACGTAGAAGTTGCCGTCGCTGGCCGTGTAGTTGAAGTCGTCGCCCAGGAGCGAGGCGGTGACGCACTCTATGCGGGGGTCGTCGAAGAGCGAGCAGAGGTACTCGTCCTGGTCGATGAACGGGACCAGCGCCGACCTGCGCTTGTGGTCGTGGCCGTGTTGCCATGTCCGCCGCTATGGTCTGCCCAGACCTTCTCGAATGCGTCGGTGACGTCGTCGATTTCGTCTGCGAAATGCCCTGGGAACGTCAGAAAGCCGAAGGTGCGGAAGTAGTTGAGCTGGCGGTCCGAGAGCTTCATGGGGCCACTCCTGGTCGTCGGTCATGAACAAATTGCGTGGCCGTCTCCTGTAGTGTGGCCTCTCAGGATATCATTCTGAGTCAGGGGCGAAGAATCTGAGGCGGGGTGGGCAATGCCCTCGCTATATGTTGTTTCCTCGGTCTACGCGGCTGCCGGCCTGGAAGACGTCTACGACGTTGCGGAGGGCTTTGACGTCGGTCGACGGATCCCCGTTGACGACCAGGAGGTCGGCCTGCTTGCCGGCCTCCAGGGTGCCCACTTCGCCGTCGATCCAGCACGAGCGAGCCGAGTCGCCGGTGGCCGAGACGAGGGCCTCCATCGCGGACATTCCGGTGTCCATGTGGGCTTCGACTTCGCTCTGGTAGTCCCCGAGCTTGTAGTAGGACCACGAAGCGTCCGAGCCGCACGCCAGGCGTACCCCGGCCTCCCTCATGCGCCCCACGTGCTCGAAGATCACGTCGTTCTTGCCCTTGATCTCGTCGAGCTGAGTCTGCTCCCGGGGGTTCAGGCCGACCGTCTCGGCCTTGCGTTCCAGGTTCGCCTCGGCGTCGCGGCCCTGGTGCAGCGTCGGATTGAGGAACACGCCGTCCCTCGCCAGCTTCTCGGTGATCTCGGGCCGGTAGCGGTGGGAGCCGTCGGGGTCCTTGTGGTAGCCGTGGATGACGGTGTCGACGCCGGCTTCCAGAGCGTAGACGATACCCTCGGACGACGCGCAGTGGGCGGCGGCGTGCTTGCCGAACTTGTGCGCCTCTTCGACGATGGCCGTCAGTTCCTCGACGGTGAAAGATGGGCGCAGCGGGTGAGAGGTCCGTGTGCTTCCCCCGGTGGCGGTGATCTTGATAAAGTCGGCGCCCTCTTTGACGAGCTGGCGCACCGCGGCTCGACACTCCACGGGACCGGTAGCTTGTATCCCGAAGTAGCTCAGGTGCCCGCCGATGATCGCTACCGGGCGGCCGGCCAGGACAAGCCGCGGTGACGGCGTGATGCCCATCTCGACGGCCTGTCGCAGCATGAAGGTGGTGCGGTTCTTGGCGCCGCAGTCGCGCACCGTCGTGACGCCGGAGTAGAGATGGGCGCGGGCGTTGCGCGCCGCCTGGAGGGCCAGCACCTCGTCTGGTAGTGTCGTGAGCTCGTCTCCCATGCGGCCGTCGCCGATGCCGATGAGGTGGACGTGGCAGTCGATGAGGCCCGGGAGCACGGTCTTGCCCCCGTAGTCGAGCTCGACTACGGGGGCTCCCTCGGGCGGCACCACCGCCTCCTCGGTGCCGACGGCCGCGATCATGTCGCCCTCCATCAAGACGGCGCCCCGCTCCAGAGGTGGGCCGCCGTTGCCATCGATAAGGCGGGCGGCACGGACAAGCGTGAATCGGCCATCGGCGTCGGTCATTGCGTTCTCCTGCTGAGTTGGCGTCCCATTATACGCCAGCGTATTGGGCTACTCGGGCGGGTGCTGGCGTAGGGAGGCGAGGGACTCCGCCGAGCCGCGGTCCAGTCGCCGGCCGGCGAGGAACACCTCGGTGACGTTCCAGAGGTCTTGGACGCGCTCGGCCGGGTTACCGTCGACGACGATCACGTCGGCGGCCTTGCCGGGCTCCAGCGTGCCCGTCACGTCGTCGATGCCCAGAGCCGTGGCAGCCTCTCCGGTGACGGAGACCACGGCCTGCATCGGTGAGCAGCCAGCCATTGCCAGGCACTCGGTCTCGTATGGGGTGTTGCCGAGCATGTAGTCGCCCCACGACGAGTCGGAGCCGGTGATCACCTTCACCCCCATGTCCATCATCCGGCGGCAGTGGTCGAGACGGGTCTCGAAGTCGCGGTCGGCCCGATCCATGAGCGCCAGATCTTCCGGATTCAGGGGGCCGTGTCTCTGCTTGCTCTCGAGCGCCCACATCCTGGCCCTGAAGACGTGCAGAGTGGGGTTCACGTAGGCGCCCTGGCGGGCGATACGCTCGGCCACGTCTTCCCTGAAGCGGTCGGTGCCGTCGGGCTCCTTGAAGACGCAGTGGATGATCATGTCCACACCCGCGTCCAGCGAGTTCATGATTCCCTGCGCCGACACGCAGTGTGTGGCCGTCAGTTTGCCGAACTTCCCGGCCTCTTCGACGATGGCCGACAGCTCGTCGACGTCGAAGGTTGGGCGCAAGGGGTGGGACGTTGCCGTGCTGCCTCCTGTGGCCGTGATCTTGAGGTAGTCTGCGCCTTCCTTGATGAGCTGTCTGGCCATCGCCCTGGCCTCGTTGGGGCCGGTGACCTCGGAGCCGAAGTAGCCCATGTGGCCGCCGATGATGGAGATGGGGCGGCCGCAGAGGACCATGCGTGGCCCGATCTCGCGCCCCGCGCGTATGGCGTCGCGCAGACGGAACATGGTGACGTTCTTGGGCCCGTTCTCGCGGATGGAGGTGACGCCGGACATGAGCGAGGCGCGTGCGTTGCGGGCAGACTGCAGCGTCAGCACCTCGTCGGGAATCAGGGCGACGTCGTCGCCAGGCCGGCCGTCGCCGAAGCCGTTGTGGTGCGTGTGGCAGTCGACCATGCCCGACATGACCGTCTTGTCGCCGAAGTCGAGGACCTCCACCGGAGCGCCCTCGGGAGCGGCCACGTCGGCCTGACGGCCCACGGCCATGATGGCGGGGCCTTCGATCAGCACCGCGCCGTTGTCGACGGGTGGCCTGCCTGTGCCGTCGATCAGCCTGGCGGCCTTGATCAGCGTGAAGTCGCCGCGGTCGTCGGTCATCGAGCTACCTCCGTGTCGGATTTGGACGCTAGCGTTTGGATGGTCGTCCGGCGTCGCACTATGCCCAGGCCAGCACCTCGATTGCGCCTTTGAGGACGAACTCCGGGTGGTGTCCGTAGTACTCGCCCTCTCACTCGAAGCCGACGGTCTCGCCCGCGAACAGGCAGACGGTGCTGCCTACGACGTGGGTGCCGGGCAGATGGTTGTTGTAGGGGAGCTTCGTGCCGGTGCCGTACAGGTTCGTCTCGGTGTCATAGACCCAGAAGTGGTTGAAGTACTTCGACGTCTTGAAGCTGGGGTGCGTCTTCCAGGTCTCGACCACCCTGGAGGGCGTCCCATACCTGTGGCGTACGGTGCCGTCGGGGTTGAGGACGGTGTCGCGCTGGTACCCGGTGGCGAGTAGCAGATAACGGTAGTTGTACACGATATCGCCCGAGGAGAACCCTCCGCAGGATACGGCAGGTCCCTGAGCCGCTTCCAAGTATCCGTTGCCGGGTCGTAGTGCCAGCTATCGATGACGCTAGGCATCCCGGGCGGCTCCGTCGTCGCCACGTCGCCGCCGATCGCGTAGACCATGCCGCCCACGGCGGCCATGCTGGGCGAGTGGCGCGGCGTGCCCGGACACTGTGACAACTCGCGCCAGCCGTAGTCGTGGCGGCCGAGGACGTAGACCTTCGGGCCGATGCGTGGCGGTGCGCCGCGGGTGGGGCGTTGGGGAGCGAGACCACGGTCCGCGCTCGGTTCAGTCCCGATCGTCCTCAGGCTTTCCATCGTTGACAGAGTCCATCGGCTCGTCCGTGGGAGGACTGGAATCGATGAGCCGGCGGATCAGCGAGCTCAGATCCTGGAGGGCGGAAACGTACTGGAGGCTGGCCACAGACCCGTTGTCCAGCATGATGTCGATGGTCTGGTAGCCCAGGGAGCGGCCAAACATGCCGAAGCGGGGCCGGACGTCGCGCAGGGTGGAGATGGGGATCTCGTATTTCTGGAACCCGGTGACGCCGCCCTGCTGGTAGAACAGCGTATCCCTGGTGAGGACGTACTCGGTCCGCCGCCACCTGAAGTACCTGGGCACGACGATGATGACGAGGAACAGTACCGTCAGGATTTCTTCCAGGAAGCCCACGGCTAGAAGGACGAACGCCAGGACCAGCCAGGGTATGGAGGACCAGACCCAGGCCCACTGCACCTGCCTGATGACCAGACCGCCCTCGGGAATGCTGTCTTCGGGGTCAGGCTCAGGCGGCTGGTATCGTGTGTACTCGCTGTTCATAGGTTGTAACTCCAACGCCAAGTATACATGAGAGGGGCTAGAGTAAGGGTATGGGGAAGATAGGACAGAGACCAGGTCTGCCCCTTGGGATTGGCTCGTCTAGGCGGAGTGGGCGGTCTCCAGCTCGCGTTGGAGACGGTCGTTTTCGGCGACGAGACGCTCTACCTCGGCATCGGCCTTCTGGACCCGGTCCATCAGCTTGAGGACGACCTCGACTCCGGCGAGGTTCAGGCCCCACTCGTCCATGTAGAGCCTGATACGCCTGATGCGGTCGACGTCACGACGGGAAAATATCCGCTGCCGGCCGCCGGTGCGCCGCGGCTCGATCAGGCGCTGGCGCTCGTAATAGCGCAGGGTCTGGGTCCGGACCCCGAGCATCCGTGCCGCCACGCTGATTACGAAGCATGGCTCGTCGTAGTCGAGAATGTCGTGGTTCGTCATATCGTCACCTCAATCTGCTTGGTCCCAGAGTCCTCCCCCCGTCATACGGCAGGACTTTGGCCCCCAGTCCCTTTCGACCATCCCCCTGACCTCCCTCCTCGCAAGGAGGGAGGTCAGAAATTATATCTGAGGCACACCCACAGACTCCCGGCAACCCCGATTCGGCATCGGGTTGCATTATCCCTTAATTCGGCAGCCCGCTAAGAGTCTTTGTTACGGAGCTTCTTGAGCTTGCGGAACAGATCCAGCTCCTCCTCGCTTATATTCTTGGGCATCCGGGGGCGTACGGTGACGAAGAGGTTGCCCACGGTGTCGGGCGAGCCCAGCCTGGGCATGCCCTGGCCTTTCAGGCGGATCTTCTGGCCGTTCTGGCTCTCGGGCGGCACCGTGAGGCTGACCTTGCGCCGGAGCGTCTGCACCTCTACCTCGCCGCCGAGAACTGCGTCCTCCAGCGGGACCTCGACCTCGGTGTACAGGTCGTCGCCCCTGCGCGTGAACCGACCGTGGGACACGACCTTGATGTTGAGGTGCAACTGTGGGCCCTCGCCTGGGCTAAAGCGCACCACGGAGCCGGTCTTGACACCCGGAGGAATCGTGACCTCCAACTGGCGCTCGCTGCCGTCGGCGGTGACGGTCACGCTGCGCGTGGTGCCGGCAATGGCCTCCTCAAGGCTCACGTCCACCGACGCCTCTATTCGAGTCGCGGTGGGGGTCCGGCCTCGACGGCCGAACGGGTTTTGGCCGATGAGGTCTTCGATGTTGGCGAACGGGCCGCCAAAGCCGCCCGGGTCAGTGCCCCCACGGCGTCGCTGAGTGAAGGGCGAACGGAAGCCGCCGGTCGCGCTCTCGATGCGGTCGGCGTTCTTCCAGTTCTCGCCGTAGCGGTCGTACTTCCCGCGGCTGTCGGCGTCGGAGAGCACCTCGTGGGCCTCATTGACCCGCTTAAATCGCTCCTCGGCCTTCTTGTCGTCAGGGTTCAGGTCGGGGTGGTATCTACGGGCCAGCTTCCGGTACGCCTGTCTTATCTCTTTCTCGTCGGCGGTCCTGGGTACGCCCAGCTCCTGGTAATAGTCCTGCTTCCGTGCCATACGCGTTGGTTATCCGATGTTTGGTACGTCAAGTATAACAAAACTGGTATAATGGAGCATTAAACCTCATACGTAACGCACAATAATACTTGACATATAAATGATAACTTCTATACAATACGTACAACGGTGATGGCGTCGAGCCTCACACGGAGATTCACGATAGCACACAGGAGGTGCATAATGGTCTTACAGCGATGGTACCCACTGGCGACGCGACGGCCCAGCTACGATCCCGTCGACCGTCTGTGGCGCGGTTTCTTCACCCTGGGAGCCCCGTTCCCTGGCACGACCAACAGGGTAGTACCCTTGGACGTCCAGGAGACGGACGACGAGATCGTGGTTACGGCCTCCCTGCCCGGTGTGGCGCCGGAGGATATCAACGTGACCATCGAGGACCGGGTCCTGGCCATTCGGACCGAGTCGGCCACCGAGGAAGAGAGCAAGGACGACAACTACGTGGTGCGAGAGCGCCGGGCCGGCTCCTACCGACGCTCGCTGCGGCTGCCCGAGTCGCTGGACGCGGAGAACGTCGAGTCTGGGTACGAACACGGTGTGCTGACGATCACTTTACCCAAGCGCGAGGAGACGAAGGCCAAGCGCATCGAGGTGAACGTGGCCTAGCGCCACGACCGTAACCCTGGGCTTCCCTGAGTGAGGCCCCTCCGCGTTCGATGCGGAGGGGCCTCTTTCTTGATCGTCTGACAAGCTGCCGCCCCTCGATACACGTAGATGGGTGTATCGAGGCACTCGGGCTGGACGGGGCTGCTCGCTGCTCATGCTATTTCGGGAGGCTACGCTCTATTGTCAAGCCATCGCCGTATCGGTCGGGTTGTCGGCCCCGCTCCGGCTTGGTTGCCCACCCGACATCACCGCCCCACGCGGCACGGGGCCAGGTTTTCCCCCAGCCCAAGGATCGAGGCGTGAACTGACGATCGTAAGCCCGATTACCCCGAGTGCTCCGATTCGGAATCGGGGTGTATCGATGGGCCTGCCCGTGCGGCATCCGTTCACCGGCCGGCGACGATGTATACCTTTCCTCTATTTCGCTGCCCGCCTTTGAAACAGACCTGGCGGGCCGAGGGTGCCGGAAGGTAGGCATCCTTGCTCCGGGGTGCCGTGCTGACTGCTATAATCGGCCGTGTACGGGGGAGGCTGACGGTGGTCAAAGTGTACACGCGCCGAGGAGATACGGGGGAGACCGGCCTGCTGTTCGGAGGCCGCGTTCCAAAGGACGACCCGAGGTGCGACGCCTACGGCACCGTCGACACCGCCGTGTCGGCCATGGGCCTGGCCCGCGCGCTATGCGGGGACGCGTGGGTGAAGGGGGTCCTTCTGGAGGTTCAGCGAGACATGTTCGTCGTTGGGTCCGAGCTGGCGACCGACCCCTCGGACTATGGACGGCTCAGGTCTACGTTCGGAGTAGTGACCGCCGACATGGTGACCAAGCTGGAGCGGCTCATCGACGAGGTGAACGCCCAGATAGAGCTGCCTCGCGCCTTTATCGTGCCCGGCGGCTCCGTGGGCTCAGGGGCGCTGGACCTGGCGCGCAGCCTGGTCCGGGAGAGCGAGCGCCGGGTCGTCGCCCTCCAGGGGGCGCGCGCGCAGCCCAAGCCCGAGGTGCTGCGGTACCTCAACCGGCTATCCGACCTGCTGTTCATGCTGGCCCGATTTGAGGACAAGGACCTGCCCGCCCAGCTTTCGTCAGGCGAGGAGCGGGCGCTGTGAGGCGGGCTGGCTGACGATGAGCGGCCCCAGGATCGTCATCGTCGACTATCAGGCCGGCAACCTGCGCAGCGTCCACAAGGCGCTGGAGCGGTTCGGCGCAGACGCGGTGGTGACCAGCGACCCCGGCGACATCGTCGGAGCCGATGGACTCGTCTTCCCAGGCCAGGGCGCCAACGATTCGTCGATGCGCCATCTGCGGACCAGAGGCCTGATCGAGCCGATCAGGGATTTCGTGAGCGACGGCAGGCCGTTTCTCGGCGTGTGTCTGGGCCTGCAGCTCTTGTTCGAGGGCTCCGACGAGGGTGTCGAACCCGGTCTCGGGCTGCTTGACGGCTGGGTCCGGCGGCTGCCAGCTGGCGTCAAGGTGCCGCACATGGGTTGGAACCGGGTCGAGATACGGGGCGACCATCCCGTTTTCGCCGGGGTGGCCACCGGCAGCTACTTCTACTTCGTGCACAGCTACTACGCCGACCCGGTGGATGAGACGCTTACGACAGGCACGACGGACTATGGAGTCAAGTTTTGCAGCGCCGTCTCCTGGGGCAACGCGGTCGCCGTGCAGTTCCACCCGGAGAAGAGCGGCACGGTCGGCCTGAGCCTGTACAGGAACTTCGTGGAGCTGGCCGGAGCCAGGGTGAGCTGGTCCCGATGGAAGTGATTCCCGCAATAGACATACGCGACGGGCGCTGCGTCCAACTCTATCAGGGCGACTATGAAAGAGAGACCGTTTTCTCGGACAGCCCCGTCGACATGGCCGTCCACTGGGCCGAGCTGGGAGCGTCCCGGATTCACGTAGTGGACCTGGACGCCGCCCGGTCGGGAAAGCCCGAGAATCTGCCGCTGGTACGACAGATCGCGTTCGCGGTCCGCGTGCCGGTGCAGACGGGCGGTGGCATACGCGATCTGAAGGCCGCCAGGGCCGCGGTGGACGCCGGTGTCGATCGTGTGGTCATAGGCACCGCGGTCGTAGAGGACCCGAACCTGTTGGCGTCGGTGTGTGCCGACCTGGGGGCGGACCGCGTGGTGATCAGCCTGGACGCCAGGGACGGGTACGTCGCCACTCGTGGCTGGACCCGGACGAGCCGCTCGCCGGTGGCCGG
>PVBE010190988.1_pt1 | contig 11213 bp, 14 predicted proteins | sample 1631181 | NCBI WGS metagenome assembly PVBE01 (sample SAMN08397723, study PRJNA350692) | Marine metagenome, whole genome shotgun sequencing project. | isolation source: water | place: Pacific Ocean | collected 2012-04 | reverse complement strand
CCCTTTTATGTCCGCTCCTGCATCTTTCCAAATTTCAATTGCTTCCGCATCGCCTCCTGATTGGAATGGGTCGTGTAGAACATCTCCTAAGAGGGCTCCTGCGTGTGCTCCGGTTGCATCGAAGAATGGAATTTGTTTTCTTTTGTAGTTATCCACTATTATTTTTGGTGCTTGTGCTTTGGTGGGCATTCTTTTTCCCAAATTTAGAAAGATGACAAATGCTGCTAAGAATATCATCCCTCCAAGGAAGAATGCTGCAAACATTATGTCTGAATTGTAATGTGACCTGACCCACCATGGAGCAATCATCGATAGTATTACAAGAATGAACATGAATACATTTTGGTTTTTGAAAGCATTCATCCCTTCAAGTTTTGATTTCATTACTAAATCTCGTCCTTTTGATGCTGGTACTGTCCTGATTAATGGAGAGTTTTCATCATTGGGATTTGGGAATGAGATTATGTCAACTAATTTTTCCTTTGGTAGTAATTCTGCTAGTCCTACACCTAACATAGATTTACCGGTGCCAGGTTCACCTATTAGAAGAACGTGTCTACGCTGCTCTGCTGATTTTTTTATTACTTCAACAGCATCATCCTGACCGATTACTTGATCAATAATTCGTTTTGTTAGTTTAATATCTGCTGTTGATTTAAATTTCAAAGGAGCCATAGCTATTTGTGGTTAGCAGAGGTTTAAAAACCTTTTGATTAGAGAAAATAGGTAAGAGAGTTAGCTTTTCTTGATTCTGTGTTTCTCTTCTTTGATTGGTTCGCCATTAGTTTTGGGATCTGTTGTCTTTTTTCTTTGGATTAATCCGAATATGAGTAGTAAGAGTGAGATTCCTAATAGGGCATATGTACCATAGAATATTTGGTTGATTAAGGAGCAGCTTTGAACGAATTTGTTTTCTGATGAACTTGGATTTGCGATTAAGTTTCTGCATATCTTATCTGCTTGGTCTAGTGTGACTGCATCTTGGGCGAAATCAGCCGGTATGAGGCTTGCCGATTTTGCAATCATATTTAATGATGTGGTGAATAATAAAATTAGTGCTATAGCTAATAATAATAGTCCCCAACTGAGTAGAATAGTTGCGCGTTCTCTTTTGGTTTTATGGATGATGTGGCGATATTCTAGTGAGAAGTAAATTACCACTGCAAATGCCATTAGGATGCCTGTTAATATTAGCGGGTTCTTTAGTAAATCGGGCAGATAGTTTATCATGATAGTTTTTTAAGAATAAATGTATATAAATCTTACTATTTGCAGAAAGAGATATTAATCATTATGCTACTTCTAGTAATCGTGTCCAGGGCAAAGAATCTTGTAGTCTATGTTTTTTACGAATTTTAATGTTGCTTCCATTTTGTCTGGGTCTGAGGTTGGTAAGTCAGTTCTTCCGAAACCGTTGTTGAATAAGGTATCTCCTGTGAAAAGTATTTTTTCTTTTTCGTAGTATATGCAGATTGAGCCCCTTGTGTGGCCTGGTGTTTTTAGAATTTTGAATCCGTTGAAGTCTTTTAATGGTTTTAGTTGTTTTGTGAATGCCTCTGCTAGCTCAGGGTTTAAAGTTGCTGCTTCTTTACTGTTTTTGAAGTCTTTTATTTCCTGCTCTGATGCGAAGAATTCTGCATTTGGGAAAAGGTCGAAGTTACCTAGGTGGTCGTAATGGAGATGTGTTAGGATTACTTTTTTTATGTTTTTTAAATCTATGACCTTTGATAGTTCTTTTTTTACTGTGTCTTTGTAATCTGGTGGTCCTGTGTCTATTATTGTGTTTATGTTTTTTATTAGGTAGATATTTGAGTCTACGTTTAGTTTGGATATGTTATCTGTTATCTTTTCCATTGTTTTGCGTTGGCGGAGGTAGTTTATAAAATTAACTAGAACTAGTATCTTATATCACGGATGATTCCTTTGTCGTGGAGATAGTAGCTGAGGGCAGATCCTATTACGAAGAGGGTGAGGATAATTATTTTGTTTCCGTAGTAGGCTCCAAGGATGTACCCAATTATGAATCCAATAACCATTAGAATGTAGGGGAAGACTTGGTTGTTCTTTCTTTCGAAGAATAGTCTTCCTGCCATCATTCCTGCAACGAAGATTATAATATAACTAAGAACTGCGCTTGGTGCTGCTAGTGATAATAGGAAGCCTATTATTAGCAATACGAAGAAGAAGAACTCTACCCAGTTTTCAAAAAAGTCGAATGCCATTTTATTTCATTTTTGGAGCAGGACCCTGCCATAGCTTACTTTCTAGGAAAATATAGTATAACAACCAACCGATTATTCCTATTAGTAATGCTCCTGCTATTGCTAACCAAACGTTTTCTATGAAGTAGAGTAATGCTGCTGCTGAGATTATTGAGATGAATGAGAACGCAAAAAGCATCCTACTTCCATAGAATACTCTTGAGCCATCTAGTGGAGGGATTGGCAGCATGGTCCAGATTGCTAATGATATGTTTAGTACTATTAGTTTATTGATTAAGGGGCTGTTTAATGATGAGTTTATTAATTTGAATATTATTACTAAAAGTATGTTTGAGATTGGTGCGAAAAGAGAAACTACTCCTGCTGCAAAATAATTTAATCCGTATCTGTACCAACCAATTCTGTGACCAGCTATGTGGTGGATAATAATTCCTCCTGGAAGAAGAAACCAGAGTCTTCCGTTTGAGACAAAGGCAAAGATTAATCCAATCAGTAAGCCCCAAGTCCACATTTTGTATTCTGCTCTGAAACCTATGTTTAATGCTCCGATTCTGTGTGCTGATTCTCTGACTATGAACGTTAGTGATACTAAGAGGGTTGCGTTGAAAAAGTTTAGAAGTCCAACGCCTACGTTTACTTCAGACCCTGTTCCCCATTCATTGAAGGATATGATAAATGCTATAATTAATATGGAGATTATTATACCCTTTAGTTCAGAAGGACTGAATTTATAGTACTTTTTTATCTTAGCTTTTAGATTAGTAACTTCACTCATTTTTAAGTTAATATGGAGAATTAGAATATATAAAACTATTGGTTTGAATTTAGTTAAATGAGAAGGTGTATGAGATCTTATTGTCTTTGATTAACTTTGTTATGCCTTCTTCATGGCCCGCTCCAAGGATTGCTAGGATTTTTTTATCTGGATGTTGGTCCATGAGTTTTTGTAGGTTGGCTGCCATTACTCTGTTTCTTTCTGAGATTAAGACTTTGTAGATATTAGGGTAACGTTCTTTTACTTGATTGATTAATTTTTTTATTACTTTCTTGTCAGGGACTTTTGTTAAGTCAAATTCTAACTTTTTTCTTTTGAAGGGTGCTGATACTATGTCTACTAAGAAATTCCATCTTTCTTTCCATGATAGTGTTTCTGAAAATCTTTTTAGGGTCTTTTCTATGTCTCTGTCTATTAGTGCGATTTTTGAATTATGTTTTTTTGCTAATCTGACTGCTTTTTTCATTTCTGAACCGGGTGAGACTCCTACGTATTCTCCCAGTTTTTTTTCTGCCCACGCTCCAATTAGAGCAAAAACGTATCCTTTTAGTCCAATCCTTCTAATGCTTGAAATTGATATTCTTTCTTTCTTTTTTTGGAATAGGGCTTGTAGCCTGTTTTTATCTAGTTCTATCGCTACTATGTCTGGTTTGTTTGTTTCTATTTCTTCTTTCACTTCATCCAGGCTTTGTTTTGCTATGTGTGATGTACCTATGATGGTTAAGTTCTTGTATTTCATGATGATAATTGGGATGGTTTACTATTAAAAAACCTTCCTATAAAATGGATAATTTTATATAGCTGGATGTTTATATATAACTAAAAAAAGGTGATAGATATGATGAAAGATATGAATATAGCTCCACTTTCAGCTGGTTTTATTCTTACGAGTATAGTTGGATTTTTGGTTTCGATAATTTATGTGTATCCCTTAAGTGTTAATTGGGGATTTACGTTTACGTTGTTTTTCTTTTTAATGTTTGTTGCAGCTATGATATCCCTTACTTATAGTCCTGCGCTGCCTAAGTATTGAGAATAAACGGATAAGTTATTTAGTTTAAGTTGATATAAAATAGAACTAACTATCTCTTTGCTCTCTTTCTCTTCTCTTTCTTCATCCTTTTACGCTGCCATTTCCATCTCATCTGGCCTTTCTTTTTCCAGCGTCTTGAGCTTCTTTTCATTGGATTTTAGGTTTTTAAAGAGGTATATAAAGGTTTTTGTTTGTAATGGGTTTTTTAGAATATTGTTAGCGTCTGTACGTTTCTGGGCCTAGGTTTAATTTGGTGTCTTGCCATGAAGGGTTTAATGTTTCTTCGTGTCCTTTTACTTGTACTAGTCCCATTAATAGGATTGCTTTTTCTACTTGGTTAGGTTTTCTAGGATTTTGGTCTTCTGGAGTTTGGATGAGGACGTTCCTTTCTAATCTTCTGTAGAAATCTAATGCTAATTCTGTAGGTGTTGCGAATGGATTCATATCCCAAGGTACTGGGTTTTTGTCACCCTGGTAGTGTTCGGCTATTGCTAGATATGCAGCTACTTCATGAGCGCAGATATCGACAATGTTGGTTGGTTCTGTCTCAGTTCCGTGTCTTATTTTATATCTTGAGGCCTCACAAATATGGTCTGTTGCAATACATGAGGCTAGATCTAATTGAGGTTTTGAATCTGATATTGGAACGTGATCAACCCTCATACTGTATCTTGGATGTCCTTTTGTCCTTGAAGGGAGTGTTACGACTAAAGTTGCTCCATTGATTGGGACGGCACCCGAATCACCATAGTCACGTTCTACTTCTATAGGAGATCCATCGATTGTATTGTCCTTAGGTGGATGTGCATAATGGAATATTCTAGCTCCTTCTAGACAGTCAATTATACTTACTCTTCTTGGTCTCCCGTCTGCTCCTATTGTAGGAGTATAAGAATAACCTAAATGTGCATCCTTGCCAGTTAAGTCATTAACTGCTTTTTCTCTTAGTTGAGCTGGAGTTATTATGCCATCTGAAGTGTCTCCATTAGAAATGGTTACGACTGGACCATATTTTTTGAATGTATTTGGACCTTTGAATCTTTTTGGAACCAAGTCATATTGAATAACTAGTGCTTCTTCTGGTTGTAAATCTAGAATTCCACCTATGAAACCTGAATCTGTATGTGTTAGGTCTAATTCTTTTATTTTAGCTGCTGTTGGTTCTGTGAAAAAACCTTTCTTTTTTGCCATATAAAATGGGATGCTTTTATGGTATTTAAACATATTGGAATGAAAAAATATTAATAACAATGTTGGTTTTTGGCTTTTTATGAAAGCTTTAGTTACTGGTGGATCTGGGTTTATTGGGTCTAATTTGGCTCTTGAACTTGAGAGACAGGGTCATGAAGTTGTTGTAGTTGATAGTCTGTTTACTGGGACGAAGGATAACCTTGTTGGATTTAAGGGGAAGTTTATGGAGATTGACGTGTCGAAAATGCAAAGCATTTTTGAGCATGCTCAGAAATCTTCGATTTCTGACATTTCTAAGCCGTTTGAGATTGATGGAGAGTTTGATGTGGTGTATCACCAGGCAGCCATAACTGATCCCAGATTTGGGGATGATGAGGAGATGGCGAGGGCCAATGTTGAGGGTTTTAAGAATATGATTGGGTTTGCTGAGAAGAATAATGCTAAGTTAGTTTATGCTTCATCTGCAAGTTTGTATGGGAACGGTCCTGTTCCGATGAAAGAGGATCAGGAGAAGGAGCTATTGAGTGCGTATGCAAAATCTAAGCTTGCTATGGATGAGCTTGCTGTTGGTTATTTTGATAAGATGCATATTGTTGGACTTAGGTATTTTAATGTGTTTGGTCCGCGTGAGGCTTTTAAAGGTAGACCTGCAAGTATGATATATCATTTAGCCAGGCAGATGAAGGATGGGAAGAGACCTAGGATATTTAAGATGGGGGAGCAGAAACGTGATCATATTTATGTGAAGGATGTTGTTAATGCTACGATAATGGCTGCTAGTGACTCTGCTAAGAGTGGTGTTTATAATGTTGGTACTGGTATTGGGACTAGTTTTAATGAGTTGGTTAGGGTGTTGAACGAAGTGTTAGGGACTGATCTAATGCCAGAGTATTTTGATAATCCTTATGATGATGAGACGTATCAGAGTGATACTCAAGCTGATATGTCTAATGCTTTTGAGGGGTTGGGTTTTAAGGCTGAGTATTCTATTAAAGATGGTGTTTCTGAGTATAGGGACAAAATATAAATACGGCTAAAAAACACTTTTTCTTATATGAATAAGGGGTTAATTGGTTTAGTTGAGAAATTTAAGGAAAAAAGAATTCTGGTTATAGGAGATATTATGCTAGACAAATATATCAGAGGTAATGTTAAGAGGATTAGTCCGGAAGCTCCTGTTCAAGTTGTTAGTGTTGAGAAGGAAGATTATGCTCCTGGTGGTGCTGCTAATGTTGCAACTAATATAACTGGATTAGGGGCAGGGGCCTTGATTATTGGTTTTGTTGGTGATGATGAGACAAAAGATGTTTTGTTAAGTGAGCTGAAGAAGAGAGAGATATTTACTGAAGGGGTTGTTGTTGATAATAAGAGGCCGACTATTCAGAAGGTACGGGTTCTTGGGCAGAACCAGCAGTTATTAAGGTTTGATTATGAAAAAAATGGTGGTGGAGACGAGTTAGTGGAGGAAGAGCTCATTAAGAACATTAAGGAATTGGTCAAGGGAGTCGATGCTGTTATTATTTCTGATTATAACAAGGGAGTTATTACTCAAAAGACGATTGATGTGTTGAGTAAGATTGTGAAGGAAGAGGGTAAGATTGTGGTTGTTGATCCTAAGCCGAAGAATCTCAAATTTTATAATGGGTTTAGTCTTATAACTCCTAATTACAATGAAGCTGTAATGATGGCTAATTTGACCGGGGAAGCAAGTGAGGATATAGAGAAGGTTGGAAAGGGATTACTTAATGAGTTAGGCTCTACGCTTCTTGTTACACAAGGAGAGAAAGGGATGAGTTTATTTGAGAGTGAGGGGAAGATTACCCATATTCCTACGAAGGCTAAGGAAGTTTATGATGTTACTGGTGCTGGGGATACTGTTGTTGCCGTTTTGACACTTGCATTGTGTTCTGGTGCCTCCATGAAACAAGCTGCCATTATTGCTAATCATGCTGCAGGTGTTGTTGTTGGTAAGGTTGGAACTTCTACTGTTACAGTTGAGGAGATAGGACAGAGCCTAGGTACTGAAAATGAATAAGGCAGTTTTTCTGGATAGGGATGGTACATTGAATCATGATGATGGGTATACTTACAAGACTGAGGATTTTAAATTAATGCCCGGTGTGATTGAGGCTCTTAATCTGCTGAAAGGTGAATTTGTTTTCTTTATTGTGACGAATCAGTCTGGTGTTGGGAGAGAGTATTATAGCTTAGATGATGTCCATAAGTATAATGATAAGATGATTATTGAGTTGAGTGGAGAGGGGATTGAGATAAAGAAGATATATATTTGCCCACATGGTCCTGATGATGGGTGTGATTGTAGGAAGCCTAGTACAAAGTATGTTCTTGATGCTGCTAAGGAATTTGATATTGACCTTGCTAAGTCTTTTGTTATTGGAGATCATCCATGTGACGTTGAGATGGGTAAACGGGCTGGTTGTAGGTCAGTGTATCTGCTTTCTGGACATGGTGAGAAGCACATTGGCGAAGGAGTTAATGCTGATTTTATTGCAAAAGGGATGTTAGAAGCTGCTGAGTGGATTAAAGATGTCAAGGGTTGAGGCTAATAGGCAGGCAATTCACATAATTGTTGCGTTGTTTGCTTTCTTTTTGAAATTTTTTGATAAGTGGCAGATCTTGTTGGTTGCAGGTGTTGCTTTAGTGTTTAATCTGTTGGTGATCCCACATTTGGGGATTAAGAAGTATCTTTTTAGAGAGTATGAGCAGAGGGGTTTGATGTCTAAGGGGTTTGTGTCTTACGCGCTTTCTATGATAATATTGTTCTTGTTCTTCCCAATTGAGATTGGATCAGTTGCTATTGGGATTCTTGGCTTTGGTGATGGCTTTTCTAGCATGTTTGGGATAAGCTATGGTAAGAGGAAACTTCATTGGAATGAGAAGAAGAGTTATGTTGGGTTTGTTAGTTTTGTGGTTGTTTCGTTTATGGTCTCTTTGGTGCTGATGGTTTGGAATGGTTTTGATATTGGCCTTTTTACGATGGTGATTTTCTCTTTTATTGTAGCTTTTATTGGAGGGATTGTGGAGAGTTTGGCATGGAAAGTGGATGATAATTTGAGTGTGCCTATTGTTTGTGCTTTAGTTTTACAGATTTTGATAATATTTATATAACTAGTTTGGTTGCTGGTTCATATGGGAAATAAGATTATTGAGTTTGATTCGATTGGAGGAGTTTGTGATAGACTTCGGAATGAAGGGAAGAAGATAGTTATGTGTAATGGTAGTTTTGATATCCTTCATGCTGGACATATTAAGTTTTTGACTGAGGCTAAGGGGCAAGGGGATGTTTTAGTTGTTGGTTTGAATTCAGATTCTTCTATTAAAAAATATAAAAGTGAAGATAGGCCGATTAATAAGGAAGGAGATAGGGCTTTTGTTTTAGCTGCTCTTTTTGTTGTTGATTATGTTGTTGTGTTTTCTGATGTTAATCCTATAAAGTTGCTTGAGGTTGTGAAACCTTCAGTTTTTGTGAATGGGGTTGAGTACGGTGAGGATTGTGTTGAATCTGAAGTGGTTAAGAAGTTTGGTGGTCGAGTTCATTTGGTTGAGAACTATAAGGGGTTGTCTAGTACTAAGATCATTGAAGGGATGAAGAAGGAGTAGGGATTGAGGGTGTCAAGGTGAAGATTCTAATAATAAAGTTAGGTGCGATTGGAGATGTTGTTAGGACGACTTCTTTCTTGGAAGGGTTGAAGGGGAAGTATCCTGGATGTCAAATTGATTGGGTTACGTCTAAAGGTTCTGCTGATATGTTGAAGGGTAACGGTATGATTGATAATGTTTTTTTGGTTGGTGAAAATGTGGTTGATGGAGAGTATGATCTTGTTATTTCTTTAGATGATGAGGATGAGGCGCTTCGTATTGCTACTGATGTTAAGAAAGAGAAATTGGTTGGCGGATATTTTGATGGAGATGGGGAGAAGAAGTATACAGATGACTCTGCTAAATGGTTTGATATGGGACTTACATCTCGGTTTGGCAAGGAGAGGGCAGATGAGATGAAGAAGGAGAACGGTCGGACTTATCAATTGATTATTGCAGAGATGCTTGGGATTGAGGTTAAGGATATGGTGCTTAATCTTAGTGATGATGAGACCCGGTTTGGAAAGGGGTTTTCTGAGCGGAAGGGTTTTGGTGGTGTTGGTGGAGACGACTGTGCAAGGGAAAGTCATGGGCTTGTTATTGGTCTGAATACTGGGGCTGGGAAGAGGTGGCCTCTTAAGAAGTTAGATGTTTCTAAGACAATCTCGCTGGCCGATAGGTTAGTTGAGGAAATGGGTGCTAAAGTCATGTTATTTGGTGGGCCTGAGGAGGAGGAGAGGAATTCTCGGATTCTTGAGGGAGTTAAATTGGATGTTAGGGATAGTGTTATTGATGCTGGTTGTAATAATAGTCTTAGGGAGTTTTCTGCTCTTGTGAATCTTTGTGATGTAGTGGTTGTTAGTGATAGTCTTGCTATGCATATTGCGATTGCGCTGAAGAAGAAAGTGGTGGTGTTTTTTGGTCCTACGTCTGCTGCTGAGATTGAACTTTATGGTCGTGGGAAGAAGGTTGTTGCTCGGAATGAATGTGCGTGTTGTTATAGGAAGGAGTGTGATGTTAGCCCTAGTTGTATGGATGATATTACTGTTGATGAGTTGTTTGAAGGGGTTAGAGGAGTTATTGGAAGTTAAAGATCCCAGACAGCATAATAATATCGTTTAAAGAATAGTTTTTTCTCAAAAGAAGGTTCTCCTAGATTTGCTTTAAGGGCTTTTGGAGTAATTGCCCAAAGATGTGTTTTTTCCCAAGTGAGGAAACGGAATAGGGTGAAGAATGGTTCGTAGGGGACTGAGATTATTAATTGGTTTTTTGCTACTCTTTTTAATTCGCTTATTGCTTTTACTGGGTCTTTTGTGTGTTCTAAAACTTCTAGGCACAGTGTGATGTCGAATGAGTTGTCTTTGTAAGTAAGGTTTTCGATTGACTGCTTTTGGATTTCTTTCTTTCTTGGTTCTAGGTCTACTGATGTTACTTCATAGCCCATCTTTTTTAGATTGTTTGAGAAGAAAAGGTCATAACAACCTATGTCTAGTATTGATTTTGAACTTTTGTTGATGGTTTTTTTTACCCAGTTCCACCTGTAGTTACGTATGAGATTGTAGAGTTTTCTTTTGATTGTTGTCATTTTGTTGTTGGGTTAGTAGTATTTGAAATTTTTAAAACTTTCAATTATTGTTGCAGGGTCTAGGTTGAATGTCTGGTTGAAGTCTTCGAATCCGAAATGTGCGCAGTCATTGCAGAAGTTATTTTTCTCTACTTTTTTCATGCAGTTGACGATTGGTTCGTTAAAGCAGTTTGCATCTTTTGGACTTTGCAAGCAGCAAGGATAGACCCATCCATCTACGTCTATGAGGATAAGATTTTTTCCGCAATATTTGTTTTTTCGTTTTTTTATCTCTTCTATCTTGAACAGTTTTGGATTTGTTTTTGACCATCTTGCAAACTTGTCAAGGGCCTTATTTGAAATTATTAGGTTAATTCTTTTTTTCATCGATTTTAGTCTTTTTATTAAGGAATTGTAGTCAGTTATTGTCAGGTTGTCCGGGTAATTGAATCCAGTGTCGTATAGGATGTTTATTTTGAGAGGGATATTGAATCTTTTGCAGAGGTTTTCAATAAAATCAAGCTGTTGTATTCCTGGCTGAGTGATTGTTGTGTTTATCCTGAGGTTCTTCTTGTGTTTTTTTAGTAACTCTACATTATTGATGATGTTTTCGCTTCCTTTTATTTGTTTTAATTTATTGTTGAATTCTGGATCTCCATCTAAGCTTAATACTATGGTGTCTACTTTTTTTAGAGTTTCTAGCTTATCTTTAATTAACAGTCCGTTTGTTGTAACTCTTACTTTGATGTCTTTGTTTTTTATGTAATCTACAATTTCGTCAATGTCTGGTCTGACTAATGGTTCTCCGCCACCTAATGATATCTCTAT
>PVBE011568751.1_pt1 | contig 11214 bp, 9 predicted proteins | sample 1631181 | NCBI WGS metagenome assembly PVBE01 (sample SAMN08397723, study PRJNA350692) | Marine metagenome, whole genome shotgun sequencing project. | isolation source: water | place: Pacific Ocean | collected 2012-04 | reverse complement strand
CATCGCTGGCAGCAGGCTGCCGTTGAGCTCAACTTGGCGGCCCGCCAGAAGCTCACCGACAACGCTCGCGGGTGGCTGCACGGCTACCTCGGTCTGGCACTCATGCGTCTGGGACGCCCGAAGGAAGCGGCTACGCAACTCGCCGCGGCAAAGGGCATCCTCAAGGGCGAGCCGCAGATCCTGGAGTGGAGCGGCGTGCTCGAACGGGATCCGCGCTCACAAGTCGATACGCAAGTGACCATGACGGAAGTGCGCAAGGGCGAGCGGCCGCTGTGGGAAGCGGTGGACGACAAGAAGGGCAAGGCCAAGAAGCTCGGCAGGACCAAGACGGGTGGCAAGAAGCCGACTACGCGTAGCAACCAGTTGAAGGATGTCGGCCCGGTGAAGCTGCCGCGGACCGAGAAGTCCAGCAACAAGACGCAGGGTGCGGCGAAGCCCAACAAGTAGGGAAGCCCCACGTCTCGGTGCGCTGACTACGTTGTTAGCAACACTGCGGTGACGATTGCGGCCAGTAACAGCCCGGCGATCGTTGCGCGCACCAGCACGACCCGGCGCTTTGCCTGTTCCGCCTCCAGCCGCTGTTGCGCGAGGTCGTTGCCGACAGTCTCGTAGAGCGATTCCCAGTGCCGCACGATCGGCTGAAGCCGTGCTCCTGAATCGGGATCAGCTGCTGCGGCGCCGATCCGTGTGAGGAGATCGCGCGAGATCTCCACGCGCCCCGAGACGGTGCTCTCGTTGGCGAAACAGCGCTCGGCGTCGGCGGCGAGGTCACCGACGCGGGCCACTTGCAGCTCTTCCAGCTCTTTGCGGTAGCGAGCGGTGAATGCCTTCGGCCCCTTCTCGATCAAGTAGGTCAAGACCTCCTCGCGCTGCGCGAGGGCCTGCTGTCGGTCAGCGAGCGTGCTATTAGGGTCGTCAACGAGCCTTGCGTGCAGCTCTGCCAGTTCGAGGTTGCGTCGGCTTGCATTGCGGATCTCCTCCCGCAGCCGCTGCACTTCCTCCATCTCGCGGCGCAACTCGGACCCGGAGTCGTCGTCCGGGGAACTCGCCTTGAGCGCTCGTTCGAGATCGAACAGTGCTGTGGTCAGTCGTCCCTGCTCGATCTGTTGGCGGGCTCCGGCCGCGATCTGCCGGTTCTGCGCGGTGACTTGTTCGATCTGCAAGCGCAGGCGATCGAGCCGGTCGAGCAGCTCGGTGCGACCGATGTGCGGAGTGTCGATCAGGCAGTCCAACAGAAGAATGCGGTCCACCTCGCCGAGTTCCTTTAGTAGGACTCGCAACGGGACCGGGTCGAGCTGCAGGCGTTTAGCCATCTGCTCGACCAAGGTCGTGGCGCGTTCGCTGAGCTCGAGGCGGAGCGAGGCAAGTTCGCGACTCGCTGTCGTCACGTCGAACTTGGGACAGACGTCCGGCAGTTCGGAAAGGAGCCGTGCGACGAGCGCCAGGCTGCGGTGGGTCTGCTCGGGCTCGGTGGCCAGTGCTTGGTTGATGCGCTCCACCATGTCGAGCATCGCGCTCGACTGACGCTTCGACAGTCTGACCGCCTCGGCGACCGCGTCGCGGGCGGCAGCGATCCGCTCGAGTAACCAGACGAAGCGATGGTGTCGGTCGCGCACGCGCGCCGTCTGCCGACTCTGGCCCGAGAAGCGCTGGAACAACTCGGTGAGGATCGTGGCCGCTCCGTCCAGGTCCAGGCGTGACTCGGCTTGCTGCAGCTCGACGAGAGTTGCGCGCAGGCGCAAGTCCTCGACGTCCAACTGCTTGAGCGCGGACTGCAGGATGTAGCCGGTCGACTCGATCAGGTGTGGGGCGCTTCGGTCCCAGATGTTGAGCAGGGAAACGACTCGGCACAGTTCGACCGAAAGCCCGGCCAGGTGCCGCGCTTCGGTGAGCTCCATGCGTTGCCGCAGCTGTTGCACCTTGCCGGGCAGTGCCTCGAGCAGCTCCGGCAGGCGTTGCTGCGCGCGCCCCAATCGTTCGCGCGCCAGCGGCATCTGCGGCACGAATGTCATGCACAGATGCATGGCGCGGCAGAAGCGCAGTGCGCCCGCGATGATTTCTCGCGGCGCGGCGCTAGCCGGTGTCGTCGGGATGCTGGACAGCACGGCTTCCAGCTTGCGGCGCCAGTGTTGTCTTCGGGCGATGGAACTTGCGTGGTCGGTCGAGTCGTAGGGTGCGCCTTCGAGTAGGGCGCGGTCAAGGTCATCGTCTCCGTCCGGACACTGGGCGAGGGCCGCCCGCAGCTCAGCCGCGGATGGGCGTGCGCTCGGGTCGGTTTCCAGCAGATCGACAATCGTCCGGTGCAGCGGCGGCGGCAGCGTCGGCCGCACTCGGTCCAGGACGTGCAGGTCCGTGGTCCCATCACTGTGCATGGGTGGCACGAGGCCGGTGAGCAGATAGTGCAGAGTCGCCCCGAGGCCGAACAGATCGAAGGCGATCGTCCGGGGCCGGCCGAGATACGCCTCGGGGGGCGCATAGCCGTGGGTGCCGCCGGTGAAGCCCTCCGAAAACTCGCCACTGTCCTTCGTCGATGCAGCGTGCTCGAAGTCGATCAGATAGATCGAGTCGCGGCCTGTCCCCGGCGTGCCTGTCCCGGGCGTGTCAGTCGCCACGAAGTTGGCCGGCTTGATGTCGCCGTGCACGATGCCGATCGAGTGCAGACGCTCGAGAATGGTCGCTGCATCGCGACCGAACGTGGCGACGTCGCGCGCGGTCATCGGTCCGGCACGCGCGACCCGCATGCGCAGATCCTCCTGACCGACCCACTCGAGTTCGAGGAAGGGGCGTTGGGTTTCGGGGTCGATGCCGGTGCTGAGCAGGCGAGGGACGCCTGGGCCAGCCGCGCGCTCCAAGGCGTCTGCTTCGCGCTCGAAGACCTCGCGCTGCTCGACAGGGAACAGTTTGCGCACCGCCTCCGCTCCCGACGGATCGGGCGGAACGAACTCACGATTCAGCGGTGCGCGGAATCCGCGCGGCGACAGCTGTGCGGTCGGTTCAGGCACGTTTGGGACCGATGGCTGGGAGGGGAGGCGGGCCCCCCAGCACCCAGGATAGCGCACATGGCACGGTCCTGGCCTTGTCCGCTTTGGGCAGGTGCCCCCCCCGCCTGTGTTGTCGAGCTGGCGTGGCCATTTTCCACCAGATGACACAAGGCAGCTCCTGCGAGGCAGCGGCGACAAGCCGCTATCGCGAGCCATGGAAGGCCCGCAGTCGCTGGATGGGGCGTTGGACCCTTGGGGCACCGCTTTTTTCGGCAAGCGTCTTCTTCAGGGTCATCCTGTTCAGGGTCATCCTGGCGTAGGCGCCACTTCAGAGGACGTGTAGAGACGCTCGATCCGTTATTCAACGGCCCGCTCGGGGACACCCGTGAGTTCGTCGGCTTGTTGAAGGAGTAGGCGGGACTGGGCGCTCCCAACTGGCCAATCCTCTAGGATTTCGAGTGATGACCTTCCTTGTCGCAATCACAGTGCCCGGCCGGGCCCGCACCGAGCAGTCCATCGAGGCTGCGCAGTTCTGGATCGGCGCTGGCGACGGGGATTGGGAGGTGCCGCTGCCGCTGCCGGGCTATCGGGGGCGACTCGTTGAGGTGCGCCACCACACCGGCACGGTGGAGCTTCGCAGCGAGGCGGGACTGCCGGTCGCGATTCAGACCGTCGCTGGCCCAGTCGGGCCGCGCTTCGAGCCACTCTTGGACGGTGAGGCGCTGCGCGTCGGCGAGGCCGCTCTCGAAGTGCACTGGAACGAAGAGGACGACCTTCAGAGCCTCGACACCGAGGCGTTGAGCGGGGTTGCGAACGAGGACCTGGAAGGTTGGTTCGAATCGTCGATGGCACTGGCGGACCGCCTCGAAGGGGTGCGCGACCTCGATGAGCTGGCCCGGGTGGCGCTCGAAGGCGTTCTGTCGACCACCGGTGCCGACCGGTGCTTCTTGCAGATCGACGTCGACGGTGGTTCGACGCTCGAGTGGTTTCGAACGCGGGTCGGCGGTGACCAACCGTTTGGTGTGAGTCGTTCGCTCGTCAAGCGCGTGCGCAAACAGAGGGGTGTCGTCTTCGTGCCGCGGGCAGAGCACGACCCCGGTTTCTCGGGGCAACTGAGCGTGCGAACCGAAGGGATCTCGGCATCGTTGGCCGTGCCGCTCCGGGCGCTCGGGCGCAACATCGGCTTACTCTACGCGGACTGTGTCTCGCCAGGCCGTTCGTTGCGTACCGCCGACTTCCAGAAGGCGGCGCTGCTCGGGCGCATGCTGGCCGGTGCCGTCGGCAACCGCAACCTCGTGCGCAGCATGCTCGGCGACGAGAGTGAGCTACCCGCCGCGCTGCACAGCCAGAGCCCCTCGTGCCGCGACATGATCGAGCGAGCGCGGCTCTTCGCGCAGACGGACTACACGATTCTGATTCGTGGCGAGACCGGCACTGGCAAGGAAGTGCTCGCCCGTGCATTGCACGAGATCTCGCGCCGCACCAAGGAACGCTTCGTGGCGGTTAACAGCGCTGCCATTCCGGCACAGCTCATGGAGAGTGAGCTCTTTGGTCACGTCAAGGGTGCTTTCACGGGTGCGGATCAGGACCGCGTCGGAGTGTTCGTGTCGGCGAGCGGCGGCACGCTGCTGCTGGACGAGATCGGCGACATGGATCTCGAACTGCAGGCCAAGATGCTGCGCTTGCTCGAAACGAAGGAAGTCACGCCAGTCGGTGGCACTGAGGCGCTTGCCGTCGATGTGCGAATCGTCGCTGCTACGCACCAGAACCTCGAGCAGATGGTCGAGCGTCGCGAGTTCCGCGCCGACCTCTACTACCGGTTGCGCGAACTCGAGATCCGCATCCCGCCGTTGCGCGAACGGCTTGCCGACATCCTGCCGCTCGCCGAGCGCTTTCTCGCCGAGGCGGCGCAGGAGTTGGGTGGTGGCGATCGTCCGCGGTTGGGGCCCGAGACCGCGCGACACATGTTGAAGCACTCGTGGCGCGGCAACGTCCGCGAGTTGAAGCACGCCGTGCGCACGGCGCTCTTGCGCGCAGGTGGCGGCGAGGTTGGCCCCGAGCACCTCGAGTTGGCCGAGCAGACGGTGTCGAACTTCGAAGAGGCGCCGGTAGACATCGACGGTACCTGGAAGGACAGGCTCGAGGCGCAGGAACGCGATGCGTTGGAGCGCACGCTGCGCGAGGCGGATGGCAACCTGACGAAAGCGGCGCAGGCGTTCGGTCTACCGCGGACGACGTATCGCGAGCGGTTGATCAAGCACGGGTTGCTGTAGCCGGGCAGAGCAAGGCGAGAGCAGCGGTCGTGCCCCTTGGGCACCCGCCTTGCGGCGTCTAGGGTCGCGGCAGCGGCGTGAGCTGTTTGCCTAGGGGATGACGACTGCGACTTGGACCGTGCCGCTTTCGGAGTGAGCGCGCTCGACCGTTTCGACGGGGACGGGTGTGCCGTCGTTGGTGCGGACCTGGAACTCGAAGGGGCCAACGCCGACCTGAGCGATCTCGAACGTGCCGTCGGCGTCGCAGACGGCGGTGCCGCGATGCAGGCCGATCTCGGAGACGCTGATCCTGATGCCGACCGGTGGATGGTTCGCTTTGGTGCGCAGGAGCCCCTGTAGGAGGCGCGGTGTTGGCAGGAGGATGTCGCGGTGCAGCTCATGTGAGTCCGCGGAGCCGTCGGGCAGCTCGACTTCGACCGCGACTGCGAGGTGCGAGGACGAGTCGCGAGCAGGCAGGGCGCGGAGCCGGTAGGCACCGGGAAACAGTCCGACCCAGGAATAACCACCGTTGGGTGTCGTGATCATCGATTGCAGGCCGGCCGTGGCGTGCGGACCGATGCCGAGGGGGATCAACTCGAGGCCGAGCGCGGCGGCCAGGGGTAGCGTCTCGCCTTCGCGCTTGACCGTGCCGGACAGCGTCCAAGGTCCTTTGCTCGGCTCGGCAGAGCGCCCGGCCTTGGTGGCGGGCACGGTAGCTGCGAAGTCGCCGCGCCCGCGGTTCAGCACCTTGGGAGCCGTGGCCCTACCGCCTGGCAGCACTGCGCTCTCCGGGACAACTGGATCCTCACACAAGAGCAACGTGCCAGCCAGCACTGCGGCAAACAGAAACATGATGTGTGACGGTCGTCTCAACTTCCTTCCTCCCCTCTATTTCGCTTGCAGGACCTCGATGTCGTAGCCATCGGGATCCTTGACGAAGATGTAGCTACTGCCCGACGTTGGCTTCGAGCGTCGATACCACCACCCATTCTGTTCGACATCCGTGATCACGGAGTCGAGGTCGGCTGTCAGGAACGCGAGATGGCCGAACTGGTTGCCCACCTCGTAGTCGCGTCCATCCTTGTTCCAGGTCAGCTCGAGGAAGTAGTTTCGCTCCTCGTCGCTCAGGAACACCAGTGTCGCTTCGTCGCCGAGATCGTGTCGGCGCACCTCTTCGAGCCCCAAGAAGCCCGTATAGAACTCAAGACTCGCCGTGAGGTCACGGACCCGAATCATCGAGTGGTAGAGCTTCATGGCTGGTTCTTCGGCCCTTCTGCTCGCCCAGAGGCTGCTCCGGTCTCGAGCTTGCTCCGGAAAAAGCTCTGCCTGGCGATGAAAACATCCTACGTCGTCGCCGGACCGGACGGTTGATAATCATCAAGGCTATACTGCGCGGCCTTTTCGTGAGCCAGCTTCCCATTCGTACCGACGTCGTTGTGCCTCTCTACCGGGAGCGCCCGACGCTGGCGCGGCTCGCCAGCGAGCTCGCGCCGGTGTTGGCCGATTTGCCTGCAGCGACCGTTTTGCTCGTCGACGACGGCTCCGGCGACGGCACGCGAGAGTTCTCTGAGCAGCTGATCGCGGATGGCGCGTTCGGCTCGAGGGCGCAGCTCCTCTGTCATCGCCGCAATCTCGGCCTAGCGGCGGCGCTGCGCACCGCCTTCCTGGCCGGCAGCGGCGAGCTGGTGTGCTGGCTCGACGCCGACCTGTCCTACGATCCGCGGATCCTGGTGTCGCTCGTCGACGAGGTGGTCGCGGGCGCCGACGTGGCGCTCGCCTCGGCCTATCACCCGGACGGAAGTGTCGAGGGTGTGCCGACCGGACGATTGTGGCTGTCTCGCGGGCTTTCGCGCGCTTACCGGCTGCTCAGGAGCGGCAAGCCCTATACGTATTCCTGCATGGTGCGTGCCTGGCGACGCACGTGCCTTGCGCGCTGTCTACCACGACGGGAAGGCCACGTCGGCGTGACCGAGAGTCTGCTGCTCGCGCAGCAACACGGTTTTCGCGTCACTGAGGTTGCAGCGACTCTGCGTGGCCGCTCTGGCGGCAGCAGCGGGCTGCGTCTGGTTCCGTCGGTGCTGGAGCACGTCCGCCTGCTCGAGGATGCGACGCTCGGACGACTTGCCGAAGGAGCGGAGCGTTGAAGTTCGATCTGCCGAGCGATCGGGAGGCGTCGGGCCGCAGCCTCGGCGACGAGGAGCTCGTTCTACTGACCGAGGTCATTCGTTCTGGCAGTCTGAACTCGAACAGCGGTCAAATGGTGCGACGGTTCGAGGTCGCGTTCGCCGACCACTGCGGCATGCGGCATGCGATTGCGTGCACGTCCGGGTCGCTCGCCGTTCAGGCGGCCGTGTTCGCAACGACCGAGGGCCGGCGCGGCGAAGTCGTGACTTCGCCGATCACGGACTTCGGGGCTCTGACTGCAATTCTCTACGAAGACATGAAGCCCCGGTTTTGCGATGTCGACCCGGACACGCTCGTGCCGACGGCGACTTGCATCGAGCGAGTACTGCGCGACGACACGCGTGCTGTGATCGCGACACACTTGTTCGGCCATCCGGCAGAGGTCGATGCGATTGCCGCTCTCTGCCGGGCGCGCGGGTTGCCGCTGATCGAGGACGCTGCGCAGGCGCTCGGCACCTTCCGTGCCGGCCGCGCGGCCGGCACCTGGGGTGATCTCGCGACGTTCTCGTTCCAGCAGAGCAAACACATCACGGCCGGCGAAGGCGGCGTCGTCGTTACTGACGACGCGGAACTCGCGCGCCGCGTGCGGTTGTTCGTCAACAAGGCGTGGCCCTACGGCGAACCCGATCCGGACCACCTGTTCCGTGCCCCGAACGGGCGCATGAGTGAGTTGCAGGCTGCCGTCCTCTTGGCCCAGGTTGCCAAGCTGCCGGCGTTGCTCGAGCGGCGTCGTGCCAGCGCGACGGCGCTGCTCGACGAGCTGAGTGGAGTCGAAGGTGTTCGCGTGGCCGAGTTGGCGCCAGGCGATCTGCACGGCTACTGGAGGATTGCCTTGATCGTCGACGACGCGGCGGGTTTGGCGCAGCGACTGCAGCCGCTCGGCATTGCCTGTCAGCCGCACTACATCGGGCGACCGGCGTTCGAGCTTCGTGCCTTCGTCGAGCTCGGCTTGAGCGAAGAGCGTGAGCGTTTTCCGGGTGCCGTGCGGGGTCTCGATGCGGCACTCGTGCTGCCTTGGAACGAGGGGATCGATCCCGACCTGGCGTGCGCGGTCGGGCAGAGCATCGCCGGCGAAGCGCGGGCGATGTTGGGCGAGGTCGTTCCATGACGCGCTTTGCAATCGTTGGCACCGGGCGCATCGCCGTCGACTACCTGACTGCGCTTGACGGCGTCGAGGAACTGACGCTGGTTGGTGTCTGTGATCGACGGCTCGACGTCGCACGTGCCATCGGTGAACGTTGGTCCATCCCGGCGTTCGAGGATCCGGAATCGCTCATCGCGGCGACGGGAGCCGAGGCCGTGCTCGTTGCCGTTCCGCCGGCCGGGCACGAGGAGGTGGCGAGTGCGTGCCTCGAACACGGTGCGCACGTCATGTGCGAGAAGCCCTTCGCGCTTTCGAGTGACAGCGCGGAGCGCATGCTTGCGCGTGCCAAGACGCGTGGACGCATCGTGACGATGGCAGCCAAGTTCCGTCACGTGCCGGACGTGATCGAGGCTCGTGCGCGGCTCGAGTCGGGGGCCATCGGCACGCCAGCGCTGGCCAGGAACGTGTTCGCGACGCGCGTCGACATGACGCGACGCTGGAACAGCAACCCGGAGATTGCTGGCGGCGGTGTGTTGATCGATAACGGCACACACTCGGCCGACCTCGTGCGCTACTTGCTCGGTCCCGTTCTGTCAGTGCAGTGCAGCGAGGTGCAGCGTTTGCAGGCGCTCGCCGTCGAGGACACGGTCAAGGTCGCCATGTGGTCCCGTGTCGGGGCTGTCACGACGGTCGACTTGTCGTGGTCGGTCGTGGCGCATGATCCGTTCTACTTCGCCGTGAACGGCGACGCCGGCAGCCTGTTGCTCGGCTGGAACCACTCGGAGCTGCGCCGCGAGGGGCGGGAGCCCGAGTTCTTTGGCGGTGGTTACAGCAAAGGCGAGGCCCTCAGGCGCCAGCTGATCCACTTCGGCCGTGCCGTGCAGGGCGAGGAACCGCTGCTGGTCGGGCCCGATGCGATCCTGGCCAGCGTGCGGGTCGTCGAGGCGGGCTACGAGAGCCTGCGGCAGAACAGCGCACGCATCGATGTACTTCCGCCCGGGACTGTTCAGCCAGAGTGACCCCGGGCCTATCATCCGGACGATGACCCCACCTTGGATCCACGACACGGCGATCCTGGAGCAGGATGTCCAGATCGGTGATGCCACGACTGTCTGGAGTGACGTGCACATTCGGCACGGTGCTGTCATCGGCGAACAGTGCATCGTCGGCGAGAAGACCTATATCGCCTACGACGTGTTGATTGGCCGCCGCTGCAAGATCAACGCGTTCGTCTATATCTGCAACGGCGTAACGCTCGAGGACGGCGTGATGATCGGGGCACACACGACGTTCACGAACGATCGCTTCCCGCGTGCCGCCACCTGGGACCTGTCCGAGTTGCTGCCCAGCGTGCCGACCGAGCACACGATGTTCACGTTCGTCAAGCGTGGGGCGGCGCTCGGTGCCGGCGTGTGCGTGGCACCTGGGATCACCATTGGCGAGTGGGCGACGGTCGGCATGGCCAGCGTCGTCACCGACGACGTTGCCCCGCACATGCTCGTGGCTGGCAATCCGGCGCGGCGACTCGGCTACGTGTGCCGCTGCGGCTGGCGGGTGGCGACCTTCGTGCACGGGCCCGAATTGGATCTCAAGGAGCAAGGAGTGCCGTGTGGTAACTGCGGTGCGACGCTGCGGTGGAGTGCCGCCGGCAAGCTCGAGTGCGACGCTTCGGAGTAGTGTTGTCCTCAGCTTCGTGTCTTCGCCGCAACCTGGACGATTTCGTCGGTCTCGGCGACCCATGCGGTGAGTTCCTTGCCGTAGACGCAGCCGGTATCGAGGCCGCGTAGGCGGTCGCGGACGAGCAAGCCCTGCCGCGCCCAGTGGCCGAATACGACCGTCGCCGAGCCACTATAGAACTCGTGCCATGGACGAAATGGCGCTTTCGGCTCTGGCCAATCGGTGGGTGGTCGTTGGCCGGCCGCGTCGCAGTAGCGCGCGACGATGCAGAACTCACGTTCGCTTGTGGTCGGTGCACGAAAGGTGTGGGCCTGCCACAGCGCCGGGGGGACTGCGGCGTGCACGAGCCACACATCGCCGAGGTCGCGCATCAAGGGCCAGGACTTGACCCATGCGCCGAGTTCGACGCGGTCGGGTGCTCGCAACAGGTCGGGGCAACGTCGCAGCGCGTCGCTCGGAGCCTCTGGTTCGAACCCGCCGCGTGCGATCAGCTTGGCCTCGTGATTGCCGAGCACGCACTGTGCATCGAGGTCACGTGCGAGCCTCAGGACACCGGCACTGTCGGGTCCTTTGTTGACCAGATCGCCGACGAAGAACAACTGATCGCGTTGCGCGTCGAGCTTCAGTAGGGCGAGCAGTTGTTCGAGTTCGTGCAGGCAGCCTTGCACGTCGCCAACGAAAACCCGAACCATCAGCGGTACAAGGAAGCGCCGACCGGTGAAGGTCGGCGCTTCCGGCTTCCGATCCCCAGGGGGAGCTGGCTCCCCCTTGGAAAGATTGCTCTTTGGGGGGAGGTACTATACCCGCGCGACGTGGCCGTGCCACTCGATGGACTCATCGAGCTTCGACGGGAACCCAGCTTCTGGGCTCGGGGCCGACCCAGGCGGCGCGCGGCCGCATGAGACGGTTGTTGCGGTATTGCTCGAGGACGTGTGCGGTCCAGCCCGCAACGCGCGCCAACGCGAAGATGGGTGTGTAGATCTCGGGCGACAGCCCCATTGCGTAGTAGGTGGACGCGGAGAAGAAGTCGACGTTG
>PVBE011943244.1_pt1 | contig 11215 bp, 9 predicted proteins | sample 1631181 | NCBI WGS metagenome assembly PVBE01 (sample SAMN08397723, study PRJNA350692) | Marine metagenome, whole genome shotgun sequencing project. | isolation source: water | place: Pacific Ocean | collected 2012-04 | reverse complement strand
GGGAAGCGATGATCGGTGTGAACATCCTCAATCGCATGACCGAGCTCGGGATGCCGGAATCGCACGCTGTCCGAAGCTGAACCTCCGAGAGAGCCGCTCAGTGGCCCGATCCGGCCTCGCTCGGAGCCGTGCAACAACGCCGTGCTGCATGGTCCACCGGCCTCCGGGTGCACCCCTACCGGAAGCGCAGCCGCCAAGCTGATCCCAGAACGCTGCTCTTGGTCCGCGGGCTTTGGGGCTCCCCTCCATCGGAAGTCGCCGGCCCTGCCGAACGTCCGTCGTAGCTCAACGCACCGCAGTTGCTGACGGCGAAGTCGTAGGTCACATCGGACAGAACCAACTGCCCCTCGACCTCAGAGGCCGAGAAGTCGTCGATCCTGAAGGCATCGTCGTTGTCGCCGTACTCCTCGTTGCCGTCGATGACCCCGGTCAGAAGGAAGCACTTCGCGTCATCGTAGTCGTAGTCGCTCATCGTGCAGTCGGCGTCGTAGTACTCGGAGAAGGTCCCCTCCCAGTCCCGGTTCACTCCAAGGTACAGGTAGGCCAAAACGTAGTTGTTATCCGTGTCTTCTAGGTAGAAGCCGTCGACGTCGTCGCATGAGAAGCCCTCCTCCAGCGGCAGGAGGAGCTTTGCTTGGTAGTAGTCCCCGTCGGAGTAGGAGTCCTCGAAGTAGTAGATGAAGAGCCCTGGCTCGGCTGCTGCGGCCGCGTCGTCGTCGTCTCCGCCACCACCACCGCCGCCCCCGCGATTCACCGGGCAGGCAGACAACATGACGGCGGCGCCGAGGAACACGAGCAGGCGCAAGAAGGTGGTCATCGGATCCTCCGGTGGTTCGACCGATTCACTATGCCATGAGCGCCGGTGGCGCTCTGTCGCGCACTCGCGGCTGGGCCTTGCTGCCAACCGGCCTCTGGGGCGGCCTCTGGGGCGCCGGCGAGGACGACCACGACGCCCCGCGAATCTGTGCGGGTTGTGCGGGTTTCTGGCCCGGACTGACCCGGATTGGCCCGCACAGCCCCTTCAGTAGAATCTCCATTCGCTGTACGCCGAGCCTGCGTGGATCATCGCCTCATAACCGGTCGTTACGCGACGTGGCCGCCTTTGGGACCGCCCGAAACGGCTCCCGGCCACGCTCGATTCCGGGGCCCCTCACATCTTGTTACAGGGGCCCCTCACCCCCGGCGGTAGACCTGTCGTCGGAGGCCCCATGCAACGATCTCTTCGACCCCTCGCGCTCTCGATCATCCCATTCCTCGCGGTCGCGTGCGACTACGTCATCCCCCCCGAGGCGGACTCGGCCGAGTGGTCCGAGGGGGACGCCCCCGACGGAGCCGCCGATCGCGTCGGAGAGTGCGCGCCGGTCCAGCCGCTGCACTGCGGCTCGGTGGTCGGCGGCGACACCTCCGACGCCAACTCCGGCCACACGACCGTCATGGACAGCTACCCCGTCGCAACGGGGACCTTCGACGGTCCCGAGATCGCCTGGGAGTTCGTCGCGGAGCAGTCCGGGGTGGTCTCCTGGAACCTCCTCGACCCGCACCCCACCGAGGTCGACCACGACGTGTTCGTGCTCGCCGGGGACGGCTCCTGCCGCGCCGACAATGCCTTCGCCCGAGGGCACAACGGCGTGGACCTCGAGGCCGTCGCGGGGGAGCGCTATTACCTCCTAATCGACGGCTACGACGGCGCCGCCGGCCCGTTCGAGGCCGAGCTCGTCTGCGGTGGCGACGGCGGAGGAGACGACACTCCGCCGGCCGACCCCCTGGAGGCGACGACGGTCATCCGCATCGCCACGGAAGTCAGCCCCTCGTGGGTCTCCTTCAGCGAGATCGAGGTGATGGGGGTGTGGGCGAGCGACCCCAGCGCCGCGCCGACCAACCTCGCCCTGGTGGCGAGCGCCAGCGCCTCGGGCGAGATGGGCGGTGCCCCCGCGTCAGCGGCGGCCGACGGCGATCCGGACACGGCCTGGAACGCGGGCGACTTCGCCCCCGCCTGGATCGAACTCGAGCTCTCCGAGCCGGCCCTGATCTTCAGCATCCGGCTCGGGATCGCGCAGAGCCCCGACGGCCCGACCCAGCACCTCCTTCAGTTCGGGTTCGGAGACGGCCCGCTGAGCACGGTTCACGTCTTCGAGGGCGACACCTGGGGCGGCAGCTGGCTCTCCTGGCTGAACCCCTGGAACTGGTTCGGCGGGGACACCTGCGAGCCCCTCGAGCTCAACCTGATCATGGAGCAGACCCAGCAGCCCTGCCCCGACTGCCAGATCTGGTTCTGGGGGATGGGCGTGCCCGAGCAGATGCCACGGCTGGAGGTCGACTGGACCGATTCGGACGGCTCCCACACCAGCAACTACTCCGCTGGGCCGCTGGGCACCGACGGTCCCCTAATGGCCACACGCATCCTCGCCGAGCCGCCCTGGTGGGGGCCCGGCGCCTGCCCCGCGGGCGAGGCCGGCTGCATGCTGGACTTCCTCCATCACTTCGAGGCGCGAGGAACGCTGGACGGCGCGCCGCTTTGGTACGGGATGCTCCGGGCCGAGCTGCCAAACCTGCCTTGCGACGCGACCATCACCCGCGCCCACCTCCACCTCCACATCAACGAGGACGAGGGACTCGCCAACGCCGACCACAGCAGCGTCGTCTCGTTCCACCGGGGCACGAAGCGCTGGTCGCCCGACAAGGTCCACGGGCTCCGCTACGACGTCGATCCCGAAACGGGCCACGACCTGGGGTGGGACCAGCCCGGGGGCGACTTCGGCGACTGGGTCCTCGACCTGGAAGCCCAGCGGGACTTCTGGGACCGCGGGTTCAACAAGGCCAACCCCGCCGCGTGGTTCGACTTCACCGACCACCTCGTCCAGCTGCACCAGGAGCGGTAGGACGGTGGCGCAAGTCTTCCCCGGCACGTGCCTGGTCCCCGCTGGAAGTTGACGGAATGCATAGGGCAAAGGACGGACTTCTCTGCACCGGCGCACCCCGCCCTTCCTCCAATGCATAGGGCAAAGGACGGACCTCTCTGCACCGGCGCACCCCGCCCTTCCTCCGTCCGTTGCTCTGCGTTGGACGAGGCCGCGATCGCCTCGACGTACCCGCCTACGACGCCTTGGCGCTCCCCTTGGGGACAAAGGAGCCGCTCCCGGCCCGGAGCGGCTGGTCTGGACGCCTCCGGCCGACCGTGAGCCTGCCGTGAGCGACCCTTTCGAGCTCCGGTCGAGCCGAGCGGCGGCGTCCTGGGCGCTCTCGGTGCGTCGGTGGCGTGCGGCGGACGCAGCAGTGCACTGACCGGCTCGACGCAGCTCGATGGGACGATGTCCGACTTGTCATACGCGGCCTGCCTCAGCGGGTCCGTCCCGCGCCCGAGCAAGAGGCCGCTGGTGCAGCGCGTCCTGACCGCAGCGGCGGCACCGGCGCGGATCGAAGCCGGTCAGCAGCACGAGCATCTCCATCGGCTCGAGCGCCTCACGCTCACGGCTTGCGACCTCCTCCGATTCGGATCGCAGCAGCGCCTCGGCGGCGGGCAGGAGGCGCTTGACCGACGACGGCGCGTACAGCCCGTAGTGTCGGATCTTCCGGAAGCCCGACGGCAGCACGTGCCAGGAAAAGCGGCGCAGGAAGGTGGCGTCGTCCAGCCGACAGGTCTCGCCGTCGCGGGTCCGGAAGACCAGACCGTCCCCATCGATCCGGACCACCCGCCGGTCGGAGATCGCGACGCGATGGGTGTACCGGCCCAGGTAGTGCACCAGGTGCTGGACACGCCTTGAGCAGCTTCCGACCGCGCCACTGCTCGACAATCTCGTCGAGCTCCGCGCACATCCGGCTGACCCGGCTCTTGTCCATCGACCGGATCCCCAGCGCTGCCACCAGATCCTCGACCTTCCGCGTGCTGACGCCGTGGATGTAGGCCTCCTGGACGACGGAAAACAGCGCCCGCTCCGCCCGCGTCCGCGGCTCCAGGAAGCTGGGCTGGTACCCCTGGTGCCGCAGCTTGGGCACCCGCAGCTGGAGGCTCCCGACCCGCGTGTCCCACCCTCGCGGGCGGTACCCATTGCGCTCGTCCTGTCGAGACGTCGTCCGTTCGTACAGCTTCGCGCCGGCCTGCGCCGACACCTCCAGCTCCATCAGCCCATGCACCAGCGTCGTCACCGACGACTTCAAGAAGTCCATGTCTTCGCTGTCCTGCATCTGGACCAGCCACTGCTCCAAGGTCATGCTCAAGTCGGTCACCGTGATCTCCTTCGTCGTTTGCTCTTTCGCACTTGCAAACTAGAAGGGCGCGGTGGCCGCCTTCAATCTGGCGGCCTGAAAGCCCACCTCACTTTGAGACTCTGCCTAGATGCCTGACGACGTCGTGGGCTCCCGGCTGTCCGCGGCCCTCCCCCGCAGGCTCCCGCTCCCGGCCAGCTTCCCCGGAGCATCGAACTCAGGTCCCTCCACCGTCTCCGTCCCCGGACCTCCGGATTCCGGCGCGAAGCGCCTCCTGCCGCCTCCTCTTCCGGCGCGAAGCGCCATCCTGCCCGCAGGGCCATCCGACCCGCAGGGTCTCCAGCGCGAAGCGCCTCCAAGCGCGAAGCGCCTCCAGGCGGACGGGGACGGTCCTGCGGACCGGGAATCGGCCCTGCGGGCCTCGGACGACCTGCGGTCGGGAGGGGCCTACGGCCCCGGAATGCGGCCTGCGGCCGCGGAGGCAACAGGGATCGACCTACGGTCGGGAAGGCCCTCCGGGCCTGGAGGGCCTGCGGCCCGGAGCGGCCTGCGGCCCGGAGCGGCCTGCGGCCCGGAGCGGCCTGCGGCCGCGGTGAGCGATACTCCCCCACCCCGGGGAACCAATCAGCAATGAACCCACCCCCCGCGCCGTAGGACCCGACAACATGACCGACGACAACGGCTTCGAATTCCAGCTGGACCCCGAGCAGATCGAGGACTCCCTCCGCGAAATCGGCGAACGCGCCCGCCGCCTCGTCGAGGATCACCGCTACAGCAAGGTCCGCCTGACCCGCAAAGGCAAGCCGCTCCTCCCCGACATCCCCCTGGGCGCCTTCGTCGCCGGCGAAGCCGCCAGCTTCTGGCTCGCCGGCCCCCTCCGCCTCCTCCTCGTGAACCTGGGCCTGGGCACCCTCATCAAGGTCGAGCTCGTCAACGAGTCCGACGAGAAGGTCGCCGAAGGCCAGCAAGCGTTCATGGACGGCGAAGTCGAAGAAGCCGAAGCGCTCTACCGCGACGCCCTCCGCATGAAGCCCAGCAACCCCGCCGCGATGTTCGCGCTCGCCGTGGTCCTGCGCATCACCGGACGCCTGGACGAGGCCCGTGCGCTCCTGCTCGAAGCGGCCGCCGCCGAGGGCCACCCGGACGCGGAGAAGGCTTCTGCCCTGCTGGACAAGATCGGCCGGGGACAGCCGCAGATCACCGACTAGCCGTCGTCCTCCAGCAGCTCCACGAGCCACGGGAACGCCGGCACCAGCGCGGGCGCGACCTCGACGAAACGGTGCAGCTGCCGCGGCGAGTGCGTCAGCGCTTCGAACCACCCCAACAACGCGTCGTCCGCCTCGTGCTGCTCCAGGTCGAGCTCGATGTCCGAGTCGTCCCCCAGCAGCAGGTCGCAGACCAGCACGCCGATCCCGGCCACGGGCGCAGCCGCCACGAACGCCCCCATCAGCGTGCGCGCCTCCTCCACCCGGCCGTCGAGCACCCTCCCCTTGCCCACCCCGACGATCGCCTCGGCGATCAGCTCGGGCGGCACCGTGTACTCCCGGAGGAACTCCTCAGCCGTGTTCAGGTCCGTCTGGATCGCCAGCGCGAGCCCCGCGAGCAACGCTTCCGGATCGCTGCGCGCGCCTCGCAGTGCCTCCTCCACCCGGTCCGCCGCGGACGCTCCATCGCCCGCCGCGAGCGCCAGCCGAGCCAGCCCCAACAGCGGCCGCGTCGTCGTGCGCTGCAAGGTCGGGTCCTCCGCCGCGAGGCACCGCTCGAAGTCCTCCGCCGCGGCCATCGGGTTCCCGCAGATCTCCCGCAGCTCCCCCCGCGCCAGCCACAGCGCCGGCGATCCCTCGCAGTCCTCCGCGAACCGCTGCAGCAGCGTCAACGCCGACGTCGGATCGTCGGGGTGCAGGGCGCCCGCCAGCATCGCCACCAGCTCGCCCCCATGAGGGTCCCGCGCCAGGCTCAACCGGCCCGCTTCGAGCCCTTCGAGCACCTCCGCGGCAGCTTCCGCGCCCAGCTCATCGTCCGCCCAGAACCGCGCCAGCTCCAACAGCTTGAACCGGCTGTACAGGTCCGCCGGGTCCTCCGCGATCGCGGCCTGGAGCATGCGCCGGTCCCGCGCCAGCTTGTCGCGCGCGGCCGCCCGGTCGCGGGTGTAGCCCAGGTGCTCCAGCGTGCCGTCCAGCACCGCCGGGATCCGCCCCGTCGACAGCAGCATCGCCGCGACGGACGGGGTGCAGTCCTCATGGATGCGGTAGCGGTACCGGATGCCCTCGTTGCGGAACATCCGCAGCAGCACCGAGTCCCGGTGGTGGCCGCCGTCGAAGTCGCTGCGCACCCGCAGGGACGCTGCCCCCACCTCGGGGACCTCCAGCACCGCTCGCAGCGACGCCGCCAGCTCCGGGCTCACCCGCTCGTCGGCGTCCAGGACCAGGATCCAGTCGCTCGTGGCGAGCTCCAGCGAAGCGTTCCGAGCGGCCGCGAAGTCGTCCTCCCAGGGGAGCTCCACGACCTTCGCGCCCGCATCCCGCAGTAGCTGCCGGGTGCCGTCGTTCGAGCCGGTGTCGACCACGCAGAGCTCGTCCCAGAGCCCGTCGACGGAGGCGAGGAGGCCGGGGAGCATGTCCGCTTCGTCGCGGACGATCATGCAGAGCGCGAGGGTCAGCTGCCGTCCCATGGCTCGATCCAGAGGTGCTGGATCTCAGCGCGCGCGTCCGTGAGGGTGATCTCCCAGCGGCCCACCGGCTCGTCGGGCTGGCCCCGGCGCACGGTGACGGGGCCGAACTCCACGCCGTTGACGACCACCAGCAGCTTCCGGCCGTCGTAGTACAGCTCGACCATGTTCAGCTCGCCCTTGTCGCCGCACAGCCAGTCGCCGCGCAGCTTCTCGTTGAGCCGCTCGGCGCCCCGCACCTTGAGCTCGCCCCCCTCGTCGAAGCGGAGGTAGAAGTCGGCGTCGGCAAAGTCGATCTCGTGCTGCGCCTCGTTGTTGGGGCAGGTCACCCCGTACCGAGCGTGGAAGCCCGGGGCCCGCCAGCGCTCCGACAGGTCCTTCGAGACCTGGCGGGTGGTGTCCCACGTCACCAGCCGGTGCCCCACCGCGCGCTGGTTCGGGTCCACCGTCAGGGGGGTCGCCCGCACCGCCTCGGTCGGCTCGGGATCGGTCGTCTGGACCGTCGTGGTCGACCCGGTGCGGGACGGCGTGGACGGCTCGGTCGTGCCCTCGTCCTTGCTCTTGCGCCAGGCCTCTTCCGCCGCCGCCATCCGCGCCTGCAGCTCCGCCTCGTGGGCGGCCCGCTCGACGGCGATGGCGGCGCTGCGGTCGTCGTACTTCTTGCGGGCACCGCCGCGGTCCGCGGGCAGCTCCCAGGAGGTGGCGCGGGTGGGCTCCATCTCCCCGCCCTCGAGCACGTACTCGTCGCCGCCGACCCAGAAGGTGCCGTTGGGGAGGAAGAACCACTGCACGCTGGCGCCCGCGTCGGCCCCCTCGGCGACCTGGCCGGCCAACGCGTCGACGAAGCCCATCAGCAGCGGGTCCGCAGGCGGCGGGTCCGCCAGCGGGGGCAGCGGACGCCCGCTCTTGGGGCTTCGGAGTTTGACCACCGTGAAGTTGCGCTCGATGTAGCGGATGCGGCCCTGGATGCGCCGATCCCACTCGCCGTCCTCGCCGCCGTCCCAGTACCAGGACGACTTCGCCGCGGCCTCCGCCTCCCGCAGCCAGGAGTAGGACGCCATCGCGTTGCGGCGCTCCCACCAGACCGCCGACAGCGAGTAGTAGACGTCCGCGCGGTCCTTGCCCACGCGGGTCTCGTACGCGGCGGTGAAGGCCGCCTCCGCCTTGGGGAGTGAGCCGGCCTCGAGGTAGGTCCAGCCTTCGCTGAGCTTCTGCCGGACGAGCTGGGCGTTGGGATCCTCGGGCTCTTCCTCCCCCGCGAACACCGGCACCGCCCACAAAGCGGCGGCGGCGAGGATCAGCAGGGAAAGGTGGCGGGTCACGAGGGATCCAAGCCTAGGCGCATCACAGGAGCCGCACCACGGCCTCGTCGGCCATGAGGACCTTTCCGGTCTTCAGATCCTGGACGTGGGCCGTGAGCCAGCGGTCGGCGTTGACGCCGAAGGCGATCTCCAGCCGGGCGTTGCGGTCGCGGGGCGAATGCGGCGGATCGAGCGTGCCGAGGGTCGGGTTCGATTCGTTCAGGCTGACGACCAGGATCTCCGTGCCGCCCTTGCCCCCCAGCTTGTGCAGCTTGCCCCCCTCGTCCCACGCGAACTGCCGGTCGCCGCCCTCGTCGGGGCGTCCCAACTCGCACACGACGAGCTTGAAGATGCGCTCGGGCTCGCCCAGGGAGCAGGTCGGCACGAGCCGCCGCTTCCAGAAGTCGACCTTCGTGGGGATGCGCGTGCCCTTGGGGACGATGACCGTGTACTCGGGGTCGTGCGTGTTCGGGTCGTACGTCAGGAACGCGTAGTCGTGCACGATGAAATCGGACTGCGAGAAGGTGTCCGCGGCGAACGCGCAGGCGCCGTAGGCGACCGCCTCGAAGGGCTGCCAGGCACGCACGCGGTCGCGCCCGAAGCGCTCCTCGAACTGCAGGTACACGTCCGGCAGGAGCGTGGAGCCGCCCACCATGAGGACCTCGTCGACCCCTTCGGCCCCGATGCCGAGCGCATCCGCCTGCTCCATGCAGTCGTCCAGGCAACCGCCGAGGGCGTAGTACAGCCCGCGCTCCTGCAGGATCTTGAGCAGCCGATCCCGGTCGAACCGCAGCGCCCCCGGGCTCCCCCGCAGGCGGGCCTCGAACAGCGCCAGCTCCTCCGGCGGCGTCACCGAGAAGGTCTCCGCCGGGTTGAAGAACACCGCCTCCTTCACCCGGCGGGCCTCCACCAGCATCAGGTGGTGCCAGAAGGCCTGGTCGCCGCCGGCGGCGGGATCGAGCCGGTAGTCCAGCGCCTTGCAGAAGTCGTCCAGGAGCCAGCCGTCGACGAGGTTGCCGCCGACCATGCGGCCCGCCTTGGCGAGCACCTCGCAGCTTCCGTCGGCGACCCCGCGGGGCGACAGGTCCACCAGCGCCAGATCCAGCGTGCCCGCCCCGAAGTCGACCACCAGCACACGCTTGCGGTCCTTGAGGCTGACGCCGTACCCGATGGCCGCCGCGACCGGCTCGTCGAGGAAGTGCAGCTCCTTGACCCCGAGCCGCTTGCAGATGCCCGACAACTCCGCGCGGTACGTCTCGTAGGAGTCCACCGGCGCGGTGATGGTCAGCTCGCGGATGCGCTCCCCGGTCTGCTCGTAGGCCTCCCGGAACAGCTCGCGGAGGAACAGCTGGCCGACGTCGCGGCCCGAGAGCTGCTCGCTGCCGAGGGACGCCAGCGTCTTCAGGGGGGCCCGCTGCAGCGCGCTCTTGAAGCTGCCGCAGAACGCGGGGCGGCGATCGGACTCGGCGCGCTCCAGGGCGGGGCGGCCGATGTGCGCGTGCTTGCCCCAGAACCGGCGCTTCAGCCAGAAGGGACGACGCCCCATCTTGGTCCAGAAGCCGCCGTCGTCCTTCGGCAGCGCCTCGGTGGCCGACGGGATGAGCCGGGGCGCCTCGAAGTGATCGTCGCCGGACGGCTTCCGGCAGATGTCGGGCAGCTCCAGCAGGCGCGGGCGATGCGACTCGGCGTCCCACCGCGCCAGCCCGGTGTTCGACGTCCCCAGATCCAGAGCCCAACCCGACGCCATCAGACAGACACCTCGGCGGCGATGTGGGGGTGCGGGTCGTACCCCTCCACCTTGATGTGGGGGTAGCGGAAGTCGAACAGCTCGCGGACCGACGGATCGAGCGTCACCGTGGGCAGCGCCCGAGGCTCGCGGGACAGCTGCTCGCGGGCCTGGTCGAGGTGGTTCAGATAGAGGTGCGCGTCGCCGAAGGTGTGGACGAAGTGCCCCGGTTGCAGGTCGCACACCTGCGCCATCATCAACGTCAGCAGCGAGTAGCTGGCGATGTTGAAGGGGACCCCGAGGAAGACGTCGGCGCTGCGCTGGTACAGCTGGCAGCTGAGCTTGTTGTCGGCGACGTAGAACTGGAACAGCGTGTGGCAGGGCGGAAGCGCGACCTTGTCGGCCTCCTGGGGGTTCCAGCCGGTCACGAGGTGGCGCCGGCTCCACGGATTGCCCCGCAGGGACGCGACCACGCGCGCGAGCTGGTCGACGCCGTCGTCGTTGTAGGTGCCGTCGGGCTTCTGGCTCGCCCCGAAGTTCCGCCACTGGTGACCATACACCGGCCCCAGGTCGCCGGCCTTCCGGCCGAACCGCGCGGTCTGCTCCTCGGTCGCCCACTCGTCCCAGATCGTGACCCGCCGTTCGTTGAGCCACTGCACGTCGGTGCGCCCCTGGAGGAACCAGATCAGCTCAATGAGGATGGACCGAAGGTGGGTCTTCTTGGTGGTCAGCAGGGGGAAGCCAGCGGCGAGATCGAACCGCATCTGGTGGCCAAAAACGCCGATCGTCCCGGTCCCCGTACGGTCCTTCCGTTCGGTGCCTTCGTCGAGGATGCGCTGGAGGAGATCGAGGTACGACCGCACGGTGGCGAAATGTACCAAGATTGAAGGGGCCCCCGAATACACGCTCATGTAACAACGATCCCGATCGACACTGGATCCATGACCTCCCCCGACCTCAGCCGCACCGAACGCGTCGTCTTGCAGCTGCTGCTGCAGCGGGCGGGCCGGCCGGTGGCCCGGGAGGAGCTGCTGGAGTCGATCTGGGGAATCTCCGATCCGAGCAGCCGAACCGCCGACGTGGCCGTCAGCCGGCTCCGCCGAAAGTTGGAGGCCGCCCCTGACGGATGCCAGCTTCGGACGATCCGCGGGCAGGGCTACTGCGTCATTCCCGGCGCCGGCGCCCCCGCCATCCCGGTCGAGTCGCCGCTGGAGCTCGCCACGGCGCGGGTCGACTTCTCTCTGCGCACCATCGAGGGACCGCACGGCACGGTGTCGATCAGCAGGGTCGAGGTCGAGCTGCTGCAGCGGCTCGCGG
>PVBE011858084.1_pt1 | contig 11215 bp, 7 predicted proteins | sample 1631181 | NCBI WGS metagenome assembly PVBE01 (sample SAMN08397723, study PRJNA350692) | Marine metagenome, whole genome shotgun sequencing project. | isolation source: water | place: Pacific Ocean | collected 2012-04 | reverse complement strand
CGGACGAAGAGACGGACACGACCGCCGCGATCCCCGCCCTGGACGTGCCCGATGCGGAGGAGCCGGAGGAGGAGGAGCGCGTCCTTAGCCTTAGTGACGAGGGCGTCGAGGCCCTCCCCATGGACAGCGCTGACGCGCCTGTGGCGGACGACGATCTGGACATCCCACCGCCCGACGAAGCGCCGGACGCTTCGCTCGAGGCGCCCGCCCTGGACGGTCTTGGCGATCTGGACATTCCTCCCGCCTCCGTGCCCGAGCAGCCGGTCGCGGCGATGGCGGAGTCGGCAGCGCCCGACGATGAGCTCGCGATCCCACCGCTGGACGCCGCGCCCGCGCCGTTCGATGCCACCCAGGACCCCGCGCCCCCCGAGGGCGACGAGGCCGCTGCGGAAGCCGAGGCGCCCGCGGACGCGCCGCCTGCAGGGGATGACGATCTCGACATCCCCGAGCTCGGTCCCGACGAGGAGGAGCTCGACATCCCTGAGCTCTCCCTCGATGCCATCGACGAGGAGGCGCCTGCGCCTTCCGTGCCTCCCCCGATGCCCGGAATGGCGGCGGCCCCCGAGGTGGCGGATGCGGAGGAGGCCCCGGCGGCCGACGACACCCTCGACATCGCGGACATGCCGGACGCGCTCGACCTCCCGGATCTGGGCGACTCGCCCGCCCCGCTGGAGGACGCCCCGACCACGCCGCACATGTCACTGGACGGTGCCGACGACGCGGCGCCCGTCGCAACCCAGGCGGTGGAAGGTGACGCGACGGCCGTCGACGACTCCCCCACGCCGCCTGATGGCGACGTGGCTGCTGGCGACGACCCGCTGGGCCTCGATGATCCGCTCGCCCCGGGCGACGCCCCCGCCCTGGACGATCCACCGAGCCTGGGCGATCCCCTGGGTCTCGATGAACCGCTGGGCCTCGACGAGCCCCCGGCCCTCGGCGATCCGATCCTCGCGCCCCCGACCCTGTCGGACCCGGACGTCCCCGGAGCATCGGCCTCGGATCTGGACCTGCCGCCCCTGCTCCCCGACGAGGGGCCGGACGTGCCGGACGTGAACCTTGGCGAGCCCGCGGGCGACGACGCTCCGATGCTCGTCGACGCCCCGCCCGTCCTCGAGGACGTGCCTCCTCCCTTGGCGCCGGATCTCGGCGACCAGGTGGATCTCGGGCCCCCGCCAGGTCCTCTCGATGGACCGGCCCCGATCGCGCCGCCGCCGGCGAATGACTTGGACGACCCGCCGGAGCACGACTTCTCCGGCACAGCCCTCGACGAGCCAGGGCTTATGAAGGACGCAACGGCAGCCGCAGCAGCTTCAGGAACCAAGAAGGGCTCCGCCAAGACCATCATCGGGCTGGGCGTCTTCGCCCTGGCCGTCGCGGTCGGCGTGGTCGTCTTCCTGAACTCGACCCCCCCTCAGACCAACAGCGAGCCGGTGGCCGCCGACGACGCCAAGCCAGAAGGTGGCGAGGAGGGTGCCAAGGCCGAGGGCGGTGAGGCCGCAGGCGGCGCCAAGGCCGGCGACGGCAAGGCGGCGGACGCCAAGGCGGAGGACGCATTCACGCTTGCTTCGTCCAGCCACGTCGCCGACGCCCCGGACGACGTGTTCGAGGTCAAGCTGTCCGCGGACGCCGTGCAGGCCGAGGATATGGATGACGTGGACGTCGAGGATGGTGTCCCAGAGGACGCCGAGGGCACTCCCAAGACCGTCGGGGCTGTCCGTGACGCCGTCAAGGGCAAGACCGCCGTCCTCCTCGCGGATGCCGGGCTGCCGTTCAGCCTCATCTCCCCGGTGCTCTTCAGCATGGGCGCCATGGGCGACGCCGTGGCCATCGCGGCCAAGGACTCCGAGGGCGAAGGCAAGGACGAGGGCGAGTACGGCCTGGTCCACGCCAAGCTCGACGCGGGCGCCGGCGCCTCCGCAGCGCCGGCTCTGGTCGTGAAGGCCAAGGTCAAGGCCAAGGGCGGCGGCGGCTACAAGAAGATGAAGAAGCAGATCAAGGGGAAGGCCGCCGAGGCCGTCGAGGCCGTGACCAAGTGTGTGCAGGAGCACATCGAGGGCAAGGGCAAGGGCAAGCTCAAGATGAGCTTCGGGTTCGACGCCGAGGGCAAGGCCTCCGGCGCCAAGATCAAGGACTCCTTCAAGGGCGAGGAGCCCACCCCCTGCATCGTGGGCGTCTTCGAGAGCTGGGACCTGGGCGAGCCCGCCGGCGGGAAGCCCGGCAAGATCAAGGTCTCCGTGTCATTCAAGGCGAAGACCCCCAAGGCCAAGAAGGCCGCGCCTCCCCCGCCGGAGGTCGTCGTGGTCATCGACGAGGACGGCTACTCGGTCGCCTCCCCCGGTCAGGAGCCGTTCTCGGTCCCCAAGGCCGGCGACGACTACAACGCCCGTGGCCTGTCCGCCCGGCTGCAGTCCTCCAGGGGCAAGCTGCCCGAGGGCGTGCGAGCCCGGGTCAAGGCGGACGGCGAGGTGCCCCACAGCGCGGTCGTCGGGGCCCTGGGCGCCCTGTCGGCTGAGGTCGAGGGCAGCAAGCTGTTCAGCGACGTGCTGATCTCGCCCGACGCGGACTGACCAGAAGCGTCCCCGGTCGCGGGCGGGCTCTCCTGCTGGCGCTGGCGGTGACGTCGGCGTTCGTCATGCCGGGTTGCAAGAGACCCGCGCCCGTCGAGCCGGACTGGGACGCCGGCGCCTTCTTCACCTCTGATCGGGCCGCCCGCATCCTCAAGGTCGAGCTCGCTGATCGGGAGGCGCTGCTGCTCGAGTACCTGGGCACCCGAGTCGCCGCCTTGCTGCGCATCACCGGTGCCACGAAGCTCGCAGACAACGCCCCCGGACAGTCCATGGGCCAATACGTCCTGCATGGGGTCGCACCGGTCCACCCCATGGTGGACGTCCTGTACACCGTGCACTACGACGCCCCCGAGGTGCTGCCCCACAAGGTGAGCGAGCTGGCCGAGATCCGCGGCGAGGTGAGCCAGGCCGTGTGGGACACCCGGGGCCAGCGACAGGCGCTGCACGTCATCGTCCGGGGCGACGGGTTCGTCCGGCTCGATCGGTGAGGCCATGAGGCGGCTCGCCGGCGCGCTCGCCGTCCTCGCGCTGGTCGCCGCCGCCTACCTGCTGGGCAGACAGCACGCCCCCCCGGGCGAGGCCCCCCCGACCATCGACGCGCCCGACGCGGGCGAGCCCCTCGATCCGGCGCCGGGACCCGGTCCGGCCACCGCCGACGACCCGACCACCCCGGTCGGCGCACCCTTCCAGGGGCTCGTCGTCGACCCGGACGGGGCGCCCGTTCCCGGCGCGACCGTCATCATGGCCGGCGCCCACCTGCACCCGCAGCAGCAAGTCGAGGCCGACGCGCTGGGCCGCTTCAGGCTGCCCGAGCCGGTGCGGGGTCGCGTGGACCTGTGGGTCTACGCCCCGGGCCTGTCGGCGCCCGTCCAGGAGGGCGTGGCGTTCTCGGACGACCCCGACGACAAGGTCCGGGTGATCCTCGCCGAGGCGCCCGACGCCCGCGGCAAGGTGCAGGAGATCGCCACCGGCAAGCGGATCTCCGGCGCCCTGGTCCGGCTGCTGCAGACCTGGCCGGGGGTGGTCAGTCGGCAGGTGCGCTCCAAGCCGGACGGGACCTTCGACCTGGGACCGGTGGCGCCCGGCGAGTACGCCGTGTACGTCGAGGCCGAGGGCTACACCCGGCTGCGCGGGCCGCAGCTCGAGGTGGGGGACTCGGAGCTCCTCTTCGAGCTGTCCCCCGGCGCCATGCTGGAGGTGACCGTCCGAAACCAGGCCGGCGAGACCGTGGCGGGGGCGACCGTGCAGGTCGGCGAGGCTCGCGGCGAGACCGACGCATCCGGCAAGGCGCTGCTTCGAGGGCTGCCCGCTGGCCGGGCGCGGGCCTCCGCCAGGCACGCCGGCCACGGCCGTGGCCGCTCGAAGACCGTCACGCTGACCGACCGCGTCGTGAGCCAGGGGGTGATCGTGCTCCGCCCCGGGAAGCTGGTGCGCGGCACCGTCATCGACGAGGGCGGCGCCCCCATCGCCCACGCCAAGGTCACCCAGGAGGTCGAAGGCGCCAGCATGGTCGTGACCGATGACCAGGGCCGGTTCGAGCTGGAGGCCGACTCCGAGGGCGCGGTGGACCTCGTCGTGTCCAAGAAGGGCTACCTGCGCACCGTGACGTCGGTCGGGAGCGTCGCCGCCGACAAGCTGCTGATCACGCTCACGCGCCCGTACAAGCCCATCGAGGGCTGGGTGCTGTCTCCGGCGGGAGGCGAGCTGCCGGGCGCCCAGGTCAAGCTGGTCGCCAAGGGCGGCAGCGCCGCGGCAAGGAGCGGCGCCAACGGGCGGTTCGAGTTCCACCCGGGCTTCGACGGCCCGTACACGGTGAGGGCGACCCACTCGGAGTACGCGGCGTCGAGCCGAGCGGACGTTGACGCCAACGGTCAGGTGACGGTCAAGGTCCGCGAGCCCTCCGAGCTCCTGTTCGAGGTGGTGGAGGCGGACAACCTGGACCCCCTCGCCAATGCGCAGGTCGCCCTCGTGGGGGCCGAGCGGAGGGAGGGTCGGTCCGACGGGATGGGCAGGGTGCGGTTCGGGCGTCTGCCCGCGGGGCGCTACCGGGTAGCGGTCTCGGCGCCGTGGCGCATCCCCATCAACCGCCGGATCGAGGCGGCCGCCGGGCCGGCCAACGTGGCGGTGCGCCTGGATCTGGCGCCCGCAGGCCGCCTCGACGTGCGTGTGCAGGCCTCCGACACCGGCGAAGACCTCGACGGCGCCTGGGTCAAGGCCGGCCCTGCCAAGGTCCGTAGTCGGGCAGGTGCGGCCCTGCTGGAGGGCATCCCGGTGGGAGACGTCTCGCTGTCCGTGACCGCCAAGGGCTTCAAGAAGTGGCGACGGACCGTGCCCGTCCTCGAGCGCGACACGGGCCAGGAGGAGGTCTTCCTGGAGCGGAGACGCTAGGATCGGCGCATGTGCAGGCTGTTCGGCTTCAGGAGCATCGTGGATCTGCCCGTCCACCACTCTCTGCGCGAAGCGGAGAACGCCCTGGCCAAGCAGAGCGTGAACCACCCCGACGGCTGGGGCATCGGCTACTACGTCGACGGCCAGCCGCACCTGCAGAAGAGCGCCAACAGCGCTTTTCGCGACTACGAGTACGCCGAGATCAGCCAGGTGCTGGCTTCCGAGACGGTCATCGCACACATCCGCAAGGCCACCGTGGGCCTTCCGGACCCCGCCAACTCCCACCCGTTCAAGTACAAGAGGTGGGTGTTCGCCCATAACGGCACGGTCTGGGGCTTCGACCGGGTCCGCCCGCACCTGCGCGACGCCATCCCGGTCGACCTGCGCAAGTGCATCCGGGGCCGCACCGACAGCGAGCACGTCTTCCACCTGCTCCTCGCCCAGCTGCGCAAACGCACCGGCGGCCTGGACAAGGACGGCATCGACCCGGTGCACGTCCGGGACGCGGTCGTCGACACGGTGAACCTGGTCGATGACACCGTGTCGCAGGTGGAGGGCAAGAAGGTCTCGCCGCTCAACATGCTGCTGACCGACGGCGACGTCTTCCTCGCGGTGCGCAGGGGCATGCCGCTGCACTACTCCACCCAGAAGAAGGCCTGCTCCGACTACGGCTTCTGCCCGCGGGCGACCAAGGAGTGCCTGGCGCCCCTGGGTCCCGACGGCGCCATCAACCACATGATCCTGGCCTCGGAGCGGATGACCACCGAGGACGTCTGGGAGGAGCTGCCTGACGGCGCGGTGCTGACCGTGTCCAAGACGCTGGACTGGCGCATCGATCGCCTCGGCGCCGACGGCCGCCCGGCCGCCGGTGGTCTGCACCGCGGCACCAATGAGCGGTTCCGCGATCGGGTCGTCGTCGTGGCTGGCGCCAACCACCCGGTCGCCGAGCGTTTCGCAGACGCCGTCGCTGCGGAGGGGGGGATTGTCGTCCTCATCGACTCCGATGCGGGGGATCTGCAGCGGGTCGCCGCCCACATCCGCCTGGCCGGCGGCCGGGCGCTGCCCATCATCGCCGACCCCAACGACGCCGGCAGCCTGCGCGACCTCGTCGAGCGGGTCGAGGCGGCCTCTGGCCCAGTCGATGTCCTTTCCATCTTCGGCGACGACTCTTTCGCCCGGGACCTCCTGAACGCCCTCCCGGCCGCCCCCGGCGCCCGCCTGGTCGTGGTCGGGGACGCACCGTCCCTGCCCCTGCCGGATTCCACCAACGGCTGGTCCCGAGCCAACGCCGTCGCCGGCGTGGCCAACGGCGGAGATCCGGCGCGGGTGAGCCCGCTGGTGATGTTCCTGGCCTCGGACGAGTCGGGCTTGCTGGACGGGGTCGTGCTGCCCTGTAGCGAGTAGGGGCCCGCTACGCGCTATGAACGGAAGGGATCGTCCGGCGTGCTCTGCCGGGCCCGGTCCGCGTCGCTGTACACCACCGACACGTCCTCCAGGTCGAAGTCGTCCGACTGGAAGGAGTGGGTCTTGACCGCCAGGTCCTTGAAGAAGGACTGCATCTCGGGATCGGTGGCGCGGGCGGGGGCCGAGTGCGCCTGCTGCTTGTTGGCGACGTCGGCCAGGCGGCCGTTGGCGTTGCGCAGCTGGCCGACGAAGATGCGGATGAGCACGTCGAGGAACTTGAAGGCGAAGCTCGAGCCGCTGCGGAACAGCAGGTCGAACTCGTTGCGGTCCAGCGCGAGGACCACGGAGTCTTCGTGGGCGATGCAGTTGGCGGACCGCCGGCCGCCGTCGATGAGGGCCACCTGACCGAACAGCGCGCCCTTGGGCAGCACCGCGAGCTCCTGCTCCTTGGGCGGGGCGCCCAGGGTCACCCGAATCGCGCCTTGGGCGATGATGTAGCAGGCGGTGCCCGGCATGCCTTGCTTGAACAGGTACTCGCCCTGAGTGAGCTTCTGCATGCGCAGGATGCCCACGAGCACGTCCATCTCGCGGGTCTCGAAGCCCTTGAAGAACTGCAGCCCGGTGAGGAACTCCCGGTAGTCGCCCAATCCGATCATCGGCTGTGGCCCCCCATCCCCTACCCCTTCAACTTGCCCATCAGGCCGCCCCAGAAGTTCCGGGCGCGGTCGATGTCGGTGCTTGTCCGCTCCTCGGAGATCCGACCGCTGCGGGTCCGGACCTCCTTGGTGGAGCGCTTGGTGAGCTGCGGATCCTCGGTGCCGACGACCCGCGAGACCGTCTCGTTGACCTTGCGCAGGCGCGCGCAGGTGGTCAGGCCGATCCGGCGGAGCATCTTGAACACCGCGGGGTGCAGCATCGCCCGCATGGAGTCGAAGGCCCCGCGGTCGATGCTGAACATGCGCACCTGCGTGGCCGCGACGACGTCGGCGGACCGAGGCTGGGCATCCACGAGGGTCATCTCGCCGAGGAGATCGCCCGGCTTGAGCGTAGCGACCGGGATCGGCCGGCCATCGGCGCCCTTGATGTTGATCGTCACCTCGCCAGACTGGATGACGTACATGCACTCGCCGGGATCGCCCTGGCGGCAGATCACGTGGCCGGGCTCGTGTTGGACCGGCTTGGCGATGCGGAGGACGTCCATCAGTTCGCCGTCCTCGAGGTCGGCGAACAGAGGAATTGCCTGCAACAGGCTGATAAGACGGACGTTATCCACTCGCTAGGTCCCTTGGCGACCGTAGCACATACGACATGGTAGATCGGCGCGGATGGATCGTCCCGAATCCGTGCACCTTGGTCACGGCCGCCTCACGCCGGAGGACGTCCTGGCGGTCGCCTCCGGCGCCCCGGTGTCCATCTGCAACAAGACCCGTCGCAAGGTCGACGCCGCCCGCGCCCCGGTCGAGGGGCTCCTGGGAGACGGCGCCGACAGCGTCTATGGCGTCAACACCGGCTTCGGCGCGCTCGCCGAGGTGCGCGTCGGGGCGGCGGATCTCGCCCGCCTGCAGGTCAACCTGATCCGGTCCCACTCCTGCGGGCTGGGCGCGCCGTACCCGCAGGGCGTGGTGCGCGGCATGCTGGCGTTGCGCCTCGAGGTCCTGGCGCAAGGCCACTCAGGCGTGCGCACCGCGGTGATCGAGCTGCTCGCCGACATGCTCAACGCGGGCGTGCACCCCGTGGTGCCACGCAAGGGATCCGTCGGGGCCTCAGGCGACCTGGCCCCCCTCGCCCACCTGGCGCTGGTGCTCATCGGCGAGGGCGAGGCCGAGCTCGGCGGCGTGGTGATGCCCGGCGGCGAGGCGTTGGCCCAGGCGGGCCTGGTGCCCCTCGAGCTGGCACCCAAGGAGGGGCTGGCCCTCATCAACGGCACCCAGGCGATGACCTCGGAGGCGGCGCTCACCCTGCTCGAGGCCGAGCGGCTGGTCTGGGCCGCCGACGTCGCCTGCGCCATGACGGTCGAGGCGCTCCTAGGCTCCCACCGGCCCTATGACCAGCGGTTCGCCGACCTGCGCCCCCACCCGGGGCACCGGGTCACCTCGGCCCATCTGCGGGCCCTGCTGCAGGGCAGCGAGATCAACGCCACCCACCAGGACGACAGCTGCCACAAGGTCCAGGACCCCTACTCCCTGCGCTGCGCGCCGCAGGTCCAAGGGGCGACCCGAGACGCCCTGGTGTACGTGCGGGCCACGGTGCAGGCCGAGCTGCGGGCGGTCACCGACAACCCCCTCGTGTTCGTCGACGACGACGGCGGCGCCGAGTTCCTGTCCGGCGGCAACTTCCACGGCCAGGCCATCGCCCTGGCGATGGATCACCTCGCCATCGCCGTCGCCGAGCTGGCGGACATCAGCGAGCGCCGCATCGAACAGCTGGTCAACCCGATGCTGTCGGGCCTGCCGCCCTTCCTGGCGCCCGATCCCGGCCTGACCAGCGGCTTCATGATCGCCCAGGTCGCCGCCGCGTCGGTGGTGAGCGAGAACAAGGTCCTGTCCCACCCCGCCAGCGTCGACTCGATCCCGTCGAGCGCCAACCGGGAGGATCACGTGAGCATGGGCACCTTGGCGGCGGCCAAGGCCCGCACGGTCGTGGAAAACGTCCGCTCCGTGCTCGCCACCGAGATGCTCTGCGCCGCCCAGGCCTTGGAGCTGCGCGCCCCCCACCGCCCAGGCCACGGGGTTGCGGCGGCCTTCGACTGCATCCGCGCCCACGTGCCGCCGCTGACCGAGGATCGCCGCCTGGACCGCGACGTCGCAACTGTGGCCGCACTCATCGACGGCGAGCTCCACGACGCGGTCCGCACCGCGATGCCGTCAGCCAGCGACGTCCCGGAGCACCCGCAAGGCGCTTAGGCCCAAGGCCTTGGAGATGTCTGCGTGATCGTGCCCACGCTCGAGGAGCGCGGCGGTCAGGTTGGGGAAGTCCGACGCATCGCGGAAGCCCTTGGGCAGGGTCGGGATGAACCCGTCCATGTCCGTGCCTATTGCCACGTGGTCCCAGCCCACTACGGAGGCGACATGCTCGATGTGCTCGCAGACCGCGTCGAGCCCGCAGTTGAGCTGCCCGCCGAGGAACCAGGGCACGAAGATGATGCCCACGCAGCCCCCGGTGTCGGCGACCGCGCGCAGGCACTCGTCGTCCACGTTGCGCCAGATGTCGTGCACGCCCCGCACGCCGCAGTGGGTGACCCAGAGCGGTCGGGTGGCCATCTCGCACACCTCGAGGAAGCCCTTGCGGTTGATGTGCGCGAGGTCGACGACGATCCCGAGCCGCTCGCATTCCCGGACCAGGTCCCGGCCCCAGGGGTGCAGCCCGACCTCATCGGCGGTGCCCACGCCGCCGCAGGGGTGGCACGCCTCGTTGGCGGTGAAGTGCGACATGCCCACGTAGCGCAGCCCGCGCTCGTGCAGGCCTGGCAGGTGGGACAGATCGCCGCCGAGGCCGTGGGCGCCTTCCAGCCCGGTGAACGCCGCCACGGCGCCGTCGGCGTGGGCCGCCTCGACGTCCGCCGCAGTGAGCGCCTTGCGGACCTGGCCGTCCGCCCCGTCGATCCACTTGTCGAGATCGTCGAGGTACCGGTGCAGGAGGCCCACGGCGCGCTTCTTGCGGAGCAGCGGGTTGGCCACGAGGCCCAGGCCTATTGCCCCCATCCCCCCGTCGACCATCCGAGGTGTGTCGGTGTGGCCCCCCATGGGGCGGGCCCGGTTCTTGGGGCTGTTGTGCCGCTTGTTCGGGTCGTAGCCGAGCGTCCGGGTCCACAGCAGCGTGTCCACGTGCAGGTCGATGAGCGGGGTCTCCCGCTGCAGCTGCCGGGCGTCGTCCGTGGAGGGCACGGGTGGAATGTGTCAGGGTCCGCCCCGTGCGGCAATGGCCCCTGATTCTCGTGCTGTCGGCGGGGTGTTCGGTGCAGATCAAGCCGCCGCCCGCGTCCGGGTCGGCGGCGGACGCTCCGGTGGAAGGCGGCGAGGGGGAGGGCGAGCCGGGCGACCCGGCGGGGGGGGAGGGAGAGGGTGAGCCCGGCGGCCCCGTGGAAGGCGGGGGTGAGGGCGAGGGAGAAGGTGAGCCACCGCCCGCGCAGGAGTGCGACCTGTTCTGGGGCGAGATCACGGACCACGCCGGCGAGGACGTGCGCATCGACGCGGAGCGGACCTGGTCCGGCTGCCACGTCGGCATCGGCCGCCTCACCGTCGAGTCCACCGGCGTGCTCGAGGTGGCGGGATTCGGCGGAGACGCAGGCGGGACGCTGCGGATCGAGGCACAGACGATCTCCGTGGAGGGCCTGGTGACCGGGGTCGGCGCCGGGCACGGCGGCGGCGGCGGCGGCGGCGGCAGCTGGCTGCCCAGCGCCGCCCACTGCCCCGAGTCCGACTGGCCCCGCGGCACACCACCGGGCAGCGGCGGGGGGAGCAACGCGCTGTCCGATGGCGCCCCCGGCGGCGACACGCCCGCCGTTCAAGGAGGCGCCGACAGCGCGCCCTGCCCCGGCGACGGCGGTGCGGGGGGCGGGGTGGGCGGGCTGCCGGGGACCTCGGGCTTTGACGGCACCCCCCCGGTCGCCGGGCGGGGGGGACGCGGCGGGGGCGCGATGGGCGGCGCGGGCGGGGCGCCGGGGCTGCCCCCGGGCAACCCCCAGGCCAAGCCCCCTCGCGGCGGCGCGGGGCGGCCCGGCGGCTACCTGGCCCTCGCGGGGAACGGCGACGACACCGAGGACCGGACGGTGTCGCGCGGCAGCGGCGGGGGCGGCGGCGGGGGCGGCGCCGCGAGCACCGGTGTGTGCCGAGGATCGGGCGACGGCGGCCACGGCG
>PVBE011338779.1_pt1 | contig 11215 bp, 11 predicted proteins | sample 1631181 | NCBI WGS metagenome assembly PVBE01 (sample SAMN08397723, study PRJNA350692) | Marine metagenome, whole genome shotgun sequencing project. | isolation source: water | place: Pacific Ocean | collected 2012-04 | reverse complement strand
GAGAGACCCCTGGAAGACCACCAGGTTGATCGGCCGCACGTGTAAGGGTAGAGATACCTTCAGCGAAGCGGTACGAATGGTCGACGGCTTTCTCGTGCCATCCGGGCTCCGCCGCCGGTATATTCCGGCGAAGCGGTACGCCCACCATTTCGTGGTGGGTGCTCAACACGGCTCGACACGTTCTCTGGAACGGTGTACAGATCAACTCAAAGACTTCAAGTCACGCGGTTGCGTTCGAAAGGGCGCGACCACGTTTGTCGGTGACAAGAGGTCCGGGGAAACACCTGATCCCATCCCGAACTCAGAAGTGAAGCCCGGGCCGCCGATGATACTGCTACGCGGGAAAGTAGGTCATTGCCGACTCTTTGACCCCGGTCGTGGAAACACGATCGGGGTCACTTTGTTTTTGGCGCGGCCCATAAAAGGGGCGCGCCTGGTCAGAGAGCAACAGGCACTTTCTGGCTCGCGGGTCACCAAGCCAAGGGCTGATTCCGATTTTCCGCAGCAGAGATGGGGGCTCGCAGGGGACGAACACAACGGGACGCTTCGTCGTCCATTTTGCAGTGGAGACGCAGCGCTTGACCGAGCCGTCGACAACGCGGACCTGCTTGCCGCAGTGGATGTTTGGGGGCAATCTGGCTGCTCTGAGGATTTGGACTGGTGTGGGCATGTCGACAGCGGTGATGTCCTCGAGGTTGGAGGTGGATATGGTGACTGCCAAATCAGGGGCTGATTGCGCTGGCGTGGGACATTTTATGAGTGGCCGCTACCATGTCCGAGTGCAAAGCTGATCCTCGTCGGTGCCAGATTGGAGCCTCTGACTATGCGAATCTTCAGTATTGGGTTGATACTCTTCGCCGCCCTGCTCGGGGCGTCTCTCACCAGACCAGCTATCGCTGGCGAAGCGGTCAAGGTACAACTTGCCGATGGTGGCACGTGGCGTGGTTCGACCGGCGATCGCATTCGTGTTGTTTATCTGGATCGGAGCATCCGCCGGACCGTCGAGGGAACGCTTGCGAGGTTTAGCGACGGTTGGTTGGAGATGACCGGGAGTGACGGAAAACGCCTGCCGCCGATCTATAGTGCAGATGTTCAAGAGATCGAGCGGCTGCAGGATGACGGGGCTTCCTCTCCTGCCGAGGATCAAGATGAGCCAGTGGCGGCAGAGGAGACGTCCGATTCCGCAGGTACTGCGTCAGAAGACCTGCCGGTAGATGGTTCCAATCCTGCGGCGGGCGGCGAAGATGGTGAGGTCGATGAGTCAATTCGCCCGACGTTTATTCTGCCATTGACAGGCCAGGTTGGTGTGGAATTTCGCGCCGAGGAAATCGAAGCGATTACAAAGCAGGCAGATGAGCTTGGGCCAGGTCAGACAATTGTGTTCGAAATCGAATCTGGCGGCGGCTATGTCGCTGAATGGGAGATGATTCGCGATGCAATTTATGAAGCTCAGAAGAGACACCGGCTTGTTGCATGGGTTATTGACGGAACATCAGCAGCAGCGATGACAACGCTGTGCTGCGATGTGATTGTGATGCAGAGCCGTGGGCACTTTGGGTCGATCACGACCTTGGCGGGGGGGCCATCCATGCCCGTGGGTTATCAGGTCAATGGAGCTCGGCGATACATCGAGCCAGCTCTGCGGCGATCTGGCAGAAGCCCAAAACTGGGAATTCCCTTCAAGACCGGCGAGGCGGGGGGCCTCTCGCTTCTTTCGTACACGAAGGATCCGGAAACTGGTGACGTCACCTGGTATCAGAGCCACGAGGGTGAAGTGATCATGAATAGCGCTGGCGATGTACTGGGTTTTGACGCAGGGGAAGCCATCGACTGTGGTCTCGCGATCGGCGAAGCAGATTCAGAGGAGGAATTGGGAATCCTGCTGGATCAGGGGGGTTGGCGAGAGGTTGGAACTGGCCGGGATCTTCATGACAAGTGGAATGATCTTGTCAAGCGATGTACGAAGTCGATCCAGTTCTCCATGAAGGAATTTAGCGAGTTGGGGAACGACGAGGATGGTCTCCGGAAGAAGATCAAGATTATCGAGAAGTGGTTGCGTTGGTATCGAGATGCTGCCAACGTCCCCACGTCGATGTATCACGGTGGCCAATTCTACGGTCGGAAGCAGTTGGAACAGATGCTGATGCTGATGAAGGAAGAGCTTCGCGCGCTTCGAGAAACGCAGTAGGCGGAGTTGTTCCGGCGGTGCTCGTGAGATCAGTCGCCCTGAGTTTCAGGTTCCACCGTGCCCGCTCATGCCAGAGAAGGCTGCCTTGGCAAGCACGCCTCCGGCGATGATCGCGAAAAGCCCAAATGCCACGTGAAGGCTGGCTGCTGTTGAGGCTCGCCGAGGCGCGAGCCTGAGCATAATCGGCGGGGCCAAGAGCCAGAGTCCGCCTTTGGCGATCATGATCCAGCCAACGATGGTTGCAATTATCAGCATTCCATCGGTGGGTGGCTTGGTGAGAATGATCGCCAGGCCAAGAAGTAGGAAAATGCCGCCGCTGAGCAATCCCATCGCTGCGGGATGCCGACTGGTGAGCGTGCCTGTGATCATGTCGGCCCAGGTGCCGGACCACAAGACGTTCGAGAGCCCGACCACGATCAACATGAGGGCAACAATTTGGGCTGTCAGCATGGGGGTTGCCTCCGAGTCGACTCCGATGGTAGCGAGCAGGCGGTGCCACGTACCTCGCTTGATACACTCAGCGGCGGCACTCGGAGGAGGACCCTTGCGTGACTACACTCCTGTTGGCAGTCGGTGCTGCGGTCGGGTTTATTCTGGCGTACCGGCTCTACGGCCGATGGCTCGGAGCAAAGATCTTCGATCTACGCGCCGATCGGCGGTGCCCGTCTGAAACGCTGGAGGATGGTGTCGACTTTGTCCCGACGGCTCGTAATGTGGTCTTCGGGCACCACTTCACGTCAATAGCCGGCACAGGTCCCATTGTGGGGCCCGCAATCGCGGTCATGTGGGGATGGTTGCCAGCAGTGCTGTGGATTGTATTTGGTTCGATCTTCATTGGCGGTGTTCACGATTTGGGAAGCCTCATCGTTAGCATTCGAAGTGAGGGCAGGACGATCGGCGATGTTGCGGGCCGCATGCTCAATCCGAGAGTGCGTCTTCTCTTTCTGAGCGTCCTCTTCATCGGTCTCACGATCGTCCTGGCAATCTTTGGCCTTGTGATTGCTGCGGTGTTTCGAATGTTTCCTGCTGCCATCTTCCCGTGTGTAGTGCAGATCCCACTTGCGATCATTGTCGGTGCCACGCTTCGCCGAAAGGGCGTGGGCCTATTTCTGCTGTCAGCCATCGCATTGATTCTCATGTACATCTCCGTTGTATTCGGAGATGTGGGACTTCTGGGCACGTTCAACGAAAGCCTTGCGACATGGCCCGTCATGGTTTGGGTGCTGGTGTTGTTGGCCTACTGTTTCATCGCTTCTGTACTTCCAGTTGGTGTTCTCCTGCAGCCTCGCGATTACATCAACGCGTTGCAGTTGATCGCTGCGATCGGCCTCGTGGCAATCGGTTTGGTCGTAGCAGCGACCTTCGGTGGTAGCCCGGTCGATCAGGTGCGACCTCCACTCGAACTCGTCGCCCCGATGTTCGACTTTGACCCGGTGGGGGCGCCTGCCATGCTGCCCTTTCTGTTTATAACTATCGCGTGCGGCGCTATCAGCGGATTTCACTGCCTTGTGGCCAGTGGAACCAGCAGCAAGCAACTGAAGCATGAGACTGACGCCGTTGCAGTGGGCTATGGCGGGATGATCCTGGAGGGCTTTCTTGCGGTCATCGTTGTTTTGGCGTGCGTTTCTGGGATTGGCTTGGGCGTGTCGGATGGAGGTGACCACCTCGTGACGGGGAGTGCGGCTTGGGAGTTGCGGTATGCCTCCTGGGGCGCCGCGGGTGGCTTGGGTGCGAAAGTTGCTGCGTTCGTCGATGGGTCGGCAAACTTCCTTGGATCGATGGGAATCCCAGCGAGTACAGCGGTGGCATTGATGGGTGTGTTGGTGGCGTCCTTTGCCGGCACCACGCTGGACACAGCATGTCGTCTTCAGCGATATGTCATACAGGAAATCGTTTCCACGGTTGATCGCGGTGATGGGCGGCTTCGGCGGGCAGCATGGTCGACGCAAGGCCGCTACCTCGCCACGATGACGGCGGTCGGACTTGGGGTGCTGCTAGCCGCCGTGCCAGCCGCAGGTGGCGCCTGGACATGGAATTCGATGGGAACCGGCGGCCTAGTCCTTTGGCCGCTGTTTGGGGCAACGAATCAGTTGCTCGCCGGACTTGCCTTCCTTGTGATTGCTTTTTTTCTTCGCCGCAGTGGCAAACCGGTCTGGTTTCTGTATTTACCAATGATGTTCATGCTGCTCATTCCGGTCTGGGCACTGGGGTTGCAGATCTTCGTCGGAACCGGAGCGGAGCAGGCGTGGTTGACGCAGGAGCGATGGTTGCTCGTCGTGATCGGACTGGCGACCCTCGGGTTGGAACTCTGGATGGTCGTGGAGGCGGCGTTACTCTGGCCTCATGCCCAGAGAATCGCCTTGGAATCTGGCGCAGAGCAATCGACGTGACGCTTTCTGCTCTAGCGGGCACTCTTGCCCGCAGCAAGGGAGGTATCTATGTCGAAGTACGTACACGGGCTCTGGATTGCACTGGCGATCGCAACTTCAAGGCACGCGGGTCAATATCGAATCCCGCTGGACAATCCCACGATTCAGGCGGCGGTTGATGCGGCGGCGGCTTTGCGCAATGGAACTCCATCTCAACGCTCGCGGACTGTCGCATCCAAAGCAACTCGGCGGATTCCGAAGGGGGCGAATTGGTGTGGAAGATCTGCGTCGAATGCTTGAGTTCTACGGGCACGGTTGCGGATGAAGCCAGAGAGGCGGATCTGGCCGGTGGCCAAGCCCGGTCGCCGCCTCGGCCGCTACAATGCCGCCCCGGCCTTGAGAGGACAGGTGGCGGAGCGGTTGAACGCGCCGGTCTCGAAAACCGGTATAGCCTTCGGGCTATCGTGGGTTCGAATCCCACCCTGTCCGTTGCCGATTTGGTGATTCGGCCACAGTAGAAAGTAGAAGCACGTGGACGTTGGGCGGTTAGCGGAACAGATGGCGGCGGCGATGGCGAGTGATGTTCGCATGGCGCGAGCATTCGCCGACCATCTCCCGGATTCGCATACGGCCCGGCATCTGCTTGAGCGGCTCCGGGGAATTCTCTTTCCGGGATTGCACGGACACGCGGACTTCGATGTCAGTTCGCTCGGATCTCGTCTTGAGATCGAACTGACGCACTTCCATGCAGATCTGCTCTGCCAGATTGAAGGGGCATTCATTCATTGGGGCGAGGGCGACTCGGAGCTACGCGCGCATGAAGTGGCCTCCGAAGTGTTGGGGGCATTGCCCGCGATTCGTGACATGCTCAGTTTGGATGTGCAGGCCGCACTTGATGGCGACCCTGCGGCCCGGAACATCGATGAAGTGATGCTGTGCTATCCGGGAGTACGGGCCTTGACGGTACACCGGTTTGCGCACGCCATGCTGCAATTGGGCGTGCCGCTTCTGCCACGGATCATGCAGGAGCACGCTCACGCAGACACGGGTATCGATATTCATCCCGGAGCCGAGATTGGCAGGTCGTTTTTCATCGATCACGGTACAGGTGTGGTCATTGGCGAGACGACATGCATTGGCGATCAATGCAAGGTCTATCAGGGTGTCACGCTCGGGGCACGGTCGTTTGAGCGAGACTCGCAGGGTGATCTTAAGCGAGGCGTCAAACGACATCCGACGCTTGGCGACCATGTCACCGTCTACGCAGGGGCCACCATTCTGGGCGGCGACACCATGATTGGAGATCATTGTGTCGTAGCCGGGGGAGTCTTCCTGTCTCGCTCAGTGCCAGAGGGACACATTGTGTGCGGGCCGAGACCCGACATTCGCCTGATTGCGAATCCTGAACGTCCGGGCGTGGAGTAGGCCCCGCTTGGCGCGGTATCATGCGGACTTTGTAGAGGAGTTTCTCGATGCCGCACGAGCGCGATCCCTTTGGTGTGATTCAGACGATCGAAACTCCGGCCGGCCCTCGACGTATTGCATCGCTGCCGACATTGGCCACGGGTCTTGGGGTTGATCTCAATCGAATGCCCTTCAGCATTCGAGTGTTGCTTGAATCATGCCTCCGGAATTGTGACGGTCATACCGTGACGGGGCAGGATGTCGAGGCCCTCGCCAGATACGACGCCTCAGATTGCGGGGCGGTTGAAATCCCATTCATGCCTGGGCGCGTCGTTCTGCAAGATTTTACGGGTGTTCCCGCAATGGTTGATCTGGCTGCCATGAGATCCGCCATCGTTGAAATGACCGGGTCGGAAGCATCGGCGACGGCTGTGAATCCGCTCGTTCCGTGTGATCTCGTCATTGATCACTCCGTACAGGTGGATGCATTCAACTCCGCGACGGCGATCACGATCAATTCGGAGCATGAGTTTGCCCGAAACGGCGAGCGATACGAGTTTCTGAAATGGGGGCAGCAGGCATTCGACAACTTCAGAGTCGTGCCTCCGGCGACAGGGATTGTGCATCAGGTCAATCTTGAATACCTCGCCAAGGTCGTGTGGGACGACGAAACATGGTTGTATCCAGACAGTTTGGTGGGAACTGATTCCCATACGACGATGATCAACGGACTTGGCGTTCTGGGGTGGGGCGTCGGCGGAATCGAGGCTGAGGCATGCATGCTCGGTCAACCGATCTCGATGCTGATACCGGAGGTTGTTGGGGTGAGGCTCTCGGGCGAACTTCCCGAGGGATGTACGGCGACCGACCTTGTGCTTCGGATCACGCAGGTGCTCCGTGAGCATGGTGTTGTCGGAAAGTTTGTGGAGTACTTCGGCCCCGGACTGGCAAGTATGCCACTCGCGACCCGCGCGACGATCGCCAACATGGCACCAGAGTACGGCGCGACAATGGGATTCTTTCCGGTCGACAAGGCAACCCTCAAGTACCTCAAGTTGACGGGGCGGGACGAGGATCTGATCGCAACCATTGAGCAGTACTGCCGGGCGAACGGCTTCTGGCATGATGGCACCGAGGATATTCAGTACACAGATACGATTGATCTGGATCTCGCGACGATCGAGCCAGCCTTGGCTGGACCAAAGCGACCTCAGGATCGCATCCCGTTGAGTGATATGAAGTCGGCTTGGGACGAGTTGCTTCCGACCATGATTGATCGAGACGCTGCGAACGTTGCGGTATCGCTTGAGGGAGATTCATTTGATCTCAAGGACGGTGCCGTCGTCATCGCCGCGATTACCTCATGCACGAATACGAGCAATCCTGGAGTCATGGTGGCTGCAGGCCTCGTTGCACGTAAGGCAAGGTCCTTGGGTCTGACTCGCAAGCCATGGGTCAAGACGTCGCTGGCGCCCGGCTCGAAGGTTGTGACCGACTACCTTCGTGCAGGAGGTCTGCTTGAAGACCTCGAAGCGATAGGATTCTGGGCAGTCGGGTTCGGATGTACAACGTGCATCGGAAACTCCGGCCCGCTTCCAGAGCCGATCCACGATGCGATCAACGCCGAGGACATGGTGGTGACCAGCGTTCTGAGCGGCAATCGAAACTTCGAGGGGCGCATCAGCCCGGACATTCGGGCCAACTATCTCGCGTCGCCGCCACTGGTTGTGGCGTACGCGATCGCTGGAACGGTTGATGTGGATCTCTCTCGCGAGCCGCTTGGGCAAAGTGTTGCCGGAGACGATGTCTATCTCAAGGACATCTGGCCGACCCAGGCGGAAGTTGATGAGATGGTTCAGCGCAGTGTCCAGCGGTCACAGTTTGTCAGAGAGTACGCCGATGTATTCGCAGGATCCGACGCATGGCGGAACATTGAAGCGGGAAGTGGCGAACTCTTCGAGTGGTCTGACACGAGTACTTACATCCACCAACCGCCGTTCTTTGAGGGGATGACGCAGGAACTTCCCGGTATTCCGGAGATCTCCGGCGCCCGCGCACTCTGTGTGTTGGGTGACTCGGTCACAACGGACCACATTTCGCCCGCGGGATCTATTGGCGCTGACTCGCCTGCAGGTACGTGGCTGCTCGACCATGGCGTGGAGCAAGACATGTTCAACTCTTTCGGCTCACGGCGTGGCAACGATCTCGTTATGACGCGTGGCACGTTCGGCAATATCCGGGTGCGAAACCATCTTGCGCCAGGAACGGAGGGCGGCTGGACAACCGACTTCACGACCGGCCAAGTCACCACGATTTTCGAAGCAAGTCAGCACTACCGTGGGGCGGGGACTCCACTGCTCGTGTTGGCGGGCAAGGACTACGGAATGGGATCGTCCCGTGACTGGGCAGCGAAGGGCACGTACTTGCTCGGTGTCAAGGCAGTGATTGCCGAGTCCTATGAGCGGATTCACCGGTCGAATCTTGTCGGTATGGGAGTTGTGCCGCTGGAGTTTGAGCCGGGGCAGTCTGCAGGGTCGCTTGGGCTGGACGGGTCTGAAGCCTTCGACATCGATTGGGGGGACACTTTTGAACCTCGAGGGCAGGTAACTGTGGTGGCTACCGCCTCAGATGGGTCAACGACGTCGTTTGCCGCTGTGCTTCGGGTGGACACTCCAGTAGAGGTCGACTACATCCGAAACGGGGGGATCCTCCACACGGTTCTTCGTCGCATGGCCGCATCGGCCGAACCTGCTGCCTGTTGAACGAATCTCGAAGGTGAGAGAAGAAACCGACGGCACGCGCCGGCGGTCGGCGCGTGCCGTGGTGCTGTGGACTCGCGTTCATGAAGAATCTCGAACGCAAGCGGGGGGCTTGAGGTCGTCTCGATCAAGACTATGCTTGAATCGCCTCGAATTCACCGGATGGCGATGGGTCTCGCCAGGGCAACTCGGTGAAGAGTGAGGTGGAGAGATCTGCGTCGGTTGGAAGCTGATCGTCTACAACGAGATGTTCCTCGACCATCGTTTGAAGCGCCTTGCGGGCCCGTGGCTTGCTACAGCGAGCTTCCATGAGGTGGTCCCAATTTGGTGTCGTTCCATCGGTAGTCATGCGTCTCTATCCTTCAGAGGTTGTCCCCTGCAGCCTGACGGGATGTCGAAAGGTTGCAATCATGTGAAATGTGGTTCGATTTGCTGCTGTGGTGGCAAGATGAACCTACGAGCCATATGTAGCAGAGAATCATGGCCTAGCCGAGGCGTTTCCATATTCTCTGAAATCAATGAGATGATCTTGTGAAATGCAGCGATGCAGCGTCTTTCGGCTTCGTCAGATCCCAATCGGGTGCGTGCCAGGGCGTACAACTGCTCATAATGGGCCTCGAAGAACTCAAACAGTAGCGCTTTGATCTCATGGGGTGTCACGATTATCCGTCCTCATGCTTCCAGACTGGTATTACTTCCTCGTGTCCGACAAGCTGTTGCGACGACGTAAATTTCAGCAAACCCAAGAAAACACAGATATGGGGATCTGAAAGAGATAGCGGCCAAGGCTCTTCTCTGGGGGTAATGCCCCGTATGGAGGATGCGCTGATGTCCGAGAATCTCATTCTGGAATGGGCATTGGCCCTACCTCTCCGCCAGCGACTTGGTCTGGCCGTTCATCTGCGGCAATCGTCTGGGTCTGAAGCCGCCGCCATTCTGATGGCGTACTCGCAGTCGGCGGAGGTTTCGGTGGGGGAACTCTCGGCGTTGCTGCCGGGGATGCTCGTGTACGCCAGGCAGGCGGCGAGTCGGGTGATCGAGTGGTGCGATGAGGGGCCGCTGCTTGAGATTGCGTGACGCAGGCTCACCACCACGCACAGAACTTGATACGAAGAACAGCAGTGGCGGCCGTTGCCCCATAGCGAGTTTGCACACTGGTGCTCGTGATGAGACAGGAGACATCCGAGTGGCGGAAGGCTGGCCGCCGGGCAGTGGAAACATGGATTGGCCGGTCGAGGCCTGATGCTGAGCGGTGGGTCCGTGCTCGCCTATCACGCGGTCGTGGCCCCTGGTGCCGTCGCTGTGGCAGATCAACAACCGCAATGCGGGCGGTTGAAGGTGGCTGTCAACAGTGCGACGCCGAATCGGCGGTGTTGGAGGGCGTGGTTCGTGTGGGGGCCTATGCCGGTGGCTGCGCGGAGTTAGTGCAATCTCTGAAATATGGCGGCTGGTGGGAATTGGCGAAGCCGCTGGGGCGGCGTCTTGGCTGGGCCCTTCGAGCCCAACTCGGGGCAGGGCTGGCGTGCGAGGTTGTGGTGGTTCCGATGCCAAGTACGTTGCGGCGGCGATTGAAGCGAGGATTCAACCCTGCCGGGCTGATTGCTGATGCGGCAGCGATTGAAATGCGGGCGGTACGTGCACGGCTACTGTGGCGGTCTCATGGGCGAGCACAGGCAGGGAGGTCACGGTCGGCAAGACTTGCGATGACCGCGAGAGGGTGGCATGTCTATCCCCGTGCGAGGAAGTTGCTTCGAGGGAGATCCGTGATCCTGATCGACGATGTCCTCACGACCGGCCGATCGGTTCGCATTGCTGGAGGGTTCCTCCAGAGGGCTGGAGCAGCCTCAGTGCAGGTGGGAGTTGTTGCAGTGACCGAGAACAAGAAAGCTTCATTTGACCTCATTATTCCGAGGTGAAGGGGTTCAGCCGCTTGACATTGCCGCTGATTACGGTACGATTCTCCGCTCGCCCGTCGGAATGGTCCTTGGGACCTCAGATGGGCGGCCTTTTGTTCTTGGGTTCGGTTCTTTGACAAGTGGACAGTCGATACGCCGCGAGGATGTTGCCGGATAGCTGGGCCTTTCACATAGGTTCAGTTGGATGGCAAAAACCCGGGCGAGAAGGTCACAGCCTCTCGTCCACGGACATCCTTGTGATGCCAGATCGAGTCATTCCAGAAATACGATCGCGTCGGTTCACCTCGGTGGACCGACAGGTAATGATGTTTGAAATAAGCAGTGGATTTGCCGTCCACTGTGCTGGGTTCTCTGGAACCCGGTAAAGACCACCGACATTTGGATGGGTGCTTGCACTTGTCTGAACGTCGGTCCGTCCAGGCTTCATTTTCTTCTATGCGAAGAAGCGTCATGCCCCTCGGGGTGTGACGATGTCATTCAATTGAAGAGTTTGATCCTGGCTCAGATTGAACGCTGGCGGCATGGCTAAAACATGCAAGTCGAACGATGAAAGCACCTTCGGGTGTGCATGAAGTGGCG
>PVBE010703369.1_pt1 | contig 11215 bp, 12 predicted proteins | sample 1631181 | NCBI WGS metagenome assembly PVBE01 (sample SAMN08397723, study PRJNA350692) | Marine metagenome, whole genome shotgun sequencing project. | isolation source: water | place: Pacific Ocean | collected 2012-04 | reverse complement strand
CTTCCCAGTTTCGCGCCGCGAGCGTGCGTCAGATTCGTTCGCGGCGACCGAGCTCAACCGCAGGCGTACCAGAGGTACGTCGAGGATTGGGTGACCGAGGCGCGGGCGAAGATGGCGTGCGCTCGTGGATGCGAAACCGGAAGTTATTGTTGCGCGGGCCCTTAGCGAGTCGCGGCCTCGATCCGTTCGTAGAGCGCGTGCACAGCCACCATTGGAACCCGGTGCGCGACGCCCGGCAGGACGAGCAGCTTCGCCCCCGGCAGCCGATCGACGGTGGCGCGCGCGCCGGCGATGGGGACGATCCGGTCTGCGTCACCGTGCACGGCGTGCACCAGGACCGTGCGCGCGCCCGCCTTGGGCCACAGCGCCGGCGGGAGTGAGCCCGCGAGCGGGATGGACGCCGCGAAGAGGTCGGGCTCGGCCACCGCGAGGGCGAAGCTCAGGATGCCGCCCTGCGAGAAACCCGTGACCACCGGGCGCCCCTTCGTCGGGCGCTTGCGAACGAGGTAGCGCGTGAGCGCGGCGAGCTTCGTCACGGAGCTGCGGATGCCGCGGACCATCTCCGCATCATCGCCCCGCACCGGCAGCTTCACCGGAAACCACGAGTAGCCGCGGTTGTGGGCGGTCGGGCCGCGCGGGGCGATCACTCTGATCTGCGCCGGGTAATCGCGGAAGAGCCCGACGAAGTGGTCCGGGCGGTCGCCCAAGCCGTGGATCGCGATGACGAGCGGGAGCTTCGCGTCGGGTTTCGCCCCGGCCGTCACGTGTTCGACGAATTTCAGCGGCGGCTCGGCGGCACACGCGACAGCGGCCAGGAACACCGCCGCGATGCTAGCGCGCAATGAGCATCGCGAGCAGGGCGCCGACGGCCATCAGCGCCACCGCACCCAGCGCGATCCAGGGCCAGCTCAGCTTTGGCTTACGCGCCCGGGACCCCGCCAGATTCGGGACTTGCTCCGTCGCCGCGACCGCGGGCTGCGCGTGCGCGCGCGGCTTTTTGACCGGCGGGTGCGCGCGCTGCGGCGTCGGGCGCGCCGCGACCGGGGCGGGCGCCGCGGGCGCAGGTGGTGACGGCGGAGCGACCGAAGGCGGAGACGGCGGCGCGGCCGCGGGACCCTGCGAGCGCCGCTCGGTGTCCTGCTCGAGCGCGCGCTCGAAGTCCTTCCGGCTGATCTGCGTGTGGACGCGTCCGAAGCCGAGCACCTTGTTCGAGTCGGCCATCTGGTCGGCGGAGGGCAGCGGCTGGCTGATCACCGAGCCGCTGTCGGCGGGCAGCGGCGGCAGGCCGGGTGCGCTCGGCCTGGGCGGCATCGACGCGAAGTCGGGCGGCTCCTCCATCACGGTCGCGTCGTCGTCGTCGTCGAAGTCGTCGTCGTCGTCGTCCACCGGGACGTGGAACTTGTGGGGCGACGACCGCTCGTCGGTCATCATCTCGAGGTCGGGCATGGCGTCGATGCTGCCGGTCTTGACCGCGTCGACCGTCATCGTGACCTCGGCGACGTCGTCGTCGTCGTCGTCGTCGAGCGCCATCGGGGCCGTGCTGATCTCGATCTGTATGGCGCGGCTGCCGAGGAGCGGCGCGATCTCCGCCTGCATCGCGCGCGCGTCCGGGAATCGCTTCTGCGGGTCCGGATTGGCGGCGCGCCGGATCGCCTCGGCCAGCGCGGGCGGCAAGGGCTCGCCCGACTTCGTGTGCGTGAGCGCCGGGCGCTGCGGGTTCATGTGCGCGCGCCACGCGTCGACCGGATTCTGCGCGTCGATGAAGTGGCGGCCTTGCACGAGCGAGTACCCGACCAGCCCGAGCGCGTATTGGTCGGTGCGCCCGTCCACCGGCCGCTGATGCCATTGCTCCGGTGCCATGAATCGGGGCGACCCGAAGACCTCGCCGTTGAGCGTGAGCGCCGTGGCCCCCTCGTCGGCGAGCAAGTGGGCGAGGCCGAAGTCGATCAACTTCACCGTCAGCCCGGCCGGGCCCGTCGTGAGCACCAGCATGTTCGCCGGCTTGAGGTCGCGGTGGATGATCCCGCGGTCGTGGCACGTCGCCAGCGCCCCCAGCGTCTGGTGCAGCACCACGGCGATCTCTGTCGCGGTGAAGGCATGCGCGCGGATGAGCTTGTGCAGGCTCGCTCCGTCGATGAGCTCCATCACCATCGCGGGTGAGCCGTCTGGCAGGAGGTCGTAGTCGAGCAGCGTGACGAGGTTGGCGTGGACCAGCCCCGCGAGCGTCTGGGCCTCGCGTTGCAGGCGCTTCTCGGCGCCGCGCATCTGGACGGTCGCGCTCAGGACCTTCACGGCGACGGGGCGGTTGAGCCGGGTGTCGGTGGCCGACAGGACGATGCCCACGCCCCCCTCGCCCAATACGCCGTCGACCTTGTATCGGCCGAGCACCAGGTCGCCGATCTGGGGTGGCTCAGCGTCGCTCACGGGGCGGACCATAACACCTGAAACACGTGTGCGCTAAAGTCGGAGACGCCCGTCTTCCAACGCCTCGCGAAGGGTCGCGTCGAGCCTCACATAGGCTCCACCGGTGCGCACGTAGACCGGATCGTCGCCGCAGCCGCCGTACCCTTCGGACTGCATCCGCGTCTTCTGGAACTTCATCGTCGTCGTCCGGTCCAGCTCGCCGCAGACACGCACGAATGTGGGGCGCGCGTAGGGCGGCAAGGCGTCGTCCGCCCGCGCGCCGAAGGTCTCGGGGTCGAAGTCGCCGACCACGGCCGCCATGCCGGCGCGACCCTCGCAACCGGGGACCTCGACCCCGTAGATGGTCAGCGCCTCCACGCCGCCATACCCCGCGAGCGCCTCGGCGACCTCTTGCGTGCTGACGTTCTCACCCTTCCAGCGGAACGTATCGCCGATGCGGTCGACGAAGTAGTAGTAGCCCTCGGCGTCGCGCCGGAGCAGGTCGCCGGTGCGGAAGTAGCGGTCCCAGGGCAGGAACGCGCCGCGCATGGTCTTCTCGTCGGTCGCGGCCTCGTCGAGGTAGCCGTCGAAGCGCTCGAGCGGTGACAGGCCGATGCGTCCGACGAGCTCACCCACCTCGTCGTCGCCGCAGCGCTGCATTCGTCCGGTGCGGCCGCGCGGGTGGGACTCGTCGTCGACGTCGTAGCGGACCAGCCGCAGGTTGTCGGCGGGCCACGCGAAGAGCGGGCGCCCGCAGCTGCCCACCTTGCCGGTGCGGTTGAGCAGGAAGGCGTTGCTCTCGGTGGCGCCGTAGAACTCCACGACGCGCGGCTCGCCGAAGCGCGCCACGAAGTCGGGCCACACATCCGGGCGCAGGCCGTTGCCGACAAAGGTGTGGATGCCGTGGGCGCGCTCGTCCGGATGCGGCGGCGCCCCGACGAGGTAGCGGCACATCTCGCCAACGTATGCGCCGACGGTCGCCCCGAGGGCGCGGGCGTCGGTCCAGTAGCGGGTCGCCGAGAACTACGGGGTGAACGCGAAGCAGGCGCCAGAGGCGAGGGCCGCCGACCAGGCCACGATCTGCGCCGACGCGTGGTACAGCGGCAGCGGCGTGAAGACGACGTCGCTCTGGTCCAGCCACAACCCGAAGCCGTTGATGCCGATGCCCGCGAGCAGGAAGCGGCGCTGGCGGATGGGCACCGCCTTGGGCAGGCCGGTGGTGCCGCTCGTGAACAGGTAGCAGAACACCGCGTCGCCGTCTTTGAGCGTGCCGCGGACCTCGCGGTCGCTCAGCCCGCGCAGCGCGGTCTCGACCTCGGCGGCGTCGACCACCGCGAGCCCGTCCGGCGCCTCGACCGGGGCGTCGACGACGAGGGCCCGGGCGCCGCAGGCCTGCAGGACGTGGGCGAGCGACTCGCGAGGGAGCTGGGTGTTCACCAGCGCCGCCGCGGCGCCGATGCGCGACAGGCCGAGCTGGTGGAGCGGGACCGCGAGGCAGGCGTCCATCCGCACGGCCACGGTGTCACCGGGTCCGATGCCCCGGCGCTGCCAGAAGCGCGCGTAGCGATTGGTCTCTGCCTCGACCTCGCGCGCGGTCATGGTGCGCCCCGGTACCCGCAGCATCGGCGTCAGCGGCGCCATGCGCGCACGAAGTCGGACCGCGCCGTCGACGCCGCCGAGGAACCCGAACGGCAGGGCGGGCGCGGTCCGGGTCAGCGTCATCGCCGTGTTGACGCCCAGCTTCAGTCGGGTCAGCAGACCAGGCACGCTACTTCTCCCTCCACACGCGCTGCTGCCAGACCTCGGGCAGGCCGAGGCGCAGGAAGTGCGGGTATTCGTAGTTTGGGCAGGCCGCGATGAGGGCGAGCCGAACCTGCTCGACCCCCGCCTTCTCGCGGGGTTGGGGCGCGGGCGCCGGCGTGGCGCCGCAACCGACGACCAGAGCGAGCTGGAGGAGGCGATGCATCGGCGGATCCTTGGCGCGCCGGCGCGAGGCTGGCAAGGCTGCTGGGACCTGCCGTGTGCCAGCTCCTGTCGTGGTGCATAATCGGGCAGCGCGTTCGAGGCTTCCACCCGGGCACGACGTCCGCGCCCAGGTCCCGGAGAGGCCGAGAAGCGTGATGAGACAACAGGTCTGGCCCTGCGCGACGCTGCTGATGGTCACGGGTTGCCTGTCCCTCGAGGAGGGCGCGTCCGACTCGAGCCTGCACGACGGGCCCGCTTCGTCGGACTCTGGTCTGAGCCGGTTGCAGCGCGGTCACTTCGGCGGCCCGGACGCCTCGAACTGCACCAACTGCCATTGGAAAGGCGGCTTCGCGGGCGCCGGTGACCGGGCCGACAACGCGTACCAATTCGGCGACGGCGAGACCCTCGAGACCCACGACCAGCGCAACCCTCCGTCGTTGTGGGGCGCCGGCTGGACGCAGCGCATCGCGACCGAGATGACCGAGGAGCTCCAGGCCGTGGCCACCCACGCGCGGGGCCGCGCCCGGATGGGGAACGCCGTCGACACCCAGGCCCTGGTGGCCAAGGGCATCTCCTTCGGCTTCATCCGCGCGGCGCCGGACGGCACGCTCGACACCAGCGGTGTGCAGGGCGTCGACCCCGACCTCGTCGTGAAGCCCTTCGGCTGGAAGGGGACCTTTCCAACGCTGCGCGCCTTCATCCAGACCAGCCTGCAATTCCACATGGGCTTGCAGGCGGAGTCCGCGGTCGCAGACCCCGGCGACCTCGATCTGGGCGACGGCGTGGGAGACGACCCGGATGGCGACGGCGTGACCCGGGAGATCACCGACGACCAGGTCACCGCGCTCGTGGCTTTCCTCGCCACGCTCGACGCGCCGCGCATCCTCGTCCCCGACGAGGGCGGGGCGCGCGGGCCGCCGCTCTCGGGCGAGCTCGAGATCGTCGACTCGCCCGAGTTCGTCATGCGCTGGCTCGAGGGCGCCGAGCACTTCGGCGACCTCGGCTGCACCGGCTGCCACGTGCCCTTCATGCGCGTCGAGAGCGCCCGCTTCGTGGACGCCCCCTTCCTCGACATCGATCTCGGCGAGGTCGGCGCCAGTCCGCGTCCGGCGCGGCGCGACGACGACGCCTGGCTGGTCCCGGTCTTCTCCGACTTCAAGCGTCACGCGATGGGCGAAGGCCTCGCCGCCCGCCACGTCGACGCGGGCGTCCCGCACGATGTCTGGCTGACCCGCCGCCTGTGGGGTGTGGCGCAAACGCGGCCCTATCTGCACGACGGGTCGGCGGTGACCTTCGACGAGGCCATCGCTCGCCACGGCGGCGAAGCGCAGGAGGCCCGAGACGCGTTCCTCGCGCGCCCGGCGGCCCACCGCGCGAGCCTTCGCGTCTTCCTGCTGTCGCTGCGCCGAGCCCCCGCGATCCGGGTGCGATGAGCCTCGTCGCCTACCTCCTGGAACGCTACCGAGGCGGACCAGCGCATCCTCGACGCCGAGGCCAGGCTCGGGTGCTCACTCGGCGAGGCGGTGGCCTCCGTCAGCCCCGAGCGCTACGGCGACTTCGCGGCGGACCTGCACATCGACTTCATCGGCACCGACCTCAACTGGCATCGGCGCATCAAAGACGTGCTGGCCCAGGCCCGGCAGGCCCACGACGCCGTCGACGTCTGGCTTGGGGCGCAGTAGCGCTCAGCGGTCGACCATGTAGAGCGTGTAGCCGGGGATCTCGAGGTCCGTCCGCGGCTCGGCGCGCTGGGCCACCTCGCTGGGGCCGTCCGTGAGGATCTCCTCGAAGTCCCGTCCGTAGAGCGGATCCCCGGCGGCGAACAGATCGCACGCGGCGCGGTTCGCGACGCGCACCATCCCCGCCTCGTCGCACAGCACGACCGCGGACGGTATCGCCTCGAGCACCGCCCTGTGCCGCTGCATGCGCAGTCGCAGATCGGCCTGAGCGCTGCCCAGGCTCTCGCGCCACGCGGCCCGCTCGGCGTTGTGCTGGCGGCGGACCCACCACAGCACCGCGAAGCAGGCCGCGACGACGCCCATGAAGATGGGGGTGACCAACGGATTCACGAGGACCCGTCTACTCAGAGCCCGGCGCGCAGGTCAATTGCTGCGGCGTGCACTTTTCCGAAAGACCGCCCGCCGACTTGGGCAACCCCCCGGGCACAACCACTGGGAGGAACCCATGAACTGGACCAGGACACTGGCCGCGCTCGCCCTCGTCACCCTCATCGGCTGCGGTGAGACCGCCGGCCCCGAGCTCGAGCGCGCAAGCGACACGCAGCACGCCGGCGCAGCAGGGAAGGCGGACGACGCTCGATTCGACCACGCCCGACGGCGCCCCGAGCCGCGGGTGAAGGTGGACATCCTCGGGCTCGAGACGCTGACGCGCGGCGAGAACAGGCTGTCCGAGAAGTCGTCGCACCGGGCGATTTCGAAGCGCGCCACGCCGGGCCGGCCTGGCACGTCGTCGCGGATGACCTCTTCGCGCTGAACACCCGCAGTCAGCCGCGCCTGGAGCAGCGCGCCCGCCGGGGTCACCTCGCCGACCAGGATGCCCTGCTCGAGGTGGGGCGCGTCCGCGTTCTCGGGTTGCCAGCTGCCCGCCGGAGCCAACGCCTCGCCGCACTCCTCCACCCAGGTCTTGGCGTCACCGCGTTCGACCGCTTCGGCGAACCCGCGCAGCCCCTCCACATCCGTGTTTCCACAACCCAAGCAAACCAGTGCCATGACGAGCCAACCCGGGTTTCGCATCACTGTCTCCTGCTTCTGTGTTCCCGCTACGAACCGAAGACACCGACGGGGCGCGGCCTGTCTCAGAAGAATGTGGTTGACGGCCAACGCCGCCTCGCCCCACATCGCGCCTAGCTCGAGCGCTTCCTCGACGGCGGCGCAAGCGATCTGCTGCAGGTGGCTACGACCGTGGTGGTGATCAGCGCAGCCTTCTTCTGGCTGTCCCCGGCCGCGTGGTGGAGCAGGGGACCCACCTCGCGCTCGCCAGTCAGGGTGGGCTCTACGCCCGGCTCTGGTCGGTGCAGACCGGCGCCACGCAGCGTCCGTAGCCGAAATATCCGCGCGCGTGAGTGACGTTCTACGAGACGTCCCCACGAAATGAGCCGGGAGCCGCTCCATGACCCTCAGACAGCTCGTTTCGGAGGCCCGAAAGCGTGGCGCCTCCGACCTCCACCTCGAGTCCGGAATGCCCCCCGCGTTCCGGGTCGCAGGGCAGCTCGCGAGTGGGCCAGGCGCGCTCGACGGGGCTGCGCTGCTGGCGATGGCGCGCGAGGTCTGCGGAGAGCGCGGCTGGGCCGAGTTCAGGCAGCGACGAAGCTTCGATGGCTCGCGCGTCGTGGCCGGGGTGCGTTGCCGCATCAACGTGCTGCAGAGCGCCCGGGGCGTCGGACTCGCGGTGCGCCTCCTGGGGGCGACGCAGCCTTCCCTCGAGCGCCTCAATCTGCACCCCGACATCGGTCGGCTGGTCGACTACCCCCACGGCCTGGTGCTGGTCTGCGGGGCGACGGGCTCGGGGAAGAGCTCGACCCTCGCGGCGTTGGTCGAGCGCATCAACGGCGGCGCCCCGCGCCACGTCCTCACGCTGGAGCAACCCATCGAGTACGTCTTCCGACCCCGGCGCGCCCTCATCCGGCAGCGCGAGGTCGGGTGCGACACCCCGTCCTTCGAGCAGGGCCTGCTCGACGCGCTCCGCGAGGATCCGGACGTCCTGGTCGTCGGTGAGATGCGTGAGCCGGAGACCATGCGGCTGACGTTGGCCGCCGCCGAGACCGGTCACCTCGTGCTCGCCACCCTGCACGCGTCCACCGTGTCGGAGGCCATCTCGCGCATCACCGCGTCGTTCGGAGGTGACACGAAGCACGCCATCGCCGCTCAGCTCGCGGGGTGCCTGCGCGCCATCGTCTGCCAGCGTCTGGTGTGGAATCAGACCGCGAAGCGCCGGGTGCCCGAGCTCGAGATGCTGACCGCGACCGAGGCCGTGCGGCACCACATCCGCCAGGGGCTCGCGCACAAGGCCCAGCAAGTCCTCGAGACCGGGGGCTCGGCGGGGATGTGGACGATCGAGCGATACCGTCGCTGGCTCGACGAGCGCACCCGCTTTCACGATGGGGGTGGCGATCCTCCAGCCGGGCCGGAGAGCCCGATGGTCGCGCCCTCGTCAGCGCTCCCGGCGCCTTGGAGGGAGGCCGAGACCACGACGCCGGATCCGGACGCCGCGCACGAGATCCCCGACGACGCCGGGGCGATCAGCGATCTGATCGCGCAGATCCAGGGCGGCGCGTAGCGGGCTCAGTCGTCCGTCTCGGGGCAGCCGTTGCGATCGGGCGGGTAGAAGCGAACCGGCTTGTTGATCGGGCAGTTGAGCTCGCTGAGCGGGTCGCCCGGCTGGTCGTCACAGATGAGCGTGCCGGTCACGAAGCCGCGGCGGCAGCTGTCGCCCGCCTGGAAGTAGACCACTGGGCTGTCCGGCCGGCTCGCCACGCAGCCGCGGTCGTCGCCTGGCGTGAAGAAGACGGCGCAACCGATGGGGTGCGGCTTCTCCGGTGGGCAGCGGACCGTCAGACAGTCGCCGAACAACAGGATCGGCAACTCGACCGGTCCCGGCGCGGGCTCGTCGCATCCTTCGTCGACTTCGCCGTCGCAATCGTCGTCGATGCCGTTGCCGCAGACCTCGTCGCCGCACTCCTGGCAGCCCTCGTCCACGAGCCCGTCGCAGTTGTTGTCGACGCCGTCGTCGCAGACCTCTTCGGCAGGCACCACCGCGCCTTCGCACGCGCCCCAGCGGCCGCCGTCGACGCAATGCTGGGTGCCCGCCCGGCACGCTCCGACTCCGATGCGCTGCGGCTGGTCCGGGAAGCACGCCCGCGACACGTCCGGCGGGCACTCGTCCTCGCACGCCTCGTCGATCTCGCCGTCGCAATCGTTGTCGAGCGCGTCGCCGCAAATCTCGTCGCCGAGGCACCCGGGCTCACAACCCTCGTCGATCTGGCCGTCGCAATCGTCGTCGACGCCGTTGTCGCAGACCTCCGGGACGCAGTTCACCTCGTTCGGATCCTCGGGCTCCTCGGGTTCGCAGCCCTCGTCGATGTTCCCGTCACAGTCGTCGTCGGTGCCGTTGTCGCAGACCTCGCCGGTTGGTCCGACCCAATAGCGGCAGTCGTTCCACAGCTCGCCCAGGTCGTCGCAGTCCCGCGACCCGTCAGCGCAGGCGCCCACGCCGCGCGTCTCGGGCGGCCCGCCGTAGCAGGTGGAGTCCGCCCCGCATGTGCAGCCCTCGTCGACCCGGCCGTCGCAGTCGCGGTCGTAGCCGTCGCAGACCTCTTCGCCGCAGTTGTCGTTCATCGGCTCCGGCGTCGCGGCGTCCGGCCCTCCGCCGTTCACCGCGGCGTCGCCGCCCGTATTCGATTCGCTGACGAGCGCGTCGGGTTCGTCGCCGACCATTTCGGGCGACTCCTCCGTCGCGTCGGCGCACGCCACCAGCAGCGCGCAGGCGCACCACACCTGTCGCATCGTTCCCTCCTGAAGACCTGACTGTCGTGCCTGCGCCCTGTGCAACCTGCAGGCCATCCCCGAAATTATTGGGGATTCTTCTGGGGTGGGGCTATGCGTCCCCAGTGGGGAGTGTGAAGCGAAAGATCGATCCCTCGTGTGGGGTCGACTGTGCCCAGATCGTGCCGCCGTGATGCTCGACGATGCGCTTGCAGAGGGCCAACCCCATCCCGACTCCGGAGGGCTCGATATCGGTGCGCACGCGCGTGAACAGGTCGAAGAGGTGCCCGATATGGCGCGGCTCCACGCCGATCCCGTTGTCCGAGACCGAGAACGTCGTCATTCCGTCGTCGGTCTGGGCGGCAACCCTCACGACGGGCGGCACATTCGGCGTGCGGAACCGGATGGCGTTGTCGACCAGGTTCTGGAACACCTGCGTCAGCCGCTGCCACGGCGCGTGCACCCGCGGCAACGTGTCGTACGTGATCTCTGCTCCGCTCGCCGTCGACTCGAGGATGGTGCGAAGATGAACGTCGCTGATGGGCCCGTCGGCGCCCATGTTTCCCCCGCCCGGTTGCGATAGAAGTAGCACACCCGTGTTTCGCCTTCTCCGCCACGCGGCGTACGCAGCCGCCCTGTTCGCGCTCGTCGCCTTCAACGTCGACGCGATGGTCGTGCAGCGCGTGATGCCCCCGACGCCGGTGGTCGATCGCCCACCCATCTTCGACGCGGTCGTGACCGTCGATCCCGACGGGACCCGACGCCTCGGCCCGTGCTGGTGGCGGGCGCATCACGGCCAGCACGTGCTCTATGTCGAGGGCGACGCCTTCACGCTCGGCTACTGCAACAGCAAGCTGGCCGGCGAGGTGATGGTCCGCCAGGAGCAGGCGCTGCACGACGCGGCCGACACCTTTCTGCCTCAGGCCGCGCTGCAGCACGTCTTCCTGCGGGTGATGATATTCGGTCAGCGCGACCTGCCCGAGCACTTCACGGCCAGCGAGCGGCGGGAGGTGCTGGGCATCGCGACCGGCTACGACGACCGCTTCCGAGACAAGGGTCCGACGTATCCGCGGCTGCTCTCCTACCACGCGATCCATGACATCAGTCAGGCGCTGATCGACAACCCGCTGCTCGCGTGCACCGCGTTCGCCGCGAGTGGATCGGCCACGGCCCACGGCCAGACGCTGCTCGCGCGCAACTTCGACTTCGAGGGCGGGCGCGTCTTCGACGAGGACAAGGTCGTGGTCTTCTACCGGCCCGAGCACGGCGTGCCCTTCGTCAGCGTGGTGTGGGCGGGGATGGTCGGGGCGGTGAGCGGGATGAACGCCGAGGGCATCGCGATCGCG
>PVBE010286569.1_pt1 | contig 11215 bp, 5 predicted proteins | sample 1631181 | NCBI WGS metagenome assembly PVBE01 (sample SAMN08397723, study PRJNA350692) | Marine metagenome, whole genome shotgun sequencing project. | isolation source: water | place: Pacific Ocean | collected 2012-04 | reverse complement strand
ATGTCGAGGGACGGCTTCAAACCCGCTCCTGGGAAGACAAAAATGGCGTAAAGCGATATACAACCGAAGCCGTAGTCTCGGAAATGCGGATGTTGGGTTCTCGTCAAGATACCGGCTCGTCTGGTTCGTCGGATTCATCGAAATCATCCGACACTTCCAGCCCCCCTCCGGAGAATCTGCCTTCGACATTTGAAGCAGATGATGATCTCCCATTCTAAATGCCGTAGAGCCGATCACATCATGTGATCGGCTCTCATTCCCTCCTGGGCCGATAGAGTAGACCCATGACCGTTATGCGTGGCGGCAGCGAGCGTCCTCGCATTACGATTCTGACCGCCCGACCTGAAATCGTTGAATCACTGGCCCGATGGCTGCAGCAAGCCGGCTATCCACTGACACAAGTGTATTTTGAATCCGTAGCAGATATTCAGGCCCGCATACCCTATTCAGATGTCGTTCTTGTACATACAGAAAGATCGAAGTCGGATTTATGGCCTGTTGTAGAAGTTTTACATCATCTTCATGAACATCGTCGGCCGGTGGTTATTTCCTTAACCTCTTGTGGTGCTTTGGGTGATCTGGATGATCTGGATATCATAAAGGGTATTGATGATTTTGTCTGTGCGCCGTATGATCCTCATGAAATTGATCTGCGTATAAAATTTGCCCTGTGGCATCGACATGGCGTGCAGCTGGATGATATGATTGTCTTGGGTGATCTGATGATCAACCTGGGGAATTATGAGGTGTCGATTCGAGGCGAATCGATTGATTTGACGCTGAAAGAGTATGAGTTGCTTAAGTATCTGGCGATGCATAGAAGCCGCGTTTTTACAAGAGATGACCTGTTGACGGCCGTTTGGGGTTATAACTATTTCGGCGGACCACGAACCGTTGACGTGCATGTGCGGCGATTACGGATGAAAATAGAACGACATGGCGTAAAAATCATTACTACGGTAAGAGGGGTCGGTTATAAATTTGGAGAATGAACCAGGCCTGGCGCTTGGGTTTTTATGAAGTGTTTGACAAAAGGAGAGGGAGCTTTGAGATACGTGCTAAGGAAATCATGGGGATATACGGCTCTGTTATGCGTCGTCATGATCTGGTCGGCCGTAGATGCAGTGGCTCAACCATTGACAGCGACGGGGCCCGGCATAATCAATGTGAGGGCAAGCGCCGTAGCTTGGGGCGATATAGATAATGACGGGGATCTGGACCTGGCCATTGCCGGTCTGGATGGCACAGGTACAGCGGTAACGAAGATCTATAAAAACGATGGCGCAGGCGGCCTGACCGAAGATGCGACTCATGCCATCACCGGGGTGATCTGGGGTGACCTGGCCTTTGGTGATTTTGATAACGACGGCAAGCTGGATCTGGCGATCAGCGGTCAGGGTCAAAGCAGTAATGCAAGTCCTGACCCTGCCTTAGGCATTTCAGAAGTCTACCGAAATGTCAACGGGGTGCTGATCAGAGATCCCTCCCAGTTAATTGGACCGCCGCCGTTCTTCGAAGTCAAATTGCTCCGATACAGTTCCGTCACCTGGACGGACTTTACAAATGACGGCAAACTGGATCTCCTTATTGCCGGTATCGACGGCAACGGTTTCGTATCCACCAAATTGTATATCAATCAAAATAACATCCTGACCGAAAACAGCAGCCAATCCGTGGTAGCGATACGTAGCGGGGCGCTCTCATGGGGTGATTTCGACGGCGATGGCTTACCGGACCTGGCCATCATGGGGCTGAATGAGCAGGGATTGCGTACCACGAGTATCTACATTAATAACAATGGCCTACTCATTGAAAACACCAATATCAATTTACCGGACATTTACGGCGGCGACATGGCCTGGGGAGATTATGATGGAGATGGTAACCTCGATCTGGCTATTTCCGGTTGGGACGAATACTGGCGCCCCGTACTGAAAATATATCGTAACAATGCGTTGCGCGGTACGCTCGAAGAGTCGTTCACCCTGGATGCCGCTGGCGCTGGTCTTGTCGGCTCCATGGCCTGGGGGGATTACGACAGCGATGGTGATCTGGATCTCGCGGTCTCCGGCAGGAATGAATTAACCGCTATGGCTACCCGGGTGTATGTTAACGGCGGGGCCACTTTTACAGCGGCAACAGAAGCAGCCCTGATCGGTGAAATGAACGGCACCATTGCCTGGGTGGATGCGAACGGCGATCGCAAATTAGATCTGCTGGTTACCGGAGAAAAAGCCGACGGCAGTCTTTCGACCGAGTTATATACCAACGGCGGTGGTGCCAATACCATTCCCACTGCTCCCGCGCTGTCCGTTCCCCTTGTCACTAGCACCGGTATCACATTCCGATGGGTTGAAGGATCGGATACGGAGACCTCCGCTGCCCGGTTGACCTATAATCTTCGCCTGGGTACCTCTTCCGGTGGTAATGAATTGATCTCTGCTGGAGTGATAGGCGCCGCAGCTAATAAAGGAGCGGGACCGGGCAATATCGGCCAGACGCTCCTTAAGCAGTTTGCCGTACCCGTGGGCGTGAATTCCCTGTTCTGGAGTGTGCAGGCCGTAGATGCCGGTTTTGAGAGATCCGTCTTTGCCGATGAAGATACCATTGTGATTCAACGGTTTGTCAATTCAAGTCAACAACTGGTCGGGGTCCGCCAGACAATTCTGGGTACAGGCGCCGCCTGGAGTGATTATGATGCAGACGGGTTTATCGATCTGGCCATTGCCGGTAGGGACATCAATGGTGATACGAGGACGCTCATCTATCACAATGAAAACGGCGTTCTGGTGCAGGATAATCAGTCCTCACTCAATGGATTAATGAACGGCGCCCTGGCCTGGGGCGATTACGACCGCGACGGCGACCTGGATCTGTTCCGCTCCGGGGAGGACCGGTTCGGCAATGGCTTTACTTTCCTCTTCAAGAATAATAACGGGATATTCAGTTCAGATTCTATCCAGGTACCTATTTCCAATCTGAACTTGCGTCAGGGCGGCGGCGCGTGGGGCGACTATAATAATGACGGCCTTTTAGACCTGGCTGTATCCGGCCTCACCCGGACCAATATAAAGAAGACCCTCCTCTATAAAAATGTGCCTGGTGATACACTCGTTGAGGATACATCGCAGACGATTACAGGCACGGCCAACGGTCAGTTGGCCTGGGGTGATATTGACAACGACGGCGACCTGGACCTGGTCATCTCCGGCGAGAGTGCGGCCGCCACGTTCACGGCCATTTTCGAAATCTATCGCAACACCAACGGCATACTTACCAAGGATGCGACGCAGAATCTAACAGGCTTTTTCTCAAGCGACCTGGTGTTAGGCGATGTGGATAATGACGGCGACCTGGATCTGGTGATTACCGGCGGCATCTTATCCGGTGGTGTGTTCGTGCCGAAAGCCGCCGTGTTTACGAACGACGGTACCGGCCTCTTCACGGAAGGACAGGCGCTGACCGGGACATTCGGCGGTACCGTCTCCCTGGGTGACGCGGATAACGACGGTGACCTGGATCTGTTTCTGACGGGCCAGGATGTCAATTCAGACCAGGCAGCTATTCTGTATATAAACAGCAGCGGTGTGTTTTCAGCCACGACGCTGAGCGTCGTGCCGGGGAACCTGTTCAGCAGCGCGGGTTGGGCTGACTACGATAATGACAAAGATCTGGATCTGGTCGTAACGGGCGGTACCGGGCTCACCTTTACCGAAATTGCTCAGGTCTTCGACAACCTGACCGGTAAGGAGACCCCCAACCTGACGCCGAATTCGCCGGCCAGCCTGAATTCCGTGTCCAGTGGCAGCCAGGTTACCCTGACCTGGGGTGATGGTACCGATTCCCAAACTTCAGGCCCCGCATTGACGTATGCCCTGCGGGTAGGGACCTCATCGAGAGCTAACGATGTGGTATCGGGGATTATCAGAACGGGAACGGGCCCACTCGGCCATACCAATGTAACCACACTGAAAGACCTGCCGGATAGCACCTATTTCTGGTCTGTTCGAACCATCGATGGCGCCTTTACTCCCTCCGAAGAAGCTGTGGAACGCCAGTTTATTATAGATACCACTCCCCCGAGTGTGGCCTCTGTTAACATCGATCCGGCGATCGCCGGTATCGGCGCCGTGGTCACGGTCGTGCTTAACTTCGAAGAGAAGGTGGGTGTTGACAATACCGTGAATCCGACCGTAGCCTTTACCCCCAAAAACGGTGGCACGACCATCGCGTTGGGGCAGCTCTCCTACAGCGGGACCATCTGGACCGGCAAGGTAACGATCAGCGCCTCCACAACATCCGACACCATGCACATCGGCATCAGCGGCGCCCAGGATCTGCAAGGAAATGTGATGGCCGTGGCCGCCAATGTCGGAAGCTTTGTCGTCGACACGAATATACCGGCGGTCACTTCGACCATCCCGCCAGCCAACCAGAAAGGCGTAACAGCGGCCATCGTCTTGAAAGCGGTGTTCAGCAAAGCCCTTGATCAATCCACACTGACAGAGCAGACCTTTACACTCCGTCGTACAGATACAGGAGCCTCAATAAATGGGACACCAACCTACAATGCGTCGACGAATACGGCTTTATTTACCCCATCAGGTCTTGATCCTGACGTGACCTATGAAGCAACCATCGGCGGCGCTGTAACAGACGTCATCGGCAACCGATTGTCTGCTGATTTTCGCTGGTTTTTCACCACGGCCATCCAAGTGAGCAAGGCATCAGGCGGACGAATTGCCAACGATGCGATTAGTCTGTATATCCCGCCCAATGCCTTTGCAACCGAGGGAACAGAAGTGTCTATCGAAGAGGTGGATGTGGATTCCACAACCCTGATGACGTCGAAATTTTTGGGTACCAAATCGTTACAGACCATTACCCTCCTGGGACCGGCCGTACGTTTCACGCCGGTGACTGAGATATTGGACGCTAAAAAACCGGGTACTTTGACCATCAAATACGACAGTCAGCCGGGGCTTAGCAGCGTGGATGAATCTAAATTGGCTGTATTTAGAGAAACCGATACTGCAGGGACGTGGGCGCGTATCGGCGGAACCATCAATACCCAGAATAAATCGATTACCACGGTGATTACCCGTCTTGGCACCTATGCGGTGTTTGTGGATGCAGCGGCAACAGGATCAAGCGTAGCACTGGCATCTTTCCGGGCGCAGCCCCGGGTATTTTCTCCAAGCGGCAATCGATTTAACACCAGTGAAACAGCGATATCATTTACGCTGGGACAGTCGTTCGAGGTGACGGTTGAAGTGTACAATATGGCAGGCCGTCTGGAACGGACCATCTGCCGGAACAAGGTCATGGGGCCGGGTAATATGGTCGAGATGTGGAACGGTAAGGATAATAATAAGAACGGTTGCCCTACCGGATTATATATCGTTCTAATCGATGCCGGTGGCAATGAAAACAAATTGACGGTTGCGGTTTTAAATGATTAGTCCAGGTAATCAGTAAAGGAAATGGTGATTCAGTGATTTGGTGATTGAAAAGACAAAAGTCAATCACCAATCAGTCAATCACCAATCAGTCAATCACCAATCAGTAGGGGTCATCATGCATCGAAAGAGCGTAGTCAGCAGTGTATACTGCGCAATAGGTTTGTGTCTGCTATGGTCGGCGGCGGCTTCTGCCCAGGCGCCTGTTTTTACGGATGTGACCAGCGCAGCGGGAATTTTGAACACATTGCGTGGACCGGGACTGGCCTGGGGGGATGTTGATGGGGACAGCGACCTGGATATTTTTATCACGGCATGGACCCTGGTGGGTGGCTCCCCGAATAACAAACTCTGGCGTAATAACGGCGACGGCACGTTCACGAATACGGCTTCTGCTGCCCAGGTCGCCGGATTCAACAGCTTCAGTTCCAGCGCCGCCTGGGCGGATTTCAACAATAACGGAAGGCTGGATCTCTACGTATCGAATTTCCCGAGAGATCAGCAGGATCTCCTTTATCAGAACAACGGAGCCACCTTTTCCATTCTGCAGCCCAACACAGTCAAGGGCAACCCGCTTTGGGCCGCCTGGGGAGATTATAATTTAGACGGCAACCTGGATCTGGCCATCGCCCGATTCAGCGGAAAAAATCTTCTGTTTAAAAATAACGGTAACGGCACCTTTTCGGATGTGTCCGCTGCGGCCGGTATCGATGATGTTAGAGACAGCAAACGCGTGGTCTGGGTGGACTACAATAATGACGGGGCACCGGATCTATATACCGTAAATATCTATCAGGAGAATCGTCTGTATAAAAACAATGACGACGGCACGTTTGATGATGTCACCTTTGCAGCTGGGCTGGGCGCCGCAGGACTGGGACAGCATGGCACCTGGGCGGATTACGATATAGATGGTGATATGGATCTGTATCTGGTCAATATCGGTGGCAATATTCTATTTAAAAACAATGGCAACGGTACATTCAGCCGGACAGCCGAAGCCAGCGCCACAGAAACGGTCTGGGTATCCTGGATGGCGGGATGGTCCGATTTTAATCTGGATGGGCATCAAGATCTTATTGTAGCTTCCGGCGCGGAATCCGCAGATGGTGAGCGTAATACGATCTTTAACAATAATGGCAACGGGACTTTTACCGATGCCACCGTAGCGCCCTTTACGACGGCTGACAGCAGCGCTGGCGCTGCCTGGGGCGATTATGACGGTGATGGCGATGCAGATCTGTATTTATTAAATTATGGCGCGGATATATTATACAAAAACGATACGGTCCCGACTGCCGGTCAGGGCGCTTTGAAAATACGACCGTTCCGGCAGGGCTCAGCCCCCAGCGACAGTGCTGCAGACGGCATCGGTGCTAAGGTGACCGTCTTTGATACAGGCACCGCCACCATTCGCGGCTATCACGAAATCATGTCCGAATCCAACGCACTTGAAGTCATCTTCGGGCTTCCTACAGGCGGTACGTATGATGTCCAGGTGGAATTTACAAGTACAACCGGGGCGATAGGCGGCGCCAGGGTCATCAATGAGAACGATGATGTAAAATACAGCGGCATCTCCGTACCCAATACTATTATTGTTAAAGAAAGCGAAAATTCGGCATTCCCGTAATATCAGGCTTGTGAAGGATCGGAAGAGGAGGTTTTGATGAACCGTGGTGTATATATGGCCTGGGGGCTTGGCGTTCTGCTGGCGTTAATCATTTCGTCACCAGCGTACAGCCAGAACCGGAATCAAGTATTTGTTGGCGCGCGTCCGATGGGTATGGGTGAGACGTTCGTCGGTATTGCAGATGACGCCAATACCCTCTATTGGAATCCAGCCGGGTTACCCCAACTGCAACGGCAGGAACTCACGTTTATGTATACCGATCTGTACGGCCTCGGCCTGCGTAATATGTATGGCGCCTATGTGTATCCCGTAACCGACAACAGCGCCATTGGCGTGGATGTGTTTCAAACCAGCCTTGATGATAATGAACTACAGTTCGGCCAGTTGAAATTCAATCTGGGTTTCGGTTATCGCTGGCGGCGAGTCTTATCCTTCGGGGCTACGTTTAAATATGTCAATTCAAATATCGGACAGGATAATACGATTGCGGATAACGCGGGAGGGATCGGTTTCGATACGGGGCTGATATATGCCCCGGTTTCAGGACTTCGTTTTGGCCTTATGGTTCAGGATGTGTCTAACACCTCCATCAAGCATGACAGCGGGGTCTCCGAAACAATTTTCCGTCGTAATATTCGTGGCGGCGTCTCTTTCCGTCCCTATGAATCCCTGCTGGTCGCGGCGGATGTCGGTGACCGAATCCATATCGGCAGTGAATACTGGTTCGCCAATTCAATCGCTTTTCGCGGTGGCGTGCAACGTAAAATAAAGACGGCATCGGCCAGTGCATTCGACAGCAAGATAATTTATAGCGCCGGTCTCGGCATTAAATACCGTTCGCTTCAAATTGACTATGCCTACGAGCGACATCCATTCCTGCCTGTCACCCAGCGTTTTTCTTTCTCCTTCATGCTCAATCCGTCCTATGTGTCCATCAAGGATGCGGTCCTGCGACCGAAAATCATCTATCGATCCTTGTATGCGCATTATCAGCAGGATGATTTTGCAGATGTCGTCCTGAAAAATTCGGCGCCGGAAGGGTTGTCGGTTACGGTCAGTCTGGAGATCCCCAGCCTGTTGGAAACGCCCTACGAAGAGCAGATTGTCCTGCCGCCGCAGAGTACAACCACTCATGGCATAGGTATCGTCTTTCCGGATACGCTGCTGACGGCCGCATCTGCGAGTTTTGACCGGTTGGTGCAGCCCCGCATATCGGTTTCGTATGAACAGGACACCAACCAGAAGTCTACAGACCGTGGCGTGGCCCCCGTATACGTTCTGGGGCGCGGTAAGATGAACTGGGATGATGCGGCACGTATGGGTGCATTTGTGACCCCGGACGATCCGGCTATTTCTTCATTTGTTCTGGATGTGATACAGAATTTCCGGCCGGAGCTGTACAACGATTACGGTAATTCCAATATCGGAAAAGCCATGGTGCTGTATAGTGCAATCAGCTCTTACGGCGTTCGATATCAGCGGGATCCCCAAACGCCGTTCTTAAGTGTTTCGGGGGATCGGACGATCTTTGACACTATTCGGTACGGCTACGAATTGCTACGCGACAAAGCAGGGGACTGCGATGATTGTACGGTACTCTTCTCTTCCATGCTGGAAAATCTCGATATCCACACCATCCTGCTTGATGTGGATGCGCCGGGCGCCGGTCACGTCTATATGATGTTTGACAGTGGGATCGACGAAGATCAGGCTGATGACTACTTTCAGCCGAACGACTATGTACCGTTCGAAGGGAAAGCATGGATTCCCGTCGAGACGACGCTGTATGGTCAGGGTGACTTCCGGACGGCCTGGCGTAACGGCGTGCAGGAATACTATCAACGCAAATCCGAAGGAACGGTCAATGAAGTGGATCTGCGCACGGCGCGATTGATCACCTACCCGCCGGGGCGGATTGAGTCGGTGACTTTTCCACCACCTACCCGACAGCAGATGCTGGCGGCTGTCCAATCCGACGTTCAGCAGTTTGCCGCCTATGTACGTCAAATCGTAGGCGAACCGCAGAATACGCCATTGGCCCTTTATGACGCCGGCGCGCACTATCTTCGTATCGGTCGGTTGCTGGTATCATTGGATTTGATGGACCGCGTTATCGCCCTTGACAACAATTTTGCAGATGCCTATAATACAAAGGGCGTCATCTATACGAGAATGGGGCAATATGATCGAACCAACTATGATCATGCTCTGGATATGTTCAACCAGGGCCTGGCGCTCGAACCTTCCAATGCCGGTATTCGCTTAAATCTGGCAATCGTATACATCCTGCGTGGCGGTGACGGGGACCAGGGCCGTGCATTACAGGAATACAATCAGGCGCAGCAGCTTAACCCGAACTTCCAGGATGCATTACGTGGTATAATTGATAACCCATAATTAAGATGAGACGTGTAACAAATACAGGATATGATCCAAAATAGATAAATAATCGACCATTTTTCGTGGAAGGTGTGTGCAGCATCACTGTATACCCCACGTCAAATGTGTACTTTTATCATAAGACGTATGCGTAGCATACATGCGAGTTAAGGAGTGTAGGAGAAAATAGATTACAGCATTTTTGCATTGCAAGAATCTAATGCTCTATGCCTTAAGGGGGATATTATGAAACGGTCTGTGGGGTTCATCATTACCCTGATGACAGCAGGTGCTTTGATCACATCGCCGGTTGACGGTGCGTTTGCCCAGGATAAAAAGGAGAACGCCAAGTCAGGGACGAAGAAAAGTACGCCGGCTTTCATGAATGCCTGGAAGTCTATTCAAGCCACGGTCACCAAAAAGCGTTCATCCAAGACCACGCAGGGTATCGCGACCGCCGGTGTACGTGGCGATGAAGCGGAAGATCAGATCGTCAGCCAGATGTATTTTCGTGGCGGCACCACATATCCGACCCGTTCCAAAATTCAGAATGCGATTATACTTCTGACAGAAACGGTTAAAGAAGTGGAAGATCCGGCCAGCACAGCGGAATCCCGTTTTTACATCGGACAGTGCTATATTGAGCTGGGTGAAAACGACAAGGCGATCGCTTCTTTTGAAGGCGTGACTGAAGTGGCGCCCAAAACGGAATGGTCGACCAGAGCGAAAGCTGAAATCAAGTTGTTGAAGAAGTAACATGACAGACGTTTCCACATGCGTCTTCCAGAGTAAAAAGCAGTACGATATTAAATTCCGTTCAAGAAAGTTGAACAATACGATGGGGCGGTACGACATAGTTCAGTCGCCCCATCGTTCTATTCCTGCCTCTTTGTATTTATCCTTGTCTTGCACATATCATGTCTGTATTTTCTAACTCGTTGCCTGCGAGATAGTCCCCTTTTGCCCCTTTGCAATTTGCATTTTGAAATTGCATTCTGCCCATTGGGATCATTGTGGTCGAATCAGAACCCAAAAAAAAGACGTATACCCTCCGATACTTCCTCTTCGGAATGGGAATCAGCATTCTCGTGGCTGTATTCAGCTATACAGATGTCTACATTGATCTGGAGCACCAAACGTATGATAGTCGCTTTATCTTTCGTGGAAAAATATATCAGGATCCGAATATCGGCACCGTGGATATTGATGATGAGACCTATCAGTCGGAAGGCCGCATGGAGGACTGGCAACGAAAAAAACATGCAGATTTGATCGAGACCCTGGGCGAATGGGAGGTCCGGATGCTTGGCTTCGATATTTTCATGCCCGAGCCTCAGGCCAGTTTTATCTATAAGAAAGACGTCGAACACGAACACAGAGAAGCGTATACAGCGGAAGATTTTCTCGGATTATTCGAAGACCACGATCAAATTGTCGCCGATGCCGCCCGGAAAGCGGGCAATGTCTATTTCTCCGGGGTATTTGAAATCTCGGCCACCAGCCAGGATTGGGATTTCGTCCTCAACAACATGACCGAACGCAATGATCTGAAAGAAGAGGGCTATCAGGCTTTGCTGGAGAAAAACCTGTTTATAGATTTTCCCGGCGCTAAAGATTCAACGATTCCACGGACGATGGATATTCTTCCTTCGCTGAGCTTACATACGCAGGCAAGTCGCGGGGTCGGTTTTGTACAACCATTGTATGATGATGATGGGGTAGCGCGATGGTTCCCTTTGGTCCT
>PVBE012490399.1_pt1 | contig 11216 bp, 4 predicted proteins | sample 1631181 | NCBI WGS metagenome assembly PVBE01 (sample SAMN08397723, study PRJNA350692) | Marine metagenome, whole genome shotgun sequencing project. | isolation source: water | place: Pacific Ocean | collected 2012-04 | reverse complement strand
GTAGAGGAAGCCGCGTTGGCGGACGATAAAGACCTTGTCGAAGCGCAAAGAGACATCATCCTGGATCCGTTTGACCCGGAGGTCATAAAGGGCGCCAAGGACAGCGGCATTAGCGATGATTGGATCGACGCGGCACAACGTTCGCCGGTCTACAAGATCGTCAAGAAATGGAAATTGGCGCTTCCGCTTCATCCTGAATTCAGGACGTTGCCGAGCCTGTTCTATATTCCACCGTTGGCGCCCATCACGACCAGCATGGGCAAGAATACGCCGATGGAGGACGATGTTTTTGATATGGACAAGCCGGAACAAGGCCCGCTTATTAGCCTTGATGAATTGGATAAATTCCGCGTGCCCTTCAAGTATCTTGCCGGCATGTTCGGCGCCGGAAATGAAGAAGTTGTGAGGGCAACCCTGCTGCGACAACTTGCTGTGCGGCACTACGCAAGAAGCATCAGGGTGAGTAATGAGCCCGATCTGGAAGTGCTCAAAAAAGTCGGATTGAGCAAAGAAGAGGCCGACGGGATAATTCGGGCGTTCTCACTATCCTTCTACAACGAACGCTTTGTGGTTCCCAACGCGAAACGCGAAGAAACCGACATCAGTCCGTATACCGAGCGTGGGGAAGAAAATCGTGGACGCGGACGAGTACTCCCGGTTTGAGCGGCTGACACGTACTCCTGCGGGCTACGTAAAGCTCAGGCTCATCACCATGCAGACCGGAGAATTCCCGTCGATCCTGGTCGCGCATCGGGCAAGGCTGTTCGACGTCCCAGGTACTTGGAAATTGTCCGAGCCTGGCGACGCGGAGACCCGATGTGGCAATGGCCAGGAAGATGTGGAAGAGGCACTGGCTGCGGACTGGATGGGACAGATGGTACTCGACGTCAAGGCGCAATTTAAGGCGATGCCAACGGCATGTATCATACTGCGGGTGGCAGGTATTCGCGAGCAGGTGGCTGCGGGGGAGGCGCTAGCGCAGAAGGTAGGGCGCGGCCTCAAGCCCACGCATGAAGGGTGGTGTCGGCAACTCGCAGCACTCGGGCTCAGACCCACACCGAGCGGGGTAGCGGTGCAGCTGGGGCTGGGAACCAGGAGCGAGTCGCAACTGCACGCGGACAGGAACAACAAGCTTTGCCCGTTGAAACCAGGGCACTCGCTGCGTGGCCGGGCGCTAGAACTTTTTCCAGTAGCACACAGAACCTCCTCACGTTTGAAGTGGTCGTCGGCGCTGGAGATCGTGAAGCACCTGGTGAAAAGGTATCCGAAGGAGTCGATCCGGGATATCAACCGGGCTGTGGATTCGGCGCTCCTAGGAACGATGCGCTCTTTCAGTTATTTGTCGCCCTTCTCCAGGAGCCGCTACGAGAGGGGAAGCTGGTGTGGTGTCGAGTTGGGTCTGGTGGGTCAAGTGGACGACAGCACATTCGCAGCCCCACGCTTTGCAGCAACCGGAGCATCGGGGCAGGTGCTAGGGGTGTATCTCCGTGTCCTGACGAAAGTGGTGAACGTAAAGTTGTACGGGGCCAAGAAGAAGGAGGAGGACCCGGCAGGGGTAGGGCATCCGTGCGCAGCGGACGTGCGGGAGTTCCTCATCGAGCTGCTCAGATTCAATGGGCTCATGCCGCTCTCAGTTTTTGACCCGGCGCGGACGCACATTCCTGTATCGGTGGCCAAAACCATTTTGGGATCTGGGAGGAGAATGCGGGTGGTCTCCAAGGACAGCGCGGTCGCACTGGCCTCGGTGGAGAGGACACACCAGGACCTGAAGATGCTGGTAGATCGGATTCTACGCATGCCGTTGTTCAAGAAGCTGATGGCGACCGAAACACCACGGACTGCCCTAGAAGTGGCGTGCGCGCTGGCGGCGGCGGCAAGAAACGAAAAGCTGGTCGAGCGAACTGGAGTGCCCAGAAGCGGGACAGACACGAACTTCGCCGTGACGCCAATGGGGGGAGGAGTGGAAACGCGGCTCTGGGTAGAACAGGGCGATTGGATGTGCCATCACAACATGCTGGGGGAGCTGGCTCGAGCGGCGGCGTGCGCACAAGTGCTGTCGAAGAGAGACAACCGACGGCTGCACGACATCGACAGGGAGCTGGCCAAGGCCATCATGCAGGCACCGCTGAGGGTAGGAGACCACGTAGAGTGGCGCGGCAAGAAAGGCCAGTTGGAGGGCAAAAACTCCGGGGTGGTGACGAAGGACAGCTTCTATCGGGACAAGACGGTGCATGTCCGACCTGACACCGGGACACAGAGGGCGCTGGAAGTCAACCGGCGCACAGTGTCGCCGATCATCGGATCGCCAGAGCAGACAGCCTTCGTGCCGGCGTGCACCATTGAAGTCTCGCTGGAAGACACGGAGAACTGGGATGAGTTCCTCAACAAAGTGAAGGCCATCAGGGAAGGAGAAGACAAACTACGTGAATTCCCGGTGCGGGTAAGGGGAGAAGACTACGGGGTACGATACTGCGTGGGGTGCGGGGGCAAGAGAATTGTCAAGCAGGAAGTCGCGCGCGAGGCCAAATTCGTGCTCTGTAGGCAGGTTGGGGGATGGTGTGGAGACGTGGATGATGGGGAGTTGGTAAGTATGGGACAGTGGGTGCACCCACGAGGGAGAACGGGAGGCCTTCTGGATGAGTGCCTTCCCTACACCACGGAGACCAACGACGAGCGGGACGCGGATGAACCGGACATCGGGCTCACGGAGGAAGACAGCGGGGACGTCGAATCCGAGCCTGAACCCCTGGAGGACGACCACGGCACGAGTGAAGCGGGAGGCTCAGACAGCGACAGCAGCGGGTGGACCCTAGGCGAGGGAGGGGAAGAAACCGACAGCGGAGACGAAGGCGACGACCGCAGTGGCGAGTCCGGTGCCAACGGATCCTCGGAGGGGAGCAGCAGCGACTTAGCTGCGCACGCATCCGAGGGACTTGGTCTGAACGACGACGCACTGGTGGCAAAGGTCATGAAGGCGTGCTGCTCGGCGGTGGAGCAGGCAACGAAAGCGGATCGTGAGCAGGCGAAGGTGAATTACACGGAAGACGCCGCGATCTACGACCTCACGCTGCAAGAGTGGGAGGAGATCACGTGCGTGGCGCAGAGCATCAGAATCCTGGCTACGCAAGCAGCGCAGGGAGAAGCGGAGGTGAAACCCGAAATCTCCAGGCTGTCGTCGGGGCGAACCAAGTACGTGGACCAATTCACCGAGGAGGAGCTAGCCACCGCGAGGGAAGACTGGCGGTGGACACCGTCCTTCGATGTCTGGGTGGGGGACACGGCCTTTGCCGAGGAGATACTGCAAGACTGGCGCGGGGTGCTGGTCCCAGCACATGTCGATGACGAGTTCCTGAGACTTCGAGTGCGCATCGCCACGGAGCGCCAGTGGTACCTGGAAGATGCACAACTCAGCTGGAGGGGAAAGCAGCTAAGCGGGGAGGTGAGCAAGAACCGGGTGTGCCTAGTAGTGCACGTGGGGCGGGATAAGGGCGGCGCCGCGGTGTTCACGGAGAAGAAGGACGACCTGACGGAGTGCGCGCTGCGGTTGGAGTTTTATCCCTGGGAGATTCCACCAGAGGAAGAGTTTTCTCATCCCAGGTTTGGGCGATGGGTGGAGCCCACCATCAGTGCGGCAATGAGAAAACAGCTTCGGTCGAAAAAGAAGGCGATCGACATCCTCCCGAGCTACCTGGCCTGTGGCGGCACCACATCCTCCATGATCATCGGAGGGGTCAAGAAGGAATTGGTCGGCACGCTCGGCACGACCAACTCGCGCGGGCGAACCTGTGTTGTTCCAGTAGAAGGAGAGGGGCCGTGGGATATGCTCTCCAGGTTCATATTAGACGTCAAGGAAGTGAGCTTCCTCGTCGTCCGCTGCGCAGCACGCTGGGCGCCTGATGGACGAATGCAGCGCGGAACCATCGGCACGCCAGACGAGCACGAACTCGCGAGCCCGACACCGACGCCGCTCGACCACCGGCTAGTGGTCACGGCCGGCAACTTCCTGCAGGAGCCCATCCTTGAAACAACCGATGTACCGCGTGCTTTCAATGAAAGTACAGAGTACAAAGAGGAATACGCGAAGACGATGGGCGTGAGGCGGGAAAGCGGACGATTCCAGGACTTGCTCTGCGAGGCCTTCAGGCAGGCGGCGAACGAACTCGCGATGTCCTTCTCCCCGCTGTCTGGCTTCAAGGTGTTGGTGTCGCAGTATGGCTTTTTAGAAGCCTCTGCAATCTTCGTGTTATCGGGGAAGGCACGCCTTTCAAAGCATGGCCATCGCTCCGCGCGGCGCTGCGAAGTAGTTTACAGGATCTGGGTCGGGGGAGTGTTGAAACTCATCCTAAGTGAACATATAGACGACTTCCTCAGGAACGTGGAGGCGAGCTACAAGGCGGAAGCGGATTGTCTATGGCGGCGCTGTTTTAATTGCGAGTGGCATTCGTGCAAAGGTGAGGGGCAAGTTTTCTGTGGTCAGTTGTATCGACAATGGACCTGCGTGCTGCGGGGGGAAGTCGTGAGCATCTCGATGCAGCACAAGGTGACGGCGCTGGAACCCTGGCGATCAAATGGGGAGCTCAGGGGGGAAGGAGTTCGGAACGAGGACGGGGAGCGTCTGCTGGAGCCGGACGAGGTGACGCGGCTGCGCGGGGTGCGGGGCTCGGTGGGATTCATCGTGGAGAACGCAAGGCCGGATTGGCTCTTCGATGCGCGCTCACAAGCGCGTGGGGCAGACACGGAACGCAGCGTGGGGGAAGCGAGGGGGATCAACCGGGTGGTGAAAGGAATGCGAGACAGCGCAGACGTTGAACTGGTCCTGCAGGTGGGGCTGTATGGCGAGCAGCTGGTGTTCATCATGACTAGCGATTGCTCGTTCCAAGGGAAGGAGGTGGAGCTGAAAAGGGGGACAGAGACGAGAATGGTACCGGTCAAGTCGTACGTCCTGCTGTACACCTCGAAGAAGGAGCTGCAGTGTGCGCTCGACGAGCAGCGGGACATGTACGTGTCGATGCTCGACTGGAACCTCAACTCGCCAGGGTACACGCTCAACGAAGAACTCTCGCGCACGCTGCAGGCGGGGCTCTTGGTCAATGACGCGGACGGAGAAGTACCCGTGGGGTCATCGTATGCGGGGGAGGCGTTGGGGATGGCAGAGGGCGAGGAGCGAGCCGAAGATGTAAAAGGGCGTTTGCGGGAGTTCGTCAACGAACCGGAACCGGGGGAAGCAGATGTTGCAGCTCGAGACCCACAGCGTTTGAGGTATCCGCTCGACGAGATCCAAGTGGATCTGACCGACAGCCTCTCCCTCACGCAACGGCTACTGCGGAGAGGGACGCAAATGGACGGCGATCCACGGCTAACACGTGCGATTCTCGTGTGTCAGAGCTACAGCGACATGCGGGAGATCTACCATTGTTCGGATTTGCTCATGCTCGCGGACGCACTCAACAAGAAACCGAGTGCGGTCAAACGGGAGCTGTTTCAGAGCTGCATGCAGGGGATGTTTCGGTGGAAAGCCGCGGGGGACAGGAAATTGGGGGAAAACGGTTTGGGCACGAGGCGGCAGAACAGGGATCTCAGGGAGCTGATGTGTAACACGGATTCGGAGAGAGTGGCCGAGGGCGGAGGATCGCAGCCCACAGCAAAGCAGGAAGGAGGGGAGTAGTCAGCGTTTCGTCATTTCATTACTTCTTTATTTCTTTAGCAGGATAGTTGCAGCAGTGTGTTTCTATGACCGGGAAGGAGATTTAAAGAGTTATATGTCAGTCAATGCGGAATCAGGTAAACGTAATCTTGACGAAACTTTTTCCACGGGGGAGCTGATATGTCGGGATTCAGGTCAGCAGAAGGAAAGTCGGAAATGAATTCTCTATGCGGTTTCGTCAAGTTTATAAAGTTGTATTCGAGCGTCGAGAAGGAAGTACCAGTTCCTCGAATGAAAATTCTCTTCTCGAGCGTCGAGAAGGAAGTACCAGTTCCTCGAATGAAAGTTCTCTTCTCCTCTTCCCGGTTCAGCAGCAGAAAATGGGGAAATACGAATCTAGTCAAGGTCGTAATAGGACGAATGCGTTTGACAAATGCATCTCAATTTTCCCATCCTGAATTGTGATATCACAGCTTAGAGCCCAGGGACAACTGTGAGTTGTTTCTCTTGCGATCTGGAGATCAGTCGGACTTTCTTGTGTGGGATTAATTATTGTGAGAAGACAGAAAAAGGAAATTCCCGTCAGTCCGGCCCAGACGTTTATTTGCTACTCGTGTTCGCGATCAGGCTTTTCTGTGAGCGTCTTCCACGGTGTTATTCTCACAGTGGTAGCGTGAGCAGAGGTTTGTTTGCGACAATTGAGCCCAAATTACCAAACCATATTTCGACGACACGGACCTCTCCTACGACGACACTAACCTCGTGCTACGACGACACTAACCTCGTGCTACGACGACATCGAAGGCTCCTCGAACTCTACGTTGAAGCATCCGCGTCAAATCAATCCTCAAAACAGCATGAATGGCGTGGTGGGATCGTAAGGACTCTAAGCGGTGGAACTCGAGCTGGAACTCGAACTGGCACTCGAACTCGTTTGGGCGCTGGAAGGAGTCGAAGAAGGAGTCGAAGCAACAGCGAATCAGCCGAGCGGAGAAGCAGTTCGGGAAAACAGCAGGCCCACAGGCATTCGAGTTCCGCGGCCTCAATAAGGCACACTTTTTCGGGGAGTATCGGAGGGCGCTGACCCAGCGGGGGCGGGAGTCGGCACACTACCGGGGCCTTACGAATACGCGGAGGGAGCAGGAACGCGAGCTCGGGCAGTTCAGGCAGTTCATCGACGACCTCGACGAACTGCACACTCGCGAAAACGCGGAGAAAAACGGGATTCGGAGGACGGTTGACCCGGAGTCGCTCCGGAAGACGATCGAAAAAGAGCGCGAGCGGCTGCGAGCAGTACGGAAAGAAGATCTGGCCCGACGACAACGGATCAGGGACGCGTTGATAGCATCGGACCTGATTACTGCCGGAAAGCGCCGCGGAGGAAGACGCGCAAACAAAGGAAAGCAGAACGTCGAGAAACGATAATCGGGGAAGCGATAGTCGGGCAAGGCACGGGAGGTTTTGTGGGAAAGGGAGGTCTCAGCGACTACGCTTTGGGGGAAGTGAAGTGTGACGCCGTGCTCCACCTTAGGGTGCGTAAGCGCTTTGGCGTCACACTACACATCTCTTAAACGATCTCAGGGAAGTTTCGGCAGCGACTACGTTTTGGGGGAAGTGAAGTGTGACGCCGTGCTCCGCCTTCGGGTGCGTAAGCGCGTTGGCGTCACACTACACATCTCTTAAACGATCTCAACTCCATCTCGACGAAAAATCTCTCCTCGCACGCCCTCATACTCCTCTACTCCCGACCCGAAGTGGTGAAGGATTCCCGGGAATCCTTCACCATCACCAGAACCCGGAATTCCTATCAGTTTCGGTATCCGTAAAGTATCGCTCTGGTCGCCCCACTCCGTCCCCTTCAGAGAAAAAGTGCGCAAAAGTGGAACTCAGACGGGACAACAAGAACAGAACCATAATTCCTTCTACTCCTGCAACATCTGCATCCTTCTCACCGGGAAAGCTGAGCGCAGCACACCGGCGTGATGTCAACTACCACCGGGCGCGTCCCGGTACCAGCGTTAGTCGACTTGGGGGCGACCACGGACACTAACATCCGCGAAGGAAAAGGATGTGCGGTACTAACCGGCGAAGATGAGTCGGTGGCGCTGGGAACCTACATCGGTAAGGTGCACGGGAAACGCTACATCGGTGCGCAGCTCACACGCGAGTCCTGGGTAGAGCGCCCTGTGAAGCACAGGCCGCTTGTGATCGTCGGGGACAATGGAGAAACGACGGTACTCTACTACGCCTTCTTCGCGGCGGTCAACTCGGACAAGCTGAAGCAGACACAAAACGCAGATCCATATCTGGAGGAAGATGATATTCGGGGGTTGGCGGTGGCGTCGGCGAAGGCGGGGGTCAAAGTATCGGTGCATCTGGCGGAAGCAGACTCGGGCTCAGTGGAGATCGACGAGCAGGGACTGCTCATTCCAGAGGCGGGGATCGCGGAGAGCAGCGGACCGCCTGGGCTGTCGCCCGGGCTGGGACCGCAGATCCCGCACGTTCCGGTCTCCGCGGCCGGGCAGCAGGTGCCGTATGCTGCGCAGGGGGGTCAGCAGACGCCCTTTCCGGGGTCACCCTTCCCGCCAATGCAAACGTCCATCCATCCATCGGCCGATCCCAACGGCATGCAGCTGATGATGATGATGATGCAGCAGCAGTTCCAAGCGCAGCGCGACTTCCAGGAAAGAATGATGGAGCAGTTTATGCAAAGCCAAGGCGGGGGACACCGAGACCGGCGAGGATACCGCGACCGGGATGAAGACAAAGGCCGAGGTAAGCACGGTAGGGGCGGACGCTGGGCGGCACGGGACTTCAGCCACGAGTACAACGACTTCGATGACCACGACCGCGAAACAACGTGGGACAAGGCTCCTCTCACGCGGGACGACGTAGGAGTGATGGCCAAGGCCATGGGAGACGAGCTATCGCAGATCATCCTCTCCCACCGTAAGGAAGTGCCGCGGCTCATCGCGATGGGGAACACCAACAAAGATGGAGGTGCACCCCCAGCGTTCACGTCCGGGAGGGAGGCAGCGGGGTTGCTCACCAGCGCGAGGGTGCACGCGCTGCAGGGGCGCAAAGCGAAGGGCGACGCGGTCGGGATGTCCACGCTGTTTGTGTCGCAACTCGAAGGCCAAACCCTGCCGGAAGCAGCCGAGGGCGAGGAACGCAAGAGACTTGCGAAACTCCCCGCCTACGAAAAACTACACTGGTCTGTAGGAAGCATCGACAGCTATCCCGATGCCCAGAACTGGGCTTTAGGGATTGATGTGGATTTGCAGGCGTGGTGCGGCGGCGTAACATCGGATTTTATTCCGATCGGCGCTGAGGTAAAGATCGTCCTCGATCTTTTGTCGAAGCAGCCGCAGGATGTGAAAGACCTGGCCTCGGCGCGCAAGCTGACGGACCGGTACCCGCAGAACTGCCGGATGACCACCTTGTTCTCGCTCATCGAAACGGCACGACCAGGGCACCTGTGCGGACAGAAGAGACGGCAAGCAGCATGGTTAACGTACAGCGCTCGGAAGGGGGCCCTGCTCCAGGACGCGATCGAAGAACTGGAGATCGTCGCGTCTGAAGCTGGAGTTCTGCTGGGGAAAGAGAAGCTCGACGGGACTGAGAAATCGGAGGCGGAGCTGTATGATGAGATGCTCCTCATCATCGCGAAATTGGGACTAAAGCACAACGTGGTGCGCGCCGCATTGCAGTACAAATTTAATCTCTGCGGCGTCAACGACGAGTTCCTGACGTGGGAGACACTCCAGGAATACGGCGAATATCTGCGACGAGACTACGCTGCGGCGGTGATGACGCACGCCGGATCGCCGATCAAAGTGGTAGTCGGGGACGACCCCCAGCCGTATCCGCGACTCGAAAAAACCACCAAGGCAAGAATCAATTCCGTTTCGGAAAAGGGGGGAGGGGTGGTCGGTGACGGTGAAGGTGATCAGGTGAACCAACTAGCGCTGGGAGACGGGGGAGACGCGGATGTGGACGCGGATGCGGACGTGCATGCCGTCGGGACGGGGAACACGTTCAAAGGAGGGGTCAGAGCTGCGGGCACGGGGAACAGCGGAGGAGGCATCAAAGACCTGTCCAACGTAGTGTGCATGAGATGTTTAGACAAAGGGCATCTGGCTTCCACATGCACCAAACCGCCGAAATGCTGGCGCTGTGGCTCCGAAAGACACTCCGTACGCGACTGTCCCGAGAAAAAGGGCACCGGGCGCTACGAGCACGTGACCAAATTCTTCGGGCGGGGCTTCGGGAAAAAGAAGGACGCCGGCGGCAGCAACAAGCAGGGGAAGAGTCAGACGAGGGTGATGTGCATGGAGGTGGAGCAGGAAGGCACGGTGTTCTCGTTCGCAGTGGAGGCCGAAGTCTCCGAGGACGAGGAAGAAGGGGAGAAGACGGGGTAACGGCTGGCCGCGCACCCTCAGGTGGTGCGCAGAGGGCAATTCGCCCGGAAGGGCGGCAGCACATGGATCCGGGGCGGGACGTGGAACTGGTCTTGAAGGAGGAAACTGCCTTCTGGGCCGGCACCACAGCACACATAAAGAACGTGTACGTGATGAGCGTGCGGAAAACGGGATCGTACAAGAACGTCTTTGAGCTGGACAGCGGTTTTTCTTTACATGTTTTTCTGGGATTAAAAGATTTTGTTGAACTTTTGGAACAGAACCCAGCGATGAAAATGCGGGTTCGAAGAGATCTGAACGTGCGGGCGAGGTCAGCAACCAGCTCGATCCGGCTTGCGCATGTGGCGGAAACTCCGGTGGAATTGGGATTGCCGGAGGGACACGATGGGGGCGAAAAGTTCGGGCTGTGCGGCATTCTCACAGTACTAGTGGCAGATGACAGGGGGAGCGACAACTTCCGCGCAGCGAGGCTAGTGGGAGACGAAGCGATGCTACGCGGAGGGGTGACGGAACATCGGGCGGGTCTCAAACGGACAACGATCTTCGGGGACTTCGAGGACGCGACCAGGTACGGGGGAAAGGAAACCAGGGCGCTCACGAGGTGTCCGGAGACGGACCGGAAGCTCGTCGCGTTCTGCAACGAGGATGGGCGCTGCCGGAACCGGCTTCGCCAGCGCAACCTGGGGGAAGAGGCGAGGATCAACAAGGTGGGGAGCGGCAGCTGCACCACCACCTATCCCAAGTTTCCCCACTTCCGTCCGACGTGCGCGCGCTGCATGGGGCCGCATCCAACACGGGAGTGCCCCTTCAAGGAGATAGTGGCGTGCCAATACGGGGTGGTAACACCAGGGAGTGAGGCCTGGCTGCAGGAAGACGTGGAGGACGGGAAAGAGCTCTTCTTCGTGGGTGCAATTAAGATGTGCACACGGGCGGTTGGAGGAGCACAAGATCCGAGTTGCGGGGCAAACAATGCGAAACTGCGGATTGTCTTCGACCTGGACGACGTAACGCAGGAACTGCTGCGGGAGACCAACACAGGAGCAGGATTCAAGCGGCTGCATCTGCAGCGTCTCCGGAACGTGATGCAAGTGTGGGGATGGGAGGAAGGTCAGGGACCGGAAACCGCAGTCCAGGCGCGGGCGCTGGCGCAG
>PVBE010434957.1_pt1 | contig 11216 bp, 10 predicted proteins | sample 1631181 | NCBI WGS metagenome assembly PVBE01 (sample SAMN08397723, study PRJNA350692) | Marine metagenome, whole genome shotgun sequencing project. | isolation source: water | place: Pacific Ocean | collected 2012-04 | reverse complement strand
TACCAGAACGACCGTATTATCGAATGCTATGAGCGCCTGAAGAACCGCGGTGCCGGCATGGCGCTGTTCCATCCCATGAGCACCGGCGGCACCTACTCGGTGTTCGAGCGCGCCTGGGAGGATAAAATTCCGATCCTCACCATCGGCTACGGCCGTACGGATGCCTCGGACGGGCGCGTGTTCCCCTATCTGTTCCCTCTGATGACCAATTATTGGTCGCAGAACACGGCCAAGATCCGCTTCATCGGCAGCCGGGTAGGCGGCATGGAGAACTTGGCCGGCCTCAAGATCGCCAACATCTATCACGACTCGGCCTATGGCAAGGAGACCATTCCGGTTCTCGACAGGCAGGCCGAGATGTTTGGCTTCGAGGTGCACCATTTCCCGGTTGTCCATCCGGGCCTCGACCAGAAGGCGATCTGGCTGCAGGTGGCGCGCCGTTATCGCCCGGACTGGGTAATCCTGCGCGGCTGGGGCGTGATGAACCCGACCGCAATCAAGGAAGCCCAGCGCGTCGGCTTCCCGCGCGACCACATGGTCGGGGTCTGGTGGTCGGGCGCCGAGGAGGACACCATTCCCGCCGGCGACGCGGCGGAGGGCTACATTGCCGCTGGCTTTCACCCCTCGGGTACCGACTTTCCCGTGATTCAGGACATTCTCACCTACGTCTACGACGCCGACGATGGCGAGCTACCGCGCGAGCGCGTGGGCTCGATCTACTACAACCGCGCCATCGTCTGGGCCATCGTCTCTACCGAGGCCATTCGCACAGCGATGGACATGTTTGGCGACCGCCCGGTCAGCGGCGAGGAGCTCCAGCAGGCGCTGGAGAAACTGACATTGACGTCTGAGCGCATTGCGGCGCTCGGCGCCACAGGGCTGGTGCCACCGTTCTCGGTGACCTGTACCGATCACGAGGGCGGTGCCTCGGTGATGTTCCAGCAATGGAAGAACGGCGCCTGGGTTGCGATCTCAGACTGGATAGAGACCGATCAGGATATCGTGCGACCGATGATCGAGGCTTCGGCAGCGGCCTATGCGGCCGAGCAGGGCGTCGACATTCGCGATTGCGCGAACTAGGCCGCACGATCCCATGGCGGTGAGCGAGACCGAAACCAAGGCCGAGAGCAGCGCAGCCGCGCCATTGCTCTCGGTCAACAATATCGAGGTCATCTACGATCGCGTCATTCTGGTACTCAAGGGGGTCTCGCTCGAGGTGCCCACAGGTGGTGTGGTCGCGTTGCTCGGCGCCAACGGCGCCGGTAAGACGACAACGCTGAAAGCGGTCTCCAACCTGCTGCACTCCGAGCGCGGCGAAGTCACCAAGGGGCGGATCAACTACCTCGGCGAGGCGGTGGAGAGCTTGTCGCCGTCCGAGTTGGTGCGCCGTGGCGTTGTCCAGGTCATGGAGGGTCGCCACTGCTTCGAGCACCTGACTGTCGAGGAGAACCTGCTCACCGGGGCCTATTCGCGCCGCGGCGGACGGGCCGCCATCCAGCAGGATCTTGATCTCGTCTACAGCTATTTTCCTGCGCTTACCCGCCGGCGCACCGGCCTAGCCGGATATATCTCTGGCGGCGAGCAGCAGATGACAGTGATCGGGCGCGCACTGATGGCGCGTCCCAAGCTCATTCTTCTTGACGAGCCGTCGATGGGTCTGGCGCCGCTGCTGGTCGAAGAGATTTTCGACATTGTACAGCGACTCAATGCCGAGGAAGGCGTGAGCTTCCTACTGGCTGAGCAGAACGTTACCATTGCTCTGAAATATGCGGATTTCGGCTATATTCTGGAGAACGGCCGTGTGGTGCTGGATGGTAAGGCGGTGACTTTGCGTGAAAATGAAGACGTGAAGGAATTTTATCTCGGCCTCAGCGAGGGTAGACGTAAGAGCTACCGCGACGTGAAGCATTATCGTCGCCGCAAGCGTTGGCTGGCATAGTATTATCGAATACCGCTTGATTACTTGGCAGAGTGGGTAATTTATGCCACACTCTCGAGCCAAAATGCTAAACTAACCGCACCGATACTATTGGAAAGGCGCACCAAACCGCATGACGGGCTGGTCCCGTGGCCTTACAGGCCTATATGCGTGTCAAAGCGGGTGTGGCAGTGACGGGCGATGCAACAGATAACGCAAATAGCATTAATTGGACCGTCTCATGCAATGTGCAGTAAGCCACATACGACCCGGCAACCCAACACCCAAGGAAGAGAGGTTTAGATTTCAATGGCAGCTATCAGAAAAAAAGCACCTGCGAGGAAGACCACCACCCGTAAGCCGGCGACCCGCTCTGCGGCGGCCAAGACGGCTTCGAGGGCGAAGACCGCGGCCAAGCCTAAGAAGGCGGCAGCGAAGACCAGGGCTGCGGCCAAGCCCAAGAAGGCGGCGGCGAAGCGCGCAACCACGGCCCGCAAGGCCGCTCCTGCACGCAAGGCTGCTCCTGCGCGCAAGACCACTCGCGCCCGCAAGGCTGCTCCTGCGCGCAAGGCTGCTCCTGCGCGCAAGGCCACTCGTGCCCGCAAGGCTGCTCCTGCCCGCAAGGTTGCTCGCGCCCGTAAGCCTGCCGCACGCGCGAGTGCCGTTGCCAGCAACATGGTGACCCTTGCTTCGCGGCTTCTGGTTCGCTCGCTCTCCGCGCGCCTCGGGCCCAAGGGCATTGGCTATGGCCAGTACCCAGTCCTGATGCATCTGTGGCAGGAGGATGGCCTGACCCAGAAGGAACTCAGCAATCGCGTGCGCATCGAGGCGCCGACCATGGTCCGCACTCTCGATCGCATGGAACGCGACAAGCTTGTCGTGCGCAAGCGCAGTGATGCCGATCGCCGGCAAATTCACATTCGCCTCACCGCGAAGGGTAGGGCGCTGAAGTCAAGTCTCTCCTCGCTGTCCAATCAAGTGGACAAGGTTGCCTTGTCAGGCCTCAGCAAGAAGAACAAGGAGAAGCTCCAGGCTCTAATGGGCAAGGTCATCAAGAATCTGGAAGGCGACTCCGCTTAATGATTGTAAGGGGCGGCGTGAGCCATGGGCGCACGCCGCCTTATGCTCTTGCGCCACGCCAAGTCCTCTTGGCGTGGCGACGAGGGTGACCACGAGCGTCCGCTAAATGCCCGTGGCGAAGCAGCGGCCAGGCGCATAGCTACGTACTTGGCCGACCAACCCCCACCCGACCTTGTGCTTTGCTCCACGGCTACCCGTGCCCGTGCGACTTTGGCTAGCCTGGGGGCGGTCATCACATGCAAGACGCGCTTCGAGCGCCCCCTCTATCTCGCGCCGAAAGAGCGCCTGCTCGAGCGCCTGCGTGTCATCGAGCCTGAATGGCAACGGCCGCTTCTCATCGCCCACAATCCCGGTCTGCAGGGTCTGGCCGCTATGTTGGCGAGCGAAGCCGATCGTGCCCTTGGCGAGCGCATCGTAGGAAAATTTCCCACTGCTGCGCTCGGAACGTTCGACTTGCGCCCCGGTGACTGGGAGGTGTTCGGCCCGAGCCAAGTCTTGGCGGCAACGCTCGTCACCCCAAAGACACTCACCTAACAGGCGGCGGTCTCGCTGCAGCCCAAGGCCGGCAGGACGGCCAGCGGTAGCCCGGCCCAGCGCAGCACGCCGTTCGCCATGGAGAAGCGCCCGGTGACCCGCTGGCTGTTTTCTTCGCCGCGCACCCGCGCCAAACGGTCGAGCGCGGTCGAGATCGCCTGCTGCCAGTTTGCCGATATCAACTCGGCTGCTGCCGCTGCCTCCAGCACGGCGTCTATCCGGTTTAGGGTGAAGCGACCGTGCCCTTGCAGCTTCAACGCCTTATCCAGGGTGGCGCGGCCGTTGCCCTGGGCGCTCAACGGTCCCCAGGTGAGATCCAGGCTGCTGATGCCGAGCGCTCCCTCCGCCTTGCGCCATCCCGCCGCATCAATGGGTAGCGGAGGGCCAACACCTTCGATCCAACCGACCATTTTGGCTTTGTCGATATTGCCGTCGAGCGGCGCACCGAAGCGCCAATCGACCGGCAGAGACACTGTCGCTAAAGAAAGTGTAAGGCGCAGCACACCGTTGCTCACGTCCTCGCTGGTAATTTTGGCTTCGCTGATGGCGATCTCAAACTGGGGGCCGATAAGGGTTAAGCCGTCACCGGTTATGGTCACGTTAGCAACACGCCCGTCCTTGCGCAGTGCTAGTCGCGCCCCCAAATTGTCTGCCCACAGAACTGCCGTTGCTCGGCCCATCGGGCCGCTTGCGCTAAAGCGTTGCGGCGCCGTGAATAGTACCTCAAGGTGTTGCGGCGCCGCATCTGACAGGGTGACGATCGCCTGGCCCGCCTGCCATTGCCAGGCCTGGCTTTCGATACGGCCGCTGGCGCGCAGGCCATTCAGCGTCAGGCGAGGTTCCGCGAGCAGGGTCTCGTCATGCTCCAGCGATACCCAGGCGCTGGCCGCGCTGGCGCTGCGCCCGCTATGCACCAGGGCCGCTTCGTCGGCAATATGCTGCCAAAGGCCGTGCCACGCCGCTAGGATGGCACTGATAATAGCACCGGCCAGCATCGGTTCGCTTTCCATGCGCACACTATAGCCCGCGACAGGGGACGGTTGACAGTGGCCCGGCAAGTGCCGACAAACAGAAAAAATCAGCCGCGGAGGAAGCCATGGCAGCCGATCGTTACGACCAATTCGAAACTCTGACCGTCGACCGTCCGGCCGACGGCGTCTTGCGTATCACGATGGGTGACGGCGAGCGCCTACCCTCTGTCGATGCGGCGATGCATTACGACCTGGCCCACGTCTGGCGCGAGATCGATGCTGACGAGGAGGTCTCCGTGGCGATTCTGCGCGGCGCCGGTAAAGGCTTCTCCGCCGGCGGAGATTTTGACATGGTGGAAAAGGTGGCGACCGAGTTCGACATGCGCGTGCGTGTCTGGAAGGAGGCGCGCGACCTCGTCTACAACGTGATCAATTGCTCGAAGCCCATCGTCTCGGCCATGCATGGCCCGGCCGTGGGTGCTGGTCTTGTCGCCGGCTTGTTGGCCGACATTTCGATTGTCGCGCGCGATGTTCGCATCATCGACGGCCACACCCGGCTCGGTGTGGCGGCGGGCGACCATGCAGCGATCGTCTGGCCACTGCTCTGCGGCATGGCCAAGGCCAAATATTATCTTCTGCTTTGCGATACGGTCTCTGGCGAGGAGGCCGAGCGCATCGGCTTGGTCTCGCTTTGCGTCGATGGTGCAGAGCTCAACGACAAGGCGCTCGAAGTCGCGAACCGCCTTGCGGCCGGCTCGCAGACCGCGATTCGTTGGACAAAATATTCCCTCAATAACTGGCTGCGGAACGCCGGGCCGACCTTCGATACCTCGCTGGCGCTGGAGTTCCTTGGCTTCACCGGTCCTGACGCGCGCGAAGGGCTGGCGTCGTTTCGCGAGCGCCGCCAACCGCAGTTCGAGCCAAGGTCGCCGCTCTAGCTTACGGTAAGCGGCACCGCGAGGAAGAGCGGGTTTCCGTCGCACGCGACCAGGATGAGAACCGCACGGCGCTTTGCGGAACGTGCCGAAGCTAGCGCGCCGACGAGCGCTGTGCAACCTGCACGTAGACAAGGTAGAAAAGTGTCCTGGCAACCTCTTCAAGGTAGGAAATGTTAGCCAGGATGTATGCCGCCAAGAGCAGCAATACAGGCCGTCTTACGCTCTCGTGAGGCCTCCATGAAAGCGTCATAATTTTATAAATTTCGGCCTTGTAGACTTATTCGAAAGGCTCTGTCTTCTCTTCTCGGCGAATCTCATGCGCGATGGGGTCGAGCGACAATACATAGGCCGCGACCGCCCTGAGATCGGCATCGCTGAGATGACTCGAGCCGTGCTCAATGAGCTCCGCCATGGCGCCCTGGACGTCATTGCCGTCGGGATTGAAACCGGTCTGCAACAGCCAAACGATATCGTTCTCGTTCCAGCTGCCGATTCCGGTCTCCTTGTCGGGGGTTATGTTGGGCACCGTGCCGCCCGCGGGCCAGTCGCGGTTGCCCGCATAGGCGAAGGAGTCAAGCATTCCGCCAAACGCATTGCGCGGCGTGTGACATTCGCGACAATGCAGCAGGTGTTCGGCGAGATAGCGACCGCGATTCAAGACATCGTCACGGCCCGCATCGGCAACGAAAGGCCGTGGCACGAAAAACATCACCTGCCAGGCCAGGCTGGCGATGCGTTGGTCGAAAGGAAAGGTGAGCGCATGGGGCGGACTCGGTCGCGGCACTGGAGCCTGCGCCTGCAAATAAGCCCAGAGGTCAGCGAGGTCGGTGTCCGTCAGGCCGCTATAGGCGGTATAGGGGAACCCCGGGTAATACCGCACGCCGGTGGGAGCGCGGCCGTAGCGCATGGCGGCGACGAACTGTGCTTCACGCCAGCGTCCGATGCCGTGATCGCGGTCGGGTGTGATGTTTGGCGCGATTAGTGTGCCGAATGACGTCGCCACTTTGCCGCCGCCCCCACCATCGTCCTTGTGGCAGGCGTGGCAGCCACCGGCGCGAGCCAGATAGGCGCCACGCGCGACGGCAGCATCATCCGCTCGAGCGTTGCCGGCAAGCAGCAGAGCGACGATCGCAAGCGCCGCCCCTTTCATGGCCAGTGTTCTCAGTGCTTTTTGCGGTAGGGCTTGTGGCAACCGCCACAGGTCTTGCCGAGCGCGCGGAAGGCTTCGATGACAGTAGGTATGACGCCGCCACCGGCAGCAGTCACCATGGCATCGGCCGCGGCGATGGAGTCGCGCAACGCCGCTTCAAAGTCGGCCTTATCCTCCCATAGCTTGGGCAAGGCATTGGTCTCACCAGTCTCGGTGCTTTCCGGAAACAACCCCTCGGCCATGGCGAGTCCCTCGCGGATCCCGCGCGCATTGGCGACGATGTTGTCGGCAAAGGTGATGTTGCCCTTGGCAAACATTGCCAGGTTGCCCATGTTGGCGCCGACCGCCTTCATCACGTTGCGCCGATACTTGATAATATTCTCGGGCTCATCCGCTGCTAGGGCTGCCGGCAACCCGCCGACCAGGATCGCCAACATCAGGCTCACGCCGGCCAACGCACGCGAAATCCTCATCCTTCTCTCCCATGCTCGTTCTCGTTCGCCACACCGCCTCCATTGTGACCCCGGGCGGGCGTTTGGCGCAACTGCACGGTCGGCTTGACGCCCGCAGCTTGCGCGTCCATACCGCCGTGGTAACGGAATAGTAACGCTGGGGAAGGGTCGCCATGTACAATCTTTCCACCATTCTCGAGACCAGCGCCCGTGAGGTGCCAGACAAGGAGGCCTTCGTTCTCGGTCCGACCCGGCTCACGTTCGCTCAGGTCGATGGGGCGGCCTCGCAGGTTGCGAACGGGCTCGCCGCCGACGGTATTGGTGCCGGCGACGTGGTGGCCCTAGCCTGCCCCAACTTGCCTTATTTTCCGATCGTCTATTTTGGCATTCTCAAGGCCGGCGCCACGGTGTTGCCTGTCAGCGTGCTGCTGACCGGAGAAGAGATTGCCTATCTGTTGGCGGATTCTGGCGCCAAGGATTTTTTCTGCTTCGAAGGTACCGTTGATCTGCCACTCGGCGAGGCGGGGCGCACGGGCTTCGAACGGGTTGCGACCTGCGAGACCCTTCGGATCATCACGGCGGATCCGGTCGATGCCTCACCGTTCGAGGGTGTCTCGACCCTCGGCGCACTGATGGGCAATCAGTCGTCAGATTTCGATACCGTACAGCGCGCGGGCGACGATATCGCTGTGGTGCTCTACACCTCGGGCACGACGGGGCATCCCAAGGGCGCTGAACTCAGTCACACTAATATCTTGCTCAATGCCGTGGTCTCACGCGACCTGTGGAGCTCGTCCGACGATGTGGTGATGCTGACCCTGCCGTTGTTCCATGTCTTCGGCCAGGTTGTGCTGATGGTTGCCTGCACCATGGCCGGCGCCACCATGGTCCTGGTACCACGCTTTGAGCCCGGCGCCGTGCTCAAGGCCCTTCAGGACGAGAATGTGACCGTGTTTGCTGGCGTGCCGACCATGTACTGGGCCTTGCTTAATCATCCGACGGACGGTGTCGATCTCGAGCGCATCAAGGGCAATCTTCGCATGTGTGCGTCCGGTGGTGCTTCGCTGCCGGTCGAGGTATTGCGCGCCTTTGAGGCCAAGTTCGAGGTGGCGATCCTGGAAGGCTATGGCCTGTCCGAAACCTCGCCTGTTGCCACCTTTAACCACCCCCACAAGGAGCGCAAGCCGGGTTCCGTGGGAACACCCGTCTGGGGCGTCGAAATCCGCGTCGTGGACGAAAACAACGAGGATGTGGGCGTCGGCGAGCCGGGCGAGGTGCTGATCCGCGGCCATTGCGTCATGCGCGGCTATCTCAATAAGCCCGAGGCCACCGCAGAAGCTTTCCGCGGTGGCTGGTTTCACTCTGGCGATATTGGCCAACTCGATGAAGACGGGTACCTCTATATCGTTGATCGCCTGAAGGACATGATCATCCGCGGCGGCTTCAACGTCTATCCGCGCGAGGTCGAGGAAGTGTTGATGGGCCACGAGGCCGTCTCGCTGGTCGCTGTCATCGGCGTGCCGCATGAGAAATATGGCGAGGAGATCAAAGCCATCGCGGTACCCAATGTGGGCGCCGAGCTCGATCCTGACGCCCTGATTGCCTGGTCGAAGGCGCATCTTGCTGCCTACAAATATCCGCGCATCGTAGAGATTCGCGACAGCCTGCCCATGAACGCCACGGGAAAAATTCTCAAGAAGGAGCTGCGCGGCTGATTGCAAACGGCCTACCCCGCGTCTACCATTGACGGGTTGGCGTCAGGGTTGGGTGCCATGACGTTGTTGGAGACCGGAAGCAATCAAAGGCTGGTGGCGATATTGGCCGCCAGTGTGGTCGGCTACTCACGGCTGATGGTAGCCGACGAACACGCCGCGGTGCAGGCGCTCGATCGCGCAAGAGAAATCTTCCGCAGGCATATCCAAGCCGATTCCGGTCACGTGGTCGATATGGCCGGAGATTCTGTACTCGCTATCTTTCCGTCTGGAGCCGCCGCGGTGCGAGCGGCGGCAGGTGCGCAGCGGGCGATTGACGAGGCAAACGCCGCGGAAGCGGGACGTATGCGATTTCGTATTGGCATCAATCTCGGCGAGGCTACAGAAAAGGCTGACGGCATAATTTATGGTGATGGCGTCAATGTCGCGGCGCGCATCAAGACACTGGCACCGCCCGGTGGCATTAGTGTCTCAGGTAAGGTGCGTGAAGAGATCGCCGGCCACCTGGATGTGTCCTTTGCCGATCAAGGCCTCCACCAGGTCAAGAATATCGCCCGCCCCATACGGGTTTGGCGCATCGGTGATGATAGCGTGCCCACCTCTGCCGCGCCGCGCCGCATGCTGTTCATGCTTGGCGTAGGCGTGGTGGGCGTTATTCTAGCTGCCGTAACGGCCATATGGCTGATAGGATCAAGGGTGCTGACCGAGGCCCCGGCTGATCCTATTCTGGCTTTGCCGGCAGGATTTTCGATTGCTTTGCCAGTAGCACAAGAAGCGACTGCCGGGACAGTGTGCTCGGTCCTGGCAGACTCCCATTGGCGTCAGCGCACGCCCGATTCGCATCTGGTAGCGCGCGACTGTTTCGCCGCACTGACGGCTAACGAACCCAACAACGCCGAGGCCTGGGCCTTCTCTGCGTTGTTGACGGTCGACGAGTTCCTGTATGGCTTTAATGCGCAGAGCGGCGGCGGGCCGGCGCTCAATCGCGCCCTGACGATGGCCGAGCGGGCGGTTGGTTTTGACCCGGCCTCAGCCTGGGCGCACGGCTCGTTGGCGCGGGTCGCTTTTTTTCGCAAGACCTTCCATCGCTTCGACAACGAGATCGAGGAAGCCTTGCGTCTGGGGCCGGACGATGCTGCGTTGTTTGCCATGGTCGGCGCGCTTCTCTGCCACCGGGGTGACTGGACGCGTGGCATGGCGATGCTCGACGAGGCTGTGGCACTTGATCCTGAACAGCAGCTGCGGCGGCACGTTCCCACCTTCTACGACGCCTATCGCCGCGGGGACGACGAGGCTGCGCTTGCCGCTGCTGAGGCCATGCCGGACGGCATACAGGCCTATTTGCTGCGTGGCGCCGCCTATGGCCAGCTCGGCAGGCGCGGCGAGGCCGCAGCGGCGGTCGCCGACCTGCGCATGCTTTCGCCTGGTACCTCGATCCGCAGTACCACGAAGATGCTCCAGCAGTGGAGCTATACCTATCCGCTGATCGCCCGCATGGGCGACGGACTGCGCAAGGCCGGGCTGCCCGAGGATTGAACCAGGCGCCTACCGCGCCTACCATGCCCCCTGGGCGACAAGGGGACGCGCAGGATGGCGCCTGCGCTTAGGAAAAGACTGGCGGCGATACTGGCGGTGGATGTTGCCGGATATTCGCGTCTGATAGGCGAGGACGAGCCTGCTACCGTCGCCGCTACTGGCGAATACCGCGACATTGTCAGCGGCCATATCGAGGCCAATGGTGGACGTGTTGTCAACGTGGCCGGTCTATAGGTAACCCTGGATTAACTCTTCGGCGATTTGCACAGCATTGAGCGCAGCACCCTTGTGCAGGTTGTCGGAGACCACCCACATGTTGAGGCCGCAAGGCACGGTGGTATCCTCGCGAAGACGGCTGACGAAGACGTCGGGCTCGCCGACGCATTCGACGGGCGTCACATAAGCGTTCTCTTCCGGATTATCGACAAGCTGTACGCCGGGGGCATGCCATAGCGCCTCGCGCACCTCCTCGATGTCGACCGGTGTCTCGAACTCGACATTCACAGCCTCGGCATGGCCGACGAAGACAGGCACGCGCACGCAGGTGGCGCTGACCTCGATCTCGGGGTCAAGAATCTTCTTGGTCTCCTGCACCATCTTCCACTCTTCCTTCGTGGAGCCGTCGGGCCGGAAGACGTCGATATGTGGGATCACGTTAAAGGCCATGCGCTTGGTGAAGACGCTCGGTTTGTGCTCCTCCTGGAAGTAGATTTTACGAGTTTGGTTGAACAGCTCGTCCATCGCCGCCTTACCTGCGCCCGAGACCGACTGATAGGTGGCCACTACCACGCGCCTAATGCGGGCGATGTCGTGCAGGGGCTTGAGCGCCACCACCATCTGGATGGTCGAGCAGTTGGGATTGGCGATGATATTGCGCTCGCGAAAATCGGCCAGCGCGGTAGCGTTGATCTCCGGTACCACCAGT
>PVBE012609158.1_pt1 | contig 11217 bp, 13 predicted proteins | sample 1631181 | NCBI WGS metagenome assembly PVBE01 (sample SAMN08397723, study PRJNA350692) | Marine metagenome, whole genome shotgun sequencing project. | isolation source: water | place: Pacific Ocean | collected 2012-04 | reverse complement strand
TGATCAAGAATATTTGTTGAAACAGTTAGTTGTTCGTTAGCAGAAAAATTATCTGAATAAACAGCTTTTTCTAAAGTTTTTATATTTTTTCGGATTAACTCTAATTCTTCATATATATTCTCTGAATAAGAGTTTTCCGGTAAAAATATAAAGAATAAAATTCCAAAAAATAAGTAGGATCTTTTTAGTTTAATCATCAATTTGATTAGTAATTATAATGATGGCAGAAAAAAGACCCTGATACTTATTCAAATATTCAGGGTCTTTAAAATAATTTTAATTTGCCTTAACAGTTACTGATCTTCTATTTTTCGACCAAGCTAAAGGACTAGAACCTGAGTCTACGGGTCTTTCTTTACCATAGCTAATAATTGAAATTCTGTCTGAAGAAACTCCATAAGTCATTAGATAGTCTTTAGCTGCGTTTGCTCTTCTTTCGCCTAATGCTAAATTATATTCTCTTGTGCCTCTTTCATCACAGTGACCTTCTAATACAACAGTTACATCAGAATTTTTTCTTAACCAAGCTGCTTGTTTTCTTAAAGTATCTCTAGAAGCAGTTGTTAAAACTGACTCATTTGTTGCAAAGAATACTCTATCTGGAACACCTTCTGCTAAATATTTAACTGTATCTTCTCCGGTGTAAACATCTGCTTGGATTTGTGCATCTAATTTCTTTATTGCTGTTTCTGTTGTTTCTGTTGTTTCTGTTGTTGTTGTTGTTTTCGTTGCACAAGCTGATAAAATCAAGCTTAATAATACAACTAAAAAAGTACTTCTATAAATTTTGCTTAGAATCATTGCTGCTCCTTCAATCTTTTTAATAAACCTTTTCACACCTAGATAGATCTTTCAAGCTAAAAAATCAAGACTATTTCTTAAAAATACTGTTAATTACCTCAATAAAGATGACCAAGATGGGTCGGATGCGTCGGTTTCTGTCTCAACCATCCTTTCATTATAACCGGTTAAATCTATAGACCATAATTTGGCAGAAAATCCTTCTCCCTTATCATTTGACTTAGTCTCTCTATAAAAAATTAAAATTCGACCATTGGGCGACCATGAGGGTGCTTCTTGGTAATAATTTTCAGTTAACAATCTTTCACCTGTGCCATCGGTTCTCATTACTCCAATATAAAATTTTTTTTTATGTAATTTTGTAAAAGCGATCAGATCTCCTCTTGGAGACCAAACTGGAGTTCCATACAAACCATTTCCAAAAGAAATTCTTTTTACTTTAGATCCATCACTTTTCATAACATATATCTGTTGATATCCACTTCTATCAGAATTGAATGTGATGTATTTACCATCTGGTGAATAAGATGGCGATGTATCAATGGATGGATGACTAGTAATTTTTTTCATAATTCTATTTTCAAGATCCATAGTCCAAATATCTGAGTTACCGTCTTTAGCAAAACTCATTATTATTTTTTTTCCATCTGGTGAAAATCTTGGAGCAAAAGTCATGCCTGCAAAATCTCCTACTACTTCTTGAATTCCAGTTTCAATATCTAATATATACACTCTTGGTAAATTTCTAAAGTATGACAGGTAAGTTATCGTTTGATTGGTTGGATTAAATCTAGGTGTTAGAACCAATTCATTTCCTAAAGTTAAATATTTAGTGTTAAATCCATCTTGATCCATGATTGCTAATTTTTTTATTCTTTTTGTTTTGGGTCCTTTTTCTGAGACGTAAATAATTCTTGTATCAAAATATCCTTTTTCTCCAGTTAATCTTTCGTAAACATGATCTGTAATTTTGTGGCCAATTCTTCGCCAGTTTTTTGGAACAGTTGTTAATGCAAACGCTAACATTTCTTTTCCTGCTAATACGTCCCATAATCTAAATTCAACTCTTAATTTTTCATCTTGGAAGTCAATCTTTCCAGTAACAAGCGCTTGTGCCTTAATTAAAGCCCAATCTTCAAATCTAGGTTTAAGATGAGCTATATCTGGCTTTTGTAAAAAGGCGTCTTTGATTAATGGATTAAATAAACCTGATTTCTTTAAATTGTCTTCAACTACTTTTGAAATTTCCGCACCAAGGTCTTCAATTTTTAATACTTTACTAGCATTTATACTCACTTGACGCATTTCATTTGGATTATTAGGATCTACTTTACCACTTTCAATTGCTTTTTTTGCAACCTCTTTATGTTTATCTCTTTCTAAAGCTAATTTTGATTTTTGATTAAAAGATAAAGGTGATACTGCAATAGGCAAGGGAGTTAAATTTCCTCTAGTAATATCTACTTCAACTAAAGAAAAGGATTTAGTTGGAATAGTTATAAATAATAGAAAAATTAAATATTTTATTTTTTTCATTAACCTCCTAACATCTCTTTGGGATTAAAATTTAATTGTAAATCTTTCCATCTTTCATGGCCGGTAGCGGGAACTCTTAGTGGGTTACATAGTTGAATTGCTCTAAGTGTACTTTCTACTAATGCTCTAAAAAAACCTTGCCCAGGTTTATTCATTCTTATATGGTCAAGTACTTCTATTTTAGTTACTGATCCATCTGGTTTTAATTTTAATTTAATTCTCACTAATAAATCTTCATTTAATGGTATACCTAATGGAAGACTCCAACAACTAAATATCTGAGCTTTTAAAGCATCTTCTTCACTTAAAGTTAATCCTGATATATTTATATTCTTGTCTTGCGATTGAGTAAATCTATTAGTTTTTTTTGTAGTTTCGGCCATTTCTTCTTTGGATTTATCAATTAGTGCAGCAATTTTATTTGGATCAAACATTTCTTCCTTTTCAAACTCTGATACTTGTTTTACTTTTGTATCTTCTTTTGCTAACTTTTTTTCTTCAGTTATTTCAACTTTTTTTATATCTTCTTTTTCTGGATTTTGTTTTTTTTCCTCAGTCATTTTAACTTTTTCCATTTTTTTTTTTGGTAAAGGAATAGCTTCGGCTTTTTTTTCATCTATTTTGTTCAACTTTTGATCTGGTGAAGGAACTGCTTTAGGGTTTTCTGCTTGTATTTTTTTCACCTTATTATCTAGCGAAGAAACTGCTTTGGGGTCTTCTGCTTGTATTTTTTTCACCTTATCATCTAGCGAAGAAACTGATTTAGGATTTTCTTTTTTCACTTTTTTAGGAGGCGCTTGCTCAGAAACTAACTTTTCTTTTTCTTTTTTTATTTTTTCTATAATTTTTTTTGCTTTAGGTGCAAAAGGTATATTGGTAATGTCTGATATTTGAATCAAGTCAACAGAAATCAAAGGAGGTAAATCAATTGGTTTTTTAGACAAAAAAGGTAAACTTAATACAGTTAGAATAATCATCGCAGTATGCAATCCAAAAGAAATAATAAGGCTCCTGTGCACAAATTATCTTTCCTTGTGTGGTTCTGATATTAAGGCTACTTTAGAAAAGCCAGAACCTGACAACATACCCATGATTTCTAGAACTCTTCCATAGTTTATAGTTTTGTCTCCTCTGATATATATTCTAGTGTCAGTTCTATTTTTTGAAACAGCTAATATTTTTGCAATAATTTTATCAAATTCAACTTTTGATTCTTGAATAAAAATCTCACCTTTGGCATTTATTGTCAGTGTAAGAGGTTCTATATCCTCTGGTAGAGTGTCTGCAGAAGTTTCTGGCAAGTCTACTTGTACACCAACAGTAAGTAGAGGTGCCGTAACCATGAAGATAATTAATAAAACCAGCATTACGTCTACAAATGGAGTTACATTTATTTCACTCATTGGTTCTCTAAGTGAACGTTTTAATTTAAATGCCATTTTAAATTATTAAAATAAATTTTTTAGAAAAGCTTTCTAATTTTTGAGAATATTTTCTTGAGTCACTACTAAATTTATTGAAGGCAACTACTGCAGGAATAGCAGCTAGTAAACCAAGAGCTGTAGCAAATAATGCCTCTGCAATTCCTGGCGCTACAATAGCTAAACTTGTATTTCTTGATATTGCAATTGATTGAAATGAATTCATGATTCCCCAAACAGTTCCAAATAACCCAATGAATGGAGCTGTTGAACCAACCGTTGCAAGGAAAGTATAATTTTTATCAATTATATTCATCTGTTTTTCTATGCTTACTTCCAATATATTTATCAATCTTTCAGATAGATTGGATCTTGATCTTGATTTAATAACAGCTTGCATAGATCCTTTAAATACATTGGCCATTGGATCGTCTATATTAGCTGGCAAACTATTATAAAAAGACTCAGCAGATTTTGATCTCCAAAATTTATCTTCAAATTCTTCTGAACTTTTATTTATTTTTTTAAAAAGTCTATATTTATCAATTATAATTGCCCAAGAATAAATTGATGCTGCAATTAAAATAACAATTACAGATTTTACAATAATATCTGCTCTTAAAAACAAGTTGACAATAGAAAAATCTGCACTACTGGCAAATCCTACTGCTTGCGATGTGATATCAGCTTCCATTTTGAAAGGTTTCACACTAAAATGTGTCATCAATTTGACTTGTGAAAATAAAGTTTATTCTGCTCTTTGATAAGTATTGTGAAAAAAACTAGCAATTAAAATTGCATCAGCTTTGTTTGAGTCTTTTTTTCTAGATAATTTCGAAGAAATATAAGGAAAAATTTCAATTACTTTAGTTCTACTAGCGTCCTTTTCACATTTAATTAAACTATAATATTTTTTCCATTTCATTGGCCTTACAAAGTACATGGATAATTGCATCGCAGAACATACTCCTTTAATAACACCAAAGGATTGGCCAAAGTTAAACATGCTTGTAACCCCTTGGCCCGGCATTGCTGAAACTTGCTCCATTACAACCAAAACATCTTTTTTCGGAATACCTTTTATTCTAACTGAAATTTCATTGAAAATCTGAGGGCCATTTATTTGTCTTTTATTTTTTTTTCCGTCAGCCATATTTGGCATTTCAATAATATCTTTGATTTCACCATTTTCGAAAAAGCAAATTGCGCCTGAAATTCCTGGATCTATTCCTATTATTAACATTTAATAAAATTAATATTTAAGATCTGTATAAACATTTTGTACATCATCATCGTCTTCTAGTATTTTTAAAAATCTAACTGCATCATCTTTTCTTTCTTTTGAAATTTCTACATTATTAATTGGTATCCATTCGATGTCAGTAGATAAAAAGTTATTAATGCTTTTTTCTATTTTTCTTTTGACATTATATATCTCGCCCTTATCACACAGTATTTCATGATAATCTCCATTTGAAAAACACTCATCAGCTCCTGCCTCAATTGCTAATTCGAATATTTTATCATTAGAAATTTCATATTTATCAATTTTAATTACACCCAATTGCTGAAAATTGTGTGAAGCCGATCCTTGAGCGCCTAAAGTTCCTCCGCTTTTTTGAAAAATAGTCCGAATATTTGAAGCTGTTCTATTTTTATTATCTGTGAGTGTTTCAACTATTACTGCAATTTTATTTGGACCAAAACCTTCGTACCTTATACTTTCGAAATTGGAATCGTTGCTTGCTTCAGACCTGTCTATAGCTCTTTCTATATTTTCTCTGGACATATTCGCTGATCTTGCTGATTGAATAGCTGATCTTAATCTAGAATTCATATCTGGGTCCTTGTCTCCCAATTTAGCAGCAACAGTTATTTCTCTTGAAAGTTTTGAAAAAATTTTTGAGCGTTGTTTGTCAGCCCTACCTTTTTTATGTTTAATGCCTGCCCAATGGGAATGTCCTGCCATAATTTAATAAGTATTTGTTAACCTTCCTCCATAAATAAAATGCTCAATATTTTGCGCTAATCCAGTCTCTTTATTGCCATCAACTATTATACCACACAAGCTAGCTTCTCCTACGGCCGGAAAATGCTTTGTTGATTTTTTTTTCATGAAGCGATTTAATGAATTTTCTTTATTCATGCCAATTACTGAATCATAATCTCCACACATCCCTGCATCTGTTTGATATGCGGTCCCAAATTTTAAAATTCTTGCGTCATAGGTAGGAACATGAGTATGTGTTCCAACTACTAAAGTTGCTTTGCCATCAAAAAAATGTCCTATAGCCATTTTTTCACTAGTTATTTCTCCGTGAAAATCTACTATAAGAAAATCATAATTTTCTTTCAAAGAATATTTTTTTATAAAATTAGTTACTGTTTCAAATACATCATCGCATTTTTCATAAAAATATTTCCCATAAGATTTAAGACTCCAACTTTAAAATTATTTTTTGAATTATAAACACCAAACCCCCTTCCTGGGGAAGGAAAAATTAAATTTTCTGGTCTTAAAAGTCTTTCTTCTTTTTCAATATGTTCTGCAGTTTCTTTTTGATCCCAAACATGGTTACCGGTTGTAATTACATCTATCCCACTATTAAATAAATCTTTGGTTATTTCTTCAGTGATTCCAACGCCTTGATTTGCCGCATTTTCACCATTAATTACTACAAAATCAATTTTCTTTTCTATAATTAAATTTGGTAAATTTTTTTTAACTGCATCACATCCAGATTGACCAACAACATCACCTAAAAAAAAAATTCTCATTTCAAAATATATTTTTCAGTCAATATTATATCTAATTTCTTATCATATTTATTATTTGGAACTCTGCTTATTTTTTGACAAGAAAGCGCAAGTCCAATGGTAAAAAAACTCTTTTTTTTTAATAATTTTTCAATGTATCTATCATAAAAACCACCTCCATAACCTAATCTGTAAAGTCTCTTATCAAAAGCAACAAGAGGAACTAAAATAATATCTGGATAAACTAATTGTTTTTGTTCCGGCTCAGGAATTCCATATTTGTTTAAATTGAGCGAATCTTTGAATGACCATTGATAGAAATCCATTTTATTGTTTTTATTAATTGCCGGCAAAGAAATCTTAATATTTTTTTTTTCTAGTTCTTTAAGAATATCTAAATCGTCTATTTCATAATTAAAAGGATAATAACCACCTATAAATTTATTTTTTAAGTTACTTTTTTTTAAAATATTAAATAAAGTTGAAAATTGTAATTTAATATTCTTACTATTTTCTAATTTTCTTAAATTAAGAACTTTTTTTCTTATTTTAGATTTTAACACAAAATTTATTGTATTGAATTTTCAGAGCTGGCTTTTTTAAGAAAATCTTCAATTTGATCGGTAGCATGATCAATAATTTTTTCATAATCTTCTTTACTATGTTCAATTTCATTTTTCAAATGCAATTGTTCATCGTTTAGTCTTTTGATTTCTTGTTCTTTATTTTCTTTATATTCATATACTAATGACTTTAGTTCTTTAAATTTTTCAGTTAATTTTTTAAGCTCTGTTATTTTTTGATCAATCTTTTTTTTTGTTTCAAAGTATTCATCCATTACAGTAATAGATGTGATTAAAAGAAGTTTGCTTTCCCCAATATTTCCTAAAGAAGATTTTAGATTATTAAATTTTTCATTTAAGTGAACAGAAAGCTCTTCCAAGTGTTCTTCTTGCCCATTTTCACAAGATAAAAGAAATTCTTTGCCGTTAAACTTTATATTTACATTTGCCATTTATCTATTTCTTCTAACAAAGTATCCGTTTCTTGATTCAATTCATCTATTTTTTCTGAAAACTCTAATTCTTTTTTATTTTCTGTTTCTCTTTGTTGATTTAATTCTTCCAATTTTAATTTTAGTTGACGATATTTTTCCTGAAGTTCCTCATATTTTGTCTCTAAATCTTTTTTTTCAATTTCTAATTGATTTTTTTCATTATCAAGATTTGAAATAGTCTCTTTTAAATTTGAATTTTGTGGATTTAAAAGATTTAGTTTTTCTAAAGCCTCGTTTAGTTTTTTTTCTTTTTCATAAAGAGTTTTCATATATATATAATTATAATATTAAATTGAATCATCTGAGTCTAGATAGGATTATTTTTTGAATAAGCTAAATAAAGAATTATCGAACGCAGTCAGGTTTTTATCAATTGATGCTGTGGAAAAAGCCAATTCCGGTCACCCTGGTATGCCAATGGGAATGGCTGATGTAGTAACTGTATTATTTAAAAATTTCATAAAATTTAATCCTAAAAATCCTAGTTGGTTAAATAGAGATAGATTCGTTTTATCAGCAGGTCACGGATCTATGTTGCTATATTCTTTGTTATATTTAACTGGGTATAAAAGTATTTCTTTATCAAGTATAAAAAAATTTAGACAACTAAACTCAATTTGTGCAGGACATCCTGAATACCTTCCTAACTCAGGTATCGAAACTACTACGGGACCCTTAGGACAAGGAATTGCTAACGCTGTTGGTTTTGCAATTGCCGAGGAATTATTAAAAAAAAAATTTGGGAAGAAAATAATCAGTCACAAGACATATGTATTAGCTGGTGATGGATGTTTAATGGAAGGTATTAGTCACGAAGCTTTGAGTTTAGCAGGTCATTTAAAACTTAAGAACTTAATTCTATTGTTTGATAACAACTCTATTTCAATAGATGGCCCCACACATTTGGCAGTATCAGATAATTTTAAAAAAAGATTTGATGGATATAACTGGAACTTTATAGAAATTGATGGCCATAATTATAAACAAATATTTAAAGCTTTAAAGAGAGCCCAAAATTCAAAAAAGCCAACAGTCATATCTTGTAAAACTAAAATAGGATACGGTTCACCAAATAAAGTAGGCACTAGCTCTGCTCATGGCAGCCCCATAGGCAAAGAAGAAGTTCAATTAGTGCGAAAAAAATTAAACTGGAGTTATCCGCCATTTATAATTCCAAAAAAAATAATTAATGAGTGGAAAGAAATAGGAGCTAAAGGCTATTCGTTAGAGTCGAAATGGAAAAAATCGTTTAAGAAAAAAAAATCTTTAGTAAATAAATTTTTTAAAACAAGTTTTGACTTAATGCTAAATAGACTAAATAGAGAGAAAAAAAAGTTATTAAAAAATAATCCATCAATTGCTACAAGAAAATCAAGTGAACTTTTGCTTAATTCATTAATGTTGAAAAAAAATAATTTAATAGGCGGATCGGCTGATCTAACTGGATCAAATAATACAAAAACTAAATTCCATAAGGTTATTAATTCTAAAAGTTTTTATGGAAATTATATTCATTATGGGATTAGAGAACATGCAATGTGCGGAGTAATGAACGGTTTGGCTTTGCATAGCAATCTAATTCCTTATGGTGGAACTTTTTTAATATTTAGTGATTATTGTAAACCTTCCATTAGATTGGCAGCTTTGATGAAACAAAGAGTAATTTACGTAATGACTCACGACTCTATAGGTCTGGGAGAAGATGGCCCAACTCACCAACCCATTGAACAACTTTCTGGATTAAGATCCATTCCTAACTTAAATGTTTTTAGACCTGCTGATACAACAGAGACTTTTGAGTGTTGGCAGCTTTCTTTAGAAAATGAAAATACTCCTAGTATTCTGGCATTGACAAGACAAAAAATTAATCCAGTAAGAAAAAAATATATTAAAGAAAATAAATGCTCTAATGGAGCCTACGAAATATTTAGGACAAACAATAATATAGAATTAACTATTTTAGCAAGTGGATCTGAAGTAAATTTAGCAATCGAAATTAGTCATAAATTAGCCACACAAAATATCTATTCAAAAGTTATATCCGTGCCTTGCCATGAATTATTAGACAAACAATCTGCTAATTATAAAAAAAAAATTTTAAATGAAACAGAATATAAAATTTCAATTGAAGCTGGTTCAACTGATTGTTGGAAAAAATATATTGGCGAAAAAGGATTAAGTTTCGGAATAGAAGATTTTGGAAAAAGCGCACCTTATAAAGATATATTTAAAGATTTAGGTTTAACAAGTGAAAATATAATTAAAAAAGTGAAGCAATTAATAAAATAGATAAATATGAGTATAAAAATTGGAATAAATGGTTTGGGCAGAATAGGAAGAATGGTCATAAGATCATTAATCGAAAATAATAACAAAGACATAAACATTAAACATGTCAATAGTAGATCAAATACAGAAGTTGTGTCTTCTTTATTAAAGTACGACTCTATTCATGGAAAATTTAATTGTGAAATTAAACATAAAGATAATCACTTAATTATCAATGGAAAGAAGATTACTTTTTCACAATATTCAAATTTAAATGAAATAAAATGGAAGAATTTTGGTGTAGATTATGTTTTAGAATGTACAGGAAAATTTAATTCAAAAGAAAAGATTATTCCTCACATAAAAAATGGCGCAAAAAAAGTTATTGTTTCAGCGCCTTGTAAAAATGCTGACAAAACTATCGTCTATGGTGTAAACCATAAATCTATAAACAAGAATGATTTAGTAATTTCAGCGGCCTCTTGTACTACAAATTGTCTTGCTCCTGTAGTCAATGTAATAAATGAAGTGTTCAAAATAGAAAAAGGTTTTATGACAACTATTCATTCATACACTACTGACCAAAGATTGTTAGACAATTCTCATAAAGATCCAAGACGAGCAAGATCTGCAGGACAATCTATTGTACCAACTTCTACAGGTGCTTCAAAAGCTCTTGGTGAAATTATACCAGAACTAAAAGGGAAGCTTGAAGGTTTAGCAATTAGGGTTCCAACACCAAATGTTTCACTGGTAGATTTTGTGTTTAATTCAAAAAGTAAATTGTCTGTGAAAAAAATTAACGATTCTTTTAAAAAAGCTTCTAAAAAAGAATTGAAAAATGTCCTTGAAGTAACAGAAGAAAAGCTTGTTTCAATTGATTTCAACCACAACCCTAATTCTGCCATTGTTGATTTATCTTTAACCTGTGTTGTTGGAGATAACATGGGTAAAGTTTCAGCGTGGTATGATAATGAATGGGGATTTGCATCAAGAATGTGCGATTTAGCAGAATATATTCATAAAATTTAATTTTTAATGAATAATCTTTTAGATCAAAACTTAGTACTTAAAGATAAAAAAGTATTACTGAGAGTTGATTTGAATGTTCCAATGAAAAATAGAGCCATAACTGAAACCTCTAGAATAGAAAAAAACATCAAAGAAATGAAAAGGCAGTTAAAAATGTTGGGATTGTCTATTGATTGGAATCTTGAAATATCAACTTGTGATGAAAATTATTACAAACATCAACAAGAATTATTTATAGATTTTTATAATAAAGGATTGGTTTCTAGAAAAGAAACTTATGTAAATTGGGATCCAGTTGAACAGACAGTGCTAGCAAACGAACAAGTCATCAATGGAAGAGGTTGG
>PVBE011966243.1_pt1 | contig 11217 bp, 10 predicted proteins | sample 1631181 | NCBI WGS metagenome assembly PVBE01 (sample SAMN08397723, study PRJNA350692) | Marine metagenome, whole genome shotgun sequencing project. | isolation source: water | place: Pacific Ocean | collected 2012-04 | reverse complement strand
ATGGAAGAGGACACTAAATTTTGTTTACAACCAGATTTCCAATCTGATATAGTTCCTATTTTAGAAAATAAAAAACTTATTAAAGCATGAAACGATTCTTAGTTATTTTACTACTTATTCTTGTAATATTTCCAGCAAAGGAGCTCAATTCTTGGGGATTTCATGCCCACAAATTAGCAAATCGTTATGCCGTTTTTACTATGCCAGAGGAGTTGATAGGCTTTTTCAAAAAACATATTGATCATTTAACCGAGCATAGTGTAGATGCAGACAAAAGGCGTTATGCTGTAACAGAAGAAGCTCCTAGACATTATATTGATATTGATGCGTATGGTGAGAACCCTTTTGAGGTGATGCCGAGAAAATGGAATGATGCAGTAGAAAAATTTACAGAAGATACTTTACTAGCTTATGGTATTGTGCCTTGGCATATCCAAACTATCTATAATCGTTTGGTGAAAGCATTTTCAGATAAAGATGTAGAGTATATTTTGAGAAACGCTTCCGATCTAGGACATTATATAGCAGATGCACATGTTCCTTTGCATACTACTTTAAATTATGATGGTCAGCTTACAGGGCAAAAAGGAATTCATGCTTTTTGGGAATCGCGTTTGCCTGAGCTTTTTTCTGATAATTATGACTTTTTGGTCGGCTCAGCTGATTATAGATATTCTGTTTTGGATGTAGCTTGGGAAACGATAGAGAAAAGCCATTGGGCACTTGATTCTGTGCTTGGTTTTGAAAAAGAGCTTTCCAATACTTTTGAGCAGGACAAACAATATTCTTATGAGAAGAGAGGACAGAAAACCATCAAAGTAAAATCAGAAAGTTTCTCAGCTGCTTATCATGAAAAATTGAATGGAATGGTAGAAAGGCGTCTAAGGCAATCGGTTAAAGCCATTGGTGATTTATGGTATTCCGCTTGGATGGATGCTGGGCAACCAATCTTAGACGGAATGAAAGAATCTGCTAATCCTTTTGAAGAGGAAATTATAATTGACCACCGCATAAGAAAAAAAGATGCAAGAGGGCATCAGTACTAATGCGGATAGCTCTTATTGAAGCATTTTTTACTGGCTCACACAAAAGGTGGGCAGAGGAATTACAATCTTTCAGCTCACACAAAATTGATATTTATTCATTAAAAGGAAATTATTGGAAATGGAGAATGCATGGAGGAGCCATTACTTTATCCAAGCAATTGTCGGAAAAAGAGCAGCAGTACGATTTGATTTTGACAACAGACATGATGGATGTGGCACTTTTCAAATCTTTGATTAGTGCAAAACATAATGATACGCCCATTGTTCTTTATTTTCACGAAAACCAATTGTGTTATCCTTGGTCAGAAACCGATAGAGACGTACAAAAAAATAGAGATTCGCATTACGCATTCATCAACTTCTCTTCTGCACTTGTGGCTGATAGAATTTTCTTTAACTCTCAGTTTCATAAAGATGCTTTTTTGGGTGCACTACCCAATTTCCTAAAAGGATTCCCAGATTATAATGAGATAGATAGTATTGAGAAAATTGAAGAAAAAGCTGAAGTTTTGCATTTGGGAATGGATTTGCAAAAGTTTGATAAATACAAAACAGAGCAAAATAAAAAACCATTAATACTTTGGAATCATAGGTGGGAGTACGATAAAAACCCGACGGATTTCTTTAAAGCACTTTACAAAATGCAAGAGAAAAATTTAAACTTTGAAGTAGTGGTTTTAGGAGAAAATTTCAGACAAATACCAGAAGAATTTGAAATAGCAAAAGAAAAACTAAAAGACAAGATTGTATTTATGGGTTTTGCTCAAAGTTTTGAAGATTATGCTTCTTGGCTTTGGAAAGCACACATATTGCCAGTTACTTCCAATCAAGATTTTTTTGGTGGCTCAGTAGTGGAAGCGATTTATTGCAATTGTTTTCCTATTTTACCAAAGCGTTTGGCATACCCAGAACATTTACCTAATCAAGCTAAATACTTTTACAAGTCTATTGAGCAACTTACTGATAAATTAGAAAATGCAATTTTGAATTTTAATAATTTAGAAAATCTAGATGCTACTGTAAAAAAATACGATTGGAAAATAATAATAAAAGAGTATGATAAAAAACTAGAGCAAATAAAAAAGCCCTGAACAGGGCTTCTTCATTAAATTATTTTTTGAACAATTATCCTCCAAAAGTGTATCCGAAAGCAATGTAGATACCAGTATTTTTCAAAGAAGGCTCATCATCTCCATAATCAATATCATCATCTAAATACACCAAATTTGATAATCCTAAAGAATAACCTGCACTTACGCTCATTGCATCACTTACAGAGTAAGTAGCCCCAATATTGATTCCGAAATCCATAGCTTTTATACCATCATCATCATCACCATCTCCAAATTTAATACTTTCTGAATCTGTGGTTGTCCCATCAATACCAGAACCTCCTCCGCTAATTGTAATCTCAGACTCGACATTACCACTCATAGCATAAGCAAGATATGGGCCAAATGAAAGTGCAAAGGCATCAGAAGCTAAATAAGATAAACTTGGTGAAATATCTAAATAGTTAAGTGCAACTGTATAGCTGGATTTGACAGTAATGCCGCCGGTTGAAGATTCAGATGTTTGCTTTGTCCCTGACTGTTTGAAAGTTACAGCAATATCAAGATTCATGTTGTCTGACATTTCTACGCTGTAATTACCACCAATAATAAGCCCTAATTTCATTCCATTGTCAGCATCATCATCATTTGTAGTGATGTTTGCCATGTTAAGACCCGCTTTAGCACTAAATTGTGCAAAAGAAGTTGTTGTAGCTAAAGAAACTACTGCTAAAATTGTAAATAATTTTTTCATAATTTCTAAATTTTAGTTAATAAATAATTTTTGTTGATCCAAACATACAAAATAAAAATCTATCTTTCTATTTTTTGCCTAAAGAATAAGATTAATTTTTGGGAAAAAAGATTTTGTTTTTGTTGGTATGGTTTGTTTGCCACAAACCACTAACTAATTATTTAACATCACAGGCATTACGAGCATTAGAGTGTTCTCACCCTCATCTTGTCCATCTAAAGGCAAAATAATTCCAGCTCGGTTAGGAGCACTCATTTCAATACAAATTTGCTCAGCACCAATATTGCTTAACATCTCAATTACAAATTTGGAGTTAAATCCAATTTTCATATCCTCTCCTTCATATTGGCAAGTTAGTCGCTCTTCAGCTTGGTTAGCAAAATCTAAATCTTCTGAGGTAATCAATAACTCACTGCCTTTAATTTTAAGTTTTATTTGATGAGTGGTTTTATTGGCAAAAATAGAAACTCTTTTAATAGAAGCTAAAAGTGAATCTGTGTCAATACTTAATTTGTTCGGGTTTTCTTTCGGAATCACCGCCTCATAATTTGGATATCTTCCATCAACCAAACGGCAAATAATGGTAGCGTCATCAAAACTAAAAAGCGCATTGGTATCATTATATTCCATCTTAATTTCGGAGCCCTCTACCAAAGTATTTTTTAATAAAGTTAATGGCTTTCTAGGTATGATAAAGGATGCGGTGCTATCGGCAGTAACATCTGTTCTACTGTGGCAAACCAGTTTATGAGCATCAGTTGCTACAAAAGAGATTTTCTCAGCAGAGAACTCACAAAAAACTCCTGACATTACTGGTCGTAACTCATCATTTCCAGCAGCAAATAAAGTTTTGTTTATTGCTTTTATCAGAACATCTGCATTTAAATTTGCAGTAGCTGCTGATTCTAATACAAGTACTTTTGGAAATTCCTCCGCATTTTGCCCTGCTAATTTATACTGTCCGTTTTCTGAACTAATTTCAATGCCAAAATTACTGCTATCCACCAAAAAAGTAAGGGGTTGAGAGGAGAAGGTTTTTAGGGTATCTAAAAGCAATCGAGCAGGAATAGCAATCTTTCCGTTTTCCCCAGCTTCTGCTTTCATCTTCGTCATCATTGTAGTTTCTAAATCAGAGGCGTAAATACTAATTTTGCCATCCGAAACATCAAACAAAAAGTTATCGAGTATGGGCAGTGTATTGTTAGTGGAAAGCACACCACTTAGTTTTTGTAATTCTCTCAGCAAGGCTGAGCTATCAACAATAAATTTCATTTCCGTTTATTTTAGTGCGAACAAATATATAAGATTAGTTTTTATGGCAAAAATTATTCTCCTTTCAATTCATCAATAGTAATTAACAGTCTGTTGAAAACATAATTCTGAACTAGCATTACATCTCCAGAGTTTAAAACTGCATACATTCTTTCTACGGTATATTGCTCTTGTTTTGTTCTTGGTTTTCCTTCTTCTCTCATTTGATAAATAATTAAAGAATCCACTCCATTTTGATGTGCTACAATTAGAGAGTAAAGTTTTTTAGATTCCTCTAATTTCTCACTTATATTTTCATTTTTAAAAGTTTCGCAATTTATTTTTTTGAAGAAATTTAAATATTGCCTTAATGTTTCCTGCTTTGCTCTTACTTGCTTTTTTTGATGATTGAAAAGCAATAAATTCCCACCCTCATTTTTAATTGTAAATGAAGAATCTTGTCCTCTTTCATTTATTAATGTAATAGAGATAATTTTCTTAGGATTGAGATTGAAAATATTTTTATCTCTCCAAACTGTAATATCCACTTCTTGGCCTTGCAAGCCATAGCGTGGACCCATAATTCCATTAAAGCCGATAATGTGCATGATGTAGGGTTGCTCGTGATTTGCAAGTAACATATAAGTGCCAGTATGGTCAGCTGTATTGTTGCCAATAGTGTAAGTTTTTGTCGGTTTCTTATTAAGGTTTTGGTAAATCTCAATTTTCACCCCATTGGTTGCCAAATCTGTTATTACTCTGTTGTAACTACTTTCAGATACGGGCCTTTGCACACTGATATTTTTGATGGTTTTAAGGATAATATTCATGGCATTATTTCTAACTTTATATCGATTGTTTATCTGCCAATTATTTTCCATTCTATCCAAGCTTATGCTATTTCCTTTCAAATCTGCAATAAAAATTTTGCTGATAGCTGAAGTGTCTGTTACTGCAAAGTCATAAGCTAAACTACTATTGCTATTTTTGGATTTCATTTGCCATAAAAGCACAATTAGCAGCAATATAATTGTTAGTATTATATAAGTTTTTTTTTTAGATTTAAGCATATTTTTTCTTTTTAGAGTAAGTGAAAAGTAATCCAAAAATTACAATAATAACAATTGGTAAAAGTAAATTTAATAGCTGAATAAAGAGCTTGTATTTCTGCACTTTTTCTCTGTCGAGCAATCTAAGTTTCAACTCTTTTATTTTCAAGGGGCTTAGCATTAAATCTACTGTATTATCACACAAATAATGCACAGAATTCATGATAAAAGTTTTATTGCCTGGATAAATAAATTTACCAAATTTATCATATCCCAAAGGATACACATTTCCTGTTTTTTTTGAGAAATTATTTCGAATAATATCCCCATCACTTACAATTATCATTTTAGCATTTTTGCTATTTTCTTTAAAATCAAAGTCATTACTTTTTGGGATAATTCTGTTTTTGAAAACCGATTCAAAATCCCCTTCCAAAAGCACAGCAATTGGAATGTTTGGATTATTAAAATATTCAGAAGAAGGAGGGTTTTTTAGAATGCCTAAACTTACCCTATGTGGGCTTGGGTTTACTCTTGTGTTTGCAGAACTTTGTAATAAAATGGTCTTGTTGATATTATTTTTTATTGTATCGATTGAGCTGACAAACTCACATTTTATAGCATCTAGATTTTTAGCAACAGCATGCTTACTATTTGATAAAAGTAAGGGGTAATACGGCCATTTAAAAAAAGATTGTTGGGGCGTGTTTCCGCTATAACCTGTAACAATTGGAATTTCTGCTACCCTTTTATCTTGCAGTAAATCGGCATTAATTCTCACCCCATATTTGAAAAGCATATCATCCAGATTAAGATGATTTTTTTGCGCCATAAAATAGTCATCTGATTGTTGTAAAGAATCCATATTTGCATTTACCCCATCTATAAGCCAAAGTATATTTCCGCCCGCCATTATGTATTGGTCAATTAGTAATTTATCCAAATTGTTAAAAGCAGTTTTTGGCTTTGCTATTATAAGCGCTTTAAAAGTTTTTAACTTTTGCAATTGCCTTGCTAAACTGGGCTCGTTTGTATTGCTATCCACTTCAAACTCTGTTATGTCAAAATGTTCAATATCGTAATATTCAGAAAGTGAATAATTATCAGATAAAACAGAATAGGAAATATCTGCAACTTCCCTTTCCTTTAACTCATCATGTCCGTTTAAAAAAGCGATTTTGTCTTTTCGGTTCTTAGTAAGTTTCGATATGGCTGATACAAATTCGTATTCTAGGGTTTCAATGGAATTATTTAGGGCCACTTCTGGATGTATACCCAATTCGTTCTTTAGCAATTGTAGTGCTAAATATTTTTCTTTATAGTAAATAATTGCCCCAGGAAAAATGATGGAACTGCTCATGCTGGCTTGCTCTTTTACTTGCAAATCGGTAGGTTGCAGTCCTTGTTCTATTAGTTGTTTGTAAATCGAATTCCTTTGTTTCGCACTATTACTCTCAGAAGGATTGATAAATTTAAAATCCAATCTTTTTCCTGCTATATTTTTGAAGTTTTCTAATGTTTCTTTACTTCGTTTTTGCAATCGTTTAAAGCCAGAAGGAAAATTGCCATCCAAATATATTTTGATGTAAATTAAATCATCTAGTCCAGTTAAGACTTTTTTAGTCTCATCTGAAAGAGTGTATTTTTTTTCGCTTGTTAAATCAATTCTGAAATGCAAAAAACTCCCAATTGCATTGAGTAAAATAATAAATATAATACTATAAACTATTGGAAGAAATACTTTATTTTTCACCATCTATCTTTTTAATTGAATTGTAGTTTTGCTTAGCATCAAAAAGAGAAAACAGATACTCATGAAATATAAAACATCACGGCTGTCAATTACCCCCTTACTCATAACATTATAATGAAAAGCAATCCCTAAATTTCTAATAAGTAAATCCCAATTTTGGAAGAAAGTAACTTCACTCAAAATACCAAAACCATAATAAACTATAGCATTACAAATAATTGCTATTAAAAATGCAACTACTTGATTGGAACTGATGGCTGAGGTAAAAATCCCTATTGCAATAAAAGCAGAGGAAAGCATAAATAAGCCCAAATAAGAACCAATAATTCCCCCCACATCCAAATTACCGATAGTCTCTCCCAGAAAATAAATGCTAATAAAATAAATGAGTGTTGGTAAAATTGAAAATAAAACAAGCACATTTGCAGCCAAATATTTGCTTACTACCATATTCCATATTGATATTGGCTTAGTAAGTAAAACCTCCATTGTTCCTGAGCGGTATTCCTCTGAGAACAAGCGCATACAAATCGCAGGAATAAAAATTAGGAATAAGATTGGAGAAAGCATAAAAAAGGAATCCATATTGGCATAGCCGAAATCTAACACATTAAAATCACCAGAAAAAATCCACATAAAAAGACCATTTACCATCAGGAAAATAACAATGGTTAGCAGTCCGGTAATGGATCTAAAAAACTGATTTATTTCTTTTCTAAAAAGTACAATCATTTAAATTCAATCCTTATGTAATCGTGCAATTTAAGTCCTAATAAATCGGTAGCTCTACCCTTGTTTTGTGCTATTTCCAACATACCGTTGGCACTAAAAATAGCTAACTTTTCTCCCTCCTGTGCATCTTTATATTTCTCTCTTATCTTTGATATTTTCTCGTTTTCTCTGCCAAACAAAATTACAAAATCACGCTCCTTTCTTACTTGCTCAAATAATTTTTTACTTATGTTGGTTGTTGCATTTCCGTAACTATCTATATAAACAACTGCTCCTTTTATAATGTTGTTTTTTGTATTTATATCGTGTTCTGTTACTGGTTTTAATTCTGATTTTATATCTGTAAATGCAGTAATTTCCTTACCAATAATTTCAAGTGTCCCTCCTCTTGCAATATGGCAAGCCGCAATTACAAACACATCTTTTATAGGAAAAGTTAAAGAATCGGTATTTTGAGAAATATTAAGTTCTACAATTTTATCTGGTTTTAACTCATCAAACAAAAGGGAAAAAGTACCATTATCGGTTCCAATGAAATAATGTCCCCCAGCAAAAACTGCCAAATGAGAATTTTCTAAGGAAAGTTCAGAATCAACACCCAAAATATGAATGCTTCCTGTCGGGAAATTTTTATAACAATTTCGGATAACATAAGCGGTTTGTGAAATATTAAAGGCCTCAATACTATGTGTGATATCCACAATATTTACCTCTGGAATTTGACTGAGAATTGCACCCTTTACAGATGCTACATAATAGTCCTTTAGTCCAAGGTCAGTAGTGAGAGTAATTATCGGCATATAATCATTAAATAATACTTAAAAAATTGTTAATTTGCAGTGGTCAAAAGTAATGATAAAACAATTGAAAATGATTATTTAATGAGTGAAAAAACAATAAAGGTTGAAGGAGTCGATTTGGTAATGCTATTTGGCGCAAACAACAAAAAAATGGAACGACTCAGTAATTTATTTCCATCACTTAAAATAATTGCAAGAGGAAACATAATAAAAGTTATCGGAAAAACGGACGAGATATTACTTTTCAAGCAAAAATTTGACGCCATTTTAAAGCATGTTTCTCAATACGAGAGTTTAACTATTAGCCAAATGGAACGTCTTGTTTTGGAAGATGATAATAATATTCTATCAGAAGAAAATGACCTTATACTGCACGGGCAAAAGGGGAGACTAATAAAAGCCAGAACTGTTAATCAAAGGAAAATGGTAAAGCAGTCAGAAGAAAATGATATGCTTTTTGCAATAGGTCCTGCCGGAACAGGAAAGACTTATACTGCAGTTGCCTTAGCAGTTCGTGCCCTAAAACAAAAGCAAGTAAGAAAAATAATTCTCACGCGACCGGCAGTAGAGGCAGGGGAGAATTTGGGATTTTTACCTGGTGATTTGAAAGAAAAACTAGATCCATATTTGCAACCCCTTTATGATGCACTTTTGGATATGGTTCCACCAGAAAAATTAGTGGACTATACCGAACATGGTATTATACAAATTGCTCCTTTGGCTTTTATGAGAGGGAGAACCTTAGATAACGCATTTGTGATTTTGGATGAGGCGCAAAATTCAACAGAAAGTCAGATGAAAATGTTCCTGACTAGAATGGGAAAATCTGCAAAATTTGTAATTACAGGAGATGTTACTCAAATAGATTTACCAAAGCATCAATCCTCAGGATTGGTGTTGGCACAAAAAATATTACAAAAAATGGAAGGGATTGGTTTTGTAATCCTTGACGAAAGAGATATAATTCGGCATACGCTAGTTAAAAAAATAATTAAAGCATTTCATAAACCTAAAAAAGAAAAATAAAATGACAAGCACTATTGTAAAAACAGAATTCAATTTTCCTAAACAAACCAAGCTTTATAAAGGAAAGGTAAGAGATGTGTATACTATAAATGATGATAAACTCATCATGATTGCAACCGATAGGATTTCTGCTTTTGATTGCGTACTACCCAAAGGGATTCCTTTTAAAGGACAAGTGCTAAATCAAATTGCTTCTTCTTTTTTAAAAGCGACCAACGATATTGTTCCTAATTGGCTAGAGGCAACTCCTGACCCATCTGTTTCTGTTGGAAAAAGGTGTGAACCTTTCAAGGTAGAGATGGTAATAAGAGGTTATCTTACTGGCCATGCTTGGAGAGAATACCGAGATGGTAAGAGAACAATTTGTGGAGTTCCAATGCCAAATGGAATGAAGGAAAATGACAAATTTCCAATACCTATTCTTACTCCAACAACAAAGGCAGAGGTGGGGCATGATGAAGATATATCAAGAGAAGAAATATTAGCGCAAGAATTAGTTAGTGAGCAAGATTATGTGCAGTTGGAAGATTATACCAAATCATTATTTGTAAGAGGAACTGAAATGGCGGCACAAAGAGGGTTAATTTTAGTAGATACAAAATATGAATTTGGAAAAGATTCAGAGGGGATTATTACTTTAATTGATGAAATTCATACCCCAGATTCTTCCAGATATTTTTTTAAAGAAGGCTATCAGCAAAGCCAAGATAGAGGCGAAAAACAAAAACAACTTTCCAAAGAATTTGTTCGCCAATGGCTTATTGAAAATGGATTTCAAGGGAAAGAAGGGCAATCTATACCTTTTATGAGTGATGAATTTGTTGATTCTGTTTCGGAGAGATACATTGAACTTTTTGAGCATATAACGGGAGAGAAATTTGTAAAACAAGAAGTGGAGGATGTGCTCAACAGAGTGGAAAATAATATATTGAGTTATCTTAATAATTAAAAATGCTTAAATTTGTGGTTTTAAAAAAACTAAAACCATGAAAAAGGTTCTTACTTTACTATTTATTTGTTTTAGTATTTTATCCTTTGCTCAAATTAATGTTGGCAATAATCAAACTATTTGCTTGGGCAACACAGCTCAAGTAATTGCAACTACTTCTGTCCAAGCAAGTACGGATTCTTATCAGGTTACTAATATTAATTTTGCACCAGAGGTGACTATAGGAACGCCTATCTCTCTTTCTGATGATGATGTGCAAGGTCCTTTCCCAATAGGATTTACTTTTCAGTTTTATGGCAATAATTATACTGACTTCTATGTAGGTTCCAATGGTTGGATTGGATTTAGTAGTGGCCAAACAACTCTTTACATAGCAACACCTATTCCAGATTCAACTAGTCTTAGTATTCCTAGGAATTGCATTATGTTATCTTGGGAAGATATAAATCCTGCAACTGGAGGTCAAGTATTGTATCAAACAATAGGTACAGCTCCAAACAGAAAATTGGTTTTCACATTTGATAATGTTCCTTATTTTAATTCTACCATTACAATGACTTCTCAGATTGTTATTTATGAAGGAAGTAATGTCATTGATAATCATATCACTGATAAAGCCCTACACATTAATCCATCTGTTCAAGGAATTCATAATTTATTAGGGACAAGCGCTACTGTTGTTCCTGGCAGAAATGCTACTGTATGGTCAGCTAGCAATGAGTCAGTTCGTTATTTTCCTTCTGGTGTTTCTTGGTTTGACGTGAATTCTGGGCAAATGGTTGGAGTGGGAGATACCTTAAATTAT
>PVBE011861706.1_pt1 | contig 11218 bp, 10 predicted proteins | sample 1631181 | NCBI WGS metagenome assembly PVBE01 (sample SAMN08397723, study PRJNA350692) | Marine metagenome, whole genome shotgun sequencing project. | isolation source: water | place: Pacific Ocean | collected 2012-04 | reverse complement strand
CTCGCTGGGCCCGACCCCCGGCTACAGCATTCTCCTCCGGATCCAACAGGTTTCCCGGGAGACATTGCAGATTCCACAGGGTTCGCTTTACCCTGCCCTGTATCGCCTTGAACACCGGGGTTGGATTGCCTCGGAATGGGGAGAGAGCGAGAACAAACGAAGAGCAAAGTTCTACACGCTCACCACGAAGGGCCGGAGTCAGCTAAGATCCGAGCGCCGGAAGTGGAGCCAGCTCTCCCAGGCGATGACTTTGGTTCTGAACGCCAAGCCGAGCGAGGTTTAGATGTTAGATCGGTTGAATTCACTTCTGCGCTCGCTTTTTGACCGCTCCCACGTGGAGAAGGATATGGACTCGGAGTTGAAGTCCCACATCGAACTCTATACCGAGGACTTGATCGCCGAGGGCTTGTCTCCCGAGGAAGCGGCGCGAAAGGCCCGGGTCGAGTTCGGAACGCTCGGCGCTGTAAAGGACGAGTGCCGCGAAGCTCTGGGGCTTCGCTTCTTCGGAATGGTCGCCCGCAACTTTGTTTATACGCTGCGCCTCGTCCGGCGGAACCCCGTGTTTGCCGCGTCGATCATCGTAACGCTGGCGTTATGCATCGGAGTCAACACGGCGTTGTTCAGCGTCGTGGACGCAGTGCTATTCCGCCCTCTTCCCTACCCCGCCCCGGAAAGGTTGGCCCAGGTCACGATGCACTTCGAAAACGAGCAAGGAGAAGGATCCCAGGTGTCCCAGACAGGTAGCGTCTGGGAGGGGGTGCGCGCCGGGGCAACGGATCTCGATTCCGCGGTATTTACGCAATCAGCAAGTGGGGTGAACTTCGCGTTGGGAGATCAGGTTGAATATCTACAGCAACAGCGTGTTTCGACGGGATTCTTCCGTGTCCTGGGAGTCCTGCCGATGCTTGGCCGAGGGTTCACCGGTGAGGAAGATCGCGAAGGCGGCCCCGCAGTGGCCATACTCAGTCACGCCACATGGAGCCGCCTGTTCGCACGTGATCCTTCAGTGTTGGATAGCAGAATTCCCCTTCGGGGCGAACCCCATACCGTCGTCGGCGTGATGCCCGACGGGTTCGAGACAAACGTTGCCGCGGACATCTGGACGCCGGTGCAGCCATCGACCACTGGCGAGGGGGCCGGGAACAATTACTCGATAGTCACCCGACTGCCTGAGGGAGTCACCTGGCCCCGGGCGGAAGCCGAGATCGCGTCCGTCGGAGAACTGGTGATTCAAGGAATGCGAGTGCCGGACGGCACCCGGGTCGGCTTGAGGCTCGTTCCGCTCCAGGGAAGCCTCAGCCAGGATGTTCGCGGCCCCCTGATGATTCTCTGGGGAGCTGTCGGCGTGGTCCTGCTGATGGGTTGCGTCAACATCGCAAGCCTGCTCTTGTCCCGCATCCCGGCACGCACGAAAGAACTTGCAACACGTATCGCCCTGGGTGGCGGTAAATCGGGGATCGTCGGCCAGATGTTGACTGAGAGTCTTGTCCTGGCACTCGCAGGAGGGATCGCGGGGGTCGGGGCGGGTTACCTCGGAATCTATGCATTCAAAGCATGGGTACCACCGGACCTGAACATCTGGCAGACAGTCCAACTGGACGGACGCGTCCTGTTGGTGACGCTCGTCGTGTCGGTTTTCACGAGTGTGTTGTTCGGCTCACTCCCTGCCCTGTACGCTAGCCGGCTCGACGTTCAGTCCGGCCTGACACAAGGCGAGGGCCGCGGCGTGGCCGGGCGCCGAATGAGATGGCCACATCGGGTTTTTGTCGTCGGCGAGATTGCAATGGGCTTTGTTCTCCTGACCGGTGCCGGGCTTCTGATTCAAACCTTCCTGCATCTGGTGAATTTGGATCCCGGCTTTGAGGCTTCGAATCTGTGGACAGCCAAGATCTCGCTGCAGGATTCCAGGTACGACGACCAGGAACGTGTAAACCGACTCTTTGACGAGAGCCTTTCGAACATTCGGACGATTCGAGGTGTGGAGGCGGCATCAGTGAGCCTCTGCGTCCCGTATGAACGACCGCTGAACTCAGGCTTCGTACGTCTGGACGGTCCTGACCTCGACGGCAGATCCCGCATTGCGAACGTGTGCTATGTCACCCCGGGCTATTTCGAAACACTTCGAATCCCTGTTCGATCCGGGCGCGATTTCGAGCGCCTCGACAGTGCCGACGAAATGCCGGTCGTGATCGTCAACGAAACGTTCGCTCGTCAGTATCTGTCCAACCAGGAGGCCGTCGGCAGTCATCTGGAGATCTCCGAAAGTCAGCGCGAGGTGGTCGGGGTCGTCGGCAACGTGCCGTTCAAAGCGGCGTTCCAGGGGTATGAACCGCTGGACCGAACGCCGGTCGCGTACATACCGGCCCAACAGTCGACAGGAGGATTCTTCAGTCTCGTGCATACATGGTTTTCTCCGGCCTGGTTCGTGCGGACCCGAGGCTCGGGGCAAGAGCTCATCGAGGGCATGCAGCACGCGGTCGAAGGCGTGGATCCACTGCTTCCCTTCTCCGGCTTCAGCAGCATGGATCAGATACAACATCGGTCAGTCGGGTCCGAGCGTTTTCTGGCCACGCTTCTCTCCTTTCTCGGAGGACTCTCCCTGGTTCTTGCGGCCGTTGGCGTTTACGGACTGATCGCGAATTCAGTAGTCGAGCGAACTCGCGAGCTCGGCATCCGCATGGCAATGGGAGCCACACCTTCACAAGCGGTCCGGAGCGTTGCCCAGCCCGGGCTTGTGCTTGGTCTCCTCGGCGTGAGTCTGGGCGTCTTGCTGGCTCAACCGTCAGCCCAACTGCTTCGAAGTCTCGTTTGGGTTGCCGGCTCGTCCGACGGGATAACGTTCGTGGTCGTGGCTGCGGTTCTGCTTTTTGTCGCCGTTCTGGCAAGCTTCCTGCCGGCGTTCCGTATCGTACGTCTCAACCCCGCCATCACCTTGCGCCACGACTAGAAGACAACAGCAGACAGACACGAATGCAACATTCAGATCAAATCGCCCGGGGAGAAAGGTTTGAGTTTGGACAGAACTGGCAGCGGTTCCTCGGGTCGTTCGATCAATCGCGAGTCGACGAAGCAAAACGCTCGCTGCAATCCATGCTGGAGTGCGACGATCTGTCGGGAAAGAACTTCCTGGACATCGGCTGTGGCAGCGGGTTGTTCAGTCTTGCGGCCAGACAGCTTGGAGCCAAGGTCCATTCATTTGATTACGACCCGCAATCGGTAGGCTGCACCCGGGAGCTCAAGCGTCGTTTTTTCTTCCAGGATGGTTCGTGGAAAATTGAAGAAGGGTCGGCCCTGGATGCCGAATACCTGAAAAACCTGGGCTCGTTTGACATCGTCTATTCGTGGGGGGTCCTCCACCACACGGGCAACATGCGCCTCGGACTGGCCAATGCCACAATCCCGGTTAGAGAAAGTGGGGTGTTATACATCGCGATTTATAACGATCAGGGAGCAATCTCGAAATTCTGGACCGGGATCAAGAAGGCTTATTGCTCCGGTGTGCTGGGACGAATGGCCGTCAAGGCCGTTTTCGTACCCTATTTTGCCTGCGAAAGCCTTGCCATCGGTCTCGTCAAGTATCGAAATCCTCTCGGCCACATCCTGAACTACAAGAAAAAGCGCGGGATGTCGATCTACCATGACTGGATCGACTGGCTCGGTGGTTATCCCTTCGAAGTTGCCAGACGGGAGGAAATAATCAGTTTCTACAAGGAGGCTGGTTTCGAGCTTCGACGGCTGGAACAGACAAACCGCCATGGTTGCAATCAGTACGTGTTCCAGAGATCAGGACGAGCATCGGAGGATGGACAACGTCCGAGACGCGATGATCTTGAGCGGGCCCTTTTCCAACAGGCGAAACATTTTCCTCAACACGAAGACACGAAGGAAACGAAGTCTGGATATATATATTCTCTTCGTGTCCCTTCGTGTTCTTCGTGTCTTCGTGTTGAACATCCGTCTGTTTCGTCTATGGTCAAGGAGCAGGGTTTGGTGTGATCGCGCGGCAAGCAAGAAAAAGTCGCACGTTCAAACGAACAGTCCAGACAAGAGGACATCATGAACGAACAACTAGGTTTCGAACACCTCGCCGGACGCCGTGCGGAAGGACACGGCGTCATCGAACGGTGGAAGCAGCACAAGGCAACCAGTGCCACGTAACGTCGAGATAAAGGCACGCGCCCGAGACTTCAAAGGCCAGGTTCTCCTTGCCGAACGCCTCGAAAACCGTGGCGTTCTCCACGTCATTCAGGAAGACACGTTCTTCAACGTTGTCTCCGGACGCCTGAAGCTCAGGACGTTCGAGGATGGTTCCGGCGAGTTGATCCAATATCAGCGGGTGGACTCCCTCGATCCTGCCGCGTCCCATTACATACGCTACCCGACGGACACCCCCGAACTACTCAAAGAAGCGCTGACAAACGCGCTTGGTGTACGTGGACTCGTCCGAAAGAAACGAACGGTGTACCTCACCGGCAAGACACGGATCCACATGGATGAGGTCGAGGGTCTCGGATCCTTCATCGAACTCGAGGTCGTCCTCGAATCCGACGACGAAGTCGCCAGTGGGGTTGCCCTCGCCCACGAACTGATGTCTCAACTGGAGATCGAGGAAGAGGATCTTGTCGAGGGGGCGTATATCGACATGCTGAACGAGAGTTCCGCCACAGGCCCCTAGGCAGACCGGCCCGAGAGCAGGAATCGGGGAGTTTAACGCAAAGACGCCAAGACGCGAAGGTCGCAAACACTGTTTTCTGGGGCAGAGCCCCCCTGACAACCAATTTTGCTGTCTTTGCGATTTTGCGCCTTTGCGTTGACTCCCCTCTTCGTTTGGGCTAGTTGCGCGCCGACGGGGGCTTCATTTCATATCCCACGGGTGGCTCGGAACCGAGGAGATGCCGGACGAAGTAGTCCCACCTTCGGCGCACCATGTAGGGCTCATTGCCAAAGCCGTGGCTGCGGTTGGGCAACAGGATCAGATCGAAGTCCTTGTTGGCTTCGATGAGTGCATCCACCACCAGGAGGGTGCTGTAGAACGGTACGTTGGTGTCCATCGTTCCGTGTGCAAGCAACAGCTTCCCCTTGAGATTACGGGCAAAGTTCTGGTTTGCCTGGTTGTCGTAGTTGGTTTCGCCGTCGGCGTTGCGCGTCAACAACCCCTGCCACTTCTCGCCCCAGTCGTCCTCGTACACACGGTTGTCATGGTTCCCCGCCTGGGACACACCCACCTTGAAGAAGTCCGGATAGTGGAACATCGCCCCGGCCGTGGCGTACCCACCCCCGGAATGACCGTAGATTCCGGTTCGCTCGATGTCGATCCAGGAATACTGCTCGGCAAGCTGTTTCATTCCCGTTACCTGATCGGGCAGCGTGTTGTCACCCATGTCGCCGTAATAACCCTCGTGGAACTCCTTCGAGCGCCAGGGCGTTCCCATCCCGTCGAGCTTGACGACAATGAAACCCAGTTCGGCGATCGCCTGCGCATCGCCGCGCGCCGTGGAAAAATTCCGACTGCCGACACTCCCGGTCTGGGGACCCGGGTAGATGCTGTTGATGATTGGATATTTTCGATTGGGATCGAAAGTTGTCGGCCTGAACATCAACCCGTAGAGATCCGTCTCACCATCGCGGGCCTTGACCGTAAATGGAACGGGCGGGCGCCATCCGGTTTCCATCAAGCTGGAAATGTCCGCTTCTTCGAGCCTGGCTCTCAAGTCCCCGTCTGCATTGCGGGTCACCGACACCGGAGGCACATCGGGCTTCGAGTAGGTGTCGACAAAGAATTCTCCTGACGGGGACAGGGTAATGTTGTGGTTGGCATCCTCCGGCGTCAGAAGAACCTGCTCCCCTCCGTCGAATCCAATGCGGTACAGATGAGAAAAATACGGGTCCCGGCCTTCCTCGAAGCCCACGCCCAGAAAGTACAAAACTCGGTTCTCTTCATCAACCCGCAGGAGCCGGGTCATGTTGCCGGCACCGCTCGTGATCTGGCGCTTGAGCGTGCCGGTCTCGAGGTCATAGAGGTAGAGATGTCCCCAGTTGTCCCGTTCGGAAAACCAGATCACCTCGTTCGACTCCGGAAGATAACGCCAGTTGATAGCCCCGTTGCCCGACTCGTAAAACGTTGACACAGTCTCATCAAGCACCTGGCGGACCTCTCCGGTCTCGATGTCGGCAACGCGGAGCCACTGGCGCTTGTGGTCTCGTGATGTTGAAAGGAACGCGAGGGTAGCCCCGTCCGGACTCCACTGGACGTCACCCCACCCCCCGCGACACACAACGTCGTCACATAGCGATGAACGGTGTTGATCGGGAGGCATCCGCAGTCGAACGACACTACCGGTTTCGACATCGATGACGACCCGCTCGATCATGGTGATCACGGCGTCACCCGGGAGCGGGTACTTCCAGGCTTCGAGGTTGGGATGGCCCACACGAGTGTCCACCAGATACATCTCCCCGACGCCCCGCTGATCCTGCTGGAAGGTCGCGATCTTCTTCGAGTCAGGAGACCAGAGGACGATTGGGCGCTCGCTCTTTCTCCAACCGGCGTTGTCGGTCGCGTAGCCGTAGTCTTCCACGCCGTCCCGGGTAACCTGCCTTTCCTCTCCGGTCGCGATTTCCCGAACCCAGAGGTTGTGGTCCCGGATGAAGGTCGCACGCTGACCGTTCGGTGAAGGAACGCTGGGGGCCTGATCGGCTGCCGCTCGGCCACGACCTCCACCCCGTCCTCCACCGCGGCCTCCGCGCCTGCCTACCTGTCCCCCCCCGGTCGGGCGCGCCTGGTCACATCGATCGCCTTCGACCTCGCACGACCACTCCCGGTCTTCAATGGAGAATGAAATGCTCCGTTCGTTATCGGAGAACTCAAATGACGTGAACGGCAGATCGACAGCGAGATAGGTCGTTCCCGAAGCATCCGAGAGCGCCGCCGCCAGCCGGGCGTGATCGAACGCCGGCCCACGAGAACCGCTCCGCGGGTCGACCAGAATGAACTCACTTCCATCGGCAATCGTGTTTCTATACCAGAACCGCTCATCCGGTAGCCATGTTGGCCGCACCGTGGAACCAAATACCAGGGGGTTCGTGTTGTAGCCCATGAACTTCTCGGCCTGTTCGTAGTCCGCAGCAGTAAACGCCCTGGACGTTTCCGTCTGCTGGGCGAATCCGGAAAGAGACACAACGAAACTGACTGACAGGACGGCAAGCATTCGAAGAAAAGGTTGATTCACACGCCGTAGCATTCTGATCCTCCATAAGGTCGGATGACACCGGCGGCCTGGCGGGTCTGTCTTCCAGGGTTCACCGGACGCCAAGATCCCGCCAGCAAGCCAGAAATTTGTGCGGGTGCGAAAGTATCGCACGGAGCTTGGGCACCAAGTCAAGGCCAAGTGATCTCGATTCAGTGATAGCCAGGGTCCACCTAGACAACGTCGATGCTCGCCACCGAAGATCGCACCATCTGCGCGAGATGTAGGATGTAAAGGATCAACGTCGTCGTGGTGCCTTCAAGCTAGCCCCATGGTGCTCGTAACGCGGCGCCACAGACTTCCGCCACGGCTGCCAGGAACACGAACTGTCCCATAACGTCGTAAGATACTAACCATATGCTGGATATGTAAGCAGAGCCTGATGGAGCCGTGACAGCGGACACAAACGATTCTTGCTGTTTCCGCGGCAGTATCGAAAGATGCCTATTCTCGTCAAGATCAACAAAGACAAGATGGAAGCCGTCGTCGAGGTCGAACCCGGGCATGACGCCAAGCACGACGCCGACGCGATCAAGCGGGCGTTAAAGGCGGCTGGAGTGATCCACGGAGTCGACGAGGCCGGCGTGACCGAGATGGCCAAATTCATCGAAAAAGAGGCACCAGACAGCACGGTACGCAAGAAGGTTGCCAAGGGAACTCCCCCTGTCGACGGTGTGGACGGCAGCTTCACGATGACTGTCGAGTACGACATGAATCCGGTGGGACTGCCCGACGAGTCCGGCAACATCGATTTTCACGAACGTGGCTCGTACACGCCGATCGAACAGGGCCAGTTGCTCGCTGAAATCGTTCCCCCAACACAGGGAACACCGGGGAAAGATGTTCTGGGTGGTGAAATCAGATCCGAGGCCGGCAATAAGCCAAACATAATGGCAGGCCAGGGGACAAAACTGAAAGCGGAGGGCGCCGAACTGCGTGCGATCCGCTCGGGAGACCTGCGGTACGTCGATGACCGGATCGAAGTGATAGACCTGATCAAGGTCTCCGGCAACCTCGACTACAAGATGGGCAGCATCGAATGCGAAGGGTCGGTGAGGGTGGAAGGGGATGTTCTCCCGGACTTTCACATCCGCGCCGGAGGTGACGTATCGGTCGGCGGCGTCGTGGATGCGGCCGAGGTGAGCGCCAGGGGTGCAGTGGTTGTCCGCCAGGGAATCGCTCGTGGCAGTCGAGTCCACTCCGAGACGGAGATAACGGCTGGCTACGTCAGTGGAGCGTATCTGGAATGTGAAGGCAAGATCACGATCTTGAAGGAGGCCGTCCACAGCACCGGCGTCTCCGGTGACAGCATCATCATCCCCGGAGCGGGCCGGGTGATCGGAGGAGCACTGCTGGCACAGAAAGGGGTAGACGTCGGGATCGCCGGACACGTGAACGGCCTGCTCACCACTCTGGCAGCGGGAGTGAACCCTTTAAAGGACCTGCGCGCAGCCAAGCTCACCGCAAGCATCAATCAGACGGATGCCGTCCGGAAACGGATCGGCAGAATGGCGCAGTTGAGCACTCCGGGTCAACAGGCGGCACTCGCCGAGCAACTGTTGGCAAATGTGGAAGATCGGCAGAGCAAAAACGAGGATGAGCTGGCCGGTCTGAAGGACTCGGATACGCCCCGGGAAACCGGAACGGTCAAGATAAACAGAGAAACGCATGCCGGGGTGCGCATCCGGATCGGGCCCGCCGAAATGGACATTTCGGAAGAACACCGTGGCTCCAGTTTCCATTACGATGTAGAGGAAGACAAGGTGGTAGGATTTTTCGGTTCAGGAGGGGAAAAATGATTGTTCGGGGCGCCATGACATCGCGGTTGGTCACCGTCCGAGCGACAGACTCTGCGCTCGGCGGTCTCAAGCTGCTGGTACAGGAAGGAATCAGTGGTGCGCCCGTGGTTTCCAAAGACTCACAACTGGTCGGGGTTGTGACCGAGTTCGATCTACTGCTCGCGATCGATTGCGTTGGCGAAGAAGTGCCGATTTCCCGAGTAATGACCGAAAATGTCACCTCGGTTCAGTCCGACACCCCTCTCGAAAATGCCCGGAAGCTGATGTTGACCAACAACTGGCGTCGTCTGCCTGTCGTCGACAACGACAAGCTCGTCGGCGTCCTGGCCCGGCGGGACATCTTACGCGCCCGGTTCGATCTGGATAGGCTGGCAGAGTAGGAGCCTCGGCGGCAGAACAGGACGTCGAGGATACATTAGCATTATGTTCCGACGAGGCGACTCCGTCGCTCAAACAGGAGAACGTCCCGCCACACACCGTTTATCTGGCCGATTCGAACGCGGCGCCCGATCTCCCTGAATCCTTGCTTGAGGTGCAACGCCACGCTCGGTGTGTTTTCCGGAAAGATCCCGGCCTGCAACGTCCACAGCCCCTGGCTTTCGGATCGTTCAATAAGATTGCCTAACAAGGCCTTGCCGATTCCACTCCCAGCATCCTCGAACCTCACATAGACGCTGACCTCGCCGACGCCACCATACACACACCGGTCCGACACCGGGCTCAGTGCCGCCCAGCCGACAACTCTGTTGCCCGATCGCCCAACAAGACGGCAGTCGGGCCTGTGATCGGCATCTCATACCTTCCATTCCGGAACAATCGTCTCGAAGGTAGCATTACCAGTGGCAATGCCATCCAGGTAGATCTCGCTCACCGCCGGCCAGTCGTCAGGCTTCATGTCGTCAATCAAAAAGTCCATCGATCCCCTTCCCGGATGGGGCCAAAGATTGACTTTAGCACCTTCACTCTGCTAAACAAGGTTTCGAAACTCGTTCCAGACCCGGTACTCCCACACCTATTCAACGTTCCGCTGCGTGCACGCCTGAGAGCAACTTCGATGTCAGACAGGAAGACAACCAAGCTGCTCGGGAGTGACCTCGTCGCCGACATCAGGGACGGCCTCACCAGGACCCCTCAGAAGGAGCTTCACTCCAAGTACCTGTACGACGATGTTGGCTCGGCCCTGTTCGAGGTCATTACCCTATTGCCGGAATACGGCCTGACTCGTGCCGGACAGCGTTTGCTGGAGAGGCACACAGGAGATTTGATCGAGCAACTCGACACTGACGTGATCATTGCCGAGTTGGGGAGTGGAACCGGCACCAAGACGCGCCACGTCCTCTCCGCACTCGCACGAAGGGCTCCAACCACCTATCTGCCTATCGACATCTCCGCCACGGCCCTGGCGCGTTGCAAGCTCGAACTGGAGCAGATCGAAGGAATCCGGGTCGACCCGCTTGAACATCAGTATCTTGAGGGACTCGCTCGAGCAGTGAAGCAGCGAGACACCAAAACTCAGATGTTGCTGCTGTTTCTGGGAAGCACAATCGGAAATTTTGAAAGGTCGGTAGCGAGAAAGTTCCTCCGGAGCATCCGTGACCTTCTTCGAACGAACGACGTCCTCTACCTCGCTACCGATCTCGAGAAAACCGTTCCACAGCAGATCGCTGCCTATGACGATTCCATAGGAGTGACCGCCGCATTCAACTTGAATCTCCTGGCCCGCATCAACCGCGAACTGGGAGCTGATTTCGACCTCGGCCGGTTCCGTCATGTCGCCGTCTACAATGAAACAGATCGACGGGTCGAGATGTATCTGCGGTCAACGATGGACCAGGAAGTGGCAATTCCAGGAGCAGACCTCCATATAAGGTTCCGCCGGGATGAAACGATCTGGACCGAAAGCAGCCACAAATTCAACTGCCGGGAAGTCGTCCGGATCGCGGGCGAGTCCGGCTTCCGGTGCACCGCTCAATGGGTGGATGAAGAGTGGCCGTTCGCCCAGAGCGTCCTGATCGCTGAATAAATCGGCCATCTAGTACAGCACCCCTAAAGTTCCGGTACAGTCCATTAGTAGGACGCGACCAGGTGTTGCATGAAGGTTTGAATGGTACTGACCATTTCATCCAGACTGCCAACGAATGGAGTTTTCTGCCAGCGGCCCGTATGGCGTTT
>PVBE010227983.1_pt1 | contig 11219 bp, 11 predicted proteins | sample 1631181 | NCBI WGS metagenome assembly PVBE01 (sample SAMN08397723, study PRJNA350692) | Marine metagenome, whole genome shotgun sequencing project. | isolation source: water | place: Pacific Ocean | collected 2012-04 | reverse complement strand
ACTGATACATCAATTATCAATCACCCAATTGATATGTATAGTTTGGCTAATCAAATCAATTCTTTTGACATATATATCCATTACATATGGAATTAATACCCTTGTTTCACTCTCATCATTTCCCGTGACAACAAATACATCGTTTGCGCCTGTTTCAATTATTTCACTAACAACACCTAATTCAACCTCATCCTGATTTAAAACATTTAGTCCAATTAAGTCTCGCCAATAATACTCACCTTTATTTAATGTGGGTAGTTGCTCATGTTTGATAGCGACATCACAATTCACATATTGACTAGCATCCTCAGGATTATCTATCCCTAAAATTTTTATCAACAATCTTTCACCCCGTATTTGAAACTCTTCAAGATTAGCTTCTTGCCAAATACCATCAATCTCTAATAACCAAGGTGTATAGGATAGTATATTATTGTTTGGTCTGGTGAATGAGGAGATTTTTAACCAGCCTTTAACGCCATACACACCACCAATGCGGCCGACAATTAAAGGAATTTTATTTTGCTGCAGTAAAACTGACATCAATGCTGTTTTTACCTAAATACAAAATTGCCTAAACAATTTTAACACCTTATAGAGCTAAGTTGCTTCTGATGTATTATCCTTAATTAATCTTGCAACTCTGTCAGAAGTTTGAGCCCCTTGCGACACCCAGTAATTTATGCGCTCGATATCAAGTTTCATCGATATATCCTGGCCTGTTGCCAAAGGATTATAAAAGCCAAGACGCTCAATCAATCGACCATCACGTTTATTACGGCTATCTGTTACCACAACATGGTAAAAAGGCTTCTTTTTAGCACCTGTTCTCGACAATCTTATTGTTACCATTCCTATGATGACCTCTCGCAAATTTACATTAAGCCCGTAAATATACATGGCTGAAAAAGGGCGCTATTGTACGTAAAAACCCCAAAAAAGAAAGCGGTAGGTCATTTTATGATTTTTTCTTCTTTAATGTTAGAAAAATCATAGGATAATAGAAAATTAATATTTAATCTTAACTATTAAGAGACTAACTTATCATATTGATTATTAAATAATTTATTCTATGAGTATATCAAACAAAAAAGAATTGCTGCGCGCAGAGCTCAAAAAAAAGCGTGCTTCCCTCACTAAAAAGCAACGTATAGAAAAAAGTGAAAAAATCGCATATTTTCTTCGCAAAAGTGACGAATTTAAACAATCAAATAACGTATTTTGCTATATCTCATACATGAATGAAGTTGAAACTAACTCATTAATTAATTTTATTCTTAAACAAGGCCTAACCCTATTTGTACCCAAAATTATCAATAACATGGAAATGAATGCTATCAAGCTTAATAGTCTGTCAGATTTGGAGCCGGATAATATTGGCATTTTAACACCTAAATCAGGTGAAATTTTATTAGAACCCATTGATATTGCTATCACCCCAGGTATTGGTTTTACAAAAACAGGAGATAGGCTTGGGTATGGACGTGGATATTATGATCGTTGGTTTTCGAAAAATTTAGTTAAAACGAAAGTTGGGATTGCCTTTGAAGAACAAATTGTGGAAAAATTACCGCTCGAAGAAACTGATATCCCCATGGATATACTAATAACTGAAAAATATGTAACGAATTTAAAGAATTAATTTAAAAATAGTTATCCTGATTCAAAACGTGTCAGCTCAATTGATAAAGTTCCTTTATCCAACGCAGCACTTTGGGTTCTTTCGAGTCTCTCCATTTTAACAAGACCTACCCCTGGAGAATACCAGTTAGTTTGCACAACATTAACTAATGTTAGGCCCACATAATTCCCTGCATTTTTATATGACGAACCTGTCATCTTAATTCTCATGCAGTTATTAAATTGCCCAGCTGGGACAACTACCGTATCATCCAATGACTCAATTTCTATTTCTAATGGCACCTTTGCAATAATTTTAAATTCTGTTTTTTGCGGTGGTCCAGTTTTTTTTAGTAACTTTGTTGTTGTTAATTGCTCCCATTTTGTATTAATTGCAAAAGGTTTAGGAATAACCAGTCGTTTATCTGAAATGAATTTAGGATCTAATACGCTACTATCTGAACTACCTAAATAATAAATGCCTTTTTCTAAAACTGAGTAATATAGAATCGTCCCATCAAGTGATTTTCGTAAAAAAACAGACTCGCCATTTAATTTATCAGAACCGATATTATGAAGTATATATTTTTGTTTTTTCAAGCCATCTCTAGTAGTTAATAAAACATTATAATGCCATTTTAAACCACTACTAAGCGGAAAGTAGGAGTACTCTTTATTTGAACAACTAGTGCATATAACTAAAAAAAATATTACCAAAGAATAATTAAGCATAGAGATATTTTTTTACAAATTTCGCTCCTTAATTAACTGGAGAATCAAAAACAAAAAAATAGGAAATTACTATTATTTCCGGATCAAAATATTTTGTGCATTATGATTAAATAGATATTCACTCATTAACAGCCTTCATGCTAAGTCTAACACGGCCTTGTTTATCAACCTCTAAAACTTTAACCTTAACAGTATCCCCTTCACTAAGTTTGTCACTAACATTTTCAACGCGTTCTTCAGAAATCTGTGAAATATGAACTAAACCATCTTTACCCGGAAGAATATTCACAAAAGCGCCAAAATCCATTAGTTTGGCAACACGCCCCTCATAAATCTTGCCTACTTCAATATCGGCTGTGATTTGTTCTACGCGTTTCATTGCTTCATCACCGGCTGCTTTATCTGTAGCAGCAATATTCACAGTGCCATCATCACTTATATCAATTGTTGCCCCGGTTTCCTCGGTTATCGCTCGTATTGTGGCGCCACCTTTACCAATTACGTCTCTAATCTTGTCTGGATGTATTTTAATAGTTGTTATGCGTGGCGCAAACTCAGACATCTCGTTTTTATGCGTAGAAAGAACTTCATTCATCTTGCTCAAGATATGTAATCGGCCTTGTTTGGCCTGATTTAAAGCAGTTTCCATGATCTCTTTTGTTATACCATCAATCTTTATATCCATTTGCAATGCAGTAATTCCTTTTTCTGATCCAGCCACTTTAAAATCCATATCGCCTAAATGATCTTCATCACCCATTATGTCAGAAAGAACAACAAATTTTTCCTTCTCCTTAATGAGCCCCATCGCAATACCTGCAACAGGCGCACTAAGTTCAACACCCGCGTCCATTAATGCTAAACTACTACCACATACCGATGCCATTGAGCTTGAGCCGTTAGATTCAGTAATTTCAGAAACAATTCGAATAGAATAAGGAAATTCTTCCATATTTGGCATTACCCCTAAGACACCTCTTTTAGCTAGGCGCCCATGACCAATCTCACGTCGTTTTGGTGTGCCAACACGGCCTGTTTCATTAACAGAAAATGGGGGGAAGTTATAATGAAAAATAAAAGGTTCTTTACGCTCTCCCTCTATAGCATCAATAATTTGCGAATCACGTTGTGTGCCTAATGTTGCAACAACTAAAGCCTGAGTTTCACCTCGAGTAAATAATGCTGAGCCATGTGTACGAGGCAAAATTCCTGTTTCCACTGTAATTGGACGAATAGTTTGCGAGTCTCGACCATCAATTCGATTTTCACCTGATAAAATACTGCTTCTGACAATATGACTTTCTAGTTTTTCAATTGATTCTATAATTTCTGAGGATGACCATTGCGGCTCTTCCTCGTTTGTCATTATTTCAATTACTTCATTTTTAATTTCGCTTATTCTCTCTTTACGTTCAAGTTTATCGTGAATAGTGTATGCTTCACGCAATAAATCAGTAGTATGTTTTTTTGTTCCGCTCTCAAGAAGTTCATCCTTTTCTGCGGCAACCCATTCCCAAGATTTGGCGCCAGCTTCTTTAACTAAGGCTTTAATATTATCAATTACGATTTGTAATTCCTGATGCCCAAACATCACTGCACCTAACATTATATCCTCTGGTAATTGCTTCGCTTCTGACTCAACCATCAAAACAGACGAATTAGTCCCAGCAACAACTAAATCTAATTCAGACTCATCAAGTTCTTTAAAAGATGGGTTTAATATATATTGGCCTTCTTTATAACCAACTCGAGCAGCGCCAATCGGCCCATTAAATGGGGCGCCTGTTAGAGAAAGGGATGCAGATGCGCCAATAATTGCAGGTATATCTGGATCAACGCATGGATCAAGTGACATTACATTTGCAATAATTTGAATTTCATTTTTAAATTCTTTTGGAAAGAGTGGGCGAATGGGTCTATCAATTAATCGGCATGTAAGGGTTTCTTTTTCTGAAGGTCTGCCTTCTCGTTTAAAAAAACCGCCTGGTATTTTACCAGCGGCATATGTTTTTTCTTGATAATCAACTGTTAAAGGAAAAAAGTCTTGTCCTTCTCTTGCATTTTTCTTGGCAACACAACTAACAAGCACAACAGTATCACCCATAGAAACCATTACTGCTCCGGTTGCTTGTCTGGCAATTTTGCCTGTTTCTATAGTTACTTTTTGACTACCAAATTGAAATTCTTTTTTTACTACGCTCATGAATGATTCCTAAAGTTATAAATTATTTATAATTTGAAGTGAAATATTAAGTTTTATACAAACAAATCAAAACCCGCGATTACGCGGGTTTTTTGGTATTATTTTCTCGTCGGTAATTGTCTGGAAGAATATTATTTTCGTAATCCTAGGCGTGTTATCAAGTCACGATAACGACCAATGTCTTTATTTTTTAAATAATCAAGTAATTTACGTCGCTGATTGACCATGCGTAACAAACCTTGTCTTGAATGATGATCTTTATTATGTTCTTTGAAATGATCTGAAAGATCTGTAATACGCGACGTTAGTAATGCCACTTGCACTTCGGGAGAACCAGTATCGCTTACGCTCAACTGATAATCCTTAACAATACCTGATTTCTGCTCATGACTTAATGGCATAATTTAAAGCTCCTACAATTCTGTTGCTCATGTATGATTTGGCGCGTATTTTACCTGCGCATATTAAGCGTAACAAGTGAAAGATTTAAGCGAAAAAAACAATTCTAAAAAAATTTATTATCCTATATTAATCAGTCGTTTAGGAGAAATTTTTCCATCTTCCGTTACCTCGCCCAAACCAATAAATTGCTGAGAACTATTATAGATCCTTAATTGCCCTGATTTAGGTAACCCTGAAGTTGTCACTGATTGGCCAAGGGAAAGGTAATATGCTGCTTCATCTGCGAGTCTTATTTTTGGAATATCTTTCAATGCCGCATCCATTGGTAATAATAAATTATAAAGCGCCTGTTGTCCTTTCTCAGCAATATATTCAATTTTTTTTAGTGATATAGAGTCTAACTGATGAAACGGGCCAGATTCTAATCTAAGTAATGTCAAGACATGCGCACCACAACCTATTTCTTCACCAATATCTTCAACGAGTGTTCTAATGTAAGTACCCTTTGTGCAAAATACTTCAATATCAAAACAATCGCTGAATACATCAAACAATTCTATGTTGTAAATTGTTACATTTCTAGCCTTCCGTTCAACCTCAATACCATTGTAGGCGAGTTTATATAAACGTTCCCCATTATGCTTTAGAGCGGAAAACATAGGTGGTATCTGTTGAATATTGCCGATAAAGTTTTCAAAAATTTCTGTCAGTTTTATTTTTGTTATTTTTGGGATTGGCTTAGCAGAGAGCATATCTCCTTTTGCATCTCCAGTTGTCGTTGTCTCACCTAATTTACATCGCACACGATATTTCTTGTTTGAATTTAAAAGATACCCGCACACTTTTGTTGCTTCGCCAAAACAAATTGGCAATAATCCTGTGGCAGGCACATCTAGACTACCTGTATGCCCCGCTTTTTTTGCGTTATATATACGCTTAACATGCTGAAGCGAACTATTTGAACTTATACCGGCAGGCTTATCTAACAGAAGAATACCATTTACATCATCACGAATTCTTTTTTTCTGTTTTTTCATTTTTTATTTTTTGACGAAAACTTTCTTTACTCCCAATAGATTCAATAATACTACTAAGTCGTTGCCCGCGCTCAATAGAATTATCGTATTTAAAATATATAGAGGGCACAGTTTTTGATGTTAATAACTGAGAAATCTCATGCCGAAAATAACCAGCATGTTGATTAAGTTCGGCAGTAAGTTCTGAATTAGATTCTTTCTGATTCAAGCCGGTGAAATAGATAGTAGAATTCTTTAGATCTGATGATACATCAACATTGGTTAGAGTTATTAGTCCAAACTGACTTAAAGGAAATTTTTCTTGTATCAAAATAGCTAACTCTTCTTTAATAAGCTGCGCTACCCTACGATTACGGCCAAACTCTCTTGGCATAAATTTCAATAATCAAATTTTTCGTGCAACACTAATTCGTTCAAACACTTCAATCTGATCGCCCTCTTTTACATCATTATAATTCTTCACACCAATACCACAATCCATACCGGATTTAACTTCATTCGCATCATCTTTAAAGCGGCGTAATGATTCTAGTTCGCCCTCATATATAACTATATTATCACGTAAAACTCTAATTGGATTATTGCGCTTAATAAATCCTGTCGTAACCATGCAACCGGCTATATCACCAAACTTTGGAGATCGAAATATTTCTCTAACCTCTGCAACACCGATAATTTGTTCTCGAATTTCTGGTGTTAGTAAACCACTAAGAGCTGCTTTAACATCATCAATGACATCATAAATTATACTATAATAGCGAATATCAATCCCTTCGGCGTCAGCTAGCTTACGGGCGCTTGCATCTGCTCGAACATTAAAACCAATAACAATGCCGGTAGACGCCATTGCAAGATTAATATCAGACTCTGTAATCCCTCCAACACCACTATTAATAATACTTACTTTAACTTCATCATTACTTAGTCTTAACACTGCATCAACTAAAGCTTCTGATGATCCTTGAACATCTGCTTTAATAAGAATATTTAGTGGAACAATTTTACCCTCTTCCATCTGGCTCATAACATTTTCGAGTTTCATGGCTTGTTGTGCAGCTATTTTTGACTCGCGATGTCTTCCTTGTCTTAAAAGAGTAATTTCACGGGCCTTTTTTTCATCAGGTACAACTATAACTTCGTCGCCAGCATTTGGTGTACCAGAAAGCCCTAGCACTTCTAAAGGAGTCGATGGTCCTGCTGAGACAATATTCTTGCCGCTATCACTGACTAATCCTCTAATGCGTCCAAATTCTTGCCCGCTTATAATGATATCCCCTTTTTTAAGTGTTCCACTCTGTACTAGGATAGTTGCAATTGGTCCACGGCCTTTATCTAATCGAGACTCAATAACTACTCCTGAGGCAGGGCCTGTTTCAATAGCTTTTAACTCAAGCATTTCTGATTGCAATAAAATACTATCTAATAATTTGTCTATGCCTTCACCGGTTAGAGCAGAGACATGGACAAAAATTGTATCTCCTCCCCATTCTTCTGGAATAACTTCATGATTTGCTAATTCTTGTTTGACCCGCTCTGGATCGGCATTTTCTTTATCAATTTTATTAACAGCAATAATAATTGGAACCTTAGCAGCTTTTGCGTGAGTAATAGCTTCTTCGGTTTGCGGCATAACTCCATCCTCGGCAGCTACGACGATAATGACTATGTCTGTTGCCTTAGTTCCCCTTGCTCGCATAGCAGTGAAAGCCTCATGCCCAGGCGTATCTAAAAAGCTAATATCGCCATTATCTGTTTGAACACGATACGCTCCTATATGCTGCGTAATTCCACCGGCTTCACCAGCGGCAACTTTTGTTCTACGAATATAATCAAGCAGCGAAGTTTTCCCGTGATCAACATGTCCCATTATTGTCACAACAGGCGCGCGTGATGTCTCCTCTCCGCCTTCTTGATTTGCTAATATAATTTTTTCTTCTAAAGCATTTTCATTTTGTAATTTTGGTTTATGGCCCATTTCCTCAACAACAATTGCTGCAGTCTCCTGATCTACTATTTGATTTATAGTAGTCATAGTTCCAAGACCCATCAGAATTTTTACCACTTCTGATCCTTTTACTGACATACGTTGCCCTAGTTCTGAAATCGAAATATTCTCAGGAATTTCAACTTCCCGTACGATTGGCGCCGTCGGTTTTTCGAATCCATGCTGTTTATTTGTTTGTTGTTGTATAATTGGTGTATGGCGTTTCTTTTTTCTTCGTCTACCTGTTACTGTAGTTGCAACATGTAATTCTTTGCGCTTATTATTAGTCCGATCTTTTCCCTTATTTTTTTCTTCATTACCAGTTGATTTCTTCATATCTATATCTGGTAAAATTTCGCTAACAGGATCTTTCGTTTTAATTGCTTGTGGTGCTAGTATTTCATCTTTAGCAACATCATCCTGCAATGCTGGTTCTTTTAAATTTTCTTCTGTGTGTTCAGAATTATTATCGATATTATTTTTTTCAGCTACTAATGTCTCATTTTCAACTGCTTCCTTTTCTGATATGACCTCATCAGGTTGTTTTGCTGCTATATTCAGTTGCTCATCATTTTTTAAATTCTGAGTAAGGTCGCTTCGTTTTGCATATGTTCGACGTTTTCGAAATTCGATACTGACGGTCTTTGATCGTGGTTTCGATCTGCCTTGATTTGCCACAGGAACTTTAAGCTCGCTTATAGTTTTACGTCTCAGAGTTATTTTACGTGGTCCATCACCACTATCTTTTCCGTGCTTCTTCCTTAAAAAGGATAATAATTCTGATTTCTCAACGTCTGTAATTACATCTTTGGCATTCTTGGTTGGCAATCCAGCCTCAACAAGTTGTTCTTGTATCCGCTCAACGGATACACCGACATCATTTGCAAATTCACCTATCGTAATATCAGGCATTAATTTGAACTCTCAGTTGTTTCTTCATTTTCAAACCAAGGTGCTCTCGCAGTCATTATTAATTCTCCAGCTCGTTCTTTATCCAAGCCTGAAATTACTAATAATTCATCAACAGATTGTTCAGCAAGATCTTCCATTGTGATAATGCCGATACTTGCGAGCTCATAAGCTAATGGTTTTTCCATTCCTTCCATACTAAGAAGATCTTCTGCTGGAGTTGCATCCCCTAATTTTTCTTCACTAGCAATAGCACTAGTCAACATAATGTCTTTAGCACGCTCTCGTAGGGCATTTACCAATTCATTGTCGAACTCTTCAATTTTCAACATTTCATTTTCAGGAACATAGGCAATTTCTTCTATACTGGAAAAACCTTCTTGCGCTAGAATAATTGCAACTTCTTCATCTACGTCAAGCTTTTCCTTAAACATTGTTTGAAGATCCTCTGATTCTTTCTCATTCTTTTCATTGGCCTGCTCAACTGACATAACATTTAGTTCCCAGCCAGTTAATTCACATGCAAGTTTAACGTTTTGTCCTCCGCGACCTATTGCTTGCGATAGGTTTTCCTCAGTAACCGCAACATCTATCACATGTTCATCCTCGTCAACCATAATTGATGAAACTTCTGCTGGCGCCATTGCGTTAATTACATACTGAGCGGGATTATCATCCCATAGAATAATATCAACACGCTCTCCTCCTAGCTCGTTTGAAACCGCCTGAACTCTTGAACCGCGCATGCCTACACATGCGCCAATTGGATCAATTCTTGGATCATTTGCTTTAACCGAGATTTTTGCTCTTGCGCCAGGATCTCTTGCTCCATTTATAATGTCTATCATTCCTTCATTTATCTCCGGAACTTCAATTTTAAATAATTCAATAAGAAGTTCAGGTGATGTACGACTCAAATACAATTGTGGGCCACGTGTAATTTCAAGTTTTATTTCCTTCAAGTAAGCCCGAATACGATCGCCCGGACGAATAGCTTCACGAGGAATTACTTCTTCTCGAGGAATAAAAGCTTCAGCATTTTTACCAAGGTCAATGATGATGCCATTTCGTTCTGTACGTTTGACAATACCGCTAACCATTTCACCGACTCGATCACCATAAGTATCAATTGCTCGCGCTCGTTCTGCTTCACGCACTTTTTGAACAATAACCTGTTTAGCTGCTTGTGCAGCAATTCGACCAAATTCAACTGATGCCATGGGTTCTTCTATAACTCCACCAATATCAATATCCACCAACACATCACCTTGTTTATGTTTTTCCTGAGCATCATTTAATGATATCTGTCGTGTTGGTGCTTCAATAGATTCGGGATCGTTACTTACAACTTCCCAACATCGAAATGTCTCATAATCACCAGTTTCTCGATCAATAGAAACTCTTACCTCTATATCTTCGCGATTACGTTTTTTTGATGCGCTCGCCAACGCTGCCTCGATAGCTTCAAAGATGACGCTTTTAGCAACATCCTTCTCAGTACTAACCGCATCAACAACCATTAATATTTCTTTATTCATTTTCTTTATAGTTTCACTAGTAAAATTTAAACTGTTAGACCAATTTTGCCTTATCAATTAATTCAGATGGTATTTTCTCGTTATTTTCGTCACACTTTATTATAATTCTCAAATTATCAACCGCTTCTAAAATACCAGTAATTTTCCTTTTTCCTCTATATTTTTCGCGTAATTTAATCATCACAATATGGCCAATGTGCTTTTTTAGTTGTTCATCAGTAAATAAGGGCCTATCAATACCTGGTGATGAAACCTCTAAATTATACTGCCCCTTAATTGGGTCTTTTACATCCAACAATCCTGTGAGCTGCTGACTTACCAAAACACAATCATCAATATTTACACCTTCAAATTTATCAATATAGACTCTCAATAGTGAAATACGGCCATTTTTTATTACCTCAATACCCAATAGCTCAAAGCCCATTGCGGTTATTTCTGGTTCAAATAAATTAAGTAAATTTTGATTCTGTATATGCATATCTCAAAAACAAAAAATGGGCACAAGGCCCACTTAAAAAACACTACTTAAATTAAACGTTGGCTAGTATAACTAGTTAATATTAGCTATGCCAATACTTAAATAATATAAAGAGTTTATTTGGTTTTGAAATCCAATAAAAAAAATTGAAGAATACTGGCAATGTAATCGAGAGCTATTTCAAAATAGTATAGCTGTTGAAAATTGGTAGCGGGGGCAGGATTTGAACCTGCGACCTTCGGGTTATGAGCCCTACGAGCTGCCAGACTGCTCCACCCCGCACCAGAGCTCGCGCATACTACAATGACATATT
>PVBE012809493.1_pt1 | contig 11220 bp, 10 predicted proteins | sample 1631181 | NCBI WGS metagenome assembly PVBE01 (sample SAMN08397723, study PRJNA350692) | Marine metagenome, whole genome shotgun sequencing project. | isolation source: water | place: Pacific Ocean | collected 2012-04 | reverse complement strand
GCAACTTGGTTCTTGAAGATCATCTCTGACTTCTTCATCTTTTTGATGGCGACCACCTCGCTCGTCTTCCTGTCTCAGCCGTTCGAGCATCTCGAGGTACTTGCCTTCGATCACTGGCCACGCGTAGTGCTCTTCGAAGTAGCGCCGACCCTGCTCGCCCAGGACACGGTTCAGGTGGCGGTCGCGATCGAGCACGCGCAGCGCCTCGGCAAACTCTTCGTAGCGCTCGTAGTAGAGTCCTCCGTTGCTGCGGATGCATTGCCCCCTGAGGACGTCGCAGTGACCGTTGACCACAACCGGCCGTCCGAGCGACCAGGCTTCCAGCGAGACCATCGAGAGGCTCTCGTAGTATGACGGCATGATCAGGAGGTCAGCCGCCGCGATCGCATCGAACTTGTCCTCGTCGGACAGGAACCCGAGATGGTGTACCCGCCTGCTGCGCGGCACGGCCATGATCGAGCGCCCGACGAGCACGAGGTCTAGGCCGTGGGGTTGGCGCGACGCGTAGCGTCCGAAGAAGTCGAACATCTCCTGGCACCCCTTGTTCTCGTCGACCCGCCCGACGTAGATCGCGAACCTCGACGTCAGGCCAAACTTCTGTCGGAAACGCTGAGGATCCGATCGTACCGGCACCTCGGACCCGACGCCGACGACAACTCCGGGGACCCCGACGTTCCCGGTGACGCTCGTGATCATGGCTTGCTCTTCGAGCGAGTTGTACATGATGGCACGTGCACCCCGAAAGATCGGGCCGAAGATGCTCAGTCCGATCGCGGGGTCACGCTCAGCCGTTGGCACCAGGATCGCGCGCGAGTTCACGTTGCGGATGCCATGAAACGAGTGGTGGTAGCGATAGGTGAAGAAGATGAAGTAATCGTAGGCCGTGTGGTGTGTGCGGATGTAGGCCACGAGATCCGTGCTGGCCGGGCCCTCGCTGTCCAGCCAGCGGAGCTCGTCGCGCACGGAGTGGGGATGCCCGAAGACCTTGAGTGAGCGGCGGCCGAATTCCTCGGGATCACGCTCGCGCCGCACCGGGAAGCGGCGTACGGCGAGGCCGCCCACGTGGTCGAGACCAGGTGGTAGCTCGTTGCGCCACGAGAGGTAGTCACGCGCGCAGGTCGTCAGTACCTCGACGTCGAGATGCTGCGAGAGGTGTTCGGCGACGTAGCGGGCGTGGAGCTCGGCCCCGCCGTTGATGTCGGGGCCGTAGCGCTGGATGACGACGGCGACCTTCACGGCTCGGATTGACCTGCATCCGGGGCGGGAGTCGGTGGCGAACTCGCGTCCGCGGCGTCGGCCGAAGGCTCGTTGGAAGGCTTCGCGACTGCCTCGGTGGGAGGTCGGTTCTCTGACCCCGGACTGCGCCTCCGACTGCGCCGCCGGCGGCGACGGGGACGCGGCTCGTCGTCCCCGGTTCCGTCCGCCTGAACGGTGTGTCCCTGACCTCCGGCCGAGGAGGCGCGGGGAGTCGCGGTTGCACGGTACTGCACGATTCCTTCGAGGGCGTGCGCGCGCCGCTCGTCGAAGTCGAGCCGGCTGGAGAGAGATTCCACTCGCATGGTGAGGTTCTTACTCTCGATCTTCAGCCGCGTCAGCTCGACGACGAGGTTGTTCAGGACCTCGTACTTCAGCGCCACCTGGCCGGCTATCCGGTCGTTGATCTTGCTCTGCATGTGGAGCACGTGGATCACCACGTTGGGGTTGAAGAACAGCTTCAGGACAGGGTTCAAGATCCGACGGATGCGCACGATGAGGCGTCCCACCAGGCTGGGAGACGAGGCGTAGATGGAACTGTCCTCGAAAGCGTAATTCTGCTCGTGGTCGGGCACCACTTGCAGCTGGCGATAGTGTTCGACGAGGTCGGATCGAACCGTGCCAGGGTCGAGGAACTTCTCGAGAGTCGCGGTCGCGATGTGGCGGATCTCGTCCTCGGTGTAGTCGACACCCCGCTTCTCTCGGATACGGGCTCGAATCCGGTGCATGATCTCTTCGACGTCGATGGCCTCTGAGCGAACGTTGAACTCTGCCATAGGTTGTGTCACCGAGCTGGACCGACCGCACGGCGGTGCGCGCGCCCGAAGGCAGCGATCAGTCGTATCTCTGGAATAGTTGGCCCCATCCGGTCCGCATGAAGGCGCGAATCCTCGACTGCCCGACCGTAGGATACCAGAGCCAGTCGTGATACACGTTCGAGGCGAACGGCGCCCACACGACGAGCGGTGAGTGGAGCAGCAGGCGCTCGAGTGGCTGCAGCCAGCCCTTGCGGATGAGCTGATCACCCCAGATGACCAGGGACTTCCGCGTGCTGAAGCCGAAGTCTACCCCCGAGACGTCCTCGCCCACGACTTGGACGTCCTTGAGGTCGGCTACGCCCAGCCCACGCTCGTGCGCCATCCTGAGAAAGGGAATGGACATGGGATCGAAGCCCATCATGCGCGCGGCGAGAGCATCGATAGCCACGGAATCGGCCGAAGCCAGGATGAAATCGTGGATCTTCGGCACCATCGTTCTCGGGCCGGCCCCGTCCCCACACACGGTACCGTCCATCACGGTGAAGACCGCCGGATGCAGCTCACGCTGCATGTAGAGAAGATCGACCAGCACCTCGTGCATGTATTTGTGCGCGTAGTGTCGGACCTCTTTGAGGAGCCCCCCGAACGAGTTCTTGACCGCGCCCGTGGTCACGGCGTGCCCGTGCGTCTTGACCGTGGGCAGGTGGACGATTTGCTTGCCTGGGTACAGCGTTGGGATCTCGATACCCTCGGGGAAGATCTCGTTCAACTTCAGCAGTGGGCTCTTGAACTGATAGACCTGCCACTCGACTTCGGGCAGCGGAGTGAAGGTCAGGCCGTGGCGCCGTAGGGTGCCCTCCCAGCGGTTGTTGCGGCATCCTTGGCGTGGATTCGTGACGACGGTCTTGTTCTCGACGGGGATCAATCGCTCGGGCGAGAAGCCATCCGCGAGCAGCTTCGTCACGACTCCGTCGACCTGCCAGGGCTCGGACGAACACGCCGGGAAGTACTTGGTCCATGAGAGGTTGAGCTTGAGGAGCGTGTCCTGGCGGGGGTCGAGCGTCTCCCGATAGCCGGCGAGATCCATGAGCCGCGCGTAGTCCTCGACGACGCTGTCGGGTCTGGTCTTGACGACGGCAACGGTAGCCGACGTGACTCGGGTCGTGCCTGGCGGACGGGTCGCGGCCTCGGTGATGGTCGTCATGGTCAGCTTCCAAACGGGCGGTAGATGATGGCGATGAGGGCGAGGCCCCACAGGGCGACGCAGATCAGCAGCGGCCGGTCGTTGAGCAGCAGGTCCGATGGGTCGCCGCCGCGCTCCTTGTGGTGCACGAGGTACAGGTAGCGGAAGATCCCGTAGAGGGGGAATGGCACCGTCAGTCCCAGCCAGTCGGTCTGGAACTTGGCGATGGTTTCCTCGCTGATTGTATAAAACGTGTAGGCGATCAGCGTCGAAGCGGTCACGACCGAGATCATCTGGTCCAGCAGGTAGGGGTTGTAGTCGTCGAGTGCGGGCCTGTGCCCGGGTGCGTTGTCTGCCAGCAGCACGACCTCGTGGCGCCGCTTGCTGAGGGCCAGGAACAGCGCCAGGAGGGTCGTGCACACCAGCAGCCAATGGCTGAAGGGGACGCCGATCACCACCGCTCCGCCGACGGCGCGCAAGACGAACCCCATCGAGATGGTCAAGACGTCGAGAATGACGAGGTGCTTGAGCCACACCGAGTACAGACCGAGCAGTACCGTGTAGCTGCCCGCGACCACGGCGAACGCTGGGCCGAGCCAGAGCGCTGCGGCGAGCGCGAGCGCCCCGATGACGGCGGCCGCGGCGACCGCCGTGCGCACCGGCAGGCGGCCCGTGGCTATCGGTCGATGGGCCTTGAGCGGATGGTGGCGGTCCGCCTCGCGATCTGCGACGTCGTTCATGAGGTAGATGATTCCCGACAGGCCACAAAACACGAAAAAGCCGGCCATCGCCCGCAGGCATGCAACCGGGTTGAAGAGTTGCTGTCCGAAGACGAGGCCGGCGAATATGAGGAGATTCTTCGTCCACTGCCCCGGGCGCAGCGAGAGCAGCAGGTCTGATGCGATCGACCGGGTCCGCGCCTGACTTGGCAGCGAGGTGCCGGGAGTCGCGGCGTGGGGAAGAGGACTACGCGCCATGTGGGGCGCCACGGGCGGGCTCGGTCAGCTGGAGAAGCTGCTTATGGCCTCCTGTTCGGAATCGAACGTTTCGAATACCGCCAGCAGCTTCGTAATCGACAGCAGGTCTCGGATGCGCTTGGTGAGCTTGAGCAGCTTCAACTGGCCTCCCTGCCGGCTCACCGTCGTGTACGTACGCACGAACTCGCCGAGTCCCGCACTGTCCATGTAGGGAACGGCTTCGAGATTCAACACCACACGATGACGTTCAGCGAGGATGAGGGCGTTGATCTTGTCCTTGAGTAGCTCGTCACCCTCACCCAGGGTGATCTTGCCCTTGAGGTCGAGAATCGTGACGTCTCCAGCCGTTCTCTCCTCGATCTCCATCGAATCTCCTCCCGCCGCCGCGTACGCGAGGTCTCTGGCCTACGCCCGGACGGACACAGACCCCGCTACTCCATCTCCCGGCGCTGCTTCTTACGCGTCCGCTTGAGCGCGAGCGCCTGCTTGGTACGACGCTTGTCGCCGGGCTTCAGATAGTAGGAGTGCTTCTTGATGTCCTTGATGATGTCTTCCTGCTGGACCTTCCGCTTGAAACGGCGGAGCGCGCTCTCAATCGACTCGCCATCCTGAACCTTGACCTCAGCCAACCTTGTGTTCACCCCCTCGCGCGCCGCCCTCAAGAAGCACGGCGTCTTGTACGACCCTAGAATATGCTAGGCTATCACACGCATACCCGATTTCTAGGTAGAAAACCGAGAGGAATCGGCTCGCGGCCGGTCTCCTCGCGACATACCGCACTCTCGATCACCGATCCAGGAGCTCGGGCCGGCCGGCGTGTCTAGGCCGAGCTTACGCTGGCGAAAGTATACCGAAAATGAGAGTCCTCGTCGTCGGTGGCGGTGGCCGGGAGCATGCGCTCGTCTGGAAGCTCGCCGGCGAGCGCGATGTTGCGGAGGTGGTGTGCACGCCGGGCAACGCCGGCATCGCGGCCCTCGCGCGCTGTGTCGACGGCGAAGCGAGCGATCCGGTGTTTCTGTTGGACCTGGCGAATCGCGAGCAGGTCGACTTCACGGTCGTCGGTCCCGAGCAGCCCTTGGCCGATGGTGTCGCAGACCGCTTCGCCGCCGCCGGCCGCTTGCTCCTGGGACCAACCCGGGCGGCTGCGCGGCTCGAGTCCAGTAAGGCCTACGCGAAGGAGTTCATGACACGACACGGCGTCCCGACTGCGGGCTATCGGATCTGCAGGGACGCCGAGGCCGCGCTGGATCTGCTGCGACGCGGCGAGTTCGGGTTGCCGGTGGTCATCAAGGCGGATGGCCTCGCCGCTGGCAAGGGGGTAGTCGTGGCGAACGAGCTCCCGGCCGCCGAGCAGGCTGTCCAGAGGGCGATGCGGGACCGGCGCTTCGGTGATGCGGGTGCCACCGTGGTGATCGAGGAGCACCTCTCGGGAGAGGAGGCGTCCTTCTTCGCGTTGTGCGATGGTCGACGCGCGCTGCCGTTCCCATCCGCCCAGGACCACAAACGGGCCTTCGACGGGGATCAGGGGCCGAATACTGGGGGCATGGGAGCGTTCGCTCCGAGTCCGTTGATCACGCCCGAGGTGGAGCGCCAGATCCTGGCTCGAATCGTCGAGCCCGTGCTCTCGGGCTTGCGCGCGGAGGGCCAGGAGTATCGTGGCTTCCTCTACGTTGGGCTGATGCTGACATCTGATGGGCCCCAGGTCATCGAGTTCAACGTACGCCTGGGCGACCCGGAGGCGCAGGTGGTGTTGCCGATGCTCCAGACGAACCTCTTGCCGCTCCTCGGCGCCGCCGCTTCCGGACGCTTGGATGCGACCCCGTCTGCCGGCTTTGGCACAGACCCACACGTCGGCGTCGTGGTCGCTTCGGGCGGTTATCCTGGCAGCTATGAAGTGGGACGGCCCATCAGCGGCCTCGCCGCGGCCGAGCAGCAGGCCGGCGTGCTACTGTTCCATGCTGGCACTGCGAACCGAGACGGCCGTGTCGTCACCAGCGGCGGCCGCGTGCTGACCGTTGTCGCCCGCGGGACGAGCTATCGTGAGGCGATCTCACGGGCCTATGCAGCGGTGGATGTCATCTCGTTCGAAGGGGGGCGCGTTCGACGCGACATCGGTCGAAAGGCGATCGTCGCTGGGTAGGCTACCCGCCGACGGCGGGGGCGGTCACCCGCAGGCTGCGAGGGAGTGGGTATGGATCGCGTTCAGGTCTTGATTCTCATCGGTTCGGATTCGGATGCCCCCGTCATGCAGGGAGCGGTGCAGGTGCTCGGCGAGCTGGGCGTTACGTGCGAGATGACCGTGGCCTCGGCACACCGATCGCCCGAGCGGGTCCGTCACCTCGTGGAGTCGGCGCCGAGCCGCGGAGTGCGTGTGTTCATCGTGGGTGCCGGCGCCGCGGCCCATCTGGCTGGCGTCGTCGCGGCGCACACGACGAGCCCTGTCATCGGCGTGCCGATCGATTCATCGGCGCTGAAGGGGCTAGATGCGCTCCTGTCCACCGTGCAGATGCCGCCGGGTGTTCCGGTCGCGACGGTCTCGGTCGGCAAGCCTGGCGGAACGAACGCCGGTATCTTGGCGGCGCAGATCCTTGGAGTCGCTGACCGTGAGATGGTACGGCGCCTGGAGGGCTACAAACGCGCCTTGGCCGACAAGGTCGAGGACGCAGCGAGGCGGGTCGAGGCGGCTCGATGAGATACGCGGTCGTCACCTTCGGGTGCCGTGTGAACCAGGGAGATTCGCTGCGGCTCGCCGAGCGGTTTGGGGCCGAGGGCGCGGTTCCCTCCGCGGCGGAGACGGCCGACGTCGTCGTCGTCAACACCTGTTCGGTCACAGCGGCCGCCGATCAGGCTGCTCGGCAGGCCATCCGGCGCATCGCCCGGACGAACCCGTCGGCCAGGGTCGTCGTGACGGGGTGCTACGCCTCGCGCCGTCCCGATGAGGTCGGTCGACTCCCTGGGGTCCTGCGCGTCGTCGGCAACGACCGTAAGGAGCAGCTGCTGGCCGACGCGGCGTCAGAGCTGGCGCTTTCGAGCGCGGACCGGTACGCTGGCGGGGACGGGGCGTGCGGGGCTCCGTTGCCCCCAGCCGAGTCGGGTCGAACGGCCTACACCCTCGGGGTCCAGACTGGCTGTGACGAGGTGTGTGCCTACTGCATCATCCCTTCGACACGCGGTCCTGGGCGCAGCGCGCCGCCGGCCGAGGTCGTCGGTCGGATAGCCCGCGCGGTACGGGTGGGCTTCAAGGAGGTCGTGATTACCGGTGTGCATCTGGGGTCCTATGGACGCGATCTCCAGCCGCGCTCGTCGCTGCTGGAGCTCCTGCGCTTGTTGGACCGACTGCCCGATCGGGTCCGGTATCGCCTCAGCTCGCTCGAGCCTGCGGATTGCACCCCCGCGATCGTCGACCTCGTGGCCGCCAGCGGTCGCTTCGCTCCGCATTTCCACCTGCCGCTGCAGCACGCGAGCGACAGGATCCTGCGGGCCATGAGCCGCCCCTACCGTCTGCGGAACTATCGACGTCTGGTAGACCACGTTCGACGGTGTCTGCCAGATGCCTCGATTGGCGCCGATGTCATCGTCGGCTTTCCGGGAGAGACGGAGGACGATCTTGCGCTGACCCTCCGGTACCTCGCGGAGTCACCGTTGACCTACCTGCACGTCTTTCCCTACTCGGATCGGCCGGGAACGAGCGCCTCCGCCCTCGGAGGGAAGGTGTCTGCGCCGGCGATCCGACAGCGCGCACGGGCCGTGAGGGACGTCGGCACGGAGCTGACCCGGCGTTTCCATCGAGCGCAGGTCGGAACGGTGCGACGTGCGCTCACGCTGGAAGGGGGCGCCTTCGCCCTGACGGACAACTACCTGAAGGTCAGAGTCGCGCGACGCGCCCGCGGTAACGAGTGGGTTCGTGTGCGAATCACGAGGGCCGCCGGCGCCCCAGAGGGGACGGTCGTTGCTGTTGAGGGGAGGGACGCCGGCCTCCCTGCATGAGGGCCGCGGCCCGTTGGGCTGGCGACGGCGCCCCACCCTCGACGATGAGCTGCCCGCAGGCCGCCCGGATGTCGCGTCCGCGGCTCTTCCTCACCGATACCGTGAGGTGCCCACGCGCGAGCACCTCGGCGAAGCGATCGATCTGGGCCTCGCTCGGACGCTCGAACGGGATGCCGGTGGCTGCGTTGAGCGGGATGAGGTTCACCTTGGACCGGATCCCGCGCAGCAGGAGCACGAGTCGGTGCGCGTCAGCGACGCTGTCGTTGACGCCAGAGAGCAACACGTACTCGAAGGTGATTCGGGCCCGCCGTTTCAGGGGAAATCGGCGACAGGCTTCGATGATGTCGCCGAGACCGTGCTTGCGGCTCGGGGGCACCAGGCGCTGGCGTGCTGCCTCGGTCGTGGCGTGGAGCGAGATGGCCAGGTTGGGCATCAGGGGCTCGATGGCGAGTCGATCGAGGGCGTCCACCAGTCCAACCGTGGACAGCGTGATTCGCCGTGGCGATATCGCCAAGCCCTCCTGGGCAGAGAGCAGTCGCAGTGCCTTCATCGTCGCGTCGTAGTTGTGGAGTGGCTCTCCCATGCCCATCAGGACGATGTTGAACCGGCGGTCGTGTAGGCCCAGATCGGATGCGACGACGCGAACCTGGCCGGCGATCTCTCCGGCCGTCAGATGGCGCACTAGCCCCATTTTCGCCGTGAGACAGAAGGCACACCCCATCGCGCAGCCCACCTGCGTGGAGATGCAGAGAGTCTGACCCGGCGAGTCTGGAATGAAGACGGCCTCGATCAACCGACCATCACCGAGCTCCAGCAGAAACTTGATCGTGCCGTCGGCCGAGAGTTCCTTTCGCCGGAGCCGCGGCGTCGAGACCGCGATGTGGGTCGAGAGTTGCTCCCGAACCGGACCGGCGAGATCTGTCATGCTCGTGAAGTCGGACACGCCGTGACGGTAGACCCACCGGTAGATCTGTCGCGCGTGGTACCGCGCGATGCCGCGATGTTCGAGCTCCGACTCGAGCTCGACGACCTCCATCTCGGCGATGTCGAGCATGATCGTCTGGGCGGGCAGCGTGAGAGGCTCGCACGGGATGTCCGAACCTGCAAGATGCGTGATCCCGCCATCTTACCATGTGGGGCGACCCGCCACGCTGAACTGGCGGGGTAGCTCGTTGGTTGAAGTGTGGCCGAGATCCGTGATATGATAAATCTGTCCTGTTGGACGTAATTCCTTGAGCCGTAAGGAGTTGCGGAGCAACCCGCCCGACACACAGCCGGAAGGCTCCAGTTTCCCCACCGAGCATGATTGTCCGCGAGGTCTTCGATAACGGTCTTCGTCTCGTCACCGAGTCGATCCCACACGTCCGTTCGGTGAGCGTGGGGGCCTGGCTCAGTCGGGGGTCGCGGCACGAGGACGAGCACCACGGGGGCATCGCCCATTTCGTCGAGCACATGCTCTTCAAGGGGACGGCCACACGCTCCGCGGAGGACATCGCCCAGACCATCGATTCGATCGGCGGCCAGATGGATGCTTTCACCGCCAAGGAATACGGTGGCTACTACCTGAAGGTGCTCGACGAGCATCTGCCCTTGGCACTGGAGGTCGTCTCCGACATCCTGATCAATCCGGAGTTCTCCGACGTCGAGATCGAGCGTGAGAAGAAGGTCGTGCTCGAGGAGATCAAGATGGTCGAGGATACTCCTGACGATCTCGTGCACGAGTTGTTCGTGCAGCACTTCTGGGAGGGACACCCACTGGGCCGCCCGATCCTCGGTGCCAAGGAGTCGGTCGAGGGACTCAGTCGGCAGGAGCTTCTCGACTACTTCCGTGGGGCCTATACCGCCTCGAACCTCATCGTGGCCGCGGCGGGTAACCTCGAGCACGAGCACGTCCGGGACCTGGTGGGCGGGGTCTTCGCCGCCGTGCCCGCGACCGGTGAGCGTCCGGTGGATTGGGCCCCCACGGTCGTCCCGAAGATCGTTACCCGGACCAAAGACCTGGAGCAGGCCCACGTGTGCCTGGGCGCGAGCGGCTACCCTCAGGACCATCCCGACCGCTACGTTGCGTACGTGCTCAACACGGTATTGGGCGGGTCGATGAGCTCGCGCTTGTTCCAGAACATTCGGGAGAAACGGGGGTTGGCCTACGCCGTCTTCAGCGGTGTGAGCGCCTATCGAGATGCCGGCTCCTTGACCGTCTACGCCGGCTGTGCGAGTGAGACCATCGGTGAGGTGATCGACCTGATCATCGAGGAGCTGCGCGGGATGAAGCAGTCGGCGCCGGAGCCCGAGCTGCGTCGGGCCAAGGACCATCTCAAGGGCAGCTTGACGCTGAGCCTGGAGAACACCTCGAGCCGGATGTCTCACCTCGCCCGCCAGGAACTCTACTTCGACCGTCAGTTCAGCCTGGATGAGGCGCTCGACGGGATCGAGCGGGTGACGAGCGGCGACGTCGAACGAGTTTCCCGCGACCTCTTCGCCGGTCGGCCCTTGACCCTCACCGTGCTGGGTCCCGAATCGGAGCTCGATGTGCCGTCCGAGCGTCTCGACTTGGGCTAGTGGCCTGTGGGTGAAAGTCCTGCGTTGCACCAGGGTCCGTGGGTGTGGCGCCTGGCTCGGGCGGGTCCAGCGAACGTGTCGGGGTGGTGTGAACGCGAAGCCACGCAACCAGCCGGGATGCCGCGCCGGCCGGGTGCCGTTGGGCGTGTAGCGCGGTCAGCTCGAGCGGGAGCTCAGCTATCAGCGTTCAGCTGACGGTCCTCGGCAGTGGCAGCGGCGGGAACGCGACGCTCGTCGCATACGGCCGCGAGCGAGTGCTCATCGACGCGGGTCTGTCGTACGCCCAGGTGGTGCGTCGGCTGGGGTGCTTGAGCGTCGAGCCCGCCTCGATTCGGGCGATTCTCGTCACGCACCCTCACTCCGATCACGTGCAGGGCGCGGCTCTGTTTGCGCGCCGTCATGGCACGGTGGTCTACGCGACCGCCGCGACGCTCGCGTGGTGGCAGCCACGTCTCGGGGAGAACGGTGCCCCGGTCGTACTTCAGCCTGGTCGCCGCACGAG
>PVBE012126297.1_pt1 | contig 11220 bp, 8 predicted proteins | sample 1631181 | NCBI WGS metagenome assembly PVBE01 (sample SAMN08397723, study PRJNA350692) | Marine metagenome, whole genome shotgun sequencing project. | isolation source: water | place: Pacific Ocean | collected 2012-04 | reverse complement strand
GATGGGCGCCTCACCGATTCTCGTCGACGACAAGGTTGTCCTCGTCTGCGATCAGAGCACGGGCTCGTACGTCGTCGCGCTGGACAAGCGAGACGGGACCGTGCGGTGGCGAACCGAACGTCCCGAGGCACGCAGCGGACACTCCACGCCCGTCCTCTACACGGCCTCCGACGGCGAGACGCAGATCATCGTACCCGGATCGTTCCTGTTGACGGCCTACGCGGCCGACTCGGGGGAAAAGCGCTGGTGGGTACGTGGCCTGTCCTTCGAGCTGAAGTCGGTACCCGTGCTCGAGGGTGACACCGTCTACATCAACGGCTTCGGTGCGCCAGACAATCAACCAGGTCGGCAGATCCCGGTCCCACCCGTCGAGGCGGTGTTCGCGGCCCAGGACGCAAACGGCGATGGGCGTCTCTCGGTCGACGAGCTACCGGATCAGCGGAGCCGGTCCTATACCCGATTCATCGACCTGGACCAGGACGGCTCCATCGACACCGTCGAGTGGAACTACTTTCGCGCCCTGTCGGCGTCGGAGAACGGTCTGCTCGCCATCCGGGCGGGTGGCCGCGGTGACGTGACCGACACGAACGTCCGCTGGCGCTATCACCGGGCGGTGCCCCAGCTGCCTTCGCCGCTGCTGTACGGCGAGGCGCTCTACATGGTCAACGACGGCGGGATCGTCACCTCGCTCGATCCCGAGACCGGCGAGCGGATCAAGCAGGGCCGACTGCATGGCGCGGTCGACCGTTACTACGCCTCACCCGTCGCGGCCGACGGCAAGATCTGGATGGTCAGCGAGTCGGGGAAGGTCGTGGTGCTCGAGCCGAACGGAAGCCTCGACGTGCTGCGAATCAACGACCTCGAGGAGGACTGCTACGCCACGCCCGCGATCGTGGACGATCGGATCTACATTCGCACCGTCAGCACGCTCTACGCCTTCGGGAGCTAGCCAGTTTGAGCGTGGTGCGGAACCCCGTCCGCCGGGCAAACCGTGAAGGCGGCCAGCCTCTAGCAGCCCGTGGTGAAAGTCCTGCGTCGCACCAAGACCCGCCGTGGGAGATGCCGCGTTCGGCCTGGGCGAGGCGCAACGAGCGAAGATGCCGGGAGTATTTGACCCGCCGTGAGCAACGCCTAGCGCGGCAGGAGCCGGGATGCGGCGCCGGTCGGCTGCAGCAGGACTTTTGCCACGGGCTGCTAGGGCTCGTGCAGGCCCGGCCGGTGCGCGGGGGGAACGGATCGTGGAGCAGGTCGCGAAGGACAGCGGCATAGGGCTTTCGAGCACTCTCCAGATCGTCGCGCAGGCGCTGGCGCGCTATCTGCACGAGAGCCGACGAGGCGAAGGGCCGGTCGTCCCACTCCGGCCGATCGCGGAGCTCGGCCGCGAGCTGGGCCTCAGACACTGGATCGCGTCGGGCGGCATGGACGCCGCCGGACTCGAGGCCTTCGTCGAGCGCTACCTGGCGGGCACGACCCGCATGCACCACCCGGGCTACCTGGCGCACCAGGTCGCCGTCCCTCACGACGCGGCCGCCCTCGCGGACCTGATCCACGGCGTGACCAACAACCCGATGGCCATCTACGAGATGGGCCCCACGGCCGTGGCGACCGAGCTGGCGGTGTTGGATTGGATGCTCGAGCTGGTGGGCTGGCCGCCAGCCGTGTGGCCCGGGGACGGCCCGAACGACCGACCGCACGGCGCCGGCGTCCTGACGCACGGTGGATCGCTGGCCAACCTGACCGCGCTGCTGGCCGCGCGCGCACGCGCCGCGCCCGACGCCTGGGACCGAGGCGTGCCCACGGATCTGGTCGTCCTTGCGCCGCGGCCCGCGCACTACTCGATCGCGCGCGCCGCGGCGATCCTGGGCCTGGGCAGCGAGGCGCTCCGACCGGTCGCCGTCGACGACCGTGAGGTCGTCATGCCGGATCGCCTACCGGAGCTCTACCGGGAGGTGACGGACGAGGGTCGCCGCGTCATGGCGGTCGTGGCCAACGCGTGCGCCACGTCGACCGGCCTGTTCGACCCTCTCGAAGAGGTCGGACACTTTTGTCGGGAGCACGGACTCTGGTTTCACGTGGACGGCGCCCACGGTGCTTCCTTTCTGGCGTCGCGCCGCGAACGTCACCGTCTACGCGGGGTGGAGCTGGCCGACTCGCTCACCTGGGACGCGCACAAGATGCTGCGTACCTCCACCCTGTGCACCGCCGTCCTGTTCCGCGACGCACGCGCGTGCGACGGGGCCTTCCAGGAAGAGGCGAGCTACCTCTTCTACGGCGACAACGTGTACGGCGTGGACCTGATCCACCGAACGATCGAGTGCACCAAGGCCGCCCTCGGGCTCAAGCTCTTCCTCGTGCTGGCCGCGCTCGGAGAGGAAGGCATCGCCACCTACATCGACGAGCAGGTGGACAAGACCCGCCGGTTCGCCGAGCTCATCGCGGCGCGTCCCGGATTCACCTGCCCGTACACGCCGGAGGCCAACGTCCTCTGCTTCCGGTACGGCACCGATGATGCCCTGCAGGTCCGCATCCGGGACGTGCTGATGCAGCGCGGACAGCATCACCTCAGCTCCACCGAGGTCAGCGGCCACCGCTACCTGCGGCTGGCCGTCATGAACCCGTCCACGGACGAGGCCCACGTGAGTGCCCTGCTCGACGCGATCGAGTCGGCCGCGGCCTCCCCGGAACACCGTCGGACAAAACGATGACCGATCCGAGCCCGACGCCTGCGCGACGCCCGGAAGAGCCGGACGAATCGGTGCGGTACCGCTGCCCAACCTGCGGGGGCACCTTTCCATTGGGAACCCCACTCTGGCGATGTCCTCACGACAGGGACCCCCTCGACCTGACGCCGGGACCGGGGATCACGCCCGACGAGATCGACAGGAACGAACCGTCCCTCTGGCGCTACGCGGCAGCCCTGCGAGGCGCCCCGCGGCCGCCGACCACCCTCGGTGAGGGCTGGACCCCGCTGGTCGACAGTGCCTGGCACAACCGGACCGTGGGACTCAAGCTGGAGTCGCTCTCCCCCACCGGCTCGTTCAAGGACCGGGGCGCCGCGGTCATGATCGCCTACCTCCGCAGCATCGGTGTCCGGGCGATCGCCGAGGACTCGTCGGGAAACGCGGGCGCGGCGGTCGCGACCTATGCCGCCGCCAGCCAGCTGCCTTGCCGCATCTACGTCCCGGCCACGGCGTCCCCGGCGAAGATCCTGCAGATCGCGGCCAGCGGCGCCGAGGTGGTGCGCGTGGAGGGCTCCCGGCAAGAGGTCGCCGAAGCCGCGCGGCGGGAGGCCAAGAGCTTCTTCTACGCCAGCCACAACTGGCAAGCCCTGTTCCTGGAAGGGACCAAGACGCTGGCCTACGAGCTCTGGGAAGCCTCTGGATTTCGGGCGCCCGACAGCATCATCGTTCCGCTGGGCGGTGGGAGCAGTCTGCTGGGATGCTTCCTCGGATTCTCGGAGCTGCTGGCGCGCGGACAGATCACCCGGCTGCCCCGCCTCTTCGGTGCCCAGGCGCTGGCCTGCGCACCGATCCACACCGCCTGGAAGGCCGGTGCCAACGACCTTGTGAGGGCCGCCAGCCGGCCCACGATCGCCGAGGGCATCGCGCTGCCGCGGCCCGTCCGGGCCAAGGCCATCCTGCGTGCGGTACGCGTCTCGGGTGGCGGCACGGTCGCGGTCGAAGAAGAAGAGATCGGTCCGGCCGTGTCCCAGCTCGCACGGCAGGGATTCTTCGTGGAGCCGACCTCGGCGGTGGCGGCCGCCGGGCTGAGCCGTCTCTTCGACGCCGGCACGATCGGTCCAGACGAACGAACCGTCCTGGTCATCACCGGCCACGGTCTCAAGGCCGTGGGATCGATCGGCAGCTTGCTCGGTATAGGACAGTGATTCGCGAAACGCTTCCCGGACGGGACAACTCGAACTTACAACCTGCCCTTCGACACAGCCGGGTCACTCCGTCCTTGGAGGATCCGCGACGGAAGGGGGCGACGCGCTGGCCGGTACCGGGTTGGCCTCCAGGAGGACGGCGACCCACCGAAAGTCCTCGGTGTTCTCCAGGGCGATCTTGACGATCATCGTCAGGGGCACCGACAGCAGCATCCCGACCGGTCCCCACACCCACCCCCAGAACACCAGGGAGAGGAAGACGATGAGGGTGGAGAGTCCGAGGCGGCGTCCCATGAGGTAGGGCTCGATGAAGTTGGCGAGGACGACGTTGATCACCACGTATCCGACGGCCACGGCGATCGCTCGACCTGGCCCGAACTGCACCAGGGCGAGCAGGACCGGCGGCACGGCCGCCAGGATCGAGCCCAGGTTGGGGATGAAGTTGAGCAGGAAGGCCATGAGGCCCCAGAGCAGCGCGAACCCCAAGCCCAGCACCGACACCCAGATGCCGGCGAGCAGCCCGGTCGCCAGGCTGATGAGTGTCTTCATCGCCAGGTAGCGCTGGACCTGGCGGGCCATGGTGGTCAGGCGCTGCACGTGATCCGCACGATCCCCGAAAGCCGCACGCAGCTTGCGCGAGAAGCCGGCCGCCTCGAAGAGGATGAAGATCACGGTCAGCACCACGAGGAAGGTGTTCGACAACATGGTGGCCACGGCCCCCAGCGTGCTGCCCGCGAGGTCCACCACGCTGCCGGGGTTGACGAGCCGGAGCGTCTCGGCCCCACCCAGGGCGATGCCCCGCGCCTCCAACCAGACGAGCAACGTGCCGAACACCTCCTGGAGGCGGTCCCGGTAGGCCGGCGCCGCATCGGTGAACTGGTTGACCGAGCGCCCAACGACCAGAAACAGGATGGCCAGGACTGCCACGTCCAGGACGATCGTGCTCAGGACAGCCAAGGCCGTCGGGAAGCGGTTGCGCTGCAGCCACACCATCACCGGAAGGCTCAGGATGGCCAGGAGGAGAGAGATGAAGAGCGGCAGCAGGATGGGCGCCGCCGCCCGTAGCCCGGCAACCACCACCACGAAGCTGGCGGCCACGAGGAGAAACCGAGCGCCGGGACCTTGGGTTCTGGTCTCCTGTGCAATCATCTGAATCCCTTGCCCGCGATTATACCTGTCCCCGAATTCTGCCATTTGAGTACCGGATCCGTGGGAACGAAGGCACGTGCGGGCGAAGGTGATCGATTCGAACGGCCAGGTCGCGTGGACCCAGCCCGTCGTGGTGGGCGGCGGCCGGGGTGGGGCAATCAGGCGACCCGGCCGGCCTGCTGCGCCGTCGCGTTGGGCAGCGCGAGGACCATCTGGAGGTAGTCCCGCGTATGACGCGTGATGAGGAAGTTCCGCTTGACGTGGTGGTGACCGTTCTCCCCTAGGCGACCACACAGCGCCGGGTCGTCGAGCAGTCGAATCGCTCGAGCGGCGGCTTCTTCGGGCGAGCTCACCAGGAACCCCGTGAGCCCATCCCGGATCTGCAGCTTGATGCCTCCGACCGCACCCGCGATCACGGGCCTGCGCTTCCACAGCGCCTCGGCGACCGTGAGGCCGAAGCCCTCTTTGAGTGACTTCTGCATCACGATCGTCGACCCGCGTACCAGCGCATTGATCTCGAGGTCACTCGAGGGCGGGAGGACCAGCACGTGAATATCCGGGTCCCCGGCCACCGCCTCCATGACCTCCGCGAGCACCTCCTCGCCCTCGGGATCATCCTGCGCGGTACCGCCGGCGAGTACCAGCTGGCAATCGTGCACACGTCTGATGATCCGAAACGCCTCGACGACACCCACCGGATCCTTCAGTCGGTCGAACCGTGAGATCTGAGTCAAGACCGGACGCCGCCGATCGATGTGGAAACGCTCGAACACCTCTGCGACCTGCTCCGGTGGCAGGTCCCGGTTCTTGTCGCTCAGGGGATCGATGGAGGGCGGCACCATGAACTGCTGAATCGGGAGCGGCTTGGCGAACTCCTCACTCGAGAAGATCAAGGCGTCGTACTGGGACACGTAGCTACTCAGGAAGTCCCACACACGCTGGTCGGGCGCAGACACGTCGATGTGGCACCGCCAAACCCAGTGCCGGCCCAGCTCGCGCTTGCGTAGCACCAGGCCCGCGGGCTGGGGATCGTGCACGAGGATGACGTCGCCGGTGATCTCGATCTCGCGCAGGTTGCGGTCGGTCGTCTGGCTGAAGACGTGGAACATCTCGTCGGTCGTCGCGTTCTCGGTGCCATGCAACGCGTTGTGGAAGGCCTTGGTTGCGCGGAAGGAGTCCTCGTCGCTCTTGATGACGTCCCACGTGGCATCGACGCCGAGCGACTGGAGCAGCGGAACCATCCGCAGTAGGATCTCCGCGACACCACCCCCGAGAGGAGTCGAGTTCAGGTTCTGGAGACGCAGCGGCCCCACACGCTCGGCGACCGTCTGGAGCTCGTCCATCACCCTCGGGCCCACGACATCTCGGTACGCGGTCAAACTAGCGCTCATGGTGTATCCCCCGGGTCCGCTCGGGTCTGCCGCGTCGGCATCCCGCGGAGCCTCTGGTCGCTCCTAATCCAAGTTTCGTACCAGCTGACGAACCACACATCGCGGTCGGGCCCAGCCGCCCTGGCCCTGTCCGCATAATCGTCACGTCGACCACGGGGATGAGGACTGTCCCGTCCCACCGACCTCGGGCCGTGTTATCGGCCGGTCGGGGGTAGCCGAGCAGTGCCATGGTGTGAACCCAGAGGGGGAGATCGTCCTCCGGGTGGGACAGTCGTGAACCCTCGAACCGGAGCCCCCCATGGAGCGGGGCAGCCCTGGCGCGCCGGTATACTGAGGGCATGTCGAGACGCGCCTGGTACGGGTCGTGGCCGGTGGTGGTGGTGTCGGCTCTCGCCCTACCGCCGCTGGGACTCCTGCTACTGTGGATGCGCAGGGGCACCGGGCTGGGGATCAAGCTGGCCGGCTCACTCGCCATCCTGATCCTCATGGTGGGCTACCTCGGTGTCGCTTCGGGCTATCGCCTGCAAGTCGACGGCACGGGATGGCGACCGCGCTTCGCGATGCGCAGCCGCGAAGCCCACTACACGGCGCTGGAGCGAGATCGAGTGCGGCAGCGCCATCGCACGGCGACAGCGACGCCCCGACGCGCCGGTCGGGAGGAGATCACGCCGCCACGCGCGGCGCTGGACGCAAGCCCGGCGGTGGCGACGCCCGGCGCGCCCGCCCCCGGTACCGAGAGCGCCGAGTCGGAGGTACCTCGGTCGACGACCGCCGATCCGACGCCAGACGCCGCCCGGGCCTACTGGACAGACTTTCGGGGCCCCGAACGCGACGGACGCTACGACGAAGCGACCGTGCGCACTGCGTGGCCGTCCGACGGTCTGCCGCTGCTGTGGCGCCAGCCGGTGGGCGGGGGATACGCCTCGTTCGTGGCCGCCGACGGCAGGCTGTTCACCATCGAGCAGCGTCGGCACCAGGAGGTCCTGGCCGGCTACGACTTGGAGACCGGCCAGGAGCTCTGGACCGACGCGTGGGACTCCGATTTCAGAGAGTCCATGGGCGGAGACGGCCCGCGAGCAACGCCGACATGGGACGACGGTCGCCTCTACGGCCTCGGTGCGATGGGCGAGCTGCGGTGTCTCGACGCGGAGACCGGCCGCCTCTTGTGGCGGCGCGACATCCTGGCCGAGAACGGAGCCACCAACCTCACCTGGGCGATGGGGGCCGCCCCCTTGATCGTCGATGACATGGTCGTCGTCCTGCCCGGTGGCCCGAACGGACGATCGGTCGTGGCCTACGACAAGCTCAGCGGCACGCCGATCTGGACCGTGCTGGACGACCAGCAGGCCTATACCTCACCCATGCTCACGACCTTGGCGGGACAGCGTCAGATCCTCGTCGTGAGCGCGCACCGGGCGATGGGCCTCGGGACCGAGGACGGGTCGCTCCTCTGGGAGTATCCCTGGCAGACCACTTACGGGGCGAACGCCGCGCAGCCCGTGCTGCTCGGCCACGACCGCGTCTTCCTCTCCGCCGGCTACGGCCACGGCGCAGCCGTGTTCGAGGTCAGCCGCTCGAAGGACGGGTCCTCGGCCCGGACGATCTGGGAGAACATCCGGATGAAGAACAAGTTCACCAGCTCGATCCTGCACGAGGGATACCTCTATGGACTCGACGAGGCAATCCTGGCCTGCGTGGACGCCGAGACCGGCGAGCTGGCGTGGAAGGGTGGCCGCTACGGCTACGGACAGGTGGTGCTGGCCAGCGGACACCTCATCGTCCTCACCGAGAGCGGCGACGTCGTGCTGGTCAAGGCCACACCAGATGGCCACGAGGAGCTGGCCCGCTTCCCGGCGATCGACGGCAAGACCTGGAATCACCCGATCATCGCCGAGGGGCGACTGATCGTCCGCAACACCACCGAGATGGCCGCGTTCGACATCTCACTGGACGCATCCTAGAACGGACCAGCCCCCTGCGCTGCCTGATCCTGGCTTCGGTCTGGTTACTCGCGGCCCAGTCGGCACCGGCCCCGAGCACACCGTCGGTACCCCTGCTCGAGCTGGAGGCGCCGCCCGAGCTCGGGGCGATCGCGTCCCGCGTCGAAACCCTCGACCCAGATCGCCTGTCGGGCATCATGCGCCTCGTCGGCCTCGAGGCGCCGGGGCCCAAGATCCGCGTCGTGCTCGTCGGTCGGGACTCCGAGCTGTCCCGATCCACACCCCCGTGGATCGGCGGGCTGGCCTTCGGCGCGGACGGCACGATCGTGCTCTTCCCTGACCGGGCGCCGACGTATCCGGACGGCTCCCTGGAAGAGCTGCTGCATCACGAGGTGGCGCACGTCCTCATCGCGAGGGCGGCCGGGGGACGCCCGGTACCCCGTTGGTTCCACGAGGGCCTGGCGATGGTCGCGGAACGTACCTGGGGTCTGGAGGACCGCGCCCGGGCCACCGTCGCCGTGGTCGGGGGCGCCCGCGTCGGTCTCGACGAGCTCGACGAGCTCTTCGGCCGAGACAGGGCTAGCCGCACCCGCGCCTACGCCCTGTCCGGGGCGCTGGTACGGGACATGCTGCAGCAGCACGGCCCAACGACCGCCGCCGGCACGCTGGCAGGCATCGCGAGCGGCCTCGACTTCGACGATGCGTTCGCGCGCGCGACCGGCCTGCCCCTGCGCCTGGCCGAGGAGGCCTTCTGGCGGCGGACCGTGTGGACGCACTGGATTCCGATCCTGACGAGCACGGTGGTGCTGTGGATCGGTATCACGTTCCTCGCGCTGGTCGCGATCCGCAGACAGCGCCGGCGTCGCGCCGAGCTCAGACAGCGCTGGCACGAGGAGGAAGAGATAGCGGCCGCGCTCGCGCGAGCCGACGCCGACGCCGACGAGCCCCCGGAAACGATCCACTGACGGCCGACGTGTGCAGCGGTGCTAGACTGGGAGGATGTCGATCTTCAGCTTCCTCGGAGGGCCACCGCAGGACGAGACGTCACCCGAGACGGAGACCATCCGCAAGATCACGGAAGCACTCGACCGCCTCGAGCCCGACTACGCCCGCTATCTCGCCGGCTTCGCCTACATCCTTGGCCGCGTCGCGCACGCCGACTCCCACATCGCGCCAGAAGAGACGCGGGAGATGGAGCGTATCCTCGTCCAGCAGGGCGGGCTACCCGAGGAGCAGGCGATCATCGTCGTCCAAATGGCCAAGACGCAGAACGTCCTCTTCGGCAGTACGGAGAACTACCTGGTGACGCGGGAATTCGCCAAGCTGGCCAGCCGGGAGCAGAAGATGGCGCTGCTGCACTGCCTCTTCGCGGTCTCGTCGGTGGACGACGCGATCGAGGCGGTGGAGGACAACGAGATCAGGCGAGTCACCCAGGAGATCGGCTTGGCGCACCCCGATTTCATCGCCGTGCGAGCCATCTTCAGGCAACATCTCTCCGTGCTGCGTCCGACCTCGACACCGGATGCCGACACCTAGCTAGCTAGCCCCCCTTTCACGTCGGGGATTCGAACGCCACGCTGTCCACGATGTGCACGCCGTTCGCCAGGGTCTTGTGGATCGGACATCGTGAGGCCACCTGGGCCAGGCGCGTCCGCTGCGCGTCGTCGAACTGTCCGTGCAGCGTGACGCGGGACTGAATCTGCTCGATCCGCCCGCCCGCCAGATCGTCACAGTCCCGGCAGTCGTCGGCATGAACCCGGTCGAACTCCAACGTGATGTCGACGCCGGAAAGCGGAAGCCGTTTGTGGTTCGCGTACAGGCGCAACGTCACGGCCGTGCACGCCGCGAGCGCACCGAGGAGCTGCTCGTAGGGTGTCGGCCCCTGGTCGGTGCCCTGTGCGTCGAGCGGCTCGTCGACGTACCAGGTGAAGTGCCTGGCTGCCACCGACACGCGTGTTCCGTCCCTCAACGAAGCGGTCACGATCGCCACGGTGCTCCTTTCTTCATCAGAGCCGGTCTACCCCGTCACCACCCGCTCGATAGCCCAATAGCAGCCGATCGTCGCGATGACGGCAGACACAGGAACCACCACGCGATCGCGGTACCAGGGCCGTCGCCGCCATCCGCCGACCACCGCGAACGCCAACCCAATGACGGCCAGCTGCCCGAGCTCGACCCCGATGTTGAACGTCGCGAGCGCCGTGACGAAGCGACCGGCCGGCATACCCAGATCTCGCAACACACCCGCGAAGCCCAGGCCGTGGAGCAAACCGAACACGAACACCACGAGCGTCCGCCACGGCTTGAGCTCGGAGGTCAGAATGTTCTCGACGGCCACGTAGGCGATCGAGACCGCGATCAAGGGCTCGACGATCGCGGGCGGGAGCGAGACGACACCGTACATCGAGAGCGCGAGCGTCAGCGTATGAGCCACGGTGAACGCCGTCACCTGCCACAGCAACGGCGCGATCCTGGTGCTCAGCAGATAGAGCCCCACGACGAAAAGGATATGATCGAGACCCCGCGGCAGAATGTGCTCGAAACCCAGGACCACGTACTGGTACGCAACGCTCCAGCGCGGCGGCGCCATGGGTGCGAGCCCCAGCGCGTAGGGCTGGGAATCGTCGACCGGCCGAAGGATCTCCTCCTGCACCCCATCGACGCCCTCCTGCGAGATGCGCAGGCTGACCAGGTTGAAGACCGGGGACGGCGTGAAGACGAACACGCGAGCCCCCTCGGGCACCGAGCCCGTGAGCCGCACCAGGTGACCGGGCAGCGGCTGCGCTTCCCGGGTCTCCGCGGGCGCGTCCATGTCGGGAAAGCCGACGTCGGGGACGACCTTCTCGCCGTCGGT
>PVBE011749719.1_pt1 | contig 11220 bp, 5 predicted proteins | sample 1631181 | NCBI WGS metagenome assembly PVBE01 (sample SAMN08397723, study PRJNA350692) | Marine metagenome, whole genome shotgun sequencing project. | isolation source: water | place: Pacific Ocean | collected 2012-04 | reverse complement strand
TTTTCCCATTTCTTCCAAAACGTTAACTCAATGAAACCAAGCGGTAATCCTTTGAGATTTACCGATAAGATTTTAACGTCTTCAAACCATGAAGTGTTCCCTAATTTAAATGTTGTTGTTGCTCCGTAGCCCCTCCGCACAAGCCTCATTTTTAAATTAAATCAGCGTTATGATGAGTCATGCACTACGAGTAGAATGGAACAATACAATTGCCCAACCCAAACGAAAAGAACTCACCAGGAGGGAATTAGAAATTCTGAAATTGATTCTTCAGGAATTGTCTAACGCTCAAATTGCTACACAACTTTTTATAAGTCTCTACACGGTGGAAACACATCGAAAAAACATCTTACGGAAGATTGGGGCTAAGAATATGATAGGACTCGCACGTTATGCGGTCGAGAGAGGATTTGTGAGGTGGTAACCGATGTTATCGATGTAGTACTCGTGGTGCCCGGAAGTTGCAGATCAGGCACTTGCAACTTTCCGGGCTTTTTTCTTTATGGCTGAATAATCATCAAGCCGTTATTTCCATAATCAATATCGATGTGTCCGCCCTGATTGTGTCTAATCGTTCTCGATTTACAGAAGGCCGTATCCCCTACTACCACTGGGTTGTTTGGAGTTGAGCCCGGAATGTAAACGTCATTCAATAAAGTAGGAACGACAATTTTATCCCAATTACAGGGATCGAACCAATCGGTGCTCATGATGCCAGTCCATCGCCAAATCGTTGCTGGGCCAGAAGGTGTACCCTGGCCAACAACTGCAGAGTTTATAGCCTGGCAATTATTAGCATCGCTCACCGTAACGTTGTAGGTGCCGGCTGGTAGGTTCGCAAGGTCCTGAGTGGTGGCACCATTTGACCAAGTGTATAAATATCCTCCAGTCCCTCCACCGGCCAGAAGATCAACACTTCCATCGTTTCCTGGGGAACAGCTTTCATTAACTGAGTTTATGGCAGTTTGCAACAATGGTGGTTCCGAAACAGGTCCGGCTACAACTACAGAACAGCCATTTAGATCGGAGACGGTCAACGCATAGGTTCCAGCGCTTAATCCGGAAATATCCTCTGTGTTTTGTCCAGAATTCCAATTATATCCATAAGGTGTTGTTCCTCCGTTAATGGTCATGTCGATTTGGCCATCATTGGCACCATTGCAAGTCACATCAGAAATGGAAGCAGAAAAACTGAGGTTTGCAGGTTCGCTGATTACCTGCGAAAATGTTAATGTACAGTTGTTGGCATCAAACACAGTCAGGTTATAGGTGCCCCCGGAAAGATTCGAATTATCTTCAGTAAAAACTCCGTTCGACCAGGCATAAACATAAGGTGGCGTTCCACCGGAAACAGTCATATCTATCTGTCCATCCTGAGCACCAGCACAACTAACATGAGTTACATTAGAGGACTGGTTCATTGCACCGGCCTGGGCAATTGTCGCATTATTGGTTGTTGTACAGTTGGCAGCATCCGTAATAGTAACTGTGTAGGTTCCACCTGCCAGACCGTTCAAATCCTGGGAGGTGTTGCCATTAGACCAGGCATAGGTGTAACCTGGGGTTCCACCTCCAACACTCAAATCAATCGATCCAGTATTTCCAGAACAGGAAGCATCCACAGCGTTTAACGCAGATTGTAAGGCAGGCGGTTGTGTCACAGCGCCACTCAAGGATAAGGTACATCCATTGGCATCGTTGATTGCCACAACATAAGTTCCAGCTACAAGATTGCTAATGTCCTCTGTGTTTGCGCCATTGCTCCAGGTGTAGGAGAAAGGAGGTGTTCCCCCTGAAATTGTCAGGTTTATTGCACCGTTATTTCCTCCCTGGCACGACACGTCAATGATTGAGGAATTGAAGGTCAAGGTTGGTGGTTGGCTTATTACAACTGTTGCAATGTCGGTATCGCTGTTTGCATCTGTAACAGTAACTGAATAGGTACCTGCTGGTACATTCGTTAAATCCTGCGTGGTGGCACCATTTGACCAAAGGTAGGTGTAGGCTGGTGTTCCAGAGGTTACTGTAATATCAACTGAACCGGTGTTGGTTCCAAAGCAAATCACATCTCCAACATTAATCACAGTGACAATGGGGCCACCAACTATGCTGCAGTCCAGAACCGCAGTTCCAGTCCAGGTAAGCGAAAAGCCCTGACTAGTTGCCAACCAATTATCGATTAGAATATAAAAAGACTGGCCGGTGAGTGCGTTGATTTCGGCAACATATCCATCTCCGAAGGCGGTTTCCGAAAAATCGGTGGTGCCATTACCTAAGCCCGTTGAGGGACAATAGAGACAAAATGCATCAGCATAGGAGCAACGTATCGGAGTACCCAGGTTGTTACAAGGCACATCAGGGCCGAAAATGGCAAAGTCATAGTCTTCGCCTGCACCTGCAACCGGTGCCAGATCGAATGCCAGGGTTCCCCCAACAGCAATTTCAATATAATACCATGCTGATTGATGCTCGTTTAGCAACAGGCAATCCGGATTGTTGTTAGCGCTGGCAAAATCATTTACCCCAGGGCCAAAGCTATTATCGGCAAAAGTGCTGTTGTCGCAAATTGGTGTGGCGTTCACACAATCATTATTAGGCGTTTGCCCGCAGGTTCCATTTTGAGTTACGCTCAAAGTCATACAGGTGGAATTGTGAGCACAAGTGTTGAAAATACTCGCATACTCGTCAATCAAAACCCGAACCACACCATTGATTGGCGCGGCAAATGTTATTTCTGATTGAAGGCCGCAAGCATCATCGTTCCAATCCAGTGCGGCTCCATTGGCATCATTAATCAATGTCATATAAGTGTCGAAAGCCGTATTTCCACAAGTTGAAAAAACGTAGGAAACATTGGCACAGACTGTTACGGTAGCATATTGGCCGGCATTGATGCAGTTGGTTGTTTGGGTATTTCCATTGCCCGTTGGTGTTAGGTCAATAAAAAATGAATTGTTGTTTCCGCATTGAGCAAAAACAGTTGACTGTAGGCCACACGTGAAAAAAAGCAGGCCGACTAGAAAGCTAAGAGTAAAAATGTGCTTCATGTTGTATGAGGCTGTTTCTGTTAGTAGATATTTGGGTACAACAGCAGCATTTCGGTTCTTTCGAACCGCAAGTTAGAGTGCTAAATTGAGTATGAAATTAACAATAATGAAACCTAACCTCCACTTTGAACCAGTTTTATGAAATGCTCTTTCAGAACTATTGAATGACATTGAGAATCGCCCCATTAGCTGAGTTCACTTCAAGATTTGCCCCATTGTCTGAGTTGATGGTAATATTAAATGCATTTGCCACTCCAGAATTTACTTTGGGGTTAAAAGTTGTACTACCAGGAATGATCACAATTGAAGCAGCGTTTGGAACCGTGAGTTTATCCCAGTTGCATGCCTCAAACCAGTCATCGTCTTTGTCGCCAGTCCACAACCATATACCAGGTGTTCCCCCTGGATTTCCCTGTGCAATAGAGACAAAAACAACGTCATTACAACCGTATGCATCGGTAACTGTTACCGAATAGTTCCCTGCGGCCAAACCGGTCAAATCTTCAACCGTGTCTCCTGTTGACCATGAATAGCTGTACGGAGCGGTCCCTGAAGCAACCGAAACATCAATAGAACCATCGGCACCGGGAGAACAGGACTCATCCGTAGGTACGGCATTGGTCACAATAACGCTACCCACATTTACAGTTATCTGATCCGACCCAGGGCAGCCACCAACCGGACAAAACGCAACATAATCATTGGTAGCACTCCAATTGGAAGCATTGCGTCCAGGAACAGGGTAGGCAATTGTTCCATCAATATTTTCGATTCCCATGGTGTGGCTGCCACCGTCTGAAGGCATAATGGTAGTGTGTATTTCTATTTTATTGCTGGTTTCGCGCAATTGAATTTGCGTTGTGATTGGATTTGAATTCGAAAAATGTGGAATCGCTGTGAAATTGATCACGCAAATTCTGGCAGGCCCGGTTCCGGTTGTGAAATAATCTATCGTTCCACCTGCTGGTGGTCTCAAATCTTCCCAGGCAAAAGCAATCAAGTTATTCGGAGTATTTGAATTAGGTATATTTTGTCCGGAGCAGCAGCCGTGATACTGGTTGGGTGAAAAGGTAATAAATCCATTTGACCCAATTCGGAAGGAGTTGTAGGGCAAATCGAAGAAGTAAAAATTGAATCCAATTGGCAGTCCAGCCGTTACCTGGTCATCTCCTACAGTTAGGAATGTTCCGGTACCAGCAATTGGATTAAACGTTCCGCTTTGATCAACCTGATAACCAGATGGCTGAACAATGTAGTCAATTTGATGTGTACCAACCCCTGCAGAAACCGGATTAAATTGACCACCCACCACTCCAGGCCCAATAAAAACTCCACCCGAGGGATTTGCAGTTAACGCAACGGCACTTCCCGTGAGACAATACCCAGGATTAACAGGATCAATCGTTACGATGGGAGGAGCTGTCACAGTTACTGTGACCTGAACAGGGCCACCACAACCATCTGGTATAAATTGCACAAAATCGTTTGTAGCGCTCCAGTTGGTTGAATTTCTACCCGGAACGAAAAAAGCCAGGTTCCCAGATGTGTCCTCTAAACCCATTGTATGATTTCCTCCATCCGAAGGCATACTGGTCGTATGAATTTCAATATAGTTTGAAGATTCAAAAAGTTTTATTTGTGTGGTTACGGGAAATCCACCCGCACCTCCATTAAAGTGTTGCACATCAACAAAATTGATTGCACAAATCCTGCTGGGTGCGGTACCTACCGTGGCATAATTTATTGAAGCTGATCCCAGGATGGGATTGAGATCTTCCCAGGCAAAAGCGATCAGGTTATTGGGTGGGCTTGCATTTGGCAAACTTTGCCCTGAACAGCATCCATGTGCGCCACTATTATCGAAGGTTATAAAACCATTTGAAGAAATGTAGAAGAAGTTGTAACTGATTCCAAAAAACTCAAAAGGAAAACCTACAGGCAGCGCCCCGCTAACATCGTCAATTCCCAATACCACAGGTGAACCCGTTCCAGAGATTGGAGCGAAGGTTCCACTTTGAACTATGGTGTAGCCTTGTCCACCGGCTTGAGGGCCAAAATAGGTTAGAACATGACTTCCTGGTCCTGCAGCCCCCGGATCGAAAACGCTTCCCGAAACACCGGCCCCTGCAAGAATTCCACCTGGTGGTGTGCCCACAATAACGATTGGCAATTCATCCGCACAAAAATCAGCAGATACAGTACCCATGCTAGATGTACAGCAATCGAGGTTGGCAGCAAAAGTATAAACAGGATCTGTATTGCATGCAGAGGTAGTCCATGCACCCGATTCGCTATCGGCAAGCGTATTGATAGTTACAGAAAGATCAGAACTATCAATGCAATCAAATCCAGCGTTGGTCTGGATCTGAAAACAAAATGTCCAGGGTGCAAGACCATCATCACCAAAATTATTTCCAGGATTCCCGTCTAATGGTCCGCCTAACGGTGAGTCATAAAACCAACCGTAGTCTGTAAACGTGGTTCCGGTATTTAAACCTGTTACATTATTTTGCCACAGCCAAACTCCCAGTGAATCTAAACTCGGAGGCTGCCCTAAAGGAGCAAGCGTGGATGTATCCCATCCAGGGCCAAAAGTTGGAATCACGCCATGTAACCAATTGCTCCCAGTCTGATTCCATGCACTAACGTTATAGCAGAATTGAACCAATACACCACCAGGGTATTGACCACCAGTTGGTGCAGGGCTCATAGTAAGGTTATCAGAAACTAGGCAATTTTGAGCAACAACATGTTCAAAATGTATGAAGAGGAGCAAAAAAAATAGGGGGAAATACTTAGCCATACCACAAATATCCTATATAAAAGAATCACTAAAATTACGAATACATATTGATAACGAACAGTCCTAAGGCTTTACAATCATTTTTCCTCCACTGTTTCGATGAATGTAAAGATGGCCTCCATTGGAGTAATCAATGGTTCTTGTTCTGCAGTAAGCTGTATCAAAGCCTACCCAGCAAGCGTATGGTGTTCCACCGGGAATCAACACATTTGAAGTAGAATCTGGTACTGTTAACTTGTCCCAGTTACATGGCTCAAACCAAATTTGGCTGTAGGTTCCCAGCCAGGTCCAAATTCCGGGTGGCCCTGATGGTACACCGGCAGGCACAATATTTACCGACCCTGAAGCAAAACAGCCGACAGCATCGGTCACCATCACAGCGTAATTTCCAGTGGGCAAATTCGTAATTGCAGCGGTGTTTGCTCCGTTGCTCCAAGCGTAGTTAATGGGTGCGGTTCCATTAAGCAAGTTTACTGTAGCGGTACCATTTGTATCTCCACAGGTGACATTGGTAGAAGAAAGGGTCATTTCCAGACCACCAATTTCAACTGAAACCTCAGCAGTATCAACACAACCCAATGAGTTTTCAACCCCTAACCTATACGTAGTATTAACCAAAGGTCCGGCTATAGGGGTAAGCGTATTGGCATTTGTCAAGCCAGTTGTAGGCATCCAGGAAAAACCAGTAATTGAAACATAATCATTGAAAGTGATGTTCCAACTTTGAATTTGCCCAACTATTCCGTTTACCTGATCAAAGATTTGCAGAGACCAATTTCCGTTGACAGGACCTGTGAGGCTATCAAGAGGTTGTTCTGGAGTCCAGTTTCCGGAAAACGGAGCAACGCCAGAAGAAATTGCCTGCCCTATATCATCAAAGCATGTTGAAAGGTAGTTCATGCCGGAACCACCATTATTCAAACTTAAAGGAATGAAACTCCCATTTGGGGCTTGCAAGTAAACCGCTAGATCCGAAACCCTCGAATGTACAATATCTATGCAAACGGATGACAATGTATTGGGTCCAAGAGAAGACGCATTCATTCCTGTGACGTTGATGTTAGAAGTGGTTTGAAACGTACTACCGGTAGATGATGCATCGGCAATTACAACAGGAACGCTATTACTGAAGTTCTTGGGGTTAATGCCGGTGGCACTAATGTTCCCTGTCAACATAGCCGATTGGCCCGGACAAATAGCCACTGTATCCGGACTGATGGAGACATTTACTCCCGGGGTTACAAAAACGTTCACAGTGGCTGTATAGAGCGCATTACACGTTCCGAAAAAGTAATCCAGTGCATATTGGGTATTCACATTGGGAGTCACTACAATCGATTCTGTGGTTTCACCTGTGTTCCACAAGTACGTTCCGCCACCGACTACAGTATTTGCAATTAGCGTTACAGATTGGCCTGCGCAAGTTGCCACATCATTTATAGACAAACTTTCCTGTCCGGAAGTTATACTGCCATATTCTACGAAAACTCCGGAATCGAAAAACGGATCTCGACTATCAAAAATCACAAACTGCAGGTGATAGGTTTGGCAAGGTTGTACATTTGCCTTGGCAGTTAATTTTGTCGTAAATGCATCGTACTGCACCGAAGTGCCACCCGTGTTGTCGTTATAGTAAATTGAATTCATTCCGGAATTAACCGTGTTAATAGTAACAGGAATGATTCCCCCCGGCAGCATGGCGATATTTTGATTGCCGGCAATTCCTGGTCCACTCAGGAAGAGCCCAAAACCATCGTTGAATTGATTCACGTATTCCGGATATTCTTCCGAACCAAAAACGTAGTTGAATTTCAAAGTGTCGAAAACGGGTACTACATCGAACTCCAAAATGCAGGCATCGAAAGTGTTTGCAACGGGTGTATAGGTGGGTCCGGTATTATTGAAACCTGCCCCGGGAGCAGAATTCGGACCTACAGCAGCAATGACATGGCCTGTGGTAAAAAGTACCCCGGAGTCAATACCAATGTTGCTGGAGGTTCCATCAAACAGACCAGCAGCAACGGGATCGCCCGAGTAGCTTATATTACTGACTATAACCCCAGGTCCAGCGAGAGCATTTGCTAGCTGAGATCCTGTGTAACCAGTGCTAACGTCCAACTGTGCATTGACATTCTGGATTCCAAAACACACCAAAACGACAAAAAAACACACCCTGAATAGACAAATATAATGGGAGTATAATTGCGCCATACAATCCATTTCTGGATTAAAAACTTAATCTAAATGGTGCAGGAGAGGTGAATGGGGTTCAATTCTATAAAGGTACTAAATTCTTTCCGTGAAAACACCTATTCATGCTGGGGCAATGTAAAAAAAGAAAAGAATTATATCAACAAACTACAGGTCCTATGGTCCAACTACCATTTGGCCACCAGTACTTCTAAGAATGGTCAGGTGTCCACCATTACTGTGGTTAATGCTTCTGTGTTGGCAGTAGGCAGTCTGTCCATTGACCCATGGGTTGTTGGATGTGCCTCCTGGTATTAAAACCGGATCAGCCGGAGTTGGAACAGTCAGTTTGTCCCAGTTGCAGGGATCAAACCAATCGATGCTCATTGCTCCTGTCCATGTCCACAATCCAGGAGTTCCTGTTGGCAAACTGCTAACTGGAACCGTGACCGTGCTGATTCCGAAGCACCCCGCACCATCAGTAGCGGTGACTGTGTAATTTCCCGCTGTCAGACCATTTACTATTGCACTATTGGCACCATTGCTCCAGGCATAGGTTATGGGGGGAGTACCTCCATTCACGGATGAAATGGCCGTGCCATTAGATTGTCCGCAAGAAGCAGGAGTTGCCGCTGTTGCCACAGTTAATCCCCCAACGGTTACTGTTACTTGTGTAGAACCCGTGCACCCGATTGAATTGGTACCGGTAAGAGTGTAAGTGGTTGTAGCGCTTGGAGAAGCAATAGGATTTAGGATATTGGGATTCGAAAGACCCGTTGCTGGAGTCCAATTGTATCCTGTCACCGTAATTTGATTTCCAAAAGTAATCGACCAATTCAAAATAGTACCAACATCAAGAAAACCCTGGTCAAGAACTGCGAGATTCCAGATTCCATTAGCAGGGACTCCATTTAAAGTTGTAAAAGGATCCTGTGGGGTATAGACTCCATTGTAGGGTGGCCCACCAGCCGTAATCGCAGTTCCAACAGATTCGAAGCAAGTATTGGTGTAGTTATCTCCAGCACCACCATTTTGGTTGCTCAAAAACATGGCATTCCCATTTGGCGATTCCAGGTAAATCTGCAAATCGCCATCGAAGGTATGGTTGATGTTGATGCAAACAGACTGAATGCTTCCAGTGGTGATGTTGCTGAAATTTAATCCCGAAATGTTTATTGGCGAACGCGTAATTGTAGCTCCAAAAAGTAAATCGTAGTCGGTTATTGGATAACTGGCAGGGTTGGAAAACGATTGTTGATTTGAACCCGTTGCCGTAACCGTTCCGCTCAATTGAACATTTTGTCCATTACACAATGTTGCACTTGGTGGAGTTATCGACACATTCACTCCAGGTGAAACCGTTACGGTTGCGATGTCGGTATAAACTGAATTGCAAGGACCGTGTGTAAAACTGACAGTGTAGTTGGTTGTAACGCTAGGGTTAACGGTGATACTTTGGGTTGTTGCCCCGGTACTCCAAACCAGGCTCCCACCAGACACGGAAGTATTTGCGGTTAATGTAACACTTTGGCCACCACAAGAAGTTACATCATTCACCGTGACACTGGCAGAACCTGAAGACAAACTTCCTTCCTCAATGAAAACACCTGAATCATATATTCCATCGAGTTCATCAAAGACCACAAATTGGATGTGATAAGTCTGGCAGGCTTGAACGGTTTTTGTGGCAGTAATGACTGTTGTGAATCCATCATATTGAATGGTTGAACCTCCGGCATTGTTTACGTAATAACCGGAATTTGCTCCAGCGTTCACATTTCCTATGTTCACAGGTGTTGCTGTACCAGGCAGTGTAGCGATGTTTTGATTGCCCGCAATTCCCGGTCCTGAAAGCAAAATTCCAAATCCATCGTTGTAAAGATTGGTTACATATTCCGGGTATTCCTCAGAACCAAATACAAATCTAAAAGTCAATTGATTGGTTGAAGGCACCAAATCAAATTCCAGGATAGCAGCATCGAATGAATTGGCAACAGGTGGATAAGCTCCCCCAAAGTTTTCCATACCAGCACTTGCCGTATTATTGGGTCCAATGGCCAATTGAGCATTTCCTGTAGTAAGCAAAACCCCACTGTTCAGCCCAATATTAGTTGAATTGCCATTATCAAAAGATCCTGCGGCACTTGCTGCACCCGAAAATGTCACGTTGCTAATTGCAACTCCACCTCCTGCAATCATCCCGGCCAATTGTGCTGGCGTAAGGGCCTGGTTAACTTGCAACTGCCCAAAACTTGGCTGACAAATACAAATCAATAAAACAAAGAAAGGAGCGGTGCGCGAAAAGAACTTTGGAAAGGATTTCATGGTAAAAATGGGATTCTACTTAAAAAGCTTTAAATCAAACTGAGACTTTTTATGAGAGACCGCACGAAGTTAACAAAACATCAACTAAAATCTATGCGAAGAATATACTCGGAAACATTCCTAATCGCACTTCAAACAAGCACTACCCAGTTGCCCTTGTCTCAATTTTGGCTTGGTGGTACTGTCTTGTTTTCAATTTTTGAAATGACTGGCCACTGATTTTACTGTCGAGCCATCCAATGAAATCGTAGTATCTGAAAGGTTGCTTCTCGTAAGGGTCGTGCCTGATGGCTTCCAGTTGCTCCTTTGTTTTTCTGAACTCTTCGATCATCTGACCTTTGTTCATCACAATGCCAAGTCGGTTTTTGATGAACCGCAACAGTATCTTTTCAAACTGATAAAGGCTTTCCCGTTTGGAAATAAACCGGTAAGTACTTATGGTAAAGTAGGAAATGAGCTCAGTATTGCCCAATTCGTAATGAATGATCAATTGAAGTATCCTTGCAAAACAATGCAGATCTTGCCTGATGCCGACTTGTTCACTTTGTAAAAAACGATTGATCCAGGTTGCAGCATTTTCCCAATCTTCAAGCGCCATGTAAATGAGAACATACATGTAATACAATCCCAGTTTCTTAGTGGGTTTGGTGAGTTGTAACAATTCTTCCATTTCTGCCTGCCCGGCATCTATCAGCTCAACCCCCTCTTCGAAACGGCAGGTGGAATAGCGAATCTGCAATTGGGCATGATGACAGATGGTAAAAATGCGGGCACGTAGCTCATCACGGCTTTTCAGTTCTCGGTTTAATCTTGGGAGACTATGTGATTGGATCTATCTGGTCGTTGATTGGTACA
>PVBE012961394.1_pt1 | contig 11221 bp, 4 predicted proteins | sample 1631181 | NCBI WGS metagenome assembly PVBE01 (sample SAMN08397723, study PRJNA350692) | Marine metagenome, whole genome shotgun sequencing project. | isolation source: water | place: Pacific Ocean | collected 2012-04 | reverse complement strand
GCCCATATGGAAATGTACAACCAGTGCCCCCCTTCAGAGTCTCATCAGAGACAACGCCATAAGAACTATTATCATAAAATTTATCAGTTAAATCTATTGTCCATTCAAAGCAATCCTCCTCATTTGAGTTAAGGGGGCACTTGCGGTGCTCAAATGTGCCTTCTTCCCAATAGTGTTCGCCTTCCTCGTTCTCCTGGTCCGACCTGTCATCAGGATAAAGATAATCATATTGAGGCCAATAATATATCTGGGGATGCCAATAATTTTCCTCCATATAACCTTGAGTACACCCGTCCGTCTTTCTCTGCGGGTGGTCCATGTACCAATGACCTTCGGCAGTCCCCCACACTGAATCGACCTCTCCTCCGAGAGAGGGTTCTACGGCATTTCGAAATTGTGTGTGGCAGTCGGGGCAGTCGACGGCATCACTCTGATAATCGCTGCATTTTATGTTTGTTGGTTCGTCCCATCCCGCTGACCCGCCGCACTGTTGCCGTATGTTATCGGGGGCCTTAAAAAGCCTAGAGTCTAATTCTGGCCATTCTGCGTCTTTTGCTCCACCACCAGAAGTAACATAGCTCTCTGCTTTTTGAGCATTCGTCTTAACCGAGTCGGGGTCGCTGCAAGAAAGGTGCAGGCTGCCGATTGTGTTCCAGCTGGCCTGATAACCCTTAATTCTGGTCTTGCAATGACACAATTTCTCCGAAACGACAAGAGCCCCCTCATCGCCTTGTTCAACAAGGCCATCGATGTCGGGGCTGCTGCCACTTCCTCCGCCTTCCCTTGGCACGCAGCTACCGCACTCTATCTCTGAGTGCTCGAAATTACGCCATGAATTCGTATCCAATCGCAAAAAGCATCGCGTGTCTTGTGCATGAAATGTTTGGTCCTTTAAAGCCGACCAGTGTTGAAAACTGTAAACATGGTCGGCCTCATCCTCACTGCAATCGACTGCGCTTGTGTGATGGCTCCGGCAACCGGGGGGTTTGCAGTTGTCCCTCACGTAACACTTTTCCTCATCCATCCAGTCATATTGATAACAAGTTATGGGTTGCGCAGCATCTTTCCCATCACATCCCCACTGGGAGTATTCGGACTCATACGAGCTATGACCAGCAACCCTTCCTGAAACACTGTAAGAGCAATCGCTGGGGCTGGTATAAACGCCATCTAGCCCTGTATCTGAAAATAATAGAAGATTATTGGAATTGGCGAGAGCCCGAAAACCCATTGATGTATTATTAATGATATCTCCATTACACCCATACAAACTTCCAATAATCGTCATACTATCAGCACGCGGGTCTAGTGGCGTCTCTCCTTCATGATGGCAGCTGTAGTATTTGCAGTGGTGTGGAAGCTCATTCGAATTGTCCTGTTCGAGGTTCCTGTCATGGGCGTCCAAAATAACAAATTTTGTGTCTCGCGTTCCATAACTTCCGTTGTAGCCATCCAGGTACTCTTCGCTAGCCCATACGGCATCGAGTTTCGCATCCCGCTCCTCCGCGCAAGCTAGGTACTCGGCATAGGCATCGTCCGTGCATTCCTGCTTCGCATCGATAGCGTCGTCATAGCAATCGTTGTAGTCGGTATTGCAACCAGCCATGCAATTGGTCCATTCATTCAGACACTCGTAACTGTCGGGATTCTCGGTGTTGCCGCATGCGCCCCAACAATCGCATCTATCGCCACAACCATCTCGACAATCTATCAACTGTTCCCCGCAGTCGCCGCACTGGGGGGGGGTGCAGTCGTCGTCATGGCACCAGGGGTTGCCAACCGCTTCGTAGTAAGGCCCCCAACATTCGCTACACTCCGGACCGCCGTCACAATCGCAGTCAGTAGGGCCGCTCGTAGTCTTCGCGAGACGCGCCTCGTAACATCCGAACAGCGCCACGGCGCCCTGTTCGAAATACTCCTCGTCATTGTAGCCATCGGATAGCCACAGGTCCCTCTCATCGTAGCTATCGCCAAACCAATTACAATACTCCGGCTCGTCGCCGGTCTGCCGGTCCTTGCAATCTAGCCAAAGCTGGAAAACTTCATCGTCGTAGCCGTAATCAGGATGGCTACAACCGGAATCGCACTTGCGGAATGATTTACAGGGCGCGTTAGGAAAGTCAGAATTCGGCCAGCCACCACACCAGGGAGCGTTCTCACACTCCCACTCCTCCTGGCAGCCGTCGATACAGTCAAGGTCACCGGCACACGCATCTTCGCACGCCTCGTAACCATCCCAACAAGCATCACTGTGTTCCTCTGCGCAGTCCCAGCAGCATTCACGGTGTGGCCAGTTCATGGCATCGGCTCGTGCGTTCCATCCGTGGTCCGGATGCCTCCAATGGTCATCCATAAGCCATTGCCCGAGTTCCGGCCAGCCCACCTCCATAATCCACCGCTTTTGCGCCTGGGGCCCGCAAATTTTGTCAGTGTCTCTGTGGGAACCCCCCTGTGTACCACATCCCTCTGGTTGCGTGAGGAAGTAATATCCAAAGCTTGTGTCCGAGCCAGGGTCCTCTGAATTGGCGGGGAAAGCGCAATCACTCCAATCTTTTTCACTATCAAGAAAACCAATAGTTTCACGATAGGCAAAATCTGGAGTACCCATATTTTCAGACCAATATGTTCCACCCCAAGTCCACTCCTCCACATGTCCGGGCTCGCCCGAAGCAATAGCGAGTTCCTCATCAGTCCACATGCGGTTTTCGAGTGGTTGCGTTTTATACGCAGTCTTCTGTCCGCCCTCGGGAAGCTCAATTTTACTGGCCCACTTACTACCCTCTCTACTGAAAGAACACTTTAGCCAGCCTCTAAATTTATTTCCGTAATATTTGCCATCCTTCTTGGCGCGAATGGGCATCTTAAATTTAAAAGAACCTGCCCCTAGGGACGCAGAAACGGTCCAATTAGGCATAAAGGTGGGTATAGAATCCCCCTCCTCGCCTTCTTCTTTACAGCAGCATTTACCGTCCGAGGATGTGCCGTAGTTGAGTTCATTGCCAGTAGAGACAATCTTATTTCCCAGTGAAAAAAACTTTGCCATGTTTAGATATATTCTAAGGCAAAATATAATCCATAGTCAGTTTTACTTCCAATTGAGTCTGGGCTAGATGATAATGCAGCATACCAGTCATGTTGAGTGTCTGGTCTCGTCGATATTGTGGATGTGCCATTTCCGGCATAAAAACCACTAACACCAGGAGAAGACGCAAACTCTACAACTGTGGCTGAACCGGCTGGTGTAGTCCACTGGTCATCACCAGAGCCAACTAGAACGCTTGCTGCAAAAGTTCTTTGCAGGACATCGGGATGAATTATTTCCGCCGCTTTAGTTGTGACTCCGCTGGCAGCGTTATTTATGCTGTCGCGGTCGTAAATTCTAAGTTCGCAATTCTGAGCCTTTACCGCGCTACTATGAGTAAATCTGACGTTCAGGCTAGATTGATAATTCGGTATAGCTTGCAAGCCAATACCACTACCGGCGGCCCCAAGGATACCGCTACCGGCATTGAGGAATTTAACATTTTGGCCCTGAGCCCCCTGCTTAGTCCCAATGCCGTTTGTAACGAACGTTGTTCCCTGATAGGACCCAACCTGCACACTGGAACCAAAGCCTGAGTCTCCAAAGAAACCTAGCCCAGAACCGTTCAGATTTAGGTCGTAATCAAAGCCGGTGGTATTTATAAAGAAGTTGATTGTCGCCATTTTTTATGCTCCTGTGTATATTAATACACCAATTTATTGAAGTTTTGGCCATTTGTCCTTGGAGCAGTCTTCTGTCCTCCACCAAGCCTTTTTCTTTAGAAAACAGCCACAAATAGTACATTTAGATTTTTCTTGATATTCGCAGTCCTTGCATATAGACAGCCTTTCAGTGTATTCCTCAAAAGTTACCGATTTCATTCCCCCCGCAACATGCTTCACCGTTGCTTTGGCTAAATTTTTCGCTTTACCTATAAGATTCGGCTCATCATTCTTTTTGTTCATTCTTCACCCCCTCCCTCCTCACCCCCGCCCTCCTCCTCCTCCCCCTCAATGTTTTCTGATGGATTAGCCTCCTCAGGTGTGTCGCAATCATTAACATTGAACCATTTCAGGCAACCAGCCTCATGGCCCAGTATTTGCGTGCCATACTCATCATAGCCGTCAGCCTCAAACACAACGGGTGGGCAATAAGATGGATTAGGACCATAGTCGAGGGAGGGAGATGGAGCGCTGGGGCTGTCTGGGTAGCGAAAGTCCGAAGGGGAGGGATAGTATGATGGAAAGTAATTGCCCGAACTGGAGGGATTCTTCGACGGATTTAACGACGGATTCTTCGACGGATTTAACGATGGATTCTTCGACGGATTTAACGACGGATTCTTCGACGGATTTAACGACGGATTCTTCGACGGATTTAACGACGGATTCTTCGACGGATTTTCTGATGGGTTTGGGCTTGGTTCTACAGGGCAAGCAACGGGACAGTCGCCAGACCCACCGCCAACAGCGCTCCACACATTTCGATTCGGGTCCCATCGAACATCTAAAGGCCCGGCCATCCAATCTGCCGGACTATTTAAAAAGCTGGGCAAGAATTTGCAATCTTTTTCTTCGGGATAATTTTCATTTGCATTCGGAACGGGAAACCCCTCTGTGTCATATCCCCATCCAACAATTACGACTGGCCCCCTAAGGCCAAGCGACCGGTAGTTCGTTGGCATCGTTCTGTCTGTAATCAATTTGGCTGGCATTATCATGCCGTTACCGTAATCGCAGCCCTGTGTAACTGGATAAGTATCCATGGCTTCATACGAATTTCCGGCCACAACGCACCTCATGTCATGGTCAGCGTTATCCTCCCCCTCAAGAAGTCCAGCATCCTCTAGTGTCTGCGCCTTCATAAATGGATTCAAGGAGAAACCAGTAATCAGAACGGGTTCACCGTTAGGACCCAGTTTCTTGTAGCCGCCCCCTTTTGGTCCATCCTCTTCTGCACAGGCCGGACTTTGAATGCCCTCCCCAGTCATCACGGCCATAAACTCGTTGTCATCAAAGGCCGCCCCAAGAGCAAAAGGCCTCCACAGGGCATCCATGGAGCAACCGGCTTTTGATAGAAAAGGACCCGAGGTATTCTCTGTAAGTCCGCCGACCAACTTGGTCATGTTTCCAGAAACAACATCCGTTTCTTTCGCGTTGACATCGTCTTCGTAGCCTGCCTCTGCTCTTGCTTCAGTCCCCTCCACCTCTTTTTGGTCGCTTCCTCCGTGGTTTTGTCCAAGCATAACATTTCCGGTGTTGCTTCCACCGTAGTTTCGTGTTACACTGGCTGTTCCTCCAGAATTATTTGACAAAGGCTTTATTTTAGATGCTCCAATAGCAAAGGCTCTTTGCTTAGCCCCCTGTTCATATTTTCGTTCGCTTAACGCTCTTTTGAGTCTTTGTTGGGCTCCCGCAACTCGACTCATCCAATCTATTCTGGATTGGGCCAATTCTCCAAAATTTCTGGTGGTTGTTCTTAATTGCACGGTCGTGGTCACCCCATTCATTCCAACGCTAACGCTTATGTTCGTAATGCTTGGGCCAATAGGGCTGCTAGAAGCTGAGGTCAATACATTTCCAAGAGTAAATGATGATGTTGAGCCTAATAAAGCGCTTGGAAAACCTACAAAAGATATGCTTCCAGACTCATTGACATGTTGTTTGGATACCATGCTCTTGAGACGCATTTTAATCACATAATTTAATGCGCTCATGTTGCCCCATGTCCATGGATTCAGGTTACTGTCTTTTATATATTCAGTCCGGCCCGCACCGGCATCCTCCACCGTACCAGTACACGATACGCTTTCAATATTTCCATACTCATCCCGAACTATCGTGGGAGACGGATAAAACCTAGGCCCATAAGTGGTTCTATTGCTCTTTAGCGGTATAGCAATTGTGGCTGGGGAATTGTGTCTGCCTGGAGCTACTCCCAGTCCTTTTAAGTCCTCCGTCCCAGCTTGATTTAAAATCTTTTGAATCCTCGCTCCTTGTTTCGCATCGAATTCATCGCCAGTAAGGATGGCGTTCGACAGGCTTAATACAGAGTCGGAAAGACCGATGGGGTTTCCTTCCGATTTATACTCAATGGGGCAACACTTTAATGGGGGGCACGAAACCAGAGCCCACACACCGGCTGCGGAAGGTACAATAGACGAGCCATACATAACCTGTTCCACGTTTACCTTCATATAAACGCCGTTTCCGTCGTCTGATGGAACCCACGGACCTGAAATGTCTCCCAGGTCGATTGTGCTGGTTCCGCCTATAAACGATGGTAGGCTTGAGAAACTGAAGCCTATAATCGCCTGAACGCGTCCGTCATCTGTCTTAAACGGAGCCGGTATATCATCAATGGCAGTGCTATGCACAGAGGGCGCCCAGCCAGCATCAGTCTGCTCCAAGTCTGGCTTTCTGGCATTGTCATTAACTTGCGTATCATTTATAGTTATAGGGTTGTTACAAACTTCAGTTTCCGTAAGATTAACTAAAAATTTACAACCATAATATTCAGACATTCCAGCTACAAATTGATGAAGAGCTTTAAGTCTGTCTAGCCTCGCCTCCTTCGTCTCCTCCGCCATTTTTGAGGCCTGTCCCAGACTAACATTCTGCATTGTTTTGTAGGAGGTCGACACGTCGTCACCCGCATTCGCCAAATCGGTGATGGCATTCAGATTAAATGTCACACCTCCCGAACACCCCAAATTAGTATAAATCCCCATTTTCTGCGCATTTCCCGCAGCCGCGTAAGAACAAAAAACAGACCACCATGACTCATATCCCTCCATCGCTGCTCGCACCTCTGCAATATTCATTTCATACGTGCCCGCCGGCCCGGTGGGGTGCTGGCCTATAAACGACGCTAGCAAGGGGTTGTCTACCACAGAAACGAAAAAGTTTTCCCCGTCGCCGGTACCCTGATAACCGGCGGACATCTGAGCGTTTCCGCTACCATCCCACCCCCAAAACTGATAAATGTTGCTAGTCGTATACATGTTTTTCATGTTGTCGCCATTTACAACGGCGCATGTAACATTATTAGCGGCTTCTATTCCTCTAGAATAGCTGGTGATGGACTTACAGGAGGCGCTACCATCTACTCTACTTATTAAAGTTTGAACATTTCCACTCGCTAAGCCAGCAACGCTACCATCAATATTGTTGGCTTTGGTGTCTACGCTTTTTATGTCAACCGCTTTTATTTCTATAGTCGATGGAGAGCCGGTATTCTTCAAAGAAACATAGATTCGTTTTCCAGCAGCCTCGGCCACCCTTTCAATCGCAGACATAAGCGTAATGGTGTCTCCGTCAAACTTGTATTCCTTTACGTCGTCGTCAGCTAAGTCAGTGAGGTCAACCTTAAATTGATGCCCCTTGTGGTAAAGCGTATGATTTCCAGCTGTCGTGCTCTTATTTATCGAGTTATACACTTCAGTCCATCGTGGGCCAAAGTCATAGCAATAAGATTTCGGCCTTTGGCTGCCGTCACGAATAACAACGAGGTTGGGGTTACAGTTTGCAAAGTTTTCATCTAGGCCATTAAGAACAAGGGTGGTGTTTTCAAGAACAACATTTGGACTTCGCAGCCTAACGCTATATGTAAGCCCTGATATACTTTGATTTTCTTCCCAATTGTGCAATAGGCCACGGTATACGAAGCCCTCGTAAGTTAGTTTGCATGGACTGCCAAGGTCTACGAGATTATCTCCAAAAGTGCCGGCGTCGATATCGGCCTGTGTCGGAGCTAATGTTATGGTTACCTCAGTAGACTCCCCCCCCCAACCTATTTTTGCGTTAAACTCAGAAACAGCAAGTCCAAAAAATTTCGCGTTTGATGAAGGGGGGCAGGCCATTACTTTAATTCTCCTAAATTATACAGTATTACCACAGTCACATCCATCCCATTGATATGTTTTTGTTTTAGTATATCTTCCACTAACAGGGTCCCATGTTTGCTTGACCTCGCTCTCAATAACATAAGTTACCTCAGAATACCCTACACCGCCTACCGAAACGGTTCCGTTCCATACGGTGGCCCATAGAGAGTCTATGCCGGTGCTGGGCTTTGCAGACCTGTAGTCTTTTCCCATAACAACCTGGATGCTAACCGTTGCTTGATTAAGGTCCCTGGTGTTTAAGTCCCAGGTTCGTGGACCAGACGAGTTAAAGGGCACCTCTATTGTCGCATACTTGTTCATAGCACAAGTTTTCTGAATTTGAACGGTTTCACTAATAGACCCGGTTACATACTGAGACCTATCATTAAAAGTGTACGAAAAAGTGATTACTCCAGTTTTGGTATTTTTAGACACGGATTTGGATGTATATGGATAAACAATGCTGGAAACCTTAGATTTCGCCAGCCTTGGAATTATCCCGCCGCTATTGGAATCATCTCCTATTAAAGAGGCGTACCTTTCTTCTGCGGCCTCAGACTTGGTCTGGTGGGGGGAATCAATGTGTCTGTCTTTTGGGGTTTCGAGGCCATTTATTTCTCCAGTCACAACAACGCTATTTGAAACATTGGTTCCCGTATTAGAGCTAACATTAAACCCTATTTTTTCTATAACGTTTGCTCCGCTCTTAGCTTTAGCTAAAATCCATTTCTCACTAATAGAATAGTTTCCGTCTGTCTTTCCTATGTTTTGAGTCCGGGAATAATTATATGGAGCATAATCTACAGAGCCTAACACAAACCCGTTTTGTGTTTGAGTAAATAGAGTGTCGATATCGGTGCTATCATTGGGCCAGGGGCCGTCAAGAGCAGGGATGAAGCTGGGACCTCCCTGGCTGTCAGGGTCTCCGGATGGCAACCCAAGTCGACTCTCTACCCAAATACGAGCGTTTTCCCAGGGCTCTCTAACTAGACCCGAGGGGCCATAGGCCCTTTTGCCTACTGCAGAAACTTCGTGAGATAGGCTAAAAATCTGAGAGGTGTCTTTGGTAACGGTCAATCCGCCGCCGGAATTACCATAATCATCCGCTCCCTTCACTCTGCCCTCTGGACTAAATGACCAGTTCTCTGTGACATCAGATAAATAAACTCTGTCGGTGTATGGAAACGCCCCAAAGTCGCCTGCAAACCCATTAGAACCAAAATCATAAAAGACATCGGTAAAAGACTCCCCGCTTTCTGCAACTATATTCAAGTTGGCATTTCGAAAGTCCTCGCTGCCTAAAATTTCCCCAAGTGCACCATTTTCTGAATCCAACCCCATAAGCTCATCTAGCTCTAGGGTTATGGTGTATGGAACCAACTTGTTGTAATAATTGCTGTCAAAGCTAACGCTTTGTATTCTTGGATATCCAGATATAGCTGGAAAATATTCTTCATCTTCTACAGAGTCTAAAGACGCGTCATCCTCTTTATTCCACCAAGAAACAATCCTAAACAATTTCCCTTCAGTAGCAAACAATTCTCTTACGGCCTCTGTTTTTTTCATCAGTGTGTAAGCTGTGGATTCTGTGCGCCCAGGGGGAGGGGGGTGGCCTAGGGGCAGAATCACGGTCCTGTTGTGGGTGTCGCTGATTTCTGAACAACCTTCAACTCCGGTGGGTTTATGAGAGAATGCAAATTTGTGTTCCCCTGACTGGTCATCCCCTTCTATTGTAAAAGAGCCGTCAATGTCAGGAGACCCCCTAAATGGTAGTAGCACCCCGTTCAGGGTGATAACAAATGTTGCCCCCACCTTTTTACCGTCGCCAGCGCGCACATAAGACTTTTGCATGCCAACCGTGGGTGCCGGGGTGAGTTTTTTGCTGTCGTAACTTATTGGCATTTTTTAAATAGTCCTTATTTTAGCAATTGCCGTAACGCCACTGATATGTCTTGCTTTTAGTATATACCCCATTGATTGGGTCCCAGCTCTCATTCTTGGCTGAATTCTTAACATCGAGCATAGTATAACCTGCCGGAGGCCATACCTTGCCCCACAATGTGCTTGCCCCTTCGCCTACGACGGGGGGGGTACTACGCTCTGTATCTCCCATAATAACCTCCGCACTAACCGTTGCCTCATACAAAGACCGAGTGGACAAATTTTGTATTACAGGGCCATTCGCCCGGCCAACAACTGGAATAAAAGCGTATCTTTGTTGAGAATCTTTAATGTCAATGCTAATGGTTTCGCTGATAGAGCCATCTATTGTTTGGCTTCTATTGTCAAAAGTATATGCAAACGTAATTGAACCTTCCGCCTCATTAAAAGTAGCGGTTTTTGAAACGTGAGGGTGTTTTAATTCGCTGAGCGTGGCCTGGTTCGCCTGGTCAGCCTTTTTTGCTATAAAGTAAATCAGTTTTCCTCCACCGATAGTCTCGGTTAAATTTGTATATCTCTCGTAGGCGGCGCTATATTTAGATTGGACAATTTGTAAATCCGCGCCCCTAGTTTCAAGGCCGTCAATTTGTCCGTTAATCACAGCTGTTCTGGTTTTATCGCTTTCTTGAGACTCTGATATTTCTGAGTTTATGTCTTCTATTACATTGGCCCCATCTTCTGTTTTAGCTAGAGTCCAATTTTCTGTAACAGAATAATTACCAGTGGTCTTATCTATCGTATGGGCTCTGGTATAATTATATGGAGAGTAATCTATGTCTCCGTCACCATTATCGTCTACCAACGAAAATCTGTTGACATTCGCATTCACATTATTTCCAGTCAGATAATCCGACCTCGCTTTTTGCATTTTAAACATTCTGCTTACGTTACTAACATCCACAGGCATTTCCACTCCGCCTACAAAAGGAATGCCTAGCCTAGAGTCTACCCAAAGCTTAGAATTTTGCCACGGTTCTCGGATAAGGCCCTCGGAATCGTAGGCTCGTTTACCTGTGGCCGAAAGTGTGTGAGACAGACTAAATGTTGGAGAAATATCTGTCTCAACAGAAATGTTGCCTTGTGACTGACTTACAACTGTATACGTGTCGGCGCCTTTTGGGGCTCCTGGGTCATCTACAGACCAAGATTCATCCGCAGAAGAGAGGAAAACCCTATCCGGATTTTGAGATTCATATTCTGATTCCCATGTAGAGCCAGCAGGTATGGAAAATAGGTCCATAAAAGACTGCCCGCCTTCTGCGACTATATTTTGTAAAGCAGCCCCGTAATCCTCGCTGCCAATGCAAGTATTCAAACCGTCCCAATCAGCCTGCTCAAGGCAGTCAACGTATGTAACGCCACATGGACATTCT
>PVBE011881843.1_pt1 | contig 11221 bp, 12 predicted proteins | sample 1631181 | NCBI WGS metagenome assembly PVBE01 (sample SAMN08397723, study PRJNA350692) | Marine metagenome, whole genome shotgun sequencing project. | isolation source: water | place: Pacific Ocean | collected 2012-04 | reverse complement strand
GGCTTTGCCAAGGGCTGGGCAATGACCGGTTGGCGGTTGGGTTATCTAGCCGGCCCCGCTGATGCTGTCAAAGCGGCCACTGCCCTCCAAAGCCAGAGCACCAGCAATGTCTGCAGTTTCGCTCAGCGTGGAGCCTTGGCCGCGCTGCAAGGGTCACGGGAGTGTGTGAACACGATGGTTAATAGCTACAACACCCGACGCGAACTCCTCACCTCTGGCTTGCTTGGTCTTGAAGGAATCAGTCTTGTCCCTCCAAAAGGTGCGTTTTACGCCTTCCCAAAACTACCTGCGGGCAGCCTCGACTCAGTAAGTTTCTGTCAGCAGGCTCTTGAAAACTATGGGCTTGCCATGGTTCCAGGTGCCGCATTCGGTGACGACAGCTGCATACGCCTCACCTGTGCTGTGTCCCATGAGACGATTTGCGATGGCCTGCAACGACTCAACCAGGCACTCGTGCAGTACTGAACTTTACAACTCATTAGCCCAACCATTCGCCAATGCCAACAAGAAAATATCGAGTGATATTCATCATCTCACTGATCTACAGCATGGGTTTAGTTGCCTGCACAGATCAAGCCAAAAAGACCCTTCGAATTGGTGCGATTCCCGACCAGAATCCAGAACGGCTGAATCGTTTATATGGTCTCCTCTCATCAGAACTCAGCAAAGAATTGAAGATTCCTGTGCGCTATATACCTGTAACAAACTACCCTGCTGTGGTAAGTGCATTTCGCACCGGCAGCCTTGACCTGGTGTGGTTTGGAGGTCTTACCGGAGTACAGGCTCGATTGCAGAAACCCGGAGCACGTGTTCTTGCCCAACGTGATATTGATGCAAATTTCCGAAGTGTTTTTATTGCAAACTCACAAAGCGGTATCAGTGCAATCAAGAATCTAGATGAACTAGGAAAACTGCGAGGCCGAAGATTCACATTCGGCTCTGAAAGCTCCACTTCCGGTCGTTTAATGCCTCAGTATTTCCTTCAACAAGCGGGCGTTGAGTTGAATGATTTTGCTGGACAGAAACCAGGTTTTAGCGGTAGTCATGATGCCACTATTGCCCTGGTAGGAAGCGGCTCCTTTGAGGCAGGTGTGCTAAACGAGAAAGTATGGAATGCAGCTCATAAGAACGGGCGTGCTGATCAATCAAAAGTGAAGGTGATCTGGATTAGCCCCACTTATCCAGACTATCACTGGCTTGTGCAGCCAAACCTCGATCAAAAATTTGGCAATAATTTTACCCGGAAACTTAAAAATACTCTGATTGGATGGAACACGAATTCAGAAACTCAATGCAAGATTCTAGAGATTTTTGGTGCTAATCGCTTCATACCAGCAGATGCAGAACAGTACATAAAGATCGAAAGAATTGGGCGTCAGCTTGGTAAGATTCAGTGACAGCATTACTCGAATTAAGAGGAGTACATGTGCATGGACCTAGAGGAGACAGACTTAGAAATATTGACTTGAAAATTTTCGCTGGGGAACGCATTGCCTTGCTGGGTAGCAACGGAGCCGGGAAGACCAGCTTGCTAGCAGTTGCCAACGGTAGTTTAATTCCTGATGTTGGAGAGGTGCTCTGGCGCGGTTGTTCAATAGCACGAGCACGACAACGTGAAAGGAAAGAGATTGGAACCCTCTGGCAAGACCTACGCCTTATTGAGGAAATCAATGTTGCACAAAACATCAACTCTGGTGCCCTAGGCAGCCGAAGCATGATATGGGCTCTCGCTAATTTATTTAAACCTGTCGAAATCAATACTTGCAGTGAATGCCTAAAAGCAGTTGGGTTGCCAACGAATCTACTTTCTGCACCAGTCAGTGAACTCTCTGGGGGTCAGCGTCAGCGCGTAGCATTAGCACGTTTATTAAGACAGGAACCAGACCTGATACTCGCCGATGAACCTTTATTTAGTCTTGATCCGATTCTGGCTAAAGAGGTTCTTAAACTTTTGTTGGGTATCACGATTACATCATCGATTGCAATCCCAAGGACATTGTTAATGAGTATGCATCAACCTCATCTTATTCATCATTTCGACCGAGTCATTGGACTTCGATCCGGCCGCTTGGTATGCGACCAACCCACAGGTTGCCTTGAAGAAGGTGCTACGGGAAGGATCTACGGATCTGCATGAATCGCCTTGGTCCAACACCAACAATCCTGAGTCTATTACCAGCGTTGGCGCTAGCGCCCGTGTTGATTGGTGTAATCATGAGTGTCCATAGCGGTGGCTTTCCACGGCTTGGGGAATTTATCTGTGCTGCCTTTCAGCCCTCTCTTGAACCAGAAGTGGTTCAAAGCGCATGGCGAGGACTGCAGATCACTGTTGCCACAGCTCTTTTTAGTTGGGCACTAAGCTCCATCCTCGGGATTTTGCTTGGTATTGCAAGCGCCAGCGTGGTTTGGCAAACCTGTGTAGTTCAAAGCTGGCCAGCCATTCTCATTCGCAGACTTTTAGCAATCCCGCGAGCGATCCATGAATTGCTCTGGGGCCTGTTGTTATTGCAGATACTTGGACTAAGCCCATGGGTAGCAATTCTCGCCATCATCATCCCCTACACAGCACTTGTGGCTCGTGTAGTTAGTGATCAATTAGATACCCAAGACCGTCGGGCTCTGATAGCCCTTCAACAGTCAGGTTCAAAACCTTTTGCTGCCCTGATTACTGCACTAGGACCAAAGATGGGCCCTGTATTAATGAGTTACTGTGGTTATCGACTCGAATGCGCTCTAAGGGGAGCAACTTTATTAGGGGTATTCGGAATGGGAGGCCTTGGCACAGACCTTCAACTCGCCTTTCGTTCTCTTGAATTTCAGGAACTATGGACACCTCTTTGGATGCTGGCTGGAGTGATGTTTAGCCTTGAACAGATATTAAGTTGGTTCCGTAGTTATCTCAGATCATCTAAAATTCCCATCAGACAGATGCTCATCACAGTTGCCCTGATGATGACTCTTGCAGCAATAAGTCTTCCCTGGCTGAATGCAGTTGATATTGATCTCAGCGAATCACTTAGCTGGAATCCTTTTCCATGGCCAACGCTGGCCGAACTAAAAATCGCGATCAACACTCTCCCATGGATCCAATTAATCAGTAGCACAGTCTTGGTCACATTTCTTGCAGCAGGAATAGCGATCGGCGTCCCTCCAATGGGAATGATGCTCTGGCCTAGCCGCGTTGGTATAGGAGTGCAGAGTTATATCTGGGCACTACTAAGACTGATCCCAACCCCTATCTCTGCGTTGTTATTGCTGCTATTTAGCCAACCGAGCTTGGCTGTTGCAGCTCTGGCACTTGGAGCACACAACCTAGGCGTTATGGGTCGTCTTTTAAAAGAAGGCTTGGATGAACAAAGTGATAGCGGCTGGCAAGCCCTGCGAGCATCTGGTGCCGGAGCTCAAACGGCTTGGCTCTACGGCTGCTTTAGTGGACAAAGCCCGAGTTATCTGGCCTACGCCGCCTACCGAACGGATGTAATTTTGCGCGAATCAGTGGTCGTTGGGTTGGTTGGAGGTGCTGGACTGGGTTGGCAGCTGATCGAATCTCTGGGCTCATTCAACTGGGCTCAGGTGGCCCTACTAACGACAGTATTCGCAACTCTCACATTGATTGGAGAAACCATTAGCGATCGGTGTCGGCACCATTGGCTTGGCCCATCGAAAGGGCTTCCGATGATTCTCGACCTGCAAAGCTGAGCCATTCCCAATGCCTGAGTGATGAATAATGTGCACAAAAAACTCATCGTCATTGGTGATAGTGGTGTCTATGGATGGGGAGATCGAGAGGGGGGCGGATGGTGTGAACGTCTGCGATGCCAATGGATGAGCCTCCCTGATGCCCCAGTGGTCTACCCGCTTGGAATTCGTGGCGATGGACTGGAAAGTGTTGCCAAACGCTGGCTAAAGGAATGGCAAAGTCGCGGCGAACTCCGTCGTCAGGTCCCTGATGCAGTTCTACTGGCGGTGGGTCTCAATGACACAGCACGTATTGGACGGCCCGATGGACGGCCCCAACTGACAGCAGAGGCCTTTCGCTTTGGCTTGCAGCAACTGCTGACAGAGATGAAACGCCTCACCAAGGTGATGGTAATGGGCCTCACTCCTGTCGATGAAGCGGTCATGCCATTTGCGCAATGCCTCTGGTATTCAAACCAATCTGGGTCGGTTTATGAAGCCCAGCTTGAGGAAGCCTGCCTTGAGGCTGATGTGCCGTTTCTGCCGTTGCACAGCGCCATGCTCAATGAACCTGCCTGGCTCAGCTGGATCGAACCCGATGGTATCCATCTCAACTCAGAGGGACATGACTGGATCCATCAAAGGATGATGACATGGACATCACTGCTGGAGTGGGCACAGCTCGAACCACTAACAAACTTCACTCCTACGGTTGGCTGAAATCACCCCTAAGGGAATCGGATGTTCATCCTTTAGTTGGTTTACCAGAGCTGCAGAAAAGCAGACAGTTAAGCAAGTCGATAGAAAGTCAAGTCATGGCAAAAACTTCTCGCAAGAGCTTGATGAGAAAGAGGGCGAAGTGCTCTAGCTATCTACGTTCTCTTTCCTTGCCCGAATCAATACAAAAACGCAATCAAGCTGTACTTGAAAACCTGGGATTGGCACACCTTGCAGCGACTCGCCAGGCCACCCGTGGCACAGAGGAACTGGATGATCTAATTCAAGAAGCAAGCCTGGGATTAATCATGGCGATGGAAAGATTCGATGCCAATCGTGGATTTAAAATAAGCAGCTACGCAATGGCCCGTGCCAACGGGCAAATCCTCCATTTCCGCAGAGACAAAAGCCAGATCGTGAGAGTGCCCTGGAGACTCAGAGACCTATATACACGCGGCATGAGACTTCAACAGGTGCAGCTAAATGATGGTTTAAATCCGCTCACTGAAGAACAGCTGACTGCACAATTAGATGTAAGTCCAGACCGCTGGCATAAAGCTGTCGAAGCTGTATGGCAGACACGCCTTGTAGCTCTTGATGCCAGAGGGACTTCAACAGGAGGCAATCATGCTGAGAAGAGAGTCCCATTATTGGAACTGCTCAAGTCACCAAAGCAGAAAGAACCGGATCTGCAACATCAATGGCTGAAAAAGGCTATGCAGCGTCTAACACCCAAACAGCAGCAATTGCTTTACTCCCATTACATCGATGACATCAGCTTGAGACAGTTAGCAAAGCGCGAAAAAATTAAGGAGAGCATGCTGCGTAGTGTTTTGCGAGGTTTGATTAAACAACTCCAACTTTGGTCCAGTACAAATCTGATGAACTCATCAAGCAGCCAATCCAAACCAAGCGCCGATTGCGATGGCAAAAACAGCAGCAAAGCTTGTCTGTAAACCATTAACAAGTTCATTACTAAGCCAACTAATTCTGTCCTGAGCAATTGCACCTAAAAGGCTCTCCATAAGAGTGGCCAACAAGCCAATCGAAGCAACCAAGAGAGCCCCCTCCAGACCAAAAGGCACCAGAGAGAGGGAGACCATCACGAAGGTCATCAAAAGACTGCCAAGGGCACTTGCGAAAGTGCCCTCAAGACTGATGGCGCCATCCGTACCAGCAGGTACAGGACGCAGCGTGGTGATGAGCACAGTGGTTCGGCCCCAACGTTTGCCTATCTCACTGCCGAAGGTGTCAGCAAGCTTCGCAGCAAAACTTGCGCTAAAGCCGAGGTAGAGCAATGGCTCAAAACCTAGGTCTAGTTTGATCAGGATTGCTACTACAGCACCAGTGGCTGCAGATCCCCAGACATTTTCTGGCCCACGCCTACCACCACGTCCCTCAGCAAGGCCAGCAAGCTTCTTCTGGGCCATCCCAAGACGGGTGACCATCGATCCCAGGACGAGATAGATCACAACCGCAAGCCAACCACGCCAGCCAAGACATCCCCAGAGGATGGTGCCTAGTGCCCCGGCATGAACCCATCCGGCGGAAGTGAGTAATGGCAGCCTCTGGGCCACCGCAATCAATAGAGCATTGAGAGCAAAAGCCCAGAGCCATTGAGCCAGAGTCGGATTAGAAAAAAGCATCAACCTTGATAGCACTGCCCTTCACCAGATTGGACAAGAGACAGCAAGCGCGGGTTATTGCTTGACGCTATCTGGCAGACCAGAGCATGAAGCAGAAAAAACAGCCTACGTGTTTGATCTTCTCAATCTCAGCATTGAGTAAATTATCACCTCAAAAGCCTCTGCAGAAAAACACTGAAGAAGTCCAAGCCCTCGAGTCAAAGAAAGCCACTATGAAATCAAAGTTTCCTTGAAGAAGACGCTTATAACTGCTGCTATTACTGAACAGAAACGCAGCCGCGAAGATCAAAAACAAACCTGCAGAAATTCAATCAGATCTTGACTGATCTCTTGATAACCTGATCCGTCGACTTGACACCATCGTTTGAGCTGCTGCCACAGCAGCTGTGCAAGTGCGCAGGATTGAATCCCCCAAAGCCACAGGCACCCAACCGGCGGCCTCTGCGGCACACTCTTCAATTGGGCTCCAACCACCCTCAGGACCAATGGCAACCAAGACTTGATTGATTTCTGGTGTCAATCCATCCATCAAAAGTTGTAGATCAATCAATCCCTGCCGACGAGTGGTGGCCAAAGCAAAAACTGCATTAACTGGTGGACTTTTCCACAATGCTGAAGCTTCTGCTAAGGGCAAAAGTTCTGGCTGCCAAAGCTGCTCAGATTGCTCAACAGCTTCCCTAAGGATCACCTTCCATCGCAATGGTCGCTCCTCAGCCTGAGGAGTACGCCTATCAGAACGTAGAGGCTGAATCAGGTTTACGCCTAGTTCACAACTCATCCTCAAAACCTCCTCAAAGCCGCGTTTTGGGATAACAACAGCCAAACCAAGTTGTTGGGCAGGGCAAGGTTCGTTTAGACATGGTTGAGCCAGTGATGTGGCAAATTTCAAAACATCACCTGCTTGAAGAAAGGCTTCCCATATGTGACCAATACCATCGGCAACGGCAACCTTTTGTCCCGGGCGAAGGCGAAGCACACGCCGAAGGTAATGGACTTCGTTTTCGTTGAGATACAACAACCCCTCAACATTATTCATTGCCGCAAGCCGATGCGATTCAACCAAAAGCCGTCGGAGCTCAGCCACGAGAACTCTTTACGTTTGTAAGGGGAAGACGCTGTCGGGATGGGGCTCAACAGGCCAGTCATCATTGACACCACCAATCAGCACTTCATCCAACTTCACCACATCGGAGTCAATTTGCTGAAGAGCGTTGATCAGGACATCAAGTGCAACAGCATCACTTGTACCAAGATCAACCCAACAACGTGCCCAGCAGCCTTGATATTCCAACTGGCCCATGTTGTGCATCAGCGCAGGAATCACAGATCTGGCGTCTTCATTGTCGTAAGTGATCCAACTGAGGTCCACACCTTCCTCATGGACTTGTAGGTTCTCAGCATTAAATCCACCCAAACGGCCAATCACGTACCAACTATCAAAGATGCCATCGACGTAATTTTGCTCACCCTGGCTTGGTACATCGGCAAAGTGAAGCCATAGCCAACAGTTGAATGGATCAACCTCGCGGAAACGAACGTCCATGAAAGCTCTACGATGGCTCCATCATCGCGGCATTCAACAGATACGTCTGCATAAGCAAGCATTCATCAATCAAAGTGGGGGGTCATTAGCTGCTAGGACAAGAAAAGTGAGGAGCTCATGCTGGAGCTGAAAGGCCTTCAATACCGTCCCTCAACATCTGAAGAGCCTGTGCTGCAGGGAGTTGATCTAATTGCTCATGCGAGCCAACCTGTGGTGGTAGCTGGAGCTAGTGGAAGTGGCAAAACCAGTCTGCTAGAAGTGATCAGTGGACTTGCCAGTGCTCAACGAGGCGAAATTTACTGGGAACACAAACCCTTAAATCAGCGTCAACGGCGATGGATGTGTGGGGTCGTATTTCAATTCCCAGAGCGCCACTTTCTTGGATTAACAGTGGCTCAGGAGCTGCGCTTAGGTCATCGGCGACTCACCACTGGGGCTCAAACACAAGCACTTCAAAAGGTTGGGCTGGCTCAGATTGATATGAGACAAGCACCGGAACGCCTCAGTGGAGGGCAACAAAGACGGCTTGCCCTTGCTGTTCAGTTGCTACGAAAGCCAACCATTTTGCTGCTTGATGAACCAACAGCCGGACTTGATTGGTCGGTACGTGATGAGGTCTTGAGACTGCTTTCCAATCTTGCTCGAGATCAGTTGCTAATCGTGGCCACTCATGAACCAGAACTCTTTGCAGGCTGGTCACGTGCAGCTTATCGGCTCGATTCAGGCCAGCTTCGTAAGGTGTCTAGATAGCCCTATATCAACTTGGATAACTAGCTGGTTTCGCACTCGAAATTCAGAGCGAAGCAATTCACATTGGCCAACCATTCATGAGGAACACTGTTAAAGCCAATTGGTCCAGCGATCTAAAAACATCTTCCTGGGGTTTAATCAATAGGTAATTGATGAAATTGAATAAAAATAAAAGATTAGCTTAAGCGCCGACGAGCATTGCAACCCTAAGACTCATTGCTGAAGAACTCAAAAGCATACTTAAGGGAGCTCTTAATATACAATTGATCTACAATTCAGAAGAATATTCAATTACTTACTAGAAGCGAAATAGGCATTATTTATCAGTTAACTAGATCGTGAAAGCAAGCCATTGCTTGCATGGGTGTTATCTGATCAAGCCAACAAAAGTGCGCCACCCCAAAGCAACAACACTGTTGGCACCGCCTCAAGCTGATCTCCTGTAATCGGCAGGGTAACGCTTGGCAAAGCTGTCATTGCTTGCATGAGGAGTCCCCCAAGAATCAAGCCTGTAGCTAGCAAGAGCACACTCCAGCCCAATGCTGCAAGTGGGCGACGACCTCGTCTTATCTGACTCAGGAACAGAGCGATTGTTGATACAGAAAGGATGAGCTCCGTACTACCAACAGGAGCAACGATCACAAGCAATAAGGCAAGGCCTCCCAAGACCAATCGAACCGTCAGGCCCTGTCCTTCAGGTAGGCAGAGATTCGGCCAGAATTCTCCTGGTTTGGTGTTAGAACTTGATGAATTGATACTGCGTAGGCGTGTAAGCAGTGCATTACTTCCACCACTGCGCCCAGCTGTCTCTACCTGCACCTCCTCTCGCTGAGAGGCACTTACTGCAGCATTGCTCACTTTGCCAAGCTGACGTTCCTTAAGACTTGACATGAGCACAGCGTCGTAAGACGCTTCAACCCTTGCCCTGGCTTGAAGGTCATCTCCTACCTCTAAAAGCCGCTTTTCCTTTGCTTGTTGCACAGCTTCAAAGCTGGCTCCTGGTTCAAGACCAAGGATGGAGTATGGATCCTGCGACCCTGGATTCGAACTGGAGCCGATGCCCGAGGCCATGGTTCTACGAGAACTACTCTGAGCGTATCGAGACCAGCTCAAAAGAGGGGTGAACCATAGCGATAGCCATGGCTGCTCTGGAGCTGTTTGCAACAAACCAAAGCCTCTTGCTGTCCCATCCACTGCCTACTCTTGAGCAACGGCATCTGTGGTGGAAGGTGGAAGCCAACAAGCATTTCAACCTTTTCAGGCTGTTCATTGCAGCTTGCAGCACGAAAGCAAACGTACTCAGTGCCACCATCAACACAGGGACGTATAAGCCATTGGTTGTCCAATACCACTGAAAACATCTTTTAACGATTCTGGCTAACTAGAGCAGTGAATCGCGAGTTCTTGTCGTCAGGGAATCAGATTTAAGCCCAACCCTCAGAGGCTGATCGGCTCTACACCACTGACCACAGGCGCAACAGCACTAAGTTCCAACGCAGGGTGATCATCAAGAAGCTGATTAAGGTTCCACTCGTTCTTGAACAAGAGAACAGGGCGCTGCCAGGCATCCTGAACGGTCTTGCAATTAAATATTCGACCCATCTCCTCTAGAGCAGGCCAACCATCACTAACCCACCGTGCTACCTGGAATCCCATAGGCTCAAGGCGCGTCTGAACGCCATATTCGTGTTCTAAACGGTGCTGAACAACATCAAGCTGCAACTGACCTACAGCAGCAAGAATGGGATCCCGTTTGCTCTGATCAGTGTCGTAGAGAATTTGTACTGCACCTTCCTCTCTCAACTCATTAACTCCTTTACGAAAGTTTTTAAATGCTGAAGGATTCGGGTTACGTAACCAGCTAAATATCTCAGGACTGAAGCATGGTATCCCCTCGTATTCAACTCGAGAACCGGTATAAAGAGTATCACCAATCGCAAACATACCGGGGTTATTCAGACCAATAACATCGCCTGGATAAGCATCATCAACGACCGAACGTTCTTGGCCAAATAACTTCTGTGGGCGAGATAGGCGTATGGATTTACCGGTCCGTGCTAGGCGCACCGTCATGTCCTTTTCAAAACGTCCGCTGCAGACCCTTACAAAGGCGACACGATCACGATGGCGAGGATCCATGTTGGCCTGTAATTTGAACACAAAGCCACTGAAGGACGATCGCAAAGGATCAACAGGACCCTCACTTGTAGAACGAGCTACAGGCCGCTGGGCCATCTCAAGAAAGGCATCAAGGAAAGGCCTTACCCCAAAATTGGTCATTGCTGAACCAAAAAACACAGGTGTCAACTCACCTGCATGGACTAATTCCAGATCAAGCTCTGCACCTGCTGCCTCCAAGAGCTCTAACTCTTCCAAAGCCTGATCCAAAAGCTCCTGCTCGACAAGGCTTGGCAATTCCGGATCATCAAGATGTAGATGACGCTCACTAGCTTGCCGGCCCCTTTCCGCTCGTGTAAAAAGAACGACATTTCTAGTCCGACGATCAATAACACCACGAAATAACTCCCCGCTACCAATAGGCCAATTCACAGCCCAAGGTATTAGTTCCAACTCTGCTTCAATCTCATCCAAGAGCAACAGAGGATCCCGCCCTGCTCGATCCATCTTGTTGATGAAGGTAAAGATTGGGATATTTCTCATGCGTCATACCTCAATCAACTTTCTTGTCTGAGGTTCTAAACCCTTAGCGGCATCCTCCAACATCACCGCGTTATCTGCAGCCGCAAGGGTGCGATAAGTGTCTTCAGAAAAATCCTGGTGTCCGGGTGTATCAAGGAGATTAATTGTGGTGTTCCCGTAATCGAACTGCAGCACGGTGGAGGTGATCGATATACCCCGCTGCTTCTCCAACTCCATCCAATCAGAG
>PVBE011839483.1_pt1 | contig 11222 bp, 10 predicted proteins | sample 1631181 | NCBI WGS metagenome assembly PVBE01 (sample SAMN08397723, study PRJNA350692) | Marine metagenome, whole genome shotgun sequencing project. | isolation source: water | place: Pacific Ocean | collected 2012-04 | reverse complement strand
GCCCACCTCGAACAGCAGGTGCAGTCCGAGGCAGATCCCCAGAAAAGGGCGGTCCGAGTCCAGATAGCGCCGCAGGGGTTCGACCAGTCCTTGGCGATGGAGTGCCGCCATCGCCTCGCCAAAGCTGCCAACCCCGGGAAGTAGAAGGCGCTCGGCCTGCTCGACTTCTCGTGGACCCGTTGCGAGGTGGGTTTGCACTGAACAGGCTTGGCAGGCCTTCGCCACGCTGCGCAGGTTGCCCATCCCGTAGTCCACGATGGTAACGGACTGGTGCATTCATCCCATCCTTGTCGAGAGCCACCAGCCGAGCACACCCGAGAGGGCCAGCAACACGGCGCCGGCGATCCAGGGCAGCAGTTTCTCGCCGGTCTGGATGCACTGGCGGCTTTTTACGCTAGAAGCCTTGAGGATGCTCAGCTCGGTAAAGACCGACTCGGGGTGCTCCAGGTCTATGCCGAGCAGTTCTTGAAGTCTGATGATGTTCTTTTCCAGCGATCGACAGCTGGAGAACCGGCTGGTGGGCTTCTTGTGGATCATCTTGTCGACCAGCCGGCTGAGTGGCTCCGGGATCAATGCGTTGCGCTCGTGCAGGAGCTCGGGGAGTTCGTGCAGGTGCTTGGTGATCAGCTTGAGGGTGTTTCGCTCGACGAATGGGCGAGCTCCGTTGAGCATGTGATAGGCCGTGATGCCGAGGGAGTAGATATCGCTGGCTGGCGAGGCGTTGCCTCCTTCGAACAACTCTGGCGCCATGTATTGCAAGGTGCCGATCAGGTAGTCGGTCTGAGTCAGTTTCGCCTTGTCGGTATCGACAAACATCTTGGCAATACCGAAGTCGGTCAGCTTGACCTGTCCGGTCGGTGAGATCATCAGATTGCCCGGCTTGATGTCCCGGTGCACGATGCCTGCCGCGTGAGCGGTGGCCAGCGCCTGGGCCGACTGGCGCAGGATCTCCAGGACCTGCGGCACCGCCAGGACCTGGCGTTCGACCAGGAGTTCCTGAACGCTCGATCCGGGCACGTATTCCATCACGATATAGGGTTGCCCGCCGTGATCCCCGTGGTCGTAGACCTGGACGATATTGGGATGGTTGAGCTTGGCGGCCGCCACAGCTTCCAGCCAGAATCGTTTGACGAATTCATCGTCCTTGATCCACTCATGCTGGAGCACCTTGATCACGACCTCCCGGTCCACTGACTCCTGCACGGCTCGGTAGACTGTTCCCATGCCGCCTTCGTCGAGCTTCTGCAGGATCGTATAGCCATCTATCACGGTTACTACGGCCATGGGAGTATTCTAAGGGGGAATAGATGAATGCGAAAGACAGGCCCAGAAATGTCCCCAGAAGGAGAGCAGGGGCGATTGTCGTCCGGGTGAGTTTCTAGGTCGAGCTCTCGAATAGCTGGCCGGTGAACTCCGACAGGTCCAGGCCCGTCGCTGCCTGTGCCAGGCCGAGTTGAGCCTGTAAGCACAACCGCTCCCAGGGTAGGGACTCCTTGAGGAAGCGCTCCTCTTCCAGTTTGCCTGAGAGAAAATGGGATCCGAGGGTCCATGACCGAGGCCACTCAGAGCAGTCCAGAGCATTGAACACGCGCTGAGCGGAGTCGGGCATCCCTTGCGCAATCAGCGAAACGCCGTGTAGCAGATTCGACAGGTTTCGCCCCTTCAGGTGGTCGTTGCGCTGAATGAAAGGCGTTAGTTCCCGGTTGGCCTGCTCGGGGTCGGCGTTCATCAGCTGGAACCACGCACGCTGCTCGTTTGCGAACAGGTCGCGCGCGGTGATCTTCTCCAGCACCCGAAAGGTGGCTTCGCTGTTCCCGAGGATGTGGCTGGCTCGAGCGAGCCACAGTCGGGCACCGTTGTAGGCGCGGCTGTTGGGATCCGGCTTCAGGCGGTGGAAGCGGTCCAGCGCCACCTCGAGCTCTCCCTGCATCGCCGCGACGGCTGGGACACACAGTTCCCAGGCCCGCCCCAGCTTGCTGTTGGGCTTGGCGATTGCCGCCGGTCGGGTCTCCTCGAGAATCTCTGCTGCCGCTTCGACCTGCTGTAGTTCGAGCAGCGCGAAGACTGCGTCTGGAATGTGAAATGGCTTGAGCAGGTCATCAGCCGACATCTCGGAGATCGTGCGCACGATGAACTGGTGACGGCCGGCCCAGAAGGCCAGGAGCAGCTTGATGTCACAATGGCTCGCCGGGTCGCTGGTCTTGAACTTGCCGCGGCCTGTCATGAACGGCGGGTTCTCCCAGTGGCTTCTGACCGCCCGGACCATCTCACCCACCACGCGAGCCCCCCAGTTGCTCATGCAATGGGTAATCGCTAGTGGTAGCAACTCCGCAACCACCTGCCGCTCGTGGTGCTGAACCACGTGCAGCCGTCCCAGGATCCACTCGTGGACGGCTGGCAGGTGTGGGTCGTGCGGATACTCTTCCAGCGCCCGAGTCAGCGCAGCGTGTTTCGCAGAGGCTCGACCCTGACGGCTGGCGACCATCGCCCGTCCCAGTGCTATCAGACAGGAGTCGTTGGCTTCGTCCCCTGCCACGAGCACCTGGTCGGCTTCCTCGAGCAGGAGCATCCGCAGCTCGGGGTCCTGCTCGTGTTCGCTCTGGCGGATGACGCAAATCCCGGCGCGAAACTGCGCCAGACGGCCCTCCGCGCGGCCTTGGTGGGAGATGGCGATGCCTTCGTACTCGGACTGCGCTTCACCATAGAATGTGCGGTTGAACAGGGCATCAGGGACCGCCAGGCAGGAGACGCGGGCGCTGGAGCCGAGAGTCGATATCTGCAGATTGCGGATACGTAAACCGGCGCTCCGGCCGGTGAAGCCCAGGTAGCCGCCGGTCAGTGGGATCGGGTCGCTGTAGGCATAGATCTCTAGATCGTCGATCGAGAGCCAGAAGCGATCGTCCTCCCGGCAGGCGATGACGTGGTGCCAGCGGCCGGTCTCGTAGCGCGGGCTCTGGGCCCCGGCCACCACTCGCCCTGATCGCAGCAGCGAGATGGTGCGGCGCTTGCCGGGCACGGCCTGAAGGCTGTAGCCGTTGCCGAGCTGTCCCTCCGCGGTCAGCGCGGCATTGAGCCAGATCGCAAGTTCGTTGTTCCCCTTACGGATGGAGATCAGCGAGAGGTCGAACTCGACTCTTACGTTGTCACCCAGGCGGCGAGTATAGAAGTAGCGCAGTGTTCCCTGTGCCCCACGGGAGCGCAGTGTGATGGTGTTGTCGACTCTGCTGTGTCGGCCGTTCGAAACGCGCCAGTTTCTGTGGTGACCGATTGCTTCCTCAATGCGCCACTGGGCGCGGCCCTCGAGGGCATGGGCTACCTCGTTGCTGAACTGCGTGACCGTCTCATAGCGGTCTTCCACCGGCAGTGAGAGGGCCCTGAGGACCACCTCGGTCAGCGCGCTGGGGATGCTGCGGCCGGGTTGGAGGCGCGCGGGGCGGATCGGCGGCGCCGTGTGCATGGCCTCGAGCCGCGCGCTGATGCTCTCGCCGCGCCAAGGCGGACACAATGCCAGCAGCTCGTACAGGATCAGGCCGAGGGCGAACTGGTCGCTTTGGGGGGAGGCCTGCTTGCCTTGAAATTGCTCGGGCGCCATGTAGGAGGGTGTGCCGACGAGGATCTGGGACTCGGTTCCCGCCTTCAATTCGTGGAGCTTCTCGGTGGAGATGCGTGGCTCGGTCAATGCCTCGTCGAGCATCTTGGCCATACCCCAGTCGAGCACGAGGACTTCTTCGAATGGCCCGATCATGATGTTGGAGGGCTTGAGGTCTCGATGGATCACGCCACGGGCATGCGCGAAAGCCACCGCGTTGCTGGCCTGCAGGAAGAGGCGGACGATGCGGGGCGTCGGCCACTCTTCCCGTTCTTCGGGGCCTCCTTCTTTCAACTGGTGGAGCAACTGCGCAAGTGTGATGCCCTCCACCGGACGCATCGTGTAGTAGGTGTCGGCTCCTTCACGGGTGTAGTGGTAGACGGGAAGAATCGATGGGTGCTGGAGTCGGGCGGTGATTCGAGCTTCGATCTCGAATCGCCGGGTCAACTGCTCGTCCAAGAGTCGGTCAGGTCGAATGCGCTTGAGCGCGACCCGCCGGAGAAGCCTTTCGTCGTAGGCCAGCAGGACGTCGCCCATTCCACCTTCCCCCAGACGGGCGAGAATGCGGTACGGTCCGATGATCTTTGGCAGCGGTGTGCTGGTGGCGCTTTCCGGGTCAGGGGCAGGGGAGGGAGATCGCTCCGTTTCTGCAACGAAGCATTCCTCCTCCGTATACCTGACGGTGGGGTCGCCGGGGCCCTCCGGTTTGCTCACGCCCCTATTCTAGCGTTTATGCGCTACTGGCGAAATACGATGATCCGCAGCGCGCCCAGATTGCCCTGCCCGTCTTCACTGACGAGGAACATCTCGTTGCGCCCCACGCTGAGCGGCAGGATCAGCTGGAACGGCACCACTCGCGGAAGGCTCTTGCTGGGGAACTCTGGTTTACCGGTCGGACGGGAGAGCGAGCCCAGTGTCCCACCGGCCTGAAAGTCGCGGATGCCGCTGCGGTCGGCGATGGTGCCTGACACGACCAGCGACTCGACAGCGCGGCCTACCAGCTGGTTGTTCGAGGGGCTCGAGATAAGGAAACGGGGGGACGCCCGATCCAGTGTCGGGGGAGGGGGTGGGGTGCCCGAGGCGAACGCGATCTGGTAGAGCGGGCGCCCGGTGTTGCTCGTGACCTGTCCCGTCAGCTTCTCACTGGTCAGTTCCCTGCCGCGCAGTTCGTACACGACACAGGTGGTGCCCTCGGCGGAGACGTTCAGCTGGTTTCCGACCAGGGTCGCGCGGGCGCTCTTGCTGGCTGGCACGTTGACCCAGATCGAGCCAGTCGGAAAGCTCCCCTTGGGCAGGGTCTCGACCAGGACCTGCCCCTTGCTGAGCGGTGCGGGTAACTCAACGATGGCTCGCATCAGGCGCTCGGCTCGGGTGCCCAGTGGTGTCAGGCGGCGTTGAGTGTCTGTCGGAGTGGAGGTCTTGTCGGGCCCGGACTTGTCAGGTCGGGCCGGCACGAGAAACCGCGTGGCCTGTAACACGTGAGGGGCCTTGCGCCAGCGCAGCCCCTTGACCGGCCAGCTCTTGAACTGCATCGCATCCCCAACGCCTTGGTTGACGGGGGCGTCCTGTCTGGGCGGTGGATTGTCGGGTTGTTTTTTCTTGGAGCTGGGCGGCTGGAATGGGCCAAGGAACCATGGGACGCCGACCCAGCCGGGCCAATCGCCCCTGGTGGCCTGCTTGGCCGGTGTGGTTCGCTGACCCGTTCCCGGAACTCGCCAACGCGGTGTGCTTCCGACGCCGGCCCTGGGCCTGTCTCCGGTCATCTTCAGCACCGCGGCGCGCAACGAGTCCCAGCTGCGGTGGTTCTCGGCCCGTGTGTAGTTCAGGTAGCTCACCGGATCGTAACGGCAGTTCAACGCGCCTCGCTTCCCCGAAGAGCGTTTCAGTTCGGCCAGATAGTCTCTCAAGTTGATGCGCGCCAGACTGACCTGGATTCCGTCCGCCTCCCGTGTGGTGCTCATGATCTCGCTGCGCTCGGCGAGACGCTCTTCGACCCCCTGCAGATTGTTGCGCTCGATCAGTTGGCGCAGGAGCAGGTCGGGGCGCACGGACAAGCCCCGTAGTCGCTCGATCAGGTTGGCTTCAGCGTTGGCGTCGGCTGCGCGGCGGGCGAGCATGGCGCCGTGGCGATCGTCCAGTGGGGTGCCTCGGGGCGCCACGCCGAAACCGTGCGCGTAGACATATCGCTCGAGCTGGTTGACGTCTCCTGCGAGCAGGCGTAACTCGGTCGGGATCGGCTCTCGCGAGACAACTCTCTTGAGCAGCTGGTCGGGGTTGAGGCAACTCGTCAGCAAGCTGCCGGCGAGGATGCAGATCAGTGGTGTGCGCATCTGTGGGGAGCGTATCACATGGTCCCGATGAAGGGAAAACCCACTTTTGCTCACTTGTCACGGTGGCCGAGTTCGTGGAGCCGAGTTCTGGTAGACGCCCGAGCCGGGAGTGTTCATGCGTGGCTCCCGGCTGAGGCATTGTCTGGCGGGGAATCGTTGTCTTGCGGTCTGCGATCGGCCGCAGCCACGGCTGCCGCCGGACCGAACAGCAGCAGGGCCAGGCTGAGCGCCCACTCCACCTGACTCCCCCGCATCCGAAAGCCGAAGGAGAGAATGGCCGAGACCAGCAATGCGACCTGAGCGAACAGCGAGGCGAATCCCGGGTACAGCACCCAGCGTACGCGTCGCACCAGACAGGTGGCGAGCGCGACCGCCACGCCGAGCGGTGCGCCGACGACCAGCCCCGCGACACCACCGACGATGGCCAGACCGGCCAGCACGACGGCCAGCAGCAAGAGCAGCGTCGACGCCACGGGCCGACCGAAACCGATTGCCGCCAGCAGGACGCTCAGGGCGGCGAGCAGGCCGACGATGGTAAGCGCGGGTCGGTGCAGGGTCCGGTTGCCCAGCATCAGGTAGGTCCCACCGAGTTGAGCGGTCGCCTGCGCCGTGGGTGTCTCGGTCATGCCGAGGGCGGCGCCGCTGATTGCCAGGGCAGCTCGGTCCAGCTGCTCGGACGAGACCTGCGCCATGCCGTCCTCGTGGGTGTGGTAACCCGAGTAGAAGTTGGTCAGCGCCGAACCTGTCAGCATGCAGGATGGAATGCCCGCCTCGAGGAATGCGCCCGCATCGCTGCCGGTTTTGACGCCCATCAGTCGAACCGTCCCCTGATACCAGGGTGAGATGTACGGATCGCCTAGCCCCACCGGCACGCCGGCCAGAGCTGCGGAGCGCCGGACGGCCGCCGGCAGCCACTCGGGCGCGATTCCCTGGGCGTCCCAGGCAAACCCGTACGGAATGGTGTGGACCACCAGCTTGTCCTCGGTCCAGCCGACCAGCTCGACCGCCATCGCCGCTCGGATCTGGGCTCGCTTGGACTGGGTCATCGACGCCAGGTGCGCCTTCGAGCCGACCAGCCCTTCCTCTTCGCCATCGTAGATCGCGATCAGAATGTCATGACTGGGCGGTGGGCCTGCGGACAGCGCCCGGACCGCCTCGAGGATTGCCGCGATCGCCCCGCCGTCATCGATCGCACCCGGTGCTCCCGGGACGACGTCGTAATGCGCGGCCAGCACCACGGTCTGATTTCGATCGCGCCCCGGTATGCGTCCGAGGATGTTGACCAGCCGGCGTGCTCCCTGCTTGAGATGCTGCAGCCGGACGTCCTGGGCGCCCGCGGAACGCAGTGCGTCCCGGATGAACGGGGCGGATTCCCGCAGCGCCTTGGAGCCGCGACGGCGTTCGGGGTAGCGGCGCTGCAACTCGGCTAGCCAGGCGTGGGCCCGCCCCGGCACTAGCTGGCGGGTGGCAGACTGGATGCGGCTCACCGGCTGGGATGGAGGGGCACCGGCAACCCAGCCAATAGCAAAAGCGATCAGGGTGGCGGCGGCAGTGCCGATCACTCGTCGGCGCCAGACGGGACTGAGGGGGGGCTGATGGGTCATGTTCAGTCTTATAGCAAGGGGCATGCCAGCGAGGAGGAAATTGTGAATGACGCATCAGCAGGGTTGGTGATGCTGGGGATGGTACTCCGACGTGAGGGGGGACATGAAATGCGCGGGGCCGGTACATTCAGTGAACAGGTCGAGCCCCGGTGGGACATCGCCGCGTCGTGGCCGCTGACTACACCGCCCCGGACGGGCTCGTCTGAACTATGCGGATCACGCGGTGCAGTGGGACCTCGAACGAACCATGGGGTCGCGAATCGAGAGGAGCACGGGTCAGGCCGTTTTCCCCGCTCTATAATGGTCATGGGCTGGTCCCAGCTTGACCGTTCGCACCGACTTGATCCAGCGGCGAGGTGAGCCTGAAGAGCCGTCGACCTCCACTTCGTGCAGCCTGACGGTTCCCTGCCCCGCAAGCACATCGACGCTGCCGTCGTCGCCGAGCCGAATGACCTTGCCCGGAATCCGACCCGCATATTCGTCCTGCTTGCACACCAGCTCTGCGCACAGCATCCGCAAGAGCAGGGGGCCGGCGTAGCTGAAGGCCTGGATGCCGGGGCTGCTCAGGCCGCGAATGAAGTCGAACACGCGGCGGGCTGGGCCGTGCCAGTCGTGTGATGACTGCTGTGCTTGACCTGCTCAACATTGTGTTCTAGGTTTATTGCCGCGATGAATGGCCTGAATCCGAAGCGGTGGGTTGTGCTGGGCGTCCCCTCGGGTCGATGCGCGGCGAGCGACGACGTCGGCAACCTCCCCGACGACCCGATCGACTACCAATCTGAGGTGAGCTGGCCCTCCGAGGGATTCTGTGCCACGCACGGGGCTTCGGTCGGTTCGGGTGGGTTGACCCTCCGGGGGATGACGATCAGCCCGGGGACGCTTATCGGGGCCGGTGGCGTGGCATCGCGGGATGTCGCGGCCAGGATGGTGGTGGCTGAGGTGTTCGCGCGCACGAGACGTGCACTCGACTGATGCGCGTACTGATCACCGGAGGGTGCGGCCTGATCGGTTCGACGATCGTGGATCAGGTGCTGGCTGCGAATGACGAGGCGCGGGTGACGGTGATCGACGACCTCTCGCGCGGTTCGATGGACAACCTGTCCGCCGCCTTGGACAGTGGCCGGCTCGAGGTGGTTCGGGCGGACATCCGCGCATTCGACGAGATCCGCCCGCACTTCGACGGGTTCGATCAGGTCTATCATCAGGCGGCGATACGCATCACCCGCTGTGCCGCGGAGCCGAGGGCCTGCCTCGAGGTGCTGGTCGACGGCACCTTCGAGGTGCTGACCTGCTGTGTCGAAGCAGGCGTGGGGAAGGTGGTGGCGGCATCCTCAGCGTCGGTCTACGGCATGGCCGAGGCGTTTCCGACGCCCGAGACACACCGCCCGTACGGCAACCGCACCTGGTATGGCGCGGCCAAGGTGTTCGCCGAGGGTATGTTGCGCAGCTTCAACGACATGTATGGCCTACAGTATGTCGCGTTACGCTACTTCAACGTCTACGGTCCACGAATGGACGTCTACGGAAAGTACACGGAAGTATTGATCCGCTGGCTGGACTGCCTCGGGCGCGGGGAGGCTCCGGCGATCTTCGGCGACGGGAGCTAGACGATGGACTTCGTCTTCGTCGAGGATGTGGCGCGGGCCAATCTGGCGGCGATGGCTGCGTCCGCGAGCGATGCGGTCTACAATGTCGGGTGTGGGATCGAGACCAGCCTGCTCGAGCTGCTGCAGGCGCTGCTGCGCGTGACGGGCAACGAGGCGGTCCAGCCTGATTTCAGAGCGGAACGAGCCGTCAATCCGGTCGTCCGACGCCTGGCTTGTACGAGGCGAGCCTCGGAGGAGCTCGGGTTCGAAGCCCGCGTTTCGCTCGACGAGGGACTGCGGCGGCTGGCTGATTGGCACAAGGAGGCAATCGCGCGATGATCCCGATCACACGGCCGCGGTTGGGGGCGGAGGAGGGCGCCGGCGCGTGCGCGGCGATCGAGAGTGGGTGGGTCAGCCAGGGACCGAAGGTGGCCGAGTTCGAGCGCTGCGTCGCCGAGTACTGCGGTGCCGCCCATGCTGTTGCGGTTTCCAACTGCACCACTGCTCTTCACCTGGCGTTGCTGGTGCTCGGCATTGGGCCCGGAGACGAGGTGATCTGCCCGTCGATGAGCTTCATCGCGACGGCCAACGCGGTGGCCTACACTGGAGCGACACCGGTTTTCGCGGAGGTCGACCCGTTAACCTACAACCTGGACGTGGAAGCAGCCGAAGCCGCGATCGGGCCGGCGACTCGGGCGATCTTGTTGGTGCACCAGATCGGGCTGCCCGCCGACCTGGATGCGTTTGGCCCGCTGGCCAGCGAGCGTGGGCTCCATCTGGTCGAGGACGCTGCCTGCGCCCTGGGAAGCCGGCACCGAGGCGTCCTGATCGGATGCGAGAGCGAGCTGGCCTGCTTCAGCTTCCATCCGCGCAAGGTGATCACGACCGGGGAAGGCGGGATGCTGCTGACCCATAGTGAATCGCTGGCCGACCAGCTGCGCCTGCTGCGGCACCAGGGGATGAGCGTCAGCGATCTGGTCCGCCATCAGTCGGACAGAGTGATCGCTGAGCAGTATGTCTGTGTGGGCTACAATTATCGGCTGACCGACATCCAGGCCGCAATCGGTCTGGCGCAGATGGGTCGGCTGGAGAATATCTTGCAGCGCCGCCGTGAGCTGGCCGCGGTCTACAGCGAACGGTTGCGGGACCATCCCTGGCTGAGGCCGCCTCATGTGCCCGAGGGCCTGCAGCCCAATTACCAGAGCTACGCTGTTCAGCTGACCGACGGCGCGCCAGTCACTCGGGACGAGGTGATGCAGCGTCTGCTCGATCGCGGGATCGCCACCCGTCGAGGGAGCATGTTGAGGCACCAGGAGCCGGCCTACGAAGGCGTCGTGTCCGAGTTGCCCCGATCCGAGCTGGCGAGCGGTTGTTCGCTGCTGCTGCCGCTTTTCCCTGACATGACGGCCGAGGAGCAGGAGCAGGTGCTGACGGCTCTCGAGGAGCTGGTGTGAGCGCCGCCCGTCGACTGTCGGTTCCCGGCAAGCCCGCTCCTGGCTGGATCATCGGCGCGCCTGAGATTGCGGGCGGCAGCTTGGTCGCTTCGGCTGTGATCGATCTGAAGCGGCCGATAATCCCACGCCATGCACTGGCTGCGACCGCGCTGACGGGGGCGGCCAACTCACTCGAAGAGGAGGTCCCGAGGGGATTCCGGACACCGTGAACGAGCGCTCGGTTGGCGGTCGGTTGTTTGTCCTGTTGCTCGCGCTCTACGCGGCTACGGGTGGGGGCACTTGCACTCGGTCGATGATGGGATCCAGCTCAGCGTGGCGGAGTCGATCGTCGAGCAGGGCACCCTGGCGGTCAAGGATGTGGTTCCGGGCAGCCACTTCAACAATCACCGCTACACGCATCACGGCATCGGCCAGTCGCTGCTCTATCTGCCCTGCGTGGTAGCCGGAAAATTCGCGGCGACGCTCTCTGCCGGGAAGTCCGATCATCAGTTCACCGTCTTCTTCGCCAGCTTTCTCAACGGTTTGCTCTCGGCGTTGACCTGCCTGGTGAATCAACATGATCCCTCGACGGGTGGCGATCCCGCGATCGAGCAGACGCTGCATCACCTCGTCCCGAGTGACTGGCGCGCCGTCGGTCAGCTGAACAGCGTAGCTCTGGT
>PVBE011456664.1_pt1 | contig 11222 bp, 10 predicted proteins | sample 1631181 | NCBI WGS metagenome assembly PVBE01 (sample SAMN08397723, study PRJNA350692) | Marine metagenome, whole genome shotgun sequencing project. | isolation source: water | place: Pacific Ocean | collected 2012-04 | reverse complement strand
TGATGTGTTAGGTGAACCCGTATCAGAAATCAGTTAGCTTATGAGCAAACTAATGAATAAAGATAAAATAAAAATTGGCTTTATTGGTGCTGGCTACATGGGTTACGGGATGGCACTTAATTTGGTCAATAACTATGATCTCACAGTTTTTGCTCATACAAATAGAAAACCAATTGATGATTTAGTTCAAAAAGGTGCAAAAGAAGCAACTGATTTAGAGGAATTAGCAAGTTTGTCTAAGGTTATTATAATGTGCGTTACCAATACTCCTGTAGCTTTAGATGTAATTAATAATATCGTTTCTCATTTACAAAAAAAAACTACAATTATTGATATAACAACGCATAAAGCTGACGGCTCAATTAAAATTTTCCAAAAATTAAGCTCTTTAGATATATCGTATGTTGAGTCGCCTGTAATGGGAGGCCCTGTTCAGGCTGAAGAGGGAGTTTTAGGGGCAATAGTTGGTTGTGAAGAGAAGGATTTTGACTTTGCAAAAGAAATTTTAATGAATTTTTGTAAGGATGTTTTTTATTTTGGTCCTGTTGGTATGGGTGCAAAAGCAAAACTAGTTAATAATTTTCTTTCACTCGGAACAGCAACTTTTGTTATTGAAACACTTAAAGCTGCTGATAAACTAGGAATTGACTTAAAGAAACTTTATGATGTAGCCAAACTTGGTTCTGGAAATTCAGGGGCCTTAAATCGTATGGCCGAAAAAGCTATCAATAATGATTATAAGGGATACATATTTAGCGTTAATAATACCTTAAAAGATTTAACTTATATCAATGAATTACTTAAAGACATGCCTAATGCTGAAAAATTATCTTCAGTTACAAGATCTTTTTATGAAGAAGCAAAAGCAAAAGGATATGGTGACTTATTGATTAGTGAATTAATAAAAAAATAATTATTTGCCAATTTTATTACTTAATAGAATTAGATAAAATATTATATTAATCTGCAGGAACAATGATTCTATTGCCAAAAGGATTATTATCCTTAAACATATTAAATTTTACTATTTCTTTTTCAGAGGGAGATTCACAACTCCATTTACGACTTGGTATTAAATTAAATTTTCTTTTTAGATTAGCAGCGTGCTCGGCTTTTTTTAAAGCAGCAAGAGATGGATCAATCACTGGGACACCAATTTCTTCTTGAAGCGTTCTATAAAATCCAAATTCCGCGGTACAACCAAGAATGATTGATTCAGCATAATCTTTCTCAACCGCTTTTTGTGCTGCATCAATTAAAAGATTAACTGTTCGTTGATGATCTACCTGAAAGTCATCGACTCCTAGACCTACATCATAAAAACCAACAAGCTTATCTCCATAACCATATTCATGAACGTTACCTTTCATTTGATTTACCCATTTTCTTCTACCAACAATAATTCCAAAATTGTTTGCTAAACTTAATGCTATTTCAATTGAAGAATGGCATGGAGCAACAACAACCATATTACCTGAAAGTTCTCTAGAATCATGCAATGCAGTGTCATAAAAACATCCAATAGCTAAAGCATCAAAACCTTCTTTTGCAGCACATATGGTAGCGTTAATAATTCCTGGAGTTGCCATTGCTTCGTATGATCTAAACTCTATATGGGAAAAGCTTCCTTGGTTATCCTTTAAAGAAGTAATATGAACTTCTGTACCAGGATCTTTAGTATCTTTGACCATTTCTTGAAAAAGCTCGTCTAGGCTATCAACACCAACTGGGGAAAGATACATTATTTTTACAGGACTTATGTTATTCATAATATTAATTATATGAGTATAAAAAATAATTTACAATAAAATTAATTAGTCATTAATTGGTAATTAAAATTATTATTTGTTTAATTTTATATTAATACAGGGATTTGTTAAAAAAAAATGTCAGAATTTTTTACCAAAAATAATGTTAATATTCCTTCTATAGGGTTAGGTACTTGGGATTTAAGAGGTAATGAATGTGAAAATGCTATTCAAGTTGCACTGGATGTAGGATATCGTCATATCGATACTGCTCAAATGTACGAAAATGAAAAAGAAATTGGTAATGCCATAACTAATTCAAAAATTAAAAGAGATAAATTATTTATTACTACTAAAATTAATACTCTAGTTGTTAAAAATAATACAATAAGTGATTCATTTGAAAAAAGTTTGCAGAATTTGAAAACCGACTTTGTTGATCTTTTGTTAATTCACTTTCCTGTGTTTACAACCAATCTTAGCGATATGTTGAAAATACTATTTAAGTTAAAAGAAGTAGGCAAAACCAAGAATATAGGAATATCAAACTTTAATCACACCCTAGTTCAAGAGTGTACTGATCTTGGATATGAAGATATATTTTGTAATCAAGTTGAATACCATCCTTATTTAAATCAACAAAGTATTATTGAAGCAGTAAAAAAATACAATATTCTTCCAGTTGCGTACTGCCCTTTGGCAAAAGGTGAATTGTTGGATAATCAAATGATTTTAGAAATAGCAAACAAATACTTGAAAACTCCGGCACAAATTGTTTTAAGATGGTTGAACCAACAAAATTGGATTGCAATTCCAAAATCATCAAATGAAAATAGGATGAAAGAAAATATGAAAATATTTGATTTTACAATTAGTGAAAATGATATGAATTCATTACATAGTCTAGCTAGGAATTATAGGGCAGTTCCGTGTGCTTTAGGCACCAATCATCAAATTGACTTACCTTCAAAACATAGTGTTAATGGTTTAGAATTAATATAAAATAATAATTGAGTTGAATATACAATATGAGCAATAAAATAATTAACAAACTAATTTCAATTTTAAATAATCAAGATTTGGATGCACTGGCTTTAGTTCCAGGATCAAACTTTAGATATGTAACAGGAGGTAATTTCCACCTAATGGAAAGACCAACTTTATTCATTGTATCAAAAACATACAAGCCCATTGCCATATTACCTGTGCTGGAAGTGGAGAGTTTTACTAAATTAAATATAGAAGCCGATATAGTAGAATGGCAAGATAGTGATGGATATCAATCAGCTTTTGATAAGGTATTTGATAAACTAGGCTCTATCGCAAAAATTGGGGTAGAGGGACAGCGGATGAGAGTTATTGAAATGCAGGCTATTGAAAAATCTTTTCAAAATATAACAATTGTTAATGCTCAAAAACTTATCAGCAATATGAGACTTATAAAAGATGATCAAGAGATTGAACATCTAAAACATGCTGTTAAGATAGCTGAATCAGCCCTAACTGATACGATAAAATTTGTTTCGATAAATAAAACTGAAATTGAAATTAAAAACTTTCTTATACAACAACTGTATCAATATGGTGCTGAGGGTATTGCTTTTGATCCCATTGTCTTAGCGGCTGATAATTCAGCCTTACCTCACGGCCACTCAAGAAATGATTATAGAATTCAAAAAGGAGATTGCCTGCTTTTTGATTTTGGTGCGACCGTAAAAGGCTATCATTCTGATATTACTAGGACTTTTTTTGTTGGATCAGTACTAGATGAATATAAAAACATTTACACAGCAGTTTTAAAAGCAAATGAGATTGGTAAAAGAATTTCAAAACCTAAATTAACTTTACATGATCTAGATGATCAAGTTTTAAATTCTTTGAGTGATTCAGGTTATGAAGATTTGATTGTGCATAAGACCGGACATGGATTGGGAATGGATGTACATGAGGATCCTTACGTAATGAGAAATAATCAGGAAACTTTAGAGTCTGGTATGGTTATTACAATTGAACCCGGACTTTATAAACAAGGCAGCTTGGGCATTAGAATAGAAGATAATGTTTTGATCACCGATATTGGAAGTGAAAGCCTTACAAGTTTTTCAAGGGATTTGACCGTAATATAAAGGAAACACCTATAGTTATTATTTTTTCTTTTTTTTCATTTTTAATTGATGAAGGATAAAATAAGGACTTAATAACTGAGCATAGGGTTGAATCATTTTCACACTATTTTTTGTATAAAATCGTTCTTTATGTAAAATATTTAAAGTACCCAATATTTTTTGATCATTGATTATTGGAATATTGATAATTGAACCACACTCAAGAGAAAAAATCTTTTCATAATCAAAAAATAATTTTTTAATTTGATTCTTATTTTCACCAAAAAAGGATTTTTTGTTATTGATTACTTTATTGGTCCACGAATTTATTGGTATAGGTTTTGTTCCTAGTAATGGGTATATTTTAGTATTATTTGAATACACTCTTTCAACATACTTTATTGAATGATCAACAACTGTTAGAGTAAACAATCGATGACCAATATTATTTTTTATTGTCTTATCCAACTTTTTGTAAAATTCATTGGCGCTCAATTTTCCAGTATTAGATAGTAGATTGATAATATCTTTATTATTTAGGCTTAAGCGCATCTTCTTTCTCTAAAACAGTCGGTATAGCTTTGATAAGTTCTTTAGTATAATTACTTTTTGGATTTAGAAAAACATCTTTTGTATTGCCAGATTCTTCAATTTTACCTTTGTTCATTACTATTACTTTATTTGCAATATTTCGCACTACACTTAAATCATGAGTAATAAATATATATGTCAAATTAAATTCCTCTTTTATTTTCAATAATAAATTAAGCACTTTTGATTGCACGATGACATCAAGGGCAGAGGTAGGTTCGTCTAAAATGAGTACTCTTGGTTCCGAGGCTAATGCCCTTGCAATTGCTACTCGTTGTTTCTGTCCTCCTGATAAAGTATCTGGATATCTCACCATAAATTCTGGATCTAAACCTACATAAGAAAGGAGTTTCTTAACTCTTTCATTAATTTGATTTTTATTTACAATATTGTGAATTTTCAAAGGTAAAGAAATAGTTTTTAGAATAGTTTTCTTTGGATTTAATGTCGACATAGGATTTTGTTGCACATATTGAATGAGCTTACGTTGATACAAACTACGTTTTCTATGAAGTTGCTTTTTTTCAAACAATATATCTCCCTCATCTTGCTGATAAATGCCTAGCATAATATTTGCCAGAGTCGTCTTTCCAGATCCTGACTCTCCAACTATTGCAAAACAATCTTTTTCTTCAATTATTAAATTAATGTCTTGCAATGCTTCAACAACAATATTTTTAATAATAAATTTTTTTGCAATATTTTTTATTTCAATCATAGCTATTAGTTAATGAGTAAACTTTGGTATAGAGGCATAGTCAGGAGGATTATCGTCATGCGTTGGCAATCCATCACCGCTAAGCTTTGGAATAGATTCTAATAATGCCTTGGTGTAAGGATGACCTGGATTATTAAATAATTGTTTTTTAGTTCCTTCTTCAACAATGACACCTCTATAAATCACATATACTTTTTCAGCAAATTTTCTTACAACACCCATATTATGTGTAATAAGCAAAACAGCTGTATTCGTCTCTTTTGTTAAATCGTCCATTAAATCTAAAGCTTGATTTTGTATTGTTACATCGAGTGCCGTACTTGGCTCATCAGCAAGAAGTAATTCTGGTTTATTTATCATTGCCATTGTAATAACAACTCTTTGAGCCAAACCTCCACTCAACTGAAAAGGATATGATTCTAAAATTCTTTCAGGATCTCTAATCGAAACCTTCTCCAAAGCATTGCAAGCTCTGATAAAAGAATCTTTTTTAGACATTCTTTTATGATTTAAATTAACTTCATAAAATTGATCTTTAATTTTAAAAACAGGGTTAAGGGCTGCGATAGGATCTTGAAAAATAATTGAAATGTTATTTCCTCTAATTTTTTTAAATTCATTTTGAGAAAGATTTAAAATATTTTTATCATTAAATAATATTTTTCCTTTTTTGGTAACATTTTTTTGATTTAACAAACCTAGGATTAGTTTTGTAGTAACGGATTTTCCCGAACCGGATTCTCCCACTAAAGCAACCTTTTCACCTTTATTCAAATCTAGATTAATTTTTTTTAAAACATACGATATTCCTTCATACATTTTAAAAGACAGTTCTAAATCTTCAATTTTTAGTAATTTATTATACATCGACATCAAACATGTCTTTAAGACCGTCTCCAACTAGATTGAACCCGAGAACGACAATTAAAATTGCAAAACCAGGAAATAGTGAGAACCACCACGTGTCAGGTAAAAAAGAAGCTCCTTTTGCTACCATTGTTCCGAGATCCGGTGTTGGTGGTTGCGCACCTAATCCTAAAAAACTTAAGGATGAACCAACTAAAATAACAAACCCTAGGTCTAAAGTGATTTTTGTCAAAAGAGAAGGTAAACAATTGGGCAGTATTTCGCGAAACATAATATGCAGCTTTGAAGCCCCCATTATTTCTGCGGCTGCAATATATCCCTCTGTTTTAATTGATCTTGTTATATTGTAGACAAGTCTAGTATACCAAGGCCACCATGCCATGGAAACAGCTATCATTGTGTAAAATAAATTAGGTCTATCTAGAAGACCTATAATTGATAAAGCCAACACTAGAGCGGGGATTGCTAAAAAAATGTCTGTAATTCTCATTAATATGAGCTCTGTTTTTCTACCAATATATCCAGCACACAATCCCATTGCTACACCAATAGGAACTGCTATCGATAAAACTACAACGCCTAATGTTAATGAAATTCTGTAACCAAAAATAACTCTTGTAAATATGTCCCTACCTATTTTATCAGTTCCAAAAATATATTCCCAACTGGGAGGTTTAGATTTGTTATAAAAATCAGTAAAAGGACCTACATGTTCTGGAAACGGAGTAATATACGGAGCAAATAAAGCAAGTAATATAACGGTCGTAACTATTACTAACCCGATTACCGAAAGCGGGTTTCGACTATACTTATAAAAGTATTTTGTTTTAAATATATTCATATCAATCTTGCAATATTATTCTCGGGTTTAATAATAAAACTATAAAATCAACAAACATGTTAATTATAAGAAAAAAAGTTGTAATAATAAGAGCAGTTGCAACAATACCGTTAAGATCTTTAGCAAGAATTACTTCAACACCATATTTTGCCAATCCCGGCCAAACAAAGACAGTTTCTACCAAAAAGGCATTACCTAGCATAAATGCAAAATCTAAACCTATAATTGTAACAGTAGGGATGGAAGCTGGCTTAAACGCATATTTTGTTGCAATTTTAAATTCACTGTAGGAATAAGATTTTGCAAATTCAATATATTGTTTTTCATAAACATCACTTAAATTTGTGCGTGTTAATCTAGCAACATTCCCAATTGCTGGAAGAGCAAGAGCAAAGCCAGGTAAAATTAAATGCGAAAAAGCATCTCCAAATACTCTAAAATTACCCTCTAAAAGAGAGTCAATTAATAAAAGACCAGTAACTATTTTAGGAGGATCTAGCGTTTCATCCATTCTTTCATGAACAGGAAAGATAGGAAACAAATAAGCAAAAAGCAACATCAATATAATTGCCCATAAAAAACTGGGCGTTACAACTCCTAACAATGAAATAATTCTAGCGATATGATCAATAAACGTATCTTTATATTTTCCAGATAAAATACCCAAAGGAATACCAATAAGAAGCATGAGCGTGCCAGCCATAAGTACTAGTTCAAATGTGGCCGGAAAATAACTAATAACATCTATTATTACAGGTCTTTTAGTATAGGTAGATATACCCAAATCTCCTTGAAAGAAATTTACAATAAAGATTTTATATTGAATAAATATTGATTCATTAAGATGAAGAGTTTCTCTTAATTGCTCCACCATTTCTTTAGTTGCAAAAGGTCCAAGTGCTATTCTTGCTGGATCACCTGGTATGAGTCGCGCAAGACAAAAGATTACAATTGATACGCCAAAGAAAACAATTATGGAGATAAAAGTCCTTCTTAAAAAATATTGAGCAGCAGACAAGATAATTAAACCTAAATTTATTAGAATAAATTAAAGGCCGGATCAACCGGCCTTTAATAAAGACGAATTAATTAACTGCCATTTCTCTAAAAGACAAATTTCTTCCCATAGTACCATAACCTTGTTGTGTACTTGTGGTATCAGAATTTGAAACATTTTGAGATATAGCTTGATATCCTACAAAATCAGTAATGAATAGAGTAATAGCATTATCTATCATCAATTGATTAGCAGCTTGATAAATTTTAATTCTTTCATCAGCGTTAGTTTCAGTACGACCTTTTTCCAATAAAGCATCAAGTTCAGGATCGTTAGCCCATTCAGCAGACATCCATGTGCCACCTCTAGAAGAGTGCCACTGTGCATACATTAATGCATCCGGATCTGGAACGTTTGCTAAAACTGAAACTACAGTTGCATGAGGAGTATTCTCCCAATTAGCAACTTGATCAGAAAATTTAGCCCAAGGCAATCCAGTCACGGTAGCGTTAAAGCCTAATTCGATAGCATTGGCTTGTAATTGAAGAGACCACGGTTCTTCATAAGGCACTTCAGCAATCCAAGCTAAATCCAAAGTATAATCAGCAGGATTATATTTACACTTAGCAAGTTCTGCTTTTGCTTTATCCATATCTCTTTCAATTGGTGCTTTATTAGGATCATATCCCAGTACGCCCGATATCAATGCACCACTAGATTTTTGTCCAGCAACCATATTCTCGGTTATAGCAAAAGATTGGTATAAAGCATCATAATCATAAGCTAATTGCAAAGCTCTTCTGCAATGAACATCATCTAATGGGGCTTTACGATTATTAAGCTTGTTATACCAAGACCCTGGTCTGTTAATTTTAACTAAATCAACACTATCTTCTTTTTCTAACGCAGCTAAAACTTCATTTGGAAGCCACATGCTTGAAATTTCATGCTCACCTCTTACTAATAAAGTTTTAATTGTTGCTGCCTCAACACTATATTTAATTATTACTTCATCTGGCGCTTTAGCATTATGCCCTAAAAAATAATCATTATTTTTAGTTAAAACAGTTTTAACATTTGGATCATGTTGAGTGATTTTATAAGCACCAGTGCCAGCAGAAGTTGTAAGAAGATATGCTTCTCCATAATCTCCATTATCACCGTAATTGCCGTCGACTGTATTAGCTTGTACATCATCTTTATCAGCTATCGCTAGTCGCATTAAGCTTGCTACTAGAGGAGCAAAAGGCTCTGATGTTTTTATTTGAACAGTTTTAGAATCTAAAGCGGTGACACTTTCAACAGTTCCAAATAAAAATGAGAATCCTTGGCCCATATCCATCAAGCGATTAAATGAATAAACGACATCATCAGCATCAAGTGTATTACCGCTATGAAACTTAATCCCATCTCTTAAAGTTACATTAAGAGTGGTAGAATCTGCATATTCCCAACCACTTGCAAGATGAGGAGCTAACCCAGCACCATTTTTCAATTCATCAACTAATGCATCATAAGTATTAAACATGATTATTGAGTCAATGTTGTCAGAAAATTTAGCAGGATCCGCTTCCCCGATTGCTGCTTCATCAGTTCTAATAACAGTTTTAGCATTTACTATAGAAAATGAAAAAAATGCCATCAGAAAAACCAGCAATATTTTTTTGAAATAACTAGTTAATTCCATTATTTCCTCCTTTTATATTGAGTGAGTTTATCTCAAATAAATTAAAATAAAAGCAAGTATTAATAAATATCGGCAAAAATAGAAAAATTTTGAATTCTTATTCAGTTAATTATTTAATTATAAGGGAAAAACTTATAGAATTCCTCAACATGTTCAACTGATATATATTCTTGTTTCAAATCATTTTTAATTGATGATATATTTCTATTTTTTGGGTTACCATAACCACCTCCCCCACCTGTCATAAAAGTAATTTTATCTCCTTTGGAAAGTTTAAAACCAGATTTTTTTGGCATATTAAATTTTTTTCCTTTTTTTTGATTAACTTCAACATTGTTTGCTCTACCTGTACAGCCATCTTTTATTCCCCAAGGAGGAAATTTTGTTCTCTCCACTACTGTTGTAATAAAAGTATCTTCAAGCATTTCAAATTCTAGATTTAACCCTAGACCCCCTCTAAATTCTCCAGCTCCGCACGAGTCTTTCGCTAATTCAATTTTTTTAATTAACCATGGATTCCGAGTCTCCCAGATTTCTGTAGGAGAAATTCTTGTTCCAGCGGAATTGTGATGCATTGAAGTAATACCATCTCCATTATAAAAACCGCCTTGACCAACTGGATGAGGCGCTCCATCAGCCCATGGTTCACCATTTTTTTCTCTTCCCCCCCACCATACTGCAGCAGCCAAACATCCGCCACTGCTTGCGGGAAAAGCTTCAGGTAGTTTTTCAGATAAAATTTTATAAATTACTTCTATTACTTGTAATCCAGGCCAGCCATTTAAAAAACAAGGCGCAGGTGAGACTGGATCAAACATGGATCCTTTACGAGTTTTTATTATAAGTGGTCTAAAAAAACCTTCATTAGGTTGCTCACCATTTCCAGCCATCATACTAAATGCAACTCTGGCTTTAGATACAGTAGATGGTAAAGGACAATTAATCGGACCATTTTGTTGATTTGGAACTTCAGTAAGATCAAGAATTAAATCAGAATCTTTTACATCTATAGATATTTTAAATTTTACTAGCCCAACATCAACACCATTGCTATCCATTTGACCATAACCGGTATAGATCCCATCTGGAATTTTACTCAAACTTTTTCTTACAAGTTTTTCACCATGATCATATATTTCAAGAACAGAGGTATAGAAAAGATCATATCCAAATTTTTTAACTATTCTTTTTAAAGCATTAGCGCCAGCTGTTACGCCATTTAGTTGTGCATTTAAATCTCCAACAATAGCTTTTGGAACTCTTGTATTTGCTATGATTAATTTGTAAATATCTTCCACTAATTTTCCTTTGTTAATTAATTTTAGACCTGGGTAAATCGTTCCTTCTTGAAACACATCAACAGTGTCTGTTGAGTAGGGTTCCTTTCCTCCAGTATCTAACCAATGAGCTTTAATTGCAGTGTAACCGATAAGTTTGTTATTTAAGAAAACTGGCTTAACTATCGCAGCATCTTGAGAATGAGAACCTGAACCATAAGGATTATTATAAATTATCACATCACCATCAAATAAATTATTTTCCCCACCAACTTCTTGGACAGCTTGTTCTACACAAAAACTTAATGTGCCCATAAATCCTGGTAAACTTGGCGATTGGGCTAGCATGCAATAATTTTTATCATATATTGCACTTGCAAAATCCAATACT
>PVBE010968189.1_pt1 | contig 11222 bp, 5 predicted proteins | sample 1631181 | NCBI WGS metagenome assembly PVBE01 (sample SAMN08397723, study PRJNA350692) | Marine metagenome, whole genome shotgun sequencing project. | isolation source: water | place: Pacific Ocean | collected 2012-04 | reverse complement strand
TCTGGAGGACGCCGTGCGTAGCTCGAAGTTGTGGATCTTGGCGGTCGTGGCCGCGGTGGGATGCAAGAACGCCGGGGAAAAAGGAGTGACCGCCAAGGCGATCACCAAGGATGGAATCACCGTCGCATCAGCTGGCGGCTACGAGGCGCGTATCAAGGAGGCCCTGAAGCTGGCCTCCGGGGATGAGGTGGTCAAGGCTGCCTTGGACATCATCGTGCGCAACAAGGGCAGCATCCGGAGCGATGCGCCCGAGAAGGTGCGCGGCCTGCCCGAAGGTCAGGAGCACTCGGCCCTGTTCGCGGATGAGACCGTCAAGGCTGCGCTCATGGCCAATGATGAGATGGCTGCTGCAGACCTGCTGTTCAAGCAGGGCGTGCGGACCATCATCCTCAGCGGGGAGGTCACCCCGAGCGTGGATCGGGGAGCAAAGGTCCTCAGCCGCCTGTACCACCACGACCATCTGGTTCGCTTTGAGCTCTTCTATGTCACGGACGCCCAGCTCTTCTACCGGGTGCGCAAGAACCCGGTGAGCTTCCCACCCAAGCTCGCAAGCGCGGGAATCACCTACCTGAGGAGCCGCCTGAAGGGTGAGCAGCCCCCTGCCATGGCAGATGTGCGCTCAGAGACGGGGAACTGGACCTTTGTGGCCACACTCCGTGGACAGGGCAAGGAGCTGGCCATTGCCTTCTCCCAGGACCGAAAGCTCCAAAAAGCGCTCGAGGAGCTGGTGGATGATCTCGAGAAGGTCCACCGCCGACAGGTCGAGTACTTTGGCTTCCCACCCCTCAGCGAGCACATCGATGACCTGCGTATCGAGCTTCAGCGTGTGACGGAGCGACCCTATGTCGAGCCTCGCAGTGACGAGTTCCTCACGCGCTACTGGGAGATGGGCATCGATGGTGCGTTCATCATGCGCAAGGTCGGCAAGAAGAACGAGCGCGGTGTGCTCCCTGGCAGCGTGTCCTACACCCAGTCCATCCGGTCTGTGGACAAGTTCCTACGTGAGGCTGCCAAGCAGGGCAAGATGTCCGAGCGGCGTCCCTGGCGCGGCAAGGGCAGCTTCCTTCAGTCCCTGCGGACCATCCACTACATGGAAGGTGAGGACGACAAGATGGTGGAGCTGGTCCGTGGCGCCACCGTTGTGCCCATGCGCGCAGTGACCCTCGAGGCGGTGCGAAAGGGCGTGGTCGATGCCGGACAGTGGTACATGAACAACCTCCAGCCGGACGGGAAGGTGGTCTACAAGTTCTGGCCGTCGGAGAACCGGTACTCCAATGAGTACAACCACGTTCGCCACACCCTGGCCACCTGGAACCTGGTGCAGGCCTATGAGCTCGATCCGTCTCGCAAGGACTTCCTGGAGGGGTCGCGCCGCGCCCTGGACTGGACGAACAAGTACCTCAGGTACGAGACCAATGAACAGGTCGGCGAGATGGCCTTCTACTCGTTCAAGAACAACCAGAAGCTCGGGAGCGTGGTGGTCAACCTGCTGGGCATGATCGATCTGGCTCGCATGACCAACGATCACCAGTGGGACGATCTCCTGATCAAGATGGGCAACTTCACCCGCTTCATGCAGGAGCCCAACGGCAAGTTCCGTGGCTACTACGTGGACAAGGACCACCCGTACTTCAACCAGACCAATGACATCGTCCCTGGCGAGGCAGCGCTCTCGCTGGTGTTCCTGGCGGAGTACTTCGATGACGACAAGTGGCTGGAGCCTCTGCCCAAGTACTGGGAGTACTACAAGCCCTGGTTCCGGGAGCGTGCCGCTCAGAAGAATCCGGGAGCACCCTGGCCTGCCCACACCTACACCAATGAGAAGCGCCTGGAGCTTGTGCAGTTCGGTCCCTGGACGGTCATGGCTGCCAATGCCTACCACGCCCGCACAGGGGATGAGGACGTCGCCAAGTTCGGTCTGGAGATCGCACGCTGGATGATCGAGACGTATCAGTGGACGGAGGAACGCTCCCCCTGGCCGGACTACGTGGGCGGCTACTTCAAGATGCCCGGTGAGCTTCCGGCGATGCAGGCATTTTGCTACGCCGAGGGCACGGCTGCGGCCTACGCGCTGGCGCTTCGCGCAGCACCGGAGGAGGCCCCCTACTTTGAGAAGTCCACACGGGAGGCGATGCGCCTGGGCTTGTTGATGCAGTACAACGAGCAGGATGTCTATCCATTCTCGAGGCCCAAGCAGGTCTTTGGTGGCATCCGCTACGCGCTGAACGAGACAAAGGTGCGGGTGGACTATGTGCACCACGCGCTCAGTGCGATGTACCAGTACTACAAGGCAGCCCAAAACGATCCGTCGTTGCCCGCGTACATGAAGGCACGGCCCGGAGATGTCGCGCCGCAGGATGCAGGAGAGTGAGGGAGGCCGTCTGCTGGTAGGCTGGTCCTGAATGAGAGACACCTCTACCAGGCAACGATTCGGGATCCCGGCGCTCGAGGCGCTGTGGTTCGCCGCGTGCACTGTGGCCCTGACCTGGCCGACCATCCTGCGACCAGGGGCAGCCGCGCTGGGCAGCCAGCATGCGGATGGCATGAAGCACCTGTGGACCCTGTGGTGGATCCGCGCCAGCGTATGGAGAGAGGGGGCCTTTCCCTTCGATACCCAGCTGGTGAACTGGCCGGTGGGCATGGAGCTCTACCCGATCGAGCCCCTCAACGGCCTGGTGGCCGTACTCTTTCCCTGGGTCGACCTGGTGCTGCTCAGCAACCTGCTGATCATGCTGAACCTCCTGCTCACCGGAGTGGCGGGTGCGTGGTTTGGCCGAGTGCTCACCGAAGGCAATCGCTGGGCTGGACTGGCGGGTGGCACGGTTCTGCTCTGCTCGAGTGTCACCAGCTTCTTTGTCACGGTGGGCGTGGGGGAGTTGACGCACCTTTGGTGGCTCCCGTTAGGCCTGGGCCTGCTCATCAAGGCCCAGCGTAGCCAGGCCTGGCGCGACTGGATCTGGCTTGGGCTGTCTATGGTGGGTGCGGTCCTCTCGTGCTTCTACCTGGGCTTCTTCCTTGGCCTCGCGGTGCTGATCCACTGCATCTGGCGAATCTCCCTGGGCCCAGCGCGGCTGGACACACTGCTTCGCGCCATGCTTGCTGCGGTGGTTGTGCTGAGCATCACCATCCCGGTCAGTCGCACCTTCGCTCGCAGCTATGCCAAGCCTGAGACTGCCAGCGGAACCTTCATGGAGCATGTGTTCGTGGAGCGGGGCCAGCAGGTCACAGATGTGATCAAGGGGCGTCTGGACCCCACACAGCTGCTGGCGCCAGGGCGAAAGGCAGCCACGGCCCACGAGGCGAGCTACGGCGGCGGGCGCTACGTCGGGATTGGCGTGGCCTTGTTGGCGCTGTGCGGCATCCTCCGACGCCCCAAGGAGGCCGGTCCGTGGGTGTTGGTGGTACTCCTGGGCATCACGCTATCGCTGGGCAGCTTCCTGACGGTGGGAGGCATTGAGATCGAGACGGCTACCGGAGGCCGATTCCGGATGCCCATGCTCTGGCTGAATCGAATGCTGGAGACGGTCGCGGAGCCGGTGAATTTCCCTGCCCGCTTCTTGGCCCTCACGGTGACGGGGCTCTCGGCACTGGTCGCCCTGGCGATCGAACGCTGGTCCTTTGCGCTGGCAGCTCTCGCAGCACTCGAGGTCATGCGCTGGCAGCTCATCGCCTGGCCCCTGCCGACCTTCACGCTGCCGAACACCTCTGCTCTCACACACCTGGCGGATCACCCGGGCCGTGCCGTGGTGGATGTGTCGCTCACGCTGCAGGCGGATGCCGCAAATCGAAGCCTCAGCCTGGCGGGGCAGATGGCCCACCAGCACCCGACCAACACGGTGCCGGTGGAGCGGGTCGAGTTCTTCGCGCGGGATGGCTTCAGGGCCACGCGGTCGATGACCCTGCTCAATGACATCTACGGCGTGTACTACCACGACGCGATCGTCGGTATGCAGGGGGATTATCGAGAGGACATCGGGATGCTCCGGGAGCTGGGCTTCGACATCCTCCTCATCGCCACCAGAGACGGGCGCCGGCAGGTACCCGACCGGGCATACAATGCGCTGGTTCGTCTCTGCGGGGAGCCGATCGTCAGCGGTGCGGGCGGAGTGGCCTGGGAGCTGCCTGATCTCGATCCTGTGGCGACACCACAGGAGCTCCGGATCTGGCGGCGTAGCCATGAGCAGCGGGTGGAAGAGTGGGCGCGCAAGGAGAAGGGGATGAACCCAGAGAAGTAGCGCACAAGGTGACTGCGCCTCCGTCCGCTTCCGCCACTATGTCGGGTTCTGCTCCCGGAACGCCACGCAGCATGGATCATCGGCAAAGTGGGGGTCCGCAGCAGCTCTTCGCTGGACTCCCAGATCCAGCTGGACCCACACCCGCTCGGGTATGCCCTGCCCTGCCCACCAGCAGTAAAGCTCGTCTGCCAGGATGTCTCGAATGAAGTCCACTCCACCCTGGTGGATGGAGATTCCCGTCTCATCCATGACCTTGACCGTCTGGAACTCCGACATGGTCCCATCGTGTGCGTCCACACTCCGTCCGCCCTTGCGCGCTCGGGCACGGGAGAAGTCCAGGGTGATGTCCGTGCCGCTGAGGCCGAGTCGCTCGAGGTCCTTTGTGAGCTGGTCATGGACCACAAAGCGGAGGGTCTTGGCCAGGGGATTCAGGATCTTGTGGGACTTGCCCGAGTCTGTGGTGTGGGGCCCTGGATTGGGTCGGGCGTACACCGGCGGTGGTTCCGCGGCCGGGGGTGGCTTGCTGCTGGGATCGAGGAAGTCCTCGACCCGGTCGGATGGCATGTAGCCCACCGTCACCCGGGTGCTCTCGGGCATAACAGCGACGTCTCCGGGGGGCAGGGGGTAGTACTTGGTCTTGCCGCTGCCAGCCTGTCGCCACGGTGCGATCAGCGCTGTGAGCTCATCACCGGTCCAGAGTCTCGGTCCCCCCAGGCACACCTGGCGTCCGGGCACGGCCTGGTCCTTCAGGTAGTCGAGAGCCATGCGTGCCGCGTCTCGCCGGGAGACGGGAGAGTATCGGGAGGAGCTACTCAGTGGGTGGGGCCTGCCTCCATCGGGTGGGCGGATGTGGCCCTCGATCAATTCGTCGATGTAGGAGCTGACCCGAAACACGGTCCATGGCGCGCTCATGGCGCGCACGCCGCGGTCGAGGTGAAAGGCCTTGCGGTTGAGTGCATTGGGTGACCAGCGAAATGCTCCCATGACCGAGAGGTAGAGTACGTTCTCGGCGCCCACCTCTTCGGAAGCCCGGACCACATTGGTGCTCGATGCTTCACTGTAGATGGGGGTGCCCGGACCGCCTGTGCGGGGGTCGACGCAGCAGATGACGTGGCGAGCGCCTTGCAGTGCTGCCGGAAGCGAGGCGTACTGATCTGGATCGGCGTAGCTAATCTTTCCTACGGGGATGACCCCATTGAGCTTGTCCGCGTCACGATCGTCCCGTACCACCGCACGGACGTTCATCCCACGTTTGAGGGCCAGCCGGACAATTTCCACTCCGGTCAGGCCATTGGCGCCAACGATGACCAGCATAAGAATGCCTCCGTCGAGAGGATAACCGATGTGCTACTGCGCTACCGGGCCCTGTTCTCTGGGGTACACTGTTGGAAGGATCATGGGACGTCGCCTCCGAATCGCAGTTGTGAGTCTGTACGCTCTGGAAAACAACGGGGTGCGGCACGTCTCGACCTCCCTGCGCGAAGCGGGCTTTCCGGTGACGGAGATCTACTTCAAGGACTGGGTCAACAATCGGTTTCCCTGGCCCGAAGAACGAGAGGTGCAGGCACTGATTGGGCTCCTGAAGGAACGGCGCATCGACGTGGTCGGCTTCAGTGTTCGGGCGAGCGCGTTTCACCGGATGGCCAAGTACCTCACCGAGCGCATCCGCCATGCCCTCGGGCTTCCCATCCTCTGGGGCGGTATGCACCCGACCTTCCTGCCCGAGGACTGCATCTCGATCGCGGACTTCATCTCCATCGGTGAGGTGGACAAGGCCGTTGTGCCCTTCTTTGAGGCGCTAGACGAAGGCCGGAGCCCGAGCGGCATGCCCGGATTCTGGACCCGTGAGGGTGAGACCATTCATCGCAATGACATCGCTCCACTCGTGGAGATGGATGACATCTCCTTTCGGGACTTCCACACCCAGGAAGACAAGTTCCACATCGACGGTGAGCGGATCACCTCGGGGGATCCCTTCATCACCAATCCCGAGTACACCCTCCTGGCCAGCCGAGGCTGCCCCTATTGGACCTGTACCTTCTGCTCGAACACCCTGACCAAGCCCATGTATGAGGGGAAGGGAAAGAGCTTCCGGGTCCGCTCCGTGGAGCACCTCGTGCAGGAGATGGAGTACGCAAAGACCCTGTGCAAGGACATCAAGATCGTTCGCTTTGATGATGAGGTCTTTCCCATCCGGAAGGAGTGGATCGCGGAGCTGGCTGAGAAATGGCCGGCAAGGGTGGGCCTGCCCTTCGAGGTGCTGGTCGATCCCCGTATGGTCAACTCCGAGTCGCTCCTCTTGCTGCGGGATGCTGGGCTCCGTTCGGTCTGCATGGGCATTCAGGCATCGGAGCGGGTCAACCAGGAGTTCTACAATCGCAACACCACGAATGCGCAGATCATCCAGGCTCAGGAGATCTTCAAGTCGATTGGCATCACGCCCAGCCTGCAGTTGATCTGGGATGATCCGGTGAGCACAGAAGATGACAAGGAACAATTGTTCCACCTGCTGATGAAGCTTCAGCGACCCTTCAATCTCTACCTGTTTGGGCTCACCATCTACCCCAACACCCACCTGGCTCGCCGCCTGCTGCGGGAGGGCAAGATCACCGAGTCGGACATCGAGGGTGTAGGGACCCACGCCTTTGAGCAGTTCCGGGTGGATCTGAACTACCCCAGACCCAAAGCGGATCAGCGCTGGCTGGCCCTCATCGTGCTGATGAACAAGCCCTTCTTGAGCAAGGACTTCATCTGGAAGCTCTACCAGTCTGAACGCTTCAAGGAAGACCCTCGCCCGCTGACTGCACTCGCGCAGGCATCGAACCTGGCTCACATGGCGGGCTTTGCAGGGAAGATGGCGCTGCGCGGTGAGGTGACTCCTCTGCTCATCAAGCGATGGGTCAACCCTCAGAGTATGGTGACCATGTGATGAATCGAGCGGAATTGAAGCGGAGGGCGCGTGCGTGGAGAAACGTCGCGACCTCGGCCACGATGGCTCGACTCAATCCAGAGTGGATACCCCGACCTCATGCCGGGCACGTGGTGCTCACCCTCCGCTGCAACCTCAAGTGCGGCGGGTGTCCGAGCTGGGAGGTCAAGGAGCACTCGGACCTCACTGCCGAGGAATACCGTGGGATCTTCCGCCAGCTCACCAGCCTCGACCTCATGAAGGTCCTGGGCGGAGAGCCCATGGTGCGCAAGGACATCGTGGAGATCCTCTCAGACGCGCGGGAGATCATCGATCCCTATGTGCTGCAGCTGACCACCAATGGCATGCTCACCAAGCGGACAGTCGATACCGTCCACGCCGTGGCATGGCCCGGCCTGCAGCTCAGGATCAGTGTGGATGGGCTGGAGAAGACCCATGATCGGATGCGTGGTGTGGAGGGAAGCTGGAAGCTCGTGACCCGGACGGTCCACGAGGTGGCGGAGCTCAAGGAACGCTACGGCTTCAAGTTCGGCATCAACTTCGCCATCACCGACCAGAGCCTCCACGAGCTCGATGACATGATCGCCTTCGCTGAGTCCGTCGGGGCAGACCTTGTTCCGGGAGTGAGCGTCTCGCCCTTCCTGCTGGGCACAACCCCGCCAGAAGAGGGGGGTACGCAGGAGATCATCATGCTCAAGGACAAGGCTGCTGCTCTCGAGGCGATGACCCGGACGCAAGTTGGCGCCCGGACACAGCTGCCGGGTGTGGACCGGATTCTGGGCAGGATGCTCACCAAGATGACGTACCGGCAGCACCTCACGGAGGATGCGAACCATTTTCCGTGCCGGGAGCTCAAGGATCTCATCTACTTGCTTCCCAACGGCAACCTGGTGCGATGCGGCATGGACAATGCACCCATCGGGAACCTGCGGGAGCAGAGCTTTGATGAGATCTGGTACGGGGAGTCGATTAGAAGCCGTCGCCAGAAGGTGACAGACTGCCCGGGCTGCATGCAGTCCAGTGTTCAGATCATGAGCCGTGTCTACGGCGGGTGCTTTACGGCCTGAGTCTCAGCCGGCCTGAGAGGCGCGGACCTCTGCTATCAGCACTTCCTCGATCTCGTACTGCTTCTTACAGACTGCGATCGCCTCTTCCGGGTCGATTCCCTTGAGCTCCAGGGCACGCCGGATGATCTGGTCCATGATCACGAACTTGTCGTCCAGGAAGGTGCCGACCCTGTCTGGTGGGTAGGTTGTGTGCCAGTCAAACGCGATGTCGAGGGCATGCTGAAAGCCGAGCAGGCAGATGGGCTGGAAGCCCTGGTGGCTTCGCCGGATGCCCCAGCCAGCCTCGATATTGTAATACTCGAGCACAGCCCGCTCCTCCGGCTTGGAGATGCCGAGGTCAAGCAGCGGTGCGTTGTAGCGAATGCCGTAGCGGGCGTAGAACTCGGCGTTCTTCTCTCTGGTCACACCCATAGACATGGCGGCGTACTCTCCGCCCACGCTGGAGCAGATGAATGCGTTGGAAATTCCTCGCTCCAGGCTGTGGATGATCAGGTGGGTGGCCATGGATTCCTGGCAGCCCAGGCAGCAGACCCAGTGCCCCCGGTACTTGAAGGCATCCTGGATGACCCGCTTGAACCCCACCTCATTCCAGACCTCGGTGAGATCGATCAGGTGATGCTGGACGCGCTCTCCGAGTACATCCTGAAGCTCAGGTGTGTGGCGCTTGGACCACTCATTGAACATCGCACCGTAGCTGTGCATGAACGTCAAGAGCTCGATCTGCCCCGGAGTCTTTGCCCCGATAATCAGCGGCACAGCACAGGAATCCAGCCCTCCCGAGTACAGGACGGAGAAGTCTTTGATGCAGGCGTATTCCTCGAGAGTCAGCGGCACGGGAGCAGCATAGCGCGGCGGAGGGCTCTCTGGAACCTCAGGGGCAGCCCCGCCAGCCTGGGTGAGAGTTTGTGGTCGACCCGTCATCGGGCAAGACCAGGACCACGGCTTGCTGGCAACTTGGGTCTCCGTAGACCGAGCTGAGCGAGCGGGCGGTGGCATAGATGTGATCGACGGTGACCTCCTCGTCCACGAGGAGCGCGCACGCTCTGGGCTTGGAGGCTCCAGGGAGCAGCGGTAGCTTCTCCAGGTGGCGAGGGTGCAGCTTGATCCACTGGACGGTGCGGGGCGGGCTGTCCAGCAGGAGCTGGACGGCGGGCCAGGCGAGGAAGGCTCCCAGCAATCCGTAGGGGGGGGCGGCCTGGCCGGTGAGCCCCATTCGATAGACACCTCGCTTGCGCATGTCGTGGATGGCCGGGGTCAGATCGACCACCTTGGTGGATGCTGCGACGGCGAGTGTCTCGGTGCCGCGTGGGTGGGAGCCATAGCCATTGACTCGGTCGTAGACGTCGGGCAGGCACGGCCAGGGGCGAGAGTGGAGGCGTATGTGGCCACGATCATCGAGGGCTGCGGCAAAGTCCGGCCCGAAGGGATTCATGGGCCGCTGTGCGTTGGGCAGCCCGGGCTCGGTGGAGGGAACCTCCAGGGAGGTGCCCGGGCTGGGCAGGGTGCGGACGAGAGCCTGCCAGGGCGGGCTGGCGGTCCAGTAGGCGATGAGAGTAGCGAGTACACCCAGCCCCAATGTGGTGCGCTTGTGCCGTATGAGGAGGGCGGGCGAGAGATGGCCATCGGGGTCTACCTCCTCTGGGCTTAGCTCCACGATGATCTCCTCTTCCTCCTCCTCTTCAAGGTCCTCGCTGGCCTGCTCATCCTCGTCCTGCCACGGCTCCTCATCGACCCACAGGTGGACGTCGGGGCCCGTCTCGGAGCTTCCAGGGGGGTTCGTGTCGGGATCTGCCCCGGCCTCCGGTGCAAGAGGCGCGCCGGAGGCCGGCTGTTCCGAGTCCTGCGTAGAGGCATCCACCAGCTGTGTGGAGACGCGCCTGAGCCGACCGCTGAGTACCTCGAGCAGGGCGTGGTGCAGCTTCACGGCGACCTTTGGATGCCCATCGGTCAGCTGGGCGATGGCCTCTCGGGAGATGCGCAGTGCCTGGACCTCTCCGATGGCGGTGGCCATGGCAGAACGCTGGCCGTTCTCGAAGAGTGCCATCTCTCCTATGGACGTCCCAGGGCCGATGTGGGCGATCACCACCTTTTCGTCTTCTGCGTTCCTGTGCCAGATCTGCACCTGGCCGGAGCAGACCAGGATCATGGACGGATGACGGGCTCCGATCTCCACGAGGTGGTCCTTGTCCATGAAGGCGATCTGCTCGATCATGGGCGCGATTGCACGGAGCTCATCGGGTACGAGATCCCGGAACAGGCGGGCGGGCGCCACGAGCGACGCGATGTCCTTCGGCTCGACAGGGCTTCCGGCCCGGGGGGCAGCCTTGTCATCATCGCCCTCCTTTGTCTCTGTGATCTCCTCCCCATCGGAGACGAGGAGCAGATCCCTGGAGGTGCTCCGCAGTCTCTTGGCGATGAGCTGAATCAGGCCCACCTGGACCTTGGTGGTAATGGCTGGCTGACTCTCCCCGAGTGCACGGTACGCATCGCCGCTGAGGGTGACCACCTCGACACAGCCTCTGGCGGTGGCGCTTGCCGATCTTGGCCGCCCCTCGATCACGGCCATCTCTCCGAAGAAGCTTCCTGCACTCAGGCGCGCGAGGACGAACCGCTCTCCCTCCCCAACCGACTTCCAGATCTGAACCTCACCTCGGCAGATGATGAAGATGGTGGCGTCCTTGTCTCTCTCCAGGAAGAGATCATCACCGTCCTGGTACCGGCGCCGCTCAAACGAAGTGGCGATGGTCTCGAGTTCCTCATCATCGAGAACATGGAGGAGCGGAGTGGCGTAGAGGGCGGCATTGATGGCCTCGAGGTTGACCTTGTCCTCGGGGCTGAGTGGGCCATCTGATTTCCCATTCGAGGCTCCGCCACTCTGCGCCTTCTTTCGCTCAGCCTCCTCCAGGGCTTCCTCAGTCGCGGCCTTCCGGGCTGCCGCTTGCTCTAGTTCGCGTGCACGGATGATCTCTGCGCGGCGCTGCCGGGTGAGGG
>PVBE012959836.1_pt1 | contig 11223 bp, 10 predicted proteins | sample 1631181 | NCBI WGS metagenome assembly PVBE01 (sample SAMN08397723, study PRJNA350692) | Marine metagenome, whole genome shotgun sequencing project. | isolation source: water | place: Pacific Ocean | collected 2012-04 | reverse complement strand
GCCTCGGCTCACGGCCGGTTGTCATGCCGGCTGACACGCACGACCGGCTCGTCGCCCGCTGCAGCCACCTGCCGCACCTACTGGCCTCGGCCCTGGCCGGGCGCGTGCTCGACCCCGCGCACGGCGTGCAGCAGGCGCAGCTTTGCGCGACCGGTTTTCGCGACATGACACGGCTTGCCGCCGGATCGCCGGTGATGTGGCGTGACATCGTTGGCTCGAACCACGACAACATTCTTGCCGCAATTGACGAGTTCGCCGACGAACTTAGCCAACTGCGCGGGCTGATCGCCGGCGATTCCCCGGAAACGATCGAGGCCTGGCTGCAACAGGCCAAGGCTGCGCGGGACAACTGGAATAATTCCGCCGACGCCGACTGACGATGCCGTTGCCCGACCTCATCGAGATCGTCCCACTGAGCGCCGCGCCCGAGGTGGAGATCACCGTACCCGGTTCGAAGAGCATCACGAACCGCGCGCTGATACTCGCCGCCTTGGCTAAGGGCGACGTGACGCTTGAGGGCGCGTTGTGGAGCGAGGACACTCAGGTGATGGTCAAGGCGTTGCAGCGGCTTGGCTACGCGATCGGCGTCCGGCCCGACGCCGGGGAACCGGGCAACCGCACGCTCGTTGTCACTGGGCTTGGCCAAGCGATCCCGGCTGGCGGCACGGCGGAGGAGCCGCTCGAGTTGTTTGTCGGCAACGCCGGCACAGCGGCGCGGTTTCTCACAGCGTTCCTCTGCCTTGGCCAAGGCGTCTATCGGCTCGCCGGTGTGCCGCGCATGCACGAGCGACCACAGGCCGCGTTGCTGCACGCGCTGCGGGGACTCGGCTACCGCATCGACTCGGAGGGAGACAAATTGCCGGTGACGATTCACGGAAGCGGGCCAAGCGCCGGGAGTTGCCGCGTGGACATCGGTGAGAGTTCACAGTTTGCCTCGGCGCTGCTGTTGTGCGCTGGGCTTGGCCAATGGCAAATCGGCATCGACGGCGAGAGCGGCGTGGAGTCGCCGTACGTTGCGATGACCACCGGCTTGATTGGGGCGTTCCCGAGCGGCGGCGGCCGGTTGGCCATCGAGCCGGACGCTTCGAGCGGCAGTTATTATTGGGCCGCCGGCCACATTTTGTCGGCAGACGGCGGGAAGCCGGTCACCGTAACGCGCTGGCCAAGCAGCGGCTGGCAGATCGATGCGGAGTTCCCGGCCAAGCTGCCACTGCCCGGCGGGCTTTCCCGGCAGGATGACTTGGGTGATAGCATTATGACGGCGATCGCCATCGCGCCGTTGGCCAAGCGGCCGGTGCGGTTCACCGACTTGGGACGGCTGCGCGTGCAGGAATGCGAGCGCGTCGAGGCGCTGCGCACGGGATTGGCCAAGTGCGGCGCGGCGGTGGTCGAGACCGGCGACACGCTGGAAATCTCGCCCGCCGAGTTGCGCGGCGCGACGATCGAGACGCACGACGATCATCGTATCGCGATGTGTTTTGCGACTCTGGGATTGAAAGTGCCGGGCATCCGCATCAAGAATCCCTCCTGCGTTGGCAAGACGTTCCCCACGTTTTTCCAAAAGCTCGCTGCGCCAACTCCTGGGGGGTTGGGGGCAACGCTGCTGGACGGACAGGGCATCCCGCTGGAACCGGACCAGTTGGCGGCGGACTGATAGCAACCAAATTTATTCATGGGAGAACCAATCGTGATCGCGCTGGACGGAACCAGCGCTAGCGGAAAAAGCACCAACGCCAAGCTCGTCGCCAAGGCGCTGGGCTACGTCTACGTCGATACCGGCGCCATGTACCGCAGCCTCGCGTGGCATTGCCTCGAGAAGGGCGTGGCGCTCGACAACGAGAAGGCGATCGCGTCGCTGTGCCGCCGCTGGAAGGCCGAACTGCGAAATGACGATGGGCACATTCGCCTGTACGTCGACGGCTACTTCCCGGAGAAGGAAATTCGCACCGCCGAGACGAGCGCAGCCGTGCCAACCGTCGCCGCCGTGCCGGGGGTGCGCAAGTGGATGAAGATCAAGCAGCGCGACTGCGCCCGGTTCGGCAACCTCGTGATGGAGGGCCGCGACATCGGCTCGAATATTTTTCCCGAGACGGACTTCAAGTATTACCTCAACGCCTCGCTGGATGAGCGGGCCAAGCGACGGGCCGCCGATGGCGTGGACGAAAACCTCGCGGAGAGGGACAAGTGCGACAGCCAGCGCGCCGCCGCGCCGTTGATGATCGCACTCGGCGCGCGTGTCATAGACAACTCGGCGATGACAGCCGAAGAGACCAGCACATTGATCATCAACGAAATGCGCGAACGGCTGGAGGAGGCCGGGTGACTCCGCTCTACTGGCTGGCCTGGAGCACGTCCCGGATGCTGTTCCGCAACCTGTTCCGATGCCGGGTGTACCATCCCGAGCGCATGCCACTCACCGGCCCGGTGATCATTGCCGCCAACCACGAAAGCTACCTCGACCCGCCGTTTGTCGGCAGTAGTTTTCACCGCCCCATCAATTATCTCGCCCGGGAGAACCTTTTTTCCAACTGGCTTTCGGGCCCGTTCCTGAGCAGCCTCAACGCCGTGCCGGTGGATCGCAGCGGCGGCGGCGCCAAGGGCTTGAAAATCATCCTCGAACGGCTGATGGACAACAACGCCATCATCATTTTCCCCGAGGGCACGCGGACGCATGATGGCAAAATAAAATCCGCGCAGGCAGGCATCGGGCTGACCATCATCAAGTCCCGGGCACCGGTCGTGCCGGTGCGTCTCTGGACCTACAATGCCTGCGGTCGACATCGTCTCATGCCCAAATTTATGCCGATCGCTGTGAAGTTTGGCCACCCAATCGACTTTCACTCGCTACGCGAAAAAGCCGGAACCTGCCCGCGCCCGGAGTTGCGCAACCTTTACCAACAAGCCACCGACGAAACCATGGCTGCGATCGCCGCCATGCGCCCGGTCATGGATGAAACATGACGCGCCTGGCCAAGCGGATCACTTGATTCCGGCCAGTCGGGCCTTCCAGATGTCGAATAGCTTGACCGTAGCGAACACATCCCGCAGGCAGTACTCGGCGATCTCACCGTAGCGCTCCTCATCCATCAACTGGTTCACATCCATGCCGGTCACGCCGTGCGACTTGGGTGAATCGACCCCAAAAACCCTACAGTAAAAATCGAGGTTGAACCGGCGCGCCGCGCCGCTCCGCCCGCTGACATTGTAGAAAGTCAACTGCTCGGCGAGGTCACAGTGCGGCTCGGTGGCAAACCGGTAGCCGAGCCAGTTTTTCCTCGTGATCGGCACGTCGAGTTGCGCCGAGCGAAGATAGAGGAAGGGAACATCAAACTGCCGGCCGTTGAACGTCACCACCTCGTCGTAGTGCCTGGCCACCGCCCAGAATTGGTTCAGCAGTTCCACCTCGTCCATCACCGGCGTGAAGTCCACCCCGGTCACATCACGGGTGTTTGATTCAAAGTCATCGGCGATAAAGATCACCTGGCCACGCAGCGTCTCGGCGTTGATCATCGCGATGCAGACCACCTGCGCAGTAAACGGCCACAGGTTCATCATCCGTGTGAGCTCCTCCCGCTTGGCCTCCTGCTCCTCACTAGTGGGCAGGTTGTTGGCGGGGCGCATCAGGTATTCCTGTGAAGATTCGTCGAACGAATCGAGCGGCACAGCGGAAGTCTCGATGTCAAAAACCAGAGTGGCCATGGGCGGTATGATGCAGAGTCCTGGCCCAAAAAAGAAGGATGGAGGCCCCGCACAGAGCAGGACCTCCAAACCGAATGTTAACCACTAGTGGTTACTTCTTACCTTTACGCTTTGCCCTTTTCTTGGCTTTAGGCTTCTTAGCTGCCTTCTTCTTCACAGCTTTCCGCTTCGGCGCTGCCTTCTTCTTAGCTGCCTTTTTCTTGGCTTTGCGTTTCGGCGCTGCCTTCTTCTTGGCTGCCTTCTTCTTCACAGCCTTCCGCTTGGGAGCTGCTTTCTTCTTGGCTGCCTTCTTCTTGGCTTTCTTTTTTGCGGCCATTGTTCGATGTCACCTCCTCGTTTTTTGGATTTATTCCACAAGCAAATGCGGATCCAACAGGGTTAAAGAAGCGCTCTTAACAAAGAGTCAACTTCTTGGGACAGTTACTCTACTGTCATTTTTTTTTTTGGCAATAGAAAAAAACAAAAAAAACACATTTTTTTTAAGGGTGTTTTGAGCCGAAAAACCACTCCTTGATACCGGTTTTTTTTATCGCCTCGGCCAGTCGAGATGACGATGAAGGAATTCGAATGTGCCTTTGCCGTTGATGGTGTGCGGCCCATCAAACCATTCGATCTCGCAACGCCCATGCAATTTAAGTTTTCCCTGATAGAGATTTCGAACCTTCGCAAATTCCCATCCGACTGTTTCGTCAGACGCGACTCCGTCGTGATGACCGCGCTCGACCATGAACGGTCGCGGCGCGATGAGCCCAGCCATCTCCGCGTAGTTGAAAGTGCCGCCCAGATCCCACTCAAAAATCTCGTACTCGCCAGTGTTTACATAACTGTGCGGATTGCGCGTCGAGGCGTTCTTGTCCACCCACTCGTTAAAGTCCGCCGAGCAGATTGAGAGGCAGTAATCGGTCACCACAGGCGGCACGCGCATCGCGGTTTTCCCCCCGTAGCTCAGCCCGTAAAAAGCGATCCGTTTTTTGTCAACAAAAGGCAGCGTCTTGAGCCAGTTCACGATTTGCTGATGTTGCGGTATTATCACTGAAAAAAGGGACTTTTTGAGTGGGTTAGCCTTACGCTGGAGGGCCCGAAAACGATCTTGGAAAATGTACAGATTTTGAGGCGAAAAGGTGATGAAGCCGCGCTCCGCCAGCTTGGCTGCGAAGTCATGATAGGCGTAATGATCCCCCTTGATGATGTCCTGCGGGCGCCCCTCCAAACCGTGCTGACAGACCACAACGGGGCGTTGTTCGTTCGCCTTCAAGTCACGCGGCAAAATCAAAATCCCGTATGCGATCACATCCGGAAAAACATCGAGCACCACCTCATGGCCCATCCACTTTTCCGACTCGTAACTTTTACGACTGCGCGCATTGAATGGCAGCACTTCGTTGTTGAACCGACCGATCGCATCCTCATAAAACTGCCGGCGATATTTCTCGTTACTCGCCTCAAACTTGGCGAGCGATGAGGTGTCCGGCTTGTAAAATTGCTTGCGCACGTACGGGCTCTCACGCAGCAGCCATTGCGTGTGCCGATCCAGTTTGTGCAACTGTTCTGCGTGACGCTTATCCGCATTGAATCCGCTTCGCCGATCAGAAATATCCGCAACTCCCACTTGACCAAGTGCGGCTCCAGGCTTGAGCGCGTCCAGAAATAGGCTAAGCGCCCTACCCGCTAGAGGCTCATCTGCAGCGACCAACTCGATGATCGGTTCCGGCTTCAAATCCTCTATCATTTTCCGTACGCGCACCACCTCGGCGCGCACCGAGTCAAGTGCCGGTGACACCACACGTGCCGGAGCGCCGCGACCGCCGGAGATGGTCGCCTCTGGGCCGCGTGCTGCGTCCACGATCAACTTGCGAGGCGCGATCAGCGTTGCCAACTCGGCATCACCAAACTGCTTGAGCAGTCCAAACAGGTTGCGATCGATCGGTTCCTGCCAAATGTTTTGCCGTGAGTCGAAGTATCCGCTTACGCAGGCGACATCGATTCTCGTGTCCACCGCAGCAGCATAGAGGGTGATCAGCCCCCCCTCGCCCCAGCCGACGATACCGATGGGCGTGTCTTTCCAACACTTTGAGTACCAATCAACTACGGCCAAGGATTGCTGCACCTCGTATCCGATCAGATGCCGCCCCATTTCGAAGGCGGAGCGGTACAGAAACTCGCGGTTTGAGAGCTTGGACATTTTCTCGGCGCGGTTGATCAACAACGGTACGACCACTCGGCATCCGCTTTCAGCCAAACGCCGCGCGTACTGTAGCTTGAACGGTAAACCTCCCGCCAAACCGGTGATTTGCTCCGGCAATTGACCGGAATCAGGCAAAGCGACCACGTTGGCCACAGCATACCTAACGCGCGGCTCGAGCAGCAGGCCGGTGGCTGTCACATCGCCAAAGGCCGGCCAACCAACCGCGCGGATAGAGATGCGATCCGTCTGGCCAACCAGCGCTAGTTCAGCCGTAGTACTCGCAAGCGACAAACCGTCAAACGCATTACGCTCATCTCTCAAACCTATAATGTGAGCCAATCGCCTGCGGTTAGGCTCGATGGATTTGGCGTAGGCAGCGTGTGAACTGAAATCACGATTCCAGTATCGGTCGCGCCGAGTAATGGAGGCTTCCAATTCGCGCAACAGAAACCGGTCGACACCGGCAACCAGTTGCGAGGCAATGTCTCCCTCGATTGTCAGCGGCTTGGCATCGAGTACCGGCTGCGCGTGGGTGGCCTGGAGCGAAAAAAGTGCTGCAACAATGAGAGTGACGGTTTTTGTGTGAATGCTTTTCATGGCTTGATCGCTTGGACAAGCTTAAGCTAAGAGGCTGGGCGCTCAAGCCAAGAAAAACAGTAAGACGAGATTGACGTACAGTGCTGCCAATAAGTCGTCAATTGTTACCCCCCAGCCACCCGGGAGAGACTGGCTTGGCCCAACTGGCCACGGCTTGGCGATGTCGAACAACCGAAACAACAACACGATGAGCACTGACCAGTGCCAGGTTGTTTCGCTGAAAAAAAAACGCGACTCAGGCATCGCGCCGTTGGTGAAGTACAGCGACGACACCCATCCGCAGAAGCAAAGCGGCACAGCGACGATCTCATCGATGACCACTGAGCCGGGATCGCGCTGCCCGAGGATCAACTCCGCACGGCCGCAAAACCAAACCGACGCCACGCTAAGCACCAGCAGCGAACCGATGAAAAACGAAAAGCTCCCCGGCAACAGCAGCAGGATGAACAGCGGCACACCCGGCAGCGTGCCGACGGTACCCGGCGCAACAGGCGATCGGCCGGTTCCAAGCCCTTGCGCGATGAAAAGAACGAGCCGGTTCACGTGTCAGCAGTCGTTGAGATACACTTCTCGGTTTTTCCAGAGGTAAAGAAATCCGGAGAGGGCCGTTAGCACGACGGCCACCCACTTGAAAATCTCTGCCACCCACCAGGCCCAGGCGTGGCCGGCGATCTCAAAGTCAAACAGTTCACCTACAATGCCCCAGTCTGCGTAGCTGTGCGTAACCAGCATCGCGATGGCCGCCGTGATCTGTGAGATAGTTTTGTTTTTGCCCTGCCGTTCCGCCGCCAGCACGATCTTTTTGCTGGCTGCCAGCAACCGCAGACCAGTAATGGCCAACTCGCGCGACACGATCACGATCACCATCCACGCCGGCATCCAGCCGAGCTCGATGAAGGCGATGAACGCCGAGCAGATCAGCACCTTATCGGCGAGTGGATCCATCAACTTCCCAAAATCCGTCACCAGGTTGTGTCGCCGGGCGATGAGTCCGTCAAATAGATCGGTCAAACTTGCGGCAACAAAAAATACCAGCGCAACCGTGATGTGAAACGGGAACACGACAAACATCGCAACTAGAAAGAATATGGTCAGAACCACTCGGCTGACGGTGAGTTTGTTCGGTAAATTCATCTGTCGTCGCTTGGCCAAGCTGGGCTAAATAGGCTCAGCAATCAAATCGTAATCGGTGTGACCGGTGATTCGAACGTCAACGAACTGGCCAAGCGGCAACTCGCCACGCACCAGCACACGCCCATCGATGTCCGGTGCGTCGGCCTCGCCACGCGCAATCAGGCACGGGCCAAGCTCGGCTGAGCCGTCACTATCGGCCGAACGAATGTGACCGTGCTCCCATGAATCCACCTGTTCCTGCTGGAACTCCTCGGTGTCGGCCTGTTTTTCGACAAGCACACGCTTGGTCTGGCCGAGTTGATCCGCCCCCAGCTCGCGGCTGATCTGGAGCTGAACCTCCATCGCCCGCTCACGGCGACTCTCCTTTTGCCTGTCGCTCAACTGGCTCACCATCGCGCCGGCCTTGGTGCCATCTTCCTTCGAATAGGCAAATATCCCCAACCGCTCAAAACGCTCCTCCCGCATGAAATCCAACAGTGTCTCGAAATATTCTTCCGTCTCACCGGGGAAACCAACGATAAACGTCGTCCGCAACGTGATGCCGGGAACTCCTTCGCGGATGCGCCCGATCAGGTCACGAATGTATTGCCCGCCGGTTTCACGCCGCATTCGCTCAAGCATCGCGTCATGGATGTGCTGCAACGGTATGTCCACGTACTTGACCACCTTGTCGCACTCGGCAATGGCGGAGATGATTTCATCCGTCCAATGCGCCGGGTGAGTGTAAAGAATGCGAATCCAGAATTCACCGTCGATTCCGTTCAACTCTCGAATAAGGCTCGCCAGCGACGAGACATTCGCCGGCAACTGGCTGGCCGCTGCGTTAAACCGTTCCGGCGACGAGATGTTCGCACGATGGCCGGGCCGCAGATCGAGACCATAGTAGGTCGAGTCCTGTGAAATCAAGTTCAGTTCCTTCACACCGTCTGCGATGAGCCGCCTTGCCTCCCGCACGATGTCCGACTGAGTGCGGCTACGGTGTGAGCCACGCATGCGCGGAATGATGCAGAAACTGCACGGATGATTACATCCCTCAGCTATTTTCACGTATGCAAAATGATCCGGCGTTAACCGCCATCGAGGCGTCTCGAATGCCGGGATGTAGTCGGGCCGCGAGTGGATATCGATCAACGGTGCGCCCGGCAGCAAGTCGGTGGTTTCAGTTTCATCGCCATCCGGTTTTTCCTCCGTCTGGTCAAGTCGCGAGCCACGATTGTCCACCGCCCTCCGAACGATATCGCTGACCTGTTCGACCTGATCGATGCCCATGAAGGCGTCCACCTCCGGCATCAGCTTGGGCAGCTCTTTGCGATATCGTTGCGACAGACAACCGGACACGATCAGAGCCTGGCCACTGTTCGTATACTTCCGAAACTCCGTCGACTCCAAGATCGTGTCGACACTCTCCTCCTGCGCCGCGTCAATGAAAGAGCAGGTGTTGACGATTAGAGCGTCAGCGGCGGCATTGTCGTTGGTAATCTCATAGCCATCCTTCAGCAACGCACCCATCATCACCTCGGCATCGACGAGATTCTTGGCGCACCCAAGCGAGATCATCCCCACCTTGAGCGGTGATTGTTGTTCGGTTTCACGACTCACGCGGCACCCAAGCTACGATCAACACACACCTAACTCAACCCCGCTCGCCATTGAACGCAAGCCTGTCGCGGAAAAACTCGAATAATAGCTCGTAGGCTGTTGCAGGGTCGGTGCGGGCACAGATGTACTCCCGAATGTCGCCGTCGAGGCGATTGCCGTCGACGAACCATCTCACATGCTCTGTAAACTCATCGACCGACTTGACCAAGCGACCGTTGCGTCCGTTCTCGATGATCTCGTTGTAGCCGGAAATGTCGAACGCCACAACTGGCACGCCGAGGCTGTTGGCCTCGCGCGGCGTGTAGGCGTACGTCTCGCCCCACTGGCTGGTGCTGACGAACAAATCCGCAGCCGCGTACGCCGCCGGCATCGCCAAACGATCAACATGGCCGTGCGCGCGGACGTTTTCGTGCCTTGACGCTGCTTCCAAAATCAAGCCGCTCAATTCACCATCACCGCAGATGTGCCACGCAACCCTGCCCCCGTGGGTTTCATTCACACTTTCGATCACCTCCAGCAGTTGCGCGACACCCTTCTGACCAGTCAACCGGCCGGCCCAAAGAATGTTGAATTTGGCATAGTCTACCGCGAACGGCGGCTTGGCTTTCCCAGCCTGTTCCGAGTAGCCAACAGCATCGAACGGGTTCGGAATTTGCACCACTGGATGCCCTGGGAACTGCCGTTCGATCGCCGCAGTGTCGCCGCCCGAGATAGTGTGAAATCCTGCCACCCCCTTGGCCAATCGCGTGTACAGCTTCGAGGCGTAGAGCAGATTGTGCAGCCGACTGTGCAGCGTACTCGCGCCGATATAACGGTGCGGACAATGGCAGCCAAACACCACAGGCGGCACGTTACGGTAACCCACCCGCATGCGAAACAAAAACGCTTCGGTGATTTCATTTCGGCTGTAGACCAGGTCGTATTGGCCAAGCACCTCGCGCAATCCGGCGAACGTGGCGCACTGCACGTACCGCGCCCGGCCAAGCCGCTGCTCAATCACCTCGCGTGGTTCGCGAAAGATGGTGGCACGGTCGAATCGGCGAAAAAAATAGAGCGAATGTAAGCGCCCATACCGCAGGTTGAACGCCTCATCCATTGTCACACAATCGGCCTGCACACCGGGCAACGACGCGAGATGTGCCGCCGCCTGGATGCTAAAATGCTCCATCCCGCCTGCAGTCTCAAGCTGCACAGTGTTGAAAATCGCGATCCGCATTAACGCTTGGTTACTCCCGCACGCCCAGCGTCCACAGCCGGACTGCCGGTGGCAACCGCATTTTTCGGAATTGCCGGATGCGCCTGCTTCCATTTTCATTCGGGCCACGTGAAAATTGTTATCCTAGACGCATACACCGCCAATCCCGGCGACCTCGACTGGACCGCGCTCGCTGCGCTTGGCCAACTGAAAACGCACGATCGCACCCCCTCCGATCTCGTGGCGAAGCACGCCGCCGATGCCGAGATCGTGCTGACGAACAAAACCGTCCTGAGCACCGAGACGATCAGGCATCTGGCCAAGCTTCGTTACATCGGCGTGCTGGCCACCGGCTACAATGTCGTCGACCTCGCCGCCGCCGGGGCGTGCGGCGTACCGGTGACGAATATTCCAGCCTACTCGACGCCAGCGGTGGCGCAAATGGTTTTTGCGCATATACTTCACCTCACGCAGCACGTCGCATCGCACGCGGAAAACGTCCGAACCGGCGACTGGGCGAGTTGCCCGGACTTTTGTTTTTGGAACCAGCCGCTGACCGAGTTGAGCGGCCAGACATTTGGGATTATCGGCTTGGGCCAAATCGGCCGCGAAACCGCTGCCATCGCCCGCGCGTTTGGCATGCGAGTGATCGCGCACAACCACCGCCCGCCGCGCGAAGTGCCCGACGGCATCGAGATGGTTGGACTTGATGAACTTTTCGCTGGGAGCGACGTGCTAAGTCTGCATTGTCCGCTCACCAACAAAAACCATCACTTGATCAACACCCAGCGCTTGACTCAAATGAAGCCAAGCG